>ERZ779852.272-NODE-272-length-56869-cov-5.975569_pt1 | contig 56869 bp, 44 predicted proteins | sample MGYA00511559_ERZ779852 | MGnify/ENA primary metagenome ERZ779852 (study PRJEB29588, sample SAMEA2157977) | human gut metagenome | biome: human gut; feature: human-associated habitat; material: faeces | place: Denmark | collected 2008/2010 ...
TTAAATATGGTCAATTGAGGACAATCTCAACCAGCCCATTAACTGAATATCCCTAGGTATCAACATTATCCGTTTTCTTTAGGCTTGGAACCCCGATGTTGGTAACATCTGCAATAAGTCCATTATTCTCTGCAAAGTAATCACGTAGAAGAGCACGTGATTCGGGAGTTTTATCGAGAAGACGATGACGAATGATGGTATCTACTTCGTCAGCTTCGATGGCTATTTTAGTGCGGAAGCGGTCTCTGACTTTTGTAAGAGATGTGGCCGTAACATTTTCGGCTTTCATTACGTCATCAAGCCGTTGTTGAGCTATGGCGATAGTCCAGACTTTGCGGCCAAGGGAAGCCAATGCCTCTGCAACGCCTTCCAAATCATCGAGCTTGATTTTCTTTTGAGTAACAGCCTCGCTTACCTCGTCGATAAAGAATACTATTCGGGTGTCAGGGTTCAAGTCGAGATATCGTTGCAAATCCTGTTTTAGACGAGCGGCATCGTATTCGTTGCGGGTGGTGTTAGCCATATCGCGAAGTTCGTCATACTGTTCCCGGGTATAACCCATAGCGATAAGAACTTGCTTAAACCATTTTACCATCTCAGCATTTGACTTGATGATTTCGCTCCATGGTTTGCCGGCAACTTGTTGCACGGTATCGAGAAAACGCCGACGTTGCCTCTCGATAAGTATGTCATATTCCACCAGACCATGCCAAGTATCGGTCATTCCGAGACTGCGAAGGAAGCTACTGAAAATCATATACGGCAACCCGTTGGCATTGTTGTGTTTTGAGGCATCGAATGAAACGACATGATTATTCAGACGGCTTAGGCTGCCGATTTCATTACGAAGAAGCCCTTCATTTGACAGTCCGGCGAGTTTTACATCAAAACGGTCGCGCATGGCGGTGCCGAGGATATCTCTGTTCTCAAGTAGCAACCCTATAATCTGAGCAAAGTAAGACTTGCCTGACCCGTAAAATCCGCTGAGCCATACACCGGACTGCATCGTGCCGCCGTTGTATTCTTCAAGAAACTCAGAGAGGTGTTTGCCAAGAGATTGGGTCAGCACAAAATTGTCGAGTCCTTCTTTTATTTGGGTATCATCCGGAGTTGAATCGAGGTCGACAACGGTGTTTATTTCCTCGTCGAGATTTATTTTGAGTAATTCCTTAATTTTCATGGCTTATCTATTTTATTACACGGCAGCGATATTTTGAAGCAACATGGTTGCGGTCGCCGAGAAAATAAATTTTATCGCCCTCCACTACAGAGGGATAGAAATATACTAATGGAGCAGAAGCCGCCTTGACAGCTTCATGTTCCATAATGTTGATATTTGAGAATCCTTTATTGGCTATGGCTGAGGTACCAATGAGGAAGACCGGGAAGCCCTGAGCGGCTGCATCGGCGATACGCTGTACCAGGAATTCAAAAAAGGTGTCTTTGGCTCCTTTTCTGAAATAAACATCAACTCCTATTTCTTCTTCAAGTTCTTTGAACGCTTCTACTCCCATTTCCTCTTGAAATTGAGTCAAAACTTTTGAGACATCGACAAATATGGCGTTGTCGTGGAATAGTCTTTTGGCTTCAGATACGTAGAGCGAATCTTCATCGTTTGGATAGACAAACAGAATGCTATTGCCGCCGTTAGCATCGAGCTTCAACTGAATAATATCCTGTGCGAGTGCGTCTTTCAAAGCACCGAAAAGGCGATTGTGGTCAATATCAAATGATCCGCTCATATTACTTAAGTTTAATAGTTATGTCGTTCCCAATCTGAGTTATATCCCATAAGGGGATATATTCGATTGTTTTTAATCTATTGATTAATGATTGTTGGTCAAGGAATGAAAACCTGAATAGTGGATTGTCCAATGTCTGTTCATCAGGGAAAACTGTCATAGCCAATTTGACCAAATAAACGAACAAGGAAGAAGAAATATGTGGTGCATGGATCTCTTTCTTGTTTGTTCCTGAAGCAAACCCAAATTTTTTAAGGGAGGTTAGATATTTTGATGCGGTAGTATGAATTGTGGAATCAGTCCAAGGTATGTCTTCCGGAGACTCTTTTTTGATGTGATGTATATAGGCATCAACATCGTTAACGTCAATTGACGTGCGGCCGGAATATAGTGCACGAAGAAACACTTGATCTGTTATTTCTTTATACAATTCGTTGCAAACCGTTAGTTGCCAAAACAAGATGATGAGTTTTTCTTCTAACGAGAAATCTTTCGACATTAGTGCCTCAAGAAATAATTTCTTGTGCTTAATAGACTTATATGCAAGGAAACCGGCTGAAATTGCTTTCTTGAAACGAGACGTTGCCTTTGTAGTGCGGAAAACAAAATTATCAGCAGCAGATTCTACTGACTCTTCTCCAACAATATAGTCAATCATGCCGGCATAGTCTGGTATGCCGCCAAGTACATTCGTGGTAGAGTCGTATTTGGGTTTTGACAATTCCATTCAGTAATTATAAAAAGAAAACTCCCGAAGTAGCATCTGAAGGCCGACCAAAGCCTGTAACGTCTACCAGGGAGTTCTCAAAGTTTTTTCGGCTCGCGCCGTATGTCTTTATTTATCAATTGGTCATTATCAGATTGCCGTTGATACTTAGGTTGCAAAGTTAACAATTTTTTTCGAGATATCAGACATCTTCTTCTTTAATTTACAGTGCTGTAACACCGAATGATGAAAAAATTGAAGTAACTTTGCATATAAACTTCTGACCTGATATGAAAGCGATTATAGCCAACACCGAGAAAGAGATAGCCAAAGTGAAGCATAACAAACTTTGGTTCAAGCGCGCCACTGTTGACTTTCCGTTAACCGATGAGCAATATGAAATATTTAAGAAGGGCTACGCTCCCGATTGGGATTGTCGGTTTGCCCCTGTCTATATGGACGGATGGTTTTATATCACGCGCTCCGGCTATTGGTTGTTCAAGTTCAAATATGAGAGGAAGAAAGATGGTTTATGGCACATCACGTCCAATTATGACACGGGGTTTACTCCTGGTTACGCAGTGATGCTAAATGTCATTCACGAAGGATATTTTGAGCCGCAGATATTCACTGAGCGAGATATAAAGCGGTATATGGACGCATTGAAAAATACCGCAAGATTGCCATTGGCCGTCGAAGAGAACCCGAAAAGTTGCGTGATATGCCATTCAAAGGTTAAACCTGTAACATTCGGCGAGCCAACTCCCGAAACGTGGCGTAAGATTGAGCGAGGACAAATAATTGATTATGGATGCTGCGTTGGGGAGGATTATCCTGAATGGATGTGTCCAACCTGCGGACAAGGTTATAAAAACCGACATGACAAATGGAATGCGGATGCAGACACATTAATATATTTGCGTCGCCCGAAAGTATGCAAAAAGTGTGGAGGTGAAGTCTTGGAAATTGTCTATGGTTATCCAAGCCATGAGACTTTTAAGATGGCAGAGCGAGGAGAAATAATCCTCGGAGGATGTTGTATCGAAGAAAACCAACCTGATATGGTTTGCCGGGATTGCCATCAGAAATATATGAAGTACTACAAGGTATCAAATGGCGATGAAGATGCTGCAATGGATTTGCTTTCGGAAGACTTTGGCGTGTTTGAGGCAAAAGTGATGGGCGCGACAGGTGCAATGAATCGCGGTGTGCCGAAATCCGAAGCCTTAAGAAAGTATGGTTTAACAGAGCAAGAGTACAACGAAGGCTACAATCGAGTCTTCTCTGATGAAGATTTATAAACATACCCTATACGTTATGGAAGGTCTTTCCATATTGTTACCCTCAAATACCGTTTAAGCGTACTTGTAGGCAAAAGTTACGCGAAATATTTGAATTTTGGGGTCAATGTAAAAAAGCGGTTGTTAAATAACAGGCAAAAATAGTTAACTTTGCGGAATGAAACAATGGCAAGTATTAAGGACGATATTTCCTGAGGTAATCACGGAAAATTTCGAGTTTGTAAATTATGAAGAGTCAGCGGAGCGTCTTGACTACTGGCTTGACGAGCGAGGGTATATGTCCCGTGAAGATTATAAAAAAGGAACGGTAAGGGAATACGGCTTCACCGAGGAGCGCATTATACAGGACTTTCCCATCCGTGGCAAAGCCGTCTATCTTCATGTCCGACGGCGTAAATGGCGAGATACCGAGGATGGAAGTATATTCACATATGACTACGATATTACGGAGGAAGGCACTCGCCTGACTCCGGAGTTCGTGGCTTTTTTAAAAGGTGCGGATTGAGTCTACCCCGGAAAGCATCCGTTCGATAGGTTCCCATTATGGTGTCAACGGAGCAAATCTGTCACGGCAATATAAGGATATATTCAGTGGCTACCGGCAGTGGAAACAGCTTGTTCATGCTGAGCAATATGTCATTTATCCGCAGAATGTTGGCCCAAACCTTGCCATAGATGAGTCATCGCTCAGTTGTGGCGAACTCTACACGTTTGTGACAAACCGAGATGCCCATGGCGGCAAGGGAGCGTTAGTGGCTGCCATACGCGGAACCAAGGCCGAGACAGTCATTGCCGTACTGGATAAGATACCGTTAGTCAAACGTAAAACTGTCAGGGAGATAACGCTCGACCTGTCATCATCGATGATGCTTATCGCTCGGCGCTCGTTCCCCAATGCAACTATTACTAACGACCGATTCCATGTGCATAAACTCTATTATGATGCAATTGATGACCTGCGCATATCCCTGCGCTGGATGGCGAGGGATATCGAGAATGAGGAAATCGCACGCTGCCGTAAGGCCGGGATCGCTTATGTACCTTTTCGCTATGCCAACGGCGACACCCGCAAGCAACTGCTCGCAAGAGCAAAATACATTCTGACAAAGCACGCCTCTAAATGGACTAAATCACAACAGTGGAGAGCAGATATAATCTTTGAATTTTACCCCGAGCTGAAGAAAGCATACGATCTAGCGATGGATCTGACCGATATATTCAACCGCAAAGTTGATAAAGACACTGCTCGTCTGAATTTAGCCCGTTGGTACAACAAAGTTGATGAAATGGATGACGGACAATTCCGTACGGTGACCGAGACATTCCGTAACCACTACGACACTATCCTCAATTACTTTATCAATCGCTCGACTAATGCCGGAGCAGAGTCTTTCAACGCCAAAGTCAAAGCATTCCGGAGTCAGTTCAGAGGTGTGACTGACATACCTTTCTTCCTTTTTCGCCTTTCTAAACTATGCGCCTAAAATAATTTCTCATTCGGGTAGTTTTTTAACATTTCAACCACCTTTTGCGGCTGACCCGAATTTTGCCTGTAATTTGCCTGTAGAAAACAAAAGAAGCGACTTAACTTTGTGATTATCACTTTGTTAAGTCGCTTTTGAGGTGCCCAGAACAGGACTCGAACCTGCACGTCTCTCAACACTCGCACCTGAAACGAGCGCGTCTACCATTCCGCCACCTGGGCTTTTGTGGTGCAAAGGTAGAAAGTTTTTTTGATACGACAAGCGATTATCTCGAATATTTTTTATTATTTTGCACTTCAGTATGGACATAAGTGGGCCGAGCATTGCGCAAACGCACTTTCTCGCGACTTGTTGTGCCACGGTGTTCTACGATATAATTTAGTTAGAAACAGATAATTATGGGACAAGAATACAGTATCTTGAAAGATGGTAAGGTTGTGGCTATGGCCAGCGACCATGCCGGTTACGAACTGAAATGCATTATCGAGGGTTATCTCGAGTCAAAGGGTATAGCCTATAAGGATTTCGGCACTCATTCGGCAGAGTCTTGCGACTATGCCGATTTTGCGCATCCGTGCGCCGAGGCTGTCGAGTCGGGCGAGTGCTATCCGGGCATTGCGATGTGCGGCAGCGGCAATGGTATAAATATGACGCTGAACAAGCATCAGGGCATACGCGCGGCATTGTGCTGGACGGTGGAACTGGCACGCTTGGCGCGTGCGCATAATGATGCTAATGTTCTGGTGCTTCCGGCACGCTTCATCGAGCCTTCGGATGCCTTGGCTATCGTGGATATGTTTCTGTCTACGCCTTTTGAGGGAGGACGTCACGCACGACGTATCGCCAAGATTCCGCTAAAGCACTAATACTCAACACTCGGTGTCGGACTCAATATGGCGATGGTATTGCCGCGCCGTAGTCCGTTCCTGTTGTGTTTGATGAGAATGTCGTGAGATGTTTTGCGACTTGCCGTCGGAGTGTCGGCAGGTTGCTAATACGTGTATATCTGAATTCCGGCATAATATCGGCCTTGTAGACGCCACTGGTATTCGGTGGCAAATCGCGTAGGCGGTTGGTCGTACACGTATCTGCGCACCAGCCTCGGCGGCTCGGTCCAGTTGTAATGTATCCGAATGTTTTTTGTCGGCGCCGGCGCTTTGCCGCGTTGCGCTTCGCGTGCGTATTCGATGACATTGCCTATCTGTTCGTACCGGCGCACATGCTCAATGGTGACCCATGCTTGATGCGCCGTCACTACGGCCAGCAGGACTATGGCGGCGAGGCGCGTGCCTCGGGTGTCGTGCGTAGGTATTATCGGTTCGAGCAATCGCAGTCCGGCCATCACCGCAAATAGGGCTACCGGCGTGAGAGACCGCTGTCCCGTATGTACGGCTATCGACATCAGTATAGCCAAGGCCAGTGCTAAGGATACCACAGGCATTGTGCCGAGGGTATGCCATAATCCGCGTATGCCGTTGCGCACGGCAGTGAATACGGCCATGATCGCGAAGAACCATAGAGCCGGCAGACGCCCCAGCATTTCAAGCCCCGTAAGCAGCCCTCCGCCCGAGGCATCGTTGGCGGCCATGCGTTGCCAGTTGCCCGGAGCCCAGGCCAATACAAGGCAACCCATAGACAGGGCTATCATCGTGGCCAGCGGCGGGCGTCGGTCCTCGCCGCCCCATAGGGCTATGCACCACAAGGCGCCGCAAAGGGGAAACGCAAATCCCTCGTTGGACGCTCCCACCAGGAAGGCCAAGGTGCATTGCAGCCACGCGCTGCGATGTCCATATATGGACCAAAGCAGCGCCAAAGTGCCCAGCGACGGCCACAAGTAATTGGGCGCAAGGTTGATGGATAGCCACAGTCGCCCCGGTTCGGGGAAGGCGTGCAGCCATAGTGTCACCACTACGACCCACCACAGCGCGTTGCGCCTCAGCCGGCGGCCGCATAGGCGGCAGCAGCCGATGACCGCCAGCACCAACACCGCCATGTTCAGCGGATAGAACCATTCGGGTCCGGCCAAGGATGAGATGGCCATCTCGAAGCTGTGGATGAGTACGCGGCCGTTGACGCCCATATAATGGAAGCCCATCGAATGGATGATGTCGCCCCAATCTTCGACGGGACGCATGGTGGCAAAGGCAAAATAATCGCGCCCCTGCGCGTTGTCAAAACAATATAAATAGCGCAACTCGTCGCCGGCGGGGTAGTGCGCATACATGCGTATGCACACGGCCACGGCTATAGCCGCTATGAGCGCGGCCATGACGGCAGTGGCAATATGTGTGCCGGGGCGCTTCATATTGTGCTTAGGGACAAGCGGCGGTGACGCGCACGGTGATGACCGGCGTAACCGGGTCGTTGGTGATTACAAATACACGGGCATCCAGCGGCCTTCCGTCCGAGGGTAAGGCCTCGCGCACCATAGATATGTAGATGTCGGCAGTGCGGCCTTTCTTGACTTTTCCGCTCTTGGGCACGGACACCTCTAACGCCGGCGACAGTGTGTAAACGCGCCGTATAAGCAGCGGTTCGCCTTTGCCGCGGTTGGACAGCCGTAATACGGCATGTCCATCGCCGTCGCAGGTTATATTGATCAATTCCGAGTCCACGGCGGCCTGCGGCGCGCGTGCAAGAGCTCGTGGCTCCACCTTAGAGAAATCCTCGTGTACGTCCACCGAGATTTCGAGAGTATGTCGTATCTCGGGATGTCGGCTGTCGGGGACAATGACCACTGAATCGAGGTTGGCCCCGTACAGGGGTACTCGGTCGCCATTGACGTAGAAGCTGAGACTGAGACGCTCGCCCGGCGGTACGTCACGCGGTGTGGGCGTTACTTCCAACCATTTAGGCGCATAGGCCACGGTTGGAGAGATGGTATCGGTGCTGCCGTTGTATCCATTCGTAAAGACGCTCTTGACGTGTCGGCGCATAACCTGACCCAGTATCACCGAGGAATGAGCCATTTTCAACGGACCGAAGTCCACGGGAAAGCGGCGTGCAATGGTCTGCGGCGCACCTACTACAACACCTTTGATGATGAGCACCGAGCGCGGTGGCGTTGTGTTGGCGTTGATAAACACGCTCTTGGCAAATCGCCCCGGCCGTCCCTGCGAGTCATAGGCCACCGTAATCAATGCTGTATCGCCCGGTGCCAGCGGCCGTGTGTCGTAGCGCGGCGTGGTGCATCCGCACGAAGCCCGTGCCCCGGTGATGACCAAGTCCTCGTCGCCGGTATTGACATAACGGAAGACGCACTTGGTAGGCTCCGTGCTTTCGGCAAAAGCGCCGAAGTCATATTCGGTGCCGCCTATCCACGTGATTTCGGCGTCGGCAAGTGCCGCGAAGGTGCCGATGAATGCGGCCGAGACTGCAAGGAATGCGCGGAGAGGGTTCATGATGGTCTGCGTCAGGTGTTTATTTGTCTGCGAAAGGCTCAAACATAACGGTAGACAAGTATTTCTCGGCGCGGTCGGGGAAGATGACCACGATATTGCTGCCGTCGGGGGCGTCCAAGGCTGTACGGCGAGCGGCTATCATGGCCGCGCCGCTGGACATGCCGGCAAAGATGCCCTCGTGCGCAATGATTTGGCGAGCCATGTCTATGGCTTCCTCCGACTCGATCATTTCCTGTCGGTCGATACGCGCAGGGTCGTAGATGGCCGGGACTATGGCCTCTTCAAGGTTCTTGAGCCCTTGGATGTAGTGGTTGCGTACGGGTTGGGCGCACACGATTTGCACTTTGGGGTTGAGGGCCTTCAGGTAGCGGCCTATGCCCATGATGGTGCCCGAGGTGCCGATGGCGCTGACCAGGTAGTCGACATGCCCGTCTGTCTGAGCCCATATTTCGTTGGCTGTCACGCGGTAGTGTGCCTGATAGTTGGCTGCATTGCTGAATTGGTCGGGCATGAAATATTTTTCCGGTTGCTCGGCTACCATTTTGCGGGCCAGTCGTATGGCTCCGTCGGTACCGTCTTGGGCGGGGGTGAGTATGACCTCGGCGCCGTAAGAACGTATCATGCGTCGGCGCTCGATGCTGACGCCGGCGCTCATGACGATGACTACGTGATAGCCTTTGATGATGCCCACGACGGCGAGACCTATGCCGGTGTTGCCGCTGGTAGGTTCTATGATGGTTTGCCCGGGGTGTAGGCGGCCCTCGCTTTCGGCCTGCTCAATCATATTTAGGGCTATGCGGTCCTTGATGCTTCCGGTGGGATTGAAGCCCTCTACCTTGGCCAGGATGTTGACACGGGGATTGGGGTTAAGGGCGTTGATGCGTACCATTGGTGTAGAGCCGATGGTATCGAGAATGTTGTCACAAATTTTCATGACGAAGTACGAGTGTTGTTAATAAGTGCAATAAAAGTTTTGGCTGTTTTGGCCAAAATAAATATGGCGGCCATCAGTATGACTATGACTGCCGAACAAGGTATATCCATCATTGAGCTGATAAAGAGTCCGCCCAGGCATGTCAGCAGAGACACTATGGCGCTGGTCGCCATCAGCGGCCCCATGCGGTGGCAGAAAATTTCGGCCACCATCATCGGCAGTGAAAGCATGGACATCAGCAGCATTACGCCTACAAGACGTATTGTCAGTACAATACATACGGCCACCAGCACGGTCATAGCTGTAGTGACGAAGCGCACAGGCAGCCCGGCCACGCGTGCAAAGTCGGGGTCGAAGGCACAGACAATGATGCGCCGCCATTGCCACGACACAAATGCGATGAGCACGGCGGTGTATATGGCAAAGGACGTGATGTCCGTGGTGTTGATGGTGAGGATGTTGCCGAAAAGAAAGCTGTTGAGTTCGGGTACATATCCCGGCGATAGGAATACAAAGAGTACACCTATGGCCATACCCAGAGCCCAGATGACGGCTATGGCGCTGTCTTGGCGCACGCGCAGCCGTGCCGATAGCCAGTCGACGCACAGCGACGACCCCACGGCAAAGACGCCGGCCATAAGCACGGGGCTGATGCCCAAATAGTACCCCAGGCCAAGTCCGCCGAAACAGGCATGGGTGACGCCGCCGCAAATAGCCACCATGCGCCGGGTGATGATATACGACCCGATGATGGCGGCAGCCACGGAAATGATGGCTACGCCTATTAGTGCCAGTTTGAAAAACGGATATGTCAGCAGTTCGGAAAACATGTATTTTAAGTCTTTTGTCGCCGGACAGCGTTGTCGAGTGCCGCATCCTCGACGAGCATCATAGTCTCGTCGCGTAAGGCTTCCGGCAGGGCAATGTTGCGTCGGCGCAGGCTGCGCAACCATTCCGGGGCTTCGCCGTCCGCCAGGGTGGTGAGTACTTCGCGGAATTGCTCGACCTGTTGTGACGTATATGCCGCAGCATCTGTGCCGGCCATGGCATCCAGCTCCTCGTCATCGAAATAGACGATGTCGCCGTCTGTGTCGGCGAGCTTTTCGCATACGGCATGCATACCGCAGCATTTCGAGCCATCGGAGCTTTCCACGGCCTCTGATTTCTCTACGGTTTCCGAGTTTTTCGAGTCTCCGTGAAAGTGACGCTGGAGGATGTAGGCGGCAAGGCCTAAGACGACTATGATGCCTGCCAGAATAAGGATGGCGGTCATGAGAGGACGTAATTATGTTGGGAAGATGTTGGAAGCCAGTCCGGGATCTTGTTTCTCGGACATTTGTTCTTCGACGGGGTTCTCATCCTCGGAGGGTACGGTGGCATTGACGGCAGCCTCATCTACCTCGGTGATGGTAAATCCGGCGTTGCGCAGGTCGTCCCAAAATCCCGAATAGGATTTGGTCACCACTTCCGGGGAGTCTATCACCAGCCCGGGAAGATACAGCGCTGCGGGAGCAAAGGCCATGGCCATGCGGTGGTCGCCGTAGGTCTCGATTACGGGTAGGGTGCGTATGGGCACGCGGCGTCCTTCCCAGCCTATCGAGTCGTCGCCGTCTATTTCGTAGAGGGCACCGAGTTTCACCGCCTCGGCACACAATGCGTCCAGTCGGTCAGTCTCCTTGTCGCGCAGAGTGTGCACTCCGTGAAATTGGAACGGGACTCCAAGCATAGTGGCAGCCACAGCCAAGGTCGGCACAAGGTCCGGAGTGGCCGACATGTCAAGGTCCAGTCGGCTGTATATCTCGGGTGAAGCCGACAAGCCCACGCCGTCAATATGCTCGTCCGTGTCTTCGTCTTCGGGATTTTGTTCCGAAATGACGCCCAAGCGCTCGAATATTTCAGCGGCCACGCTGTCGCCTTGCAAACGATATCCGAGGCGCAGTCCCGGGAGGGTGACCCACCCCGAAGAGAGGGCGGCGATAGCGTACCAATAGGATGCGGCGCTCCAGTCGCGTCCCACCGGCGTCTCGGCTGCCGTGATGTCGGCGGCGCTGCCTTGTATGCATATATCGTTGCCTTCGAGCGCTGCGTCTATGCCGCGCCGGCGCAGCATTTCCAGGGTCATGTGCAGATATGGTGCCGAGGTTACATCGCCCTCGAGGACAATGCGTAGCGGACGGCGCATCAGTGGAGCGGCCAGTGTCAGGGCGCTGATAAATTGTGAGCTGACGGTGGCGTCGATGTTCACCATGCCTCCTTCGAGCTGTCGTCCGCGGATGTGCAGCGGTGCGTATCCTTCTGTACCCTTGGCCGGGTCGCCGTCTGCATCGGTGTATTCGATGTCGGCACCGAGGCTGCGCAGGGCTTCCACCAGTGGCGCAATGGGGCGGTGGCGCATGCGCTCTATGCCGTCAAGAATGATGTCCGTGCCTTCGGTGGCGGCGAAGAAAGCTGCGGCAAAGCGCATGGCTGTACCGGCGGCGCCGATATCTACGCGACCATTGCGCATTGAGAGGGCGTGCATCAGCGCACGGGTGTCGTCGCAGTCGGCAACGTCTTCGGCAGCCGTGGCATATCCGCCGATGGCATCGATGACAAGTCGTCGTGCGCTTTCGCTTTTGCTCAGCGGCAGATTGACGGTGGTTTGCAGGATTTCTTCGGGAGGGAAGATTGCGTATTTCATTTGTCGTATAATTGGCCGCCGCCGGGGCGCAAGGCACGGGGCGGCGGCAGGTCGTTACTGGTTCATGATGCGCAGCAGCTCGTCGTTGTCGCGCGTGCGTTCCATACGTTCTTTGATGAACTCCATGGCTTCGATGCTGTTGCGATCGCTGAGGAAGTTGCGCAAAATCCACATTCGGTTGAGGTTTTCGGCGCGTATCAGCAGGTCGTCGCGGCGTGTGGACGAGGCTATGATGTCCACGGCCGGGAATATGCGCTTGTTGGAGAGCTTGCGGTCCAATTGCAGTTCCATGTTACCGGTACCTTTGAATTCTTCGAAGATGACTTCGTCCATCTTGGAAGATGTCTCGGTGAGGGCCGTGGCGATGATGGTGAGCGATCCGCCGTTCTCGATATTGCGTGCAGCGCCGAAGAAACGCTTGGGCTTTTGCAGGGCGTTGGCATCTACGCCGCCGCTGAGTATCTTGCCCGAGCCGGGGGCGCAGGTGTTGTATGCGCGGGCCAGACGGGTGATTGAATCCAGCAGGATGACCACATCGTGGCCGCATTCGACCATGCGTTTGGCTTTTTCGAGAACTATCCCGGCGATGCGTATGTGTCGGTCGGCCGGCTCGTCAAAGGTCGATGCTATGACTTCGGCACGCACGGTGCGGCGCATGTCTGTGACTTCTTCGGGGCGTTCGTCGATTAGGAGTATCATGATGTAGGTCTCCGGGTGGTTCTCGGCTATGGCGTTGGCGATGTCCTTGAGCAGTATGGTTTTACCGGTCTTGGGGGGCGCCACGATAAGTCCGCGTTGACCTTTGCCTATGGGAGCGAACATATCGACGACACGTGTCGAGAGGTTGCAGGTCTTGCCGGAGGTGAGGTCGAATTTCTCGTCCGGGAACAGTGGCGTGAGGTGCTCGAAGGCTATGCGGTCGCGAATAAAGCGTGGGGTGCGGCCGTTGACGCGCAGCACCTGGCTTAGGGGGAAGTATTTTTCGTTTTCGCGCGGCGGACGTATGGTGCATTCGACCACATCACCGGTCTTGAGTGCGTATTGCTTGATTTGTTGTTGTGTCAGGTAGATGTCATCGGGCGAGGGCATGTAGTTGTAGTCCGCCGAGCGAAGGTATCCGTAGCCTTGGCTCTCTATTTCGAGTACGCCGCAGGTCTCGATGATGTCGGTGAAGTCAAAACGGCTGTCGACAAATCCCATATTGGCGTTGTTCTTGTTGCGGTTTTTCTTGTTTTTCTTGCCTTGTCCGGGAGGTGCCGGCTGCACCTGGGTGTTGGGCTGCGGGTCGCCGACGGTGATGGGGTTGGCTGCGCTTTGCTCGGGTGTCAATACGGGACGGCCGTAGAATTGTTGTGGTTGCGGCGCCTGCGGCGGCATCTGCTGGCGTCGTTGTTCATCGGCCTCGCGTTCGCGTTGCGAGCGCGGAGTGAATGTACGTCCTCCGCCGAATTGAGGGAAGAAGGTGGCAAATGAGCTGTCTGTTTTTTCTTGCTGTGCGTTGTCGGCGTTGTTTTGTTGCGCGGATTGTTGCGCGGGTTCTTCGGGCCGGGTTTCGGAGGTGTCAGCGGTGACGGGTTGTGCCGTTTCGGGCGTGGCATCGGATGCTTCGCCGTTGGGCTGCTTCGGAGCTTGTGCTGTAGGTTGAGCCGTGGTCTCGGCGGCACCGGTCGCTGCTTCGGCGGCCTGTGCAGCTGCAATCTCTGATTTTTTCTTGCGGCCGCGTTTCTTGGGTGCGGGCTTTTCGTCAGTCCGAGTTGCGTCCTCGGCTGCTTTTTCGGCATTGGGACGGCGTCCTCGGCGAGGCTTCACGGGTTTCTGCGCATCTTCGGCGGCCTTGTTTATGGCCTGCTGGTCCAAGATGTTGTATACCAGTTCTTGGCGCTGATCGATGTTGATTTTTTTAATGCCAAGGTCTTCGGCTGCCTTACGCAGTTCGGCGTCCGGCATGTTCTCAAGATCTGTTATATTGTACATATATTATGTGTTGAGGATGGAAGTCGGTGGGCGTTTGGAGGCGTCTGTGCCGCCGTGTCAGTGTGTCGCCGGGCGAATGTGCCGCATGGCGCGAGTGTTGTGCGTCGTTGCCGACTTCCTCGTAAAAAGTTGTTCGTGTGGAAATTATAGTATCTTTTGTCTCTTCAAAGACTGCCATCTCTTGCTCCGTGTGCGTGTGCGTTGGCCAGGCCGATGCCCGAGGTCGTGGTATGCGCGTTTGTGCGTATGTGACGGATCGATGGCGTTTAGTCGCCAAGGCGGCGTGATATGCCGTTGTGTAGCGATTTTAGGATATAGATGGAGGGAGGTGCGAGGCGGGGCTTAGCCATTTGTGCCCCGTATTATGGTGCAAAGTTACAACTAATATTTTCTTTAACAAACAATTCTTGCCAAAAGTTTTTTTGATGCCGGCTTTACGGCGGCGTCAGCGTGCAAGCGAGAGATTGAGCGAGATGCCGTAGGAGGTATTGGTGGTGGGGTAGGATGATGTGGTCACCAGCGGGGTATTGACGCGGTGGTCAAAGTATGCCGATAGTGTCAGGCGTTTGGACATGACGTACGAGGCGGTGAAGTTGATGCTGAAGGATTTGGCGCCGTTGGTGGGCTGGGCGGTACCGTTGTCTATGCGTCGTATCAGGGCCTGGTTGTTGTCGATGCTGAAGTCGGCATTGAGTGTCAGGTCATTGGAGATGCCGTGCTGGCTTCCTTTGATTTTGAGGAAGGAGTTGAAGTTGACAATCTTGTATCCGGCGCCGATTTTGAGGCCGCGTGTGGTTGCTTCGACAACCTGTCCGGCGGAGGTGTTGAGCGTCAGTGTGCGGCTGTCGCGGTATTCGGCGGAGAATTGCAAATCGTTTTTGAGTGTGGCGTTGAAGCCTATCAGCGGGGCAAACTTCTCGGTGATGGCTGCCGAGGAGATGTTGTAGGGCGATGAAGGCACGGGCATTCCGGTGAGTTCGTCGAGTGTGAAGCCCATGTTTTCGCCGCCGGCGGCAACCCAGTTGAGGTACGATGAGTAGTTGCCGACGCTGTATGTACACTGGTAGACGTGGCTGATGGTGAAAGTTTTGAAGATGTTGCGCATATTGCCCAGATTTATGAGCCCGTCGTAGGTTACACGCCAGTTGGGCAGTACCGAGCTGAAGGAGGGGAACGGGTCGAGCCAGGTGTGTCGCGCGTCCGTGCCGGTGTAGGCGGCCACGAAGGCGGGCACGAGGACGTCAGACGAGGTGGCGCTGACGCCGCCGATGGTGGGATCGAAAGGCGCTCCGGCTTGCGGTGTGCCTTTGATAAATCCGGCGTTGGGGTAGATTACCCCGGCGTATTGTCCCTCGATGCGCTCGCGCACCACCGGGATGTTGGACAGGAATGATGAGAAGGCGTCACTGGCATATCCGTTGTCGGCACTTGCGCTGCGTAGGGCAGTGGAGATGGCGCAGTGTGTCTTGGTATATGACCCGGCGTAAGTTGTGGGCATATCGGCGTACATAAATTGTACTTGGGTGGTGCGGTTGTCCGTGCGGTTGGCGGTAAGCTGTATGCGCAGACCTTTGACCGGCTCGAGGTTTAATTCGAGGTTCAATTCGTTGGTGTGCGCCATCACAGCCGGCGAGGTTTGTCCATCATCGGTAACCAACCACCCTCGGTTGAGAGCCTTGTCAAGGTAGTCGTCGCCGGCAAACCCGAAAGCAAAGTCCAGACCCGGAGCCATAGGGCCGTAAGAGTTGCTTTGTCCGAAGACATTTCCGATGTCGGGGTTGAACAGCGGAATGTTCATCGTATGTGTGTTGCGGTAGCGTATCGAGAAACTGCGCGGCGAAATGGCCAGACGCGTGGCATATTCGCCAATGTTGCGCCACAACGACTTCTCGTCTTTCATGATTTCCTCGATGGTGAACTTGACGTCCTGCGTGCCGCGCGTAAGCACCACCAGGGTGTTGTTGTCCTTGACTTGCGTCTTCACGGGGAAGGGCGTCCCATCGGGGAGCGTGGACACGACCTTGACCTTGGCGCAACGCAAATTGTGCTTGATGGTGAGTGATGTATCGGATTGCAGCTTATAGGTGCGCTCGAATTTGCGAGGCTTGCGGCGCGTGTCGGCGTTGTTGCGGCGGCTGTTGGCAAAGCGCTTGTTGACGTCCTTGACAAAGGGAATTTTGTTCCATAGACCTTCGAAATTGATGCGCCCGTCGGCAGACCAAGTCGCTTGGTTGGATATGCTGTTGCCCAGGCGTACATCGTCGACGGTGGCGCCGCGATCCCAGCGGTAGGTGGCGTTGTACGAGCCGGAGGCGGTAAGGAAGTCTATGGACGGGATGCGCGAGAAGGGCGCCTTGTAGGTGGCGTTGAAGGTCTGGTTGTAATTCCATGGGGTGCCCATTGACAGGATATTGGTCCATACTTCGTGCTTCCATTCGCGATAGGCATCGGGGAAGAGCTTGCGGTTGACGGCACCCACGGGTTCCTCGATGCGTGCGGCCGTGTTTGAGTTGAAGGACAGCGACAGCGACTTGACGATGTTCCAGGTGACATTGAGCTGGCGGTCCCACATAAAGTTTTTGGACACGGATACCGGCATTTGGAACATCACGTCTGTCTCCGAACGTGTCTGCTGCTCGTAGTAGTAGCGGCTCATATTGGTCAGGAAGGTGATGTTGTTGGGCAGCCACTGTATTTCGTAGTCTTTGAGGAATTTGAGGTTCTTGTTTTTGGACTTGATCCACGAGAAGGGCTTGAGTGCCTTGACAAATGGCGAGTAGGAGTATTGGAACGAGCCGCGGTAGTCGTTGGTATACTCGTATTCGGTGGTTGGGTCTACCTTGGTCTGTTTATTGAAGCTGAAGTTGATGGTGAAGTTGGCGGGATCCCAAGGCATGGGATTCTTGCTTTGTATGTCGAATTTCAGCCCGGATATTGAGAAGTTGCGCACGGTGGTTCGCTGTTCGGCATATCCGTTGATGCTGTCTCGCTCGGCCTTGGACCCGGCGGCGTCAAGTGCGTCTTTGAGCAGGACGTCTTGGTCCAGTGGGTTGTATTTGGGTGATGTCTTCTCGGTGGAGTATGAGTAGTATATGGGTGCGCGGAGTTTTACAGCCTCGGGGAGAAAGCGTCCCAGTTCGGCTTGCACGGCCACGTTGTACTGGTGGTAATCGTCCAAGCGGCGCTCGTTGAGGCTTTGGTCTACGGCGCCGAATCCGGCGGTCTCGATGTGCGTGCCCACATTGAGGGTGGCGATGTCGCTGATGTTGAGGGTGGCCTTGGCCTGGCCTGCCCATCCGCCTTCTTCGTTGAAGTCGGTGACTTTTAGCTCGTTGACCCAGATAATTCCGTCTTTGGTGGTGGAGCTGTTGTTGCGCACGCCTATGAGCATGACGCGCACGTCTGACAGCGAGGGGTTGCCGAGCACGGCCATACGATTGCGTTCGTTGTCGGGGTCTCGCCCGTAGTACAGCGTGTTGTATCCCACTCCTTCTTCTTCGGCGCGTTTGGCGGCGTTGCGTGCTTTCTTGAGGTCTACGAGGGCTTGGAGATTGAAGTCGAGGAAGTTGTCGCGAGGCCACACAATTTGGCGGTCGGATGGTGAGTCGTTGTTATAGTGGCCGTGGGCTGTCAGTTGCAGCGGTATCTCGTACTCGTAGTAGTTGTTCTTGACGTCAGTGCCCAGGCGCAGGAATACGGACAGTTGTCCGCTTTGCAGCTGTGTGGCGTTGTTGATGAGTGCTTCGGCGTGTGTCCACATTTGCAAGCGGCGATAGTTGCGCAGGTCGAGCATGGTGTTGCGGTATACTCCTCGGGCGTCTCCGGCATCGAGGTCGGTGACCGTGAGCATCATGGCTTGCTCGTTGAGTTGTGTGATTTGGCTTTGTCCGGGGTCAACAATACGAGTTACGCCGGGAGGCAGAACGTAGTTGACGGGTTCGCGCGAGGCGTTTTCCTCGATGTTGACTACCGAGATGTCCAGCTGTCCTTGGGCGGGTGCATCGCCGCGCTTGTTGAGATTGAAATTGTATCCGCGCCATTCGCCGCGCACCAGCTCGAGAGTGGCGAAACGCAGGTGGGTGGGGCGCTTGAATCCGGTCATGAATATGCGCGCAAAGCGTATGGTGGAGAAGTCGGTGATGCTGCCCACGACTTTCTCGTAGTCGGCCAAGGGTATTTTGAATTGATACCACTCGGTTTCGTAGTCTTTGCCGTCGCGGCCGCGAACCATGGATGTCTGCTTGTCTGTGATGTAATTTTGGCCCACCACGAGGTCTTGCGGACGTATGGATACGCGGTACTGGAAGTAGCGCTCGTATTCGTTGAGGGTATTGTCCTGGTTGATATCTTCGACGTCCGGGACGCTTCTCGAGGCTTGGTATTGCGGGTCGTCGGCATCTTCGGGTGACAGTGAGTTGCCTTCGGTGCCATTGTAGCGTTTGTATCGTTCGAGTACGCTCATGCGCTGTTGGTCGTAGTAGTCGCTGAGGTAGAAGTGGTAGTTGTCGCCTGCGGGGTCGTTCAGTGGCGAGAAGCGGTCGTTGGTCATCGCTTCGATGGTTGTGGGGCTGAGTTTGGCACGTAGGCGTTGGAGGAAGTCTTGGTAGGTTGCGAAGTTGAACTCGTCGGCGGTTGCCAGCCCGTTGAGGCCGACGTCTTGGCGGCGGCGTGCGTCGTTGGAAGTGTCAAAGGCGTAGGTCAGCGAGTTTTGGCGCGACACACGACCCCATACGGTTTCGGCCATGTACTGGTTGTTGCCGTCGGCGGGGACGCCGTTTTCGTAGCTCTTGAGGCCGTCCTTGAGAATGTCCTCGGAGATTTCGCCGAAGTTGAAGTAAAGGTCACCGCCATCGTAATTGGGGTTGTCCGGGTCGAGGAAGGGGTTGAGCATCCAGAATTGAATGTATGCGATGTTGGACTGCTCGAAGTTGGTATTGTCCATGCGGCGCATGATGCCGCCCCAGCGTTTTTCGGGGTTGAGCAGGTTGCCGTCGGCATCGATATTGTCGGCGTCGACGTTGTACGGGCCGCGTTCCGAGGGGTAGAATGAGAGGTTGAGCGTCTGTATGGAATTACTCTCGCCGTATTGCAGCTGTCGGCCGGGAAAGATTTCGCGCGTGGTGACTTCGCGCACATAGGGGTTGGAGAGTTGGGCTACATCACTCTTGAGATAGCCGGGAATGAGCGAGGAGTTGCGCTGAGTGAACAGTCGGTCAATGTAGTACCAGTTGAGCAATGCGCGGTTTTTGCCGTAGCTGACTTCGTTGCTTAGTGCCGCCTCGGGGAACAGGGCATCGGAGGACGGGTCGTAAGGTGTGGAGGCCAGAAACCATGAGTAGGGACTGCGCAGGTCTATGCCTGTCTGCGAGCTCTCGAAGTCATCAATGTACGAGGATCCTTTGTTCGAGCCTGATTTTTGGCTTTGGGGGATGATGCGTGCATATTCGGCGGAAAGGCTCAGCCGCGAGGGGGCGGTGGCGTTGACAGTGGGAATCTTATTGAGCAGATTGGTAAGCCACATAAATTCCTTGTTGTAGCTCAGGTTAAAGCCCAACATCGTATTGTTGACTACTTCGTCGCCAATGTTGACTTTTTCGGTGAGCGATTTCTCTCCGAAATGCATGACGGTGGCTCCTATATTGAAATCCTTGCTGAACTCGTATTGCAGGTCGAGGCCGAGTAATGTTTTGCGTTGGGTCGAGAATAGTGACTGGTTTTCGAGACTGACGCTGATGCTTTGTCCCGAGTCGATGATGGATTGGTTGGTGATAGTGACTATGCCCATGGCGTAGTCGACGGTATAGTCAGCGTTTTCGGTGAGGGTGACGCCGCCGGCGGTGACCACAACGCTGCCTCGTGGGACGTTCATGGCGTTGAGTCGTATCTGCGACCCGGAGGAGGCTTGGTATTCGCCGTCCATGACAAATTTGTTTTTATCGGCGAATTGGCGGGCTACAACCAGGGTGGAATCGTATAGTTGGGGGTAGCAGTAGTGCTCGCGCTGCACCGGGTCGGTGATGACCGATTCGAGGTGACTGCCGAAGGGCTCGACTACGGGGAAGATAACCTTGCCTGTGGCCGAAAGTATGGTGTAGCCCTCTACAAAGTCAAAGAAGCCGTCGGGGTTGCTGTCTTGTTGCGAGTCCAAACGGTCGAGATTCATGACCTGCAGTAGCGATTTGTCATTGAGCCCGGGTATGGGCAGGTAGTTGATTTTGGTGCCGGTGGTGTCGCTTAGGTACTTGATGTTGAATTTGAATTTTTCTTTTTGGATTTGGTATCCGCCGAGGTTGTAGACGTTTTTCATCATCAGGTCCCACATTGGCAGGCGCGGGTTGACGGTTGTGCCTTTGAGCATCTTGACGTACAAGGCTTTGTCTGTCTCGGTGATGTCGCCGCTGAATTCGCCCACTTGGTATACCTGTCCGTGATAGGTGTATTCGTAGGCTACGGCGAGCACTTCATCGGCATTGAGGGCGCTTTTGATTGAGATGTAGCCCAAGTTGGAGTTGAGGGTGTACTCGTTGGATGAAAGCAGGCGTGCGCTCTCGATTTTTTCGTAGTCTTTGCCGCCTTCTATGTCATAGGCTTGCAGCGGCGCCAATATCTGTGTCACTTGCGAGATGTCTCGGGCATCGGGGTATTGGTCTTTGATGGTGCGCAGCAGGTCGTTGGAGTTGTTGCTGGGGTTGGGATATGCCGGGTTGGGCGTCCAATGGCCGGAGGCTATGCGTTTTTCTTCGCCCAAGTCCATGAACGACACGATGTTGCGCGACTGTTCGTAGCGGTTACCCTTATTGGTGACCCATACTTCGATGCGAGTGATGTTGACGCCCGAAGACACAAAAGGCAGCTTCGATGCCCAGGTGTCGTAGTTGTCGCGGAAGAAGTGCCCGAGAAAGTAGTGGCGGTTTTGGTCGTATTCGTCGGCGTTGATGGTGAAGGATGTGGCCTGGCTGCCGCCACGGGTGCTGACGCTCTTGCTCTCCGAGTTTTGCTGCGAGACAAGGGCTGTGGCTGTCAGCCGCCCGAATTGCAGCTTGGTCTTGATGCCAAACAGGGCTGTAGAGCCGCGTATCAGCGACGACCCGGTGGTCATAGACACGTTGCCGGCTTCGATGTTCTTGACAATGTCGTCTTCTTTGCCTTCGTAGGCCAGCTTGATGTTCTTGCTGTCGAAGTCGAAGGTGGCATCGGTGTTGTAGGTCATGTTGAATTTCAGACGGTCGCCGACGCCGGCGTTGATGGTGGCCTGAATTTTTTGGTCGAAGTCGAAGTATGTCTTGCGGCGGCTTTGCAGCGACAGCGACGGGTTGTCGGTCTTGTTGGACTTGATACCCATAGAAATTTGTACCGAGCCCTGAGTGCGCAGTTGCACGCCGCCGGGTCCGAAGATTTTTTCGAGGGGGCCGAGGGCAAAGTTCATGTCGAAGATGTTGAAGGGCTTCTTCTCTTTCTCGGTGACTTGCTCGAGGTTGCGTTGTTTGTAGTACTGCTGCATCGAACGGCGAAGTTGCCAGTCGTTGTACTGGGCTTCGCTGAGCATGAACGGTGTTGTTATTTCGGTGTCGCCCAGCTTGGTGCGCACTATGTAACACCGCGTTTCGGGATCATACTCGGCCTCGGTCTTGATGTTGGAGGGGGTTGCAAGGTCATAGGCCTGCTCGTCGGCAATGAGGTCTTCGTAGCTGTGTGGAATCACGGAGCGCGTCGCAAAGGGCATGGATGTGGTGTCCTTGGCGGCTTTGGGCGCGATGGCGCGGAATGTCGGCGGCGGAGCCAGCTGCGTGGACGTGTTGCCCGGCGTCTGTGCCATGGCCGGCAGCAGCGCCAAGGCGCACACAACAATGGTGGCAACGGCTATGGCATACCATTTCCGCCGCCTTCCATACAATGCTCCGATGTGTCGTATCGGCGATATTATGCGGTCTATGTACTTCAATTACAACAATGTTTGCGCCGCGTCGCCGTACGTTACAGCAACTTGAGCGCCTGTTTGATGGCTGCTTCGACTTTCAGTGTCGGGTCGGCATCGTACAGGCGGTCGAGAGCTTTCTGGCTTTGGGCACGGGCAAAGCCGAGCATCACCAGGGCTCCAAGTGCTTCGTCGTAATCGGCGGAGCGTGCGGCGGTCTGTTGTATTAACGTAAGTTCGCCCGGTTTTATTTTGTCACGCAGGTCTACAATGATGCGTTCGGCTGTTTTTGCGCCTATGCCTTTGACTGATTTCAGTTGCTTGGCATCGCCGCCGGCGATGATAGCCTCGAGTCGTGCTGTGTCGTAAGACGAAAGCACCACGCGTGCCGTGCCGGCGCCCACGCCGCTGACGCCTATGAGCAGGCGGAACAATGCGCGCTCGCGCTCGTCGGCAAAGCCGTAGAGAACCCAGGCGTCTTCGCGTATGCTTTCGTGTACCAATACGCGGGCTCGCTCGCGTCCCTGCAAGGCTTCGTAGGTGTTGAGCGAGATGTTGACCAGGTATCCGATGCCGCCGGTGTCTATCACTGCGGCTGCGGGTTGCAGGCTGTCTATGCGCCCTTCGAGATATTCAATCATTTTTTTTGAATTGTTGTTTGTCGTATGTGGCTTGTCGCGGATCTTTCGGCCACCGAAAGCGCATGTTTAGCGGCCTAAACGCTCTAATGCGGCTTTGGCATCTGTATCGCCTTGCTCGGCGGCCAGTCTATACCACTTGGCGGCTTCGTCAAGGTCTCGGGTGACGCCGTCGCCATTCTCGTACAGCTCGGCAAGGAGGTATTGCGAGTCGGGGTCGCCTTGCTCGGCAGCCATGCGGAACCACCGCGCCGCTTCGGCGTGGTCTTCGGTGACGCCGTGCCCGTTCAGGTAGTTTATGGCGGTGTTATATTGCGAGTTGACCAGTCCCTGCTCGGCGGCCAGGCGGTATAACCGCGCTGCTTCGGCATAATCGCGAGTAACGCCTTTGCCGCTGTGGTAGAAGAATGCCAAATTCTGTTGGGCGTAGGCGTTGCCTTGCTCGGCGGCCAAACGATACCACTTGGCGGCTTCGACATAGTCTTGGGTGCAGCCGGTGCCTTTGCCGAGAAATGCTCCGAGGTTGCATTGGGCTCGTGCATGGCCCTGCTGTGCGGCCTTGAGCATCCATGCGTAGGCTTCTTTATCGTCTTTGGCCACTCCGCGACCTTGATAGAAATACATTCCGAGGTTGTATTGACCGTTGGCGTTGCCTTTTTCGGCAGCCTGACGATACCATTTGGCTGACTCGACATAGTCTTGGGTGCAGCCGATGCCTTTTTCGAGAAATGCTCCGAGGTTGTACTCGGCGCGGGCGAAGCCTTGCTGCGCCGCTTTGAGCATCCATGCGTATGCTTCGGTGTAGTTTTTGTCTACCCCGGTGCCTTCGTAATAGCATATTGCGAGGTTGAATTGTGCCTCGGCATCACCTTTGGCTGCCTTGTCGTAGTATAGCGCAGCATCGGTGCCGGGTGCCGGCGTCTGCTGAGCTCGGGTCGATATGGCGCCCACGAGGGACAGGCAAATAGAAATAAAGATGGTGAGAGTCGCTTTATTCATTGAGATTTGATTTGGCGTTTGTTTTGACAAAGTTAGCATTTTTTTTGCAATTTGCGGTTTAGGTGCAGTATCTGTTTCGATATACGCAAAAAGGCGGAGGCCGGCTTGGTTGACCGACTTCCGCCTTATGCGTATTAGGTGTATGTCAAGCGTTAGTATACTACGACTTTTACGCCGTTGATGATGTATACTCCCGGGTCGAGGGATACGAGTGTTTCGCCTTCGACATCAAGCCGGTTGACGATTACGCCGGCAATGTTGTAGATGGTGAATGTGCGCGGAGTGCTGCTTGTGATGATGGCTCCGCCGCGTACGCCGCGTACGCTGAAGTCTGTGGGCGTGGTGATATCGTTGACGTCCACGGTATTGCTTGTGCCATCGTAGATGGCGAGGCGACGAAGGTTGACGGTGACACCGACTTTCTTGCCCAGGGTGAGGCGCAGACGGTCGCCGGCGTATCCCCATCCGTATTCTTTGCGTTTCTGTGAGATGTCAAGGATTACCGGTGTCCATTCCGAAGTGGCCGGCATTTTGTCGTTATAAGTCGTGGAACGTGTATTGGTCTCGGGGTACATAAAGTAAGCGACAAGAGGCGTGATGTCTGCCGAGGCTTTGTATTCAAAGTACAACTTGGTAGCATTGGCATTGAGGTTTTTGTCCAAAGGATTGGATACAATGTACGGGTCGCTGCCGGTGGTGTTGATTGTCCAGCTTGAGTATGCCAGGTTTTGGCCGTACAGAATGTCGCTTTCGGAGGGGTTGCATTCGGCATCGCGAGACAGTGAGTTGTCGTGTGAATTGTAGTTATCCAGCTGGAGGTTGAGCGTGGAGGCGTATTCGCCGGTGTTGATGCAGATGTTGCGTATCTTGAATGTCAGTCCGGATTTCGTGCCGGGATCGAAGCGCATATAGTCGCCTTCGAAGCCCCAGCCGTGTATTCGGCACAGCTCGGCGATGTCCACGGTCTTCTGTGTCCATTTGGTGGAGGCATTCAGGTTGCCCAGGCTGATGGAGCGTGTCTCGCCGGCGTAGTCTACGAAGTATATCTTGGCGTCCTGCACGGAGGTTGATGCTTGATATTCGAACATAAGCTTCGTGGCCTTGGGCAACAGATTGGCCGCGAGCTTGGACGAGTAGAAGAACGGGTCGCCGCCGGCGGCGGTGACGATGGTCGCACTGCCGGTGTTGGCATCTTTTTTGACGGTGCATTGGTTGGCGCCGTCCGAAATTGTCGACAGATTGGCTATCAGCGACTTTTCGCCGCTGTTGACGCAAATGTGGCGTATCTTCATGGTGCGTCCCGAGACGCTGCCGGGGTCGAAGCGCAGCTTGCTGCCGGCGCCGCCCCAGCCGTATTGTTTGGCGAGGGGTGCGAGATTGATGTATACGCGTTTCCAGTCGGTGGAGGCGCTCAGGGGCACTTTGACGGAGCGTTCTTCGTAAGCCAGCGGTGAGATAAATACTTGGAAGTCGGGGATGTCGTTTGCTGACTGGTATTCAAATACCAATGTGTTGGAGTTGTCGGACTTGGCGGCGGACATCGCCTGTGTGCTTACCTGCGGGTCGCCACCGGTGGTCTTGAGCGTATAATTCTGATAGGTGCCGTCATAGGTGATGGTCATATCAGACTTCGAGGATTGGTCAAGCTCGAGACGCGTATTTTCGCTGCCGGAGGTGCTGACGCCGTGATGTATCTGTCCCCAGTTGCTTATGCCTATGATGGAAAGGTATTGGTCGAAGACTGAGGATTCTTTGTCTGTCCCGGCGGCCTGCCATACGTACCAGGAGGGCTTGGCCACGTGGTCCTTGGTGCGCAGGCCCAGGCACAGGCCCTCGGCGGGGTTGTCCCACCAGTTGTGCCACATGATGGCGTCCACGCCGGCGTTTTGCATCGTCTTTTTCCAGGCCCAGGCTGCGCCGGCGGCTTGTACTTTGAGGTTGTAGGTGCTGTTGTCCAGCGAATTGACGCCGTTTTCCGAGAAGAATAGTATGCGTTTTTCCTCGCCTTTGTAGTAGTGCTCGCGGCGCAGCATCCAGTTGGATATCACTTCAATATTTTTGAAGGTGCTGTACCCGGAGTTCTCCAAATAGGTTGCTTCGGTGTCCGCTTCCCAGAATTTTGGCTTGAAGAAGTTTTGCGGATAGGGATGTGCGGCCACGCCCCAGCGATAGTCTCCTTCGGCGTTGCTGTAAGCTACGATGTTATCCAGCATACTTTTGGCGGTAAATCCATCGGTGCTGTGCGCTTTGTTCCAGCTTGATGTGAACGAAGCCAGGACGTAGGCGTTGGGGTCGTATTGGCGCACGATATTGGAGACGAGGCGCATAGACTTTTCGTAAGTGTCTACGTATCTCAGCAGCGGCTGTGCTCCCATATCGGTCCACGACAGGTTTTGGTCGACTTCGTTGTGCAGTATCCAGTGGTGGATGCGGCCGTTGCCTGATTGTGAATAGCGGTTGGCCAAGTAGTCGATGGTGGCGGCGTATGCCTCAATGCTGTAGATGCTACCCAAATCGGGCATGGTGTAGGGCGCTTTGCCGCTGTATTCGGGATGCCGCATTGTCGAGGAGTAAGCCGCCTCGCCGCCGTCGGGAACAACGAGAAGGATGGCGGCCACAACTACGCCTTTCTTTTCGCAAGTCTTGAGCGTGCCGTCCAAGCCGTCGATGGCCCCTTGGTTGATATAGAATGTCTTGCCATTGTAGACGTAAGGCACAGTGCATCCGGAAGCATTATTGCATCCCATAAAGGTGTTGAGTATAATATTCAGTGTGGCCGAGCCGAGGCCCAGATTGTCAATGTCTCCGGCGACTACCGGACCTATACCGCCTATGCCTTTCTTGGTCTTGAGAATGCCGGGCGAGGCGTGGCGTATCTCGTATACTTTATCGGCATAACGTCCGTGTGACAGCAGATTATGCTTGGCATCGGTGATGGCCCAGCGAGACAGCAATCGGTCGTATTTGCAGCCTGCAACTTCGATGTATCGTGGTATGGTCACCTCAAATTGGCCTGCGGGGAGGTTGGAGGCAGCATCGAAGCACTCGGTGTTGAGCGTCAAGTCGCCATACATACGCGAGTCTATGAGTTTACATCCGGCGGAGGCGGTGGTGCCGCGTACCAGGATATTGTCCTTGCCTACTTCGACATAAGTCACCCGGGCGGTGTAATCGGCGGCGAGATAGCGCTCAACACCGCGTGCAAAGGACGCTTTTTGGTCCGAAGACATTCGTGTGCAGCCTTTGATCCCGAGGTTGCGTATATTGATGGTGACTCCGCTTCGGTTGCCGAAGTCGATACGCAGTTTGCTGCCTTTATTGCCCCAACTGAACGCGTTGCGTTGAGGCGTGATATTCAGCACGAAACGTTTCCACTCGCCTTTGCCGGTTGTCTTCAAGGCTCCGGGCACTTTCAGCGAGCGCGCCTCGCTCTCGGGATCGCGAAAAAATAGTTGCAAATCAACGTCTGCTGATGTCTGATAATCGAATTCGAGGCGGCAATCCTTGACATCCATATTAGCAGGAAGGGCTGTCGAACAGATATGGGGATCTGTGCCGGTGGTCTTAATCACGTAATACGAGGAGCTTTGGGTGTACGTCATATCGACTTGCGTCGATGTGTCCATTGTCAATCCGGTGTTGGCCTTTGACGCAAAAGGCAAGGACGTAAGCAGAGCCAAAAGGCTCATTTTCAGTTTTGTCATGTGCGATGTATGGTGTTAATGGTTCTTAGGGTTCTGTAGATATCAGGAGCGTGGTTCATGGAAGAGTAGCAATCGGGGTGTGACGGTTGTCAAGCCGTGCCACCGCTATCATGGTCTGTGCAAAGGTATAAAATATTTATAATATAAAAGTTGTTAAGCGTCATTAATTTTTGGAAAAATTTGGCGCATGGAATACAGTGTGCCCCTCTATACCGGAGTAGTTACTCCGGAAGGTATAATATAAATGCAAGAGGGCCGATAATCGGCAGCTCGGTCGGATGGCTTTGCGCGGGCTTGAGTTGCGAGACGATTGTCGGCGATAATGGCTTAATTGTCAGACGATAGCTGTGTTTGAGTTGCCGAATTGGCCTTTCGGGCGTTTGCCGTCTCAAAAAAAATGTCTAACTTTGCGACACCAACGCCACGCGGTAGTAGCTCAGTTGGTAGAGCATCAGCTTCCCAAGCTGAGGGTCGCGGGTTCGAACCCCGTCTACCGCTCCAAAGATAAGCGGCTGTGAATTAGCCGCTTATGGGTGAGAAAAAATCAGCATCGGAGTTGCTTTTCGGACTAATGCCAACTGGCTCGGACTTATCCTGTTTTGTAAGGACTTTAAGGACTTTAAGGACTTTAAGGACTTTAAGGTCTTTAGGGTCTTTAAGGTCCTCAGCCAAAAAATTCCACATTCGACATTCCGCATTATCATGGATATTGCCGTGATACGGCAAGATGGTTCGATAATCAGGCGTTTGCGTCGGGGCTGTCGTGCCGGTGGCGGCTGCGCAGGCGTCGGATGATGGTGGCCGAAAGCGTGACTACGCGGGTCGAGATGACGGAGACGCGGTCGGAGAGGGTGTCTATGCGGTCGTTGATGCGCAGCAGACGGAATATGCGGTCGCGTATGGCATCGATGGCTATGCAGGCGATGAATATGGCGACTGTGGAGGCCACGAAAAGCGGAACAAACCACCACGAATGTAGTGCGTCGTGCACGTCTATCCAGCCGTTCCATAGCGCATGGCGCACGTAGACATTGTCGTGTATCAGGTAGACGCCGAAAGTGAGGGGCGCGATGCGCACCATGGCGCGGACGAAGGTTGTATTCGGCGCTTTGAGCCGAGCCGTCCAAAGAAACAGCAGCAGTGCCACGCCGAAGAGTATGCCGTTATTGTCATGATAATCAACCATCATGGGCGCCGTCCACGGCGAGTAATGTATGAAGATGCGCCCCAGGAATACGGCGGCTAATGCAACTGCGGCTGCAAAATAAGCTTTGCCGAAATGGTTGGGCCCGTCATGGTCGAAGTGCAATCGGATGTAGCCGCCTACAAAGAACAGGAATACAAACCATGGCAGTGAGTTGTTGCCGCTTAGTTCATCGCCCAGCAGGAAGTCGAAATTGATGACGGCCATCACCGCCAGCAGCACGATGTACAGTCGGCGCGTCAGCGTCTGTGCCAGTGTGGCCAGGAATGGCGCGAGGGCCACCAATGCCACGTAGCGTGTCGCAAACCAGTAGCGGTCAAAGTATAGCGGCATCAGTGACTTGCCGAAGTCGTTCCGGCTCAACGCCAAGTCCGAGAAGGCGAAGAATAGCGCAAAAATGACCACCGAGTAGAAGAATATCGGCGCCCAGGTCTTCGGTATTTTAGGCCACTTGGGTTTGGTGGAATTTATAAGGAAGTATCCGGTGATGAGGATGTAGCAGTTGGTGGAGACCTTGGAGAGACAACCGGCCAGTTCCATGGAGCAGAGGTTGAACAGCGAGGCGGCATCGGCGCTCACGCCCACGGGTTTTTGCCCGACGCCGTGCATCAGGAAGTGCCAGACGACGATGAGGAACATCGCCACCACGCGCAGTATTTCGAAGCTTGGGTTACGTTGTTTGGCCATGACGGCGAGGTCTTGTTCTTTTGGGGTAGGCTCAGTGTCTTCGTCCGGGCTATGCCCTCGTTTGCGAGCACAAAGATAGCATAAGCCGCCGACATTTCGGCCAAAATTGCGCGGCAAAGTTGCGCAAGACGCTCCTTTCTATTCCCAAAAACCGGCCAAATGGCCAACTTTTGGGAATAGAAACGGAAATTGTCAAGAATATCAGGCATGTATGTATAGGCTTTTGTGCGTTAGGCAAAGATTTTGTACCTTTGTCCGAAGTATATGCGTATGCGCGGGTGTGCCTGCGCACGCGTGAGTGTTTTCCCACGAGAGACCATAGGAAGAAATTACGATTACTAACACGATATAATACATAGATTTATGAAGCAAGAACCGTCGTTGCTGGTGCAATCTCTTGCCCAGTCTCAGACTTTGGCGATGTCCCAAAAGAGTGCCGAATTGCGTGCTCGAGGAGTGGATGTAATCAACTTGAGTGTCGGCGAACCGGACTTCTATACACCGCAACATATCAAGGAAGCAGCCAAGGCGGCCGTAGATGCCAATTTTAGCTTTTATTCGCCCGTGCCGGGCTATATGTCGCTACGCCGTGCTGTCAGCGCCAAGCTCGAGCGCGAAAACGGCGTGACTTTTGCCCCTGAGCAGATAGTTGTGGGCAATGGCGCCAAGCAGGCGCTGTGCAACAGTATTTTGGCCATAGCCAATCCCGGAGATGAGGTGGTGATACCCACTCCGGCGTGGGTCAGCTACATAGAGATGGTGAAGATGTCCCGTGCTACCGTAGTGACGGTTCCGGCCGGCATAGACACCGACTTCAAGGTGACGCCGGCACAATTGGAGGCCGCCATCACCGATCGTACGCGCATCGTGCTGTTGTGTTCGCCGTCCAATCCCACGGGTAGTGTGTACACGCGAGACGAGTTGCAGGCACTGGTGGATGTCATCGCGCGCCATGAGCGCATCATCGTCATCTCGGACGAAATTTACGAGCATATCAATTTTGCGGGCGGCTTTACATCGCTGGCGTCTTTTGACGAGCTTCGCGACCGCGTAGTAGTCATCAACGGCGTGTCCAAGGCTTATGCTATGACCGGCTGGCGCATAGGATATTGCGCTGCTCCGCTGTGGGTGGCCAAGGCCGTGACCAAATTGCAGGGACAATATACGTCCGGAGCGTCATCCATAGCGCAGAAGGCTGCCGAAGCCGCCTATAATGGTCCGCAGGACTGCGTGGTCGAGATGTGTGTCGCCTTCCGCCGCCGTCGCGACTTGGTGGTGGAGATGGCGCGTGCTATCCCCGGATTGCGCATCAACGAGCCTCAGGGTGCGTTCTACCTGTTCCCCGAGGTGTCTGCATACATAGGTCGCAAGGCGCCTGACGGCACTGTCATCGCTGACAGCGGAGCTCTGGCAATGTATCTGCTGCACGAGGCGCACGTGGCCACTGTGGATGGCGCCGCTTTCAGCGCTCCGGGATACATACGCCTGAGCTATGCCACCTCGGACGACAACTTGCGCGAGGCCATGCGCCGTATCGCCGCCGCACTCGAGCGTCTGGCGTGATACATCGCTTTTGTTGAATTACAATATCGGACAACAATATAATACAAAGATAGATACACTTCAATGGACTTTATCAAAGAATTGACGTGGCGAGGCATGATACATACGATGATGCCCGGCGTCGAAGACCAACTGAACAAAGAAATGACCACGGCATATCTGGGTATAGACCCGACTGCCGATTCGCTGCACATAGGACACCTTGTAGGCGTGATGATGTTGCGCCACTTTCAGCGTTCGGGACACCGTCCGGTGGCACTGGTAGGCGGCGCAACCGGCATGATCGGCGACCCGAGTATGAAGAGTCAGGAGCGCAAACTTATCGACGAAGAGACCCTGCGACACAACCAGGAAGCCATCAAGACCCAGCTGTCACATTTCCTCGACTTTGACAGCGATGCACCCAATGCCGCAGTGATGGTCAACAATTACGACTGGATGAAGGACTTCGGATTCCTCGAGTTTATACGCGACATCGGCAAGCATATCACCGTCAATTACATGATGGCCAAGGATAGCGTCAAGAAGCGTCTGAGCGGCGAGTCGCGCGAGGGTATGTCCTTCACCGAATTCTCTTATCAGTTGCTGCAAGGCTACGATTTCCTGAATCTATACCGCACCATGGGCTGCAAGGTGCAGTTGGGTGGCTCGGACCAATGGGGTAATATGACCACCGGCACCGAGCTTATACGACGCATCGAAGGCGCCGAAGATGCGTGGGCTATTACTTGCCCGCTGATTACAAAGGCTGACGGCGGAAAGTTTGGCAAGACCGAGAGCGGCAACGTATGGCTTGACCGTCGTTACACTTCGCCGTACAAGTTCTACCAGTTCTGGCTCAATGTCAGCGATGAAGATGCGGCCAAGTATATCAAGATTTTCACTTCGCTGACGCAGGAAGAGGTCGAAGACCTGTGCCGTCAGCAGCAGGAAAATCCCGGTGCACGTCCGCTGCAAAAGCGTCTGGCTCAGGAAGTGACCACGATGGTACACTCGGCCGAGGATTACGAAGCCGTCGTCGAGGCCTCCAAGATTCTTTTTGGCAACAACACCGCCGACGCGCTGCACAACCTCGATGAGGCTACGTTGCTCGAAGTGATGGAAGGCGTGCCTTCTATGGAGGTTACGCGTGACCAGGCTATGGGCGCCAAACTGGCTGATATCCTGGTGGATGAAGCTCATTTCTTTGCCAGCAAGGGCGAGATGCGCAAGTTGGCGCAGGGTGGCGGCGTGTCCATAAACAAGGAGAAAGTGGCCGATGTGTACGCACCCATTGACGAAAATATGCTGCTGGCCGGCAAGTATATGCTGGTGCAGCGCGGCAAGAAGAATTATCACCTGCTGATTGTTCGCTGAACATAACTGCATACGGCCATCGCGGACTTCCGAGGCGGCGTACAAACGCCATGCGACGGAGTCCGCGATGCGCATTTAGGTATATCGTAGAGGGAACGCCCCCTACAAAAAATTCATTATAAAAACATTCTCAGGCTGATACGGCTGAAATACTTGAATTATGGCAGACAATTACCTTGAACGGAAAATGGAGGAGCACGGGCGTCCGGCGCCGCGGCGCTGTAATGCCGATGCGCGTCTTGCGATGGCTTTCGGCTGCGAAGCGCTGTGTCATTTGCGAGTGCTTGTCGTCTCGGCGGATTATGAAGCTGTCGCCGAGGCGGTGCGCGTGTTCCGCGCCGCCGGATGTCGTACGGCGTTCACGGCTGTGGGCGATTCGCGACGTCCGGGCACGGACTTTGCTCAGAGGTGCGGTGCGCGGTGCTATCCGTGTCTACAGGCTGATGCTCAGACGTATGGCCGAATTGCGGCCGACCTTCGCTATCATTGGGGTGCGGTGGACGTGGTGGCCGCCGATGCCGATGCGGCCTTGCCTGCGGACTTGAAGGACTGCCCGCGCATAGACTTGTCGGATGCGGCGGCGTACCTTGATAGTTTCAGTCGATAGTCTTGGCTTAGCGTTGCACGAATAGAAAGCGGCAGCGGCGCGATTCCCGAGAGGGAGTCGCGCCGCTGCGTTGTGTGTGCGCTTATGTCTTAGGCGTTGCGAACTTTGTCTACAACGGCCTTGAAGGCTGCGGGGTTGTTGAGTGCGAGGTCGGCGAGGACTTTGCGGTTGATTTCGATGCCGGCCTTGTGGATGAGGCCCATGAGCTGGGAGTAGCTGAGGCCTTCGACGCGTGCGGCGGCGTTGATACGCTGGATCCACAGTGCGCGGAAGTTGCGTTTCTTTTGTTTGCGGTCGCGATAAGCGTAGGTCAGACCTTTTTCCCAAGTGTTTTTGGCGACGGTCCAGACGTTGCGGCGGCAGCCAAAGTAGCCGCGTGTAAGTTTCAGGATTTTTTTACGGCGAGCACGAGATGCTACGTGGTTTACTGATCTTGGCATTTCTTTTTGGTGTTTTGAATGACAGCGGCTTGTATTGCTCTTAGTGTATTGTTACGCTGTACATTCGGTTAGTAAATGTGTAAAAGAGATGGTGTTGCGTCGTTGCTTGTGAGCCTTTGCGCGGTGTTCCGGAGCAGGGCCATGCTTAGGTGCCGATGCTGCGTTGCGTGTAGGCTTATGCTGCGGCGCGGGTTTTGTTTATGCTCCTTATTTGAGGGCCAGCAGTGCTTTAACGTTGTTGACGTCGCTCTTGGCTACCAAGCCGAAGTGGGTCAGGTTGCGTTTCTGCTTCTTGGTTTTTTTGGTCAAGATGTGGCTCTTGTAAGCATGTTTTCTTTTGATCTTTCCTGAGCCGGTAAGGGCGAACCTCTTTTTGGCACCGGCGTTAGTCTTAATCTTGGGCATGTTGTTTTGTTTAATTATTAATAGTGTTGTTTATTTCTTCTTGGGAGACAACATGATAATCATGCGTTTGCCTTCCAAAAGGGGCATTTGGTCTACTTTGCCGTATTCTTCGAGGTCGTTGGCAAAGCGAAGCAGCAGTACTTCGCCTTGTTCCTTGAAGAGTATCGAGCGTCCTTTGAAGAAGACGTAGGCTTTGACTTTGGCGCCTTCTTTAAGGAAGCCTATGGCGTGGCGCAGCTTGAAGTTGTAGTCGTGGTCGTCTGTCTGAGGTCCGAATCGTATTTCTTTGATAACGACTTTGGTTGCCTTGGCTTTAATCTCTTTCTGCTTTTTCTTCTGCTGGTACAGGTACTTTTGATAGTCAAGTATCTTGCATACCGGCGGCTCGGCAGTCGGGGATATTTCCACGAGATCCAGCTCGAGTTCTTCGGCCTGACGCAGGGCGTCGTGAATGGAGTATATGCCCGGTGTGACGTTATCACCTACGAGACGTACTTCGCGTGCACGAATTTGTTCGTTGATGAGGTTGGGATTTGCGGGCTTTTCGCCGCGACGCGTCATTGGGGGACGGGGGCCCGAGGGGCGCGGAGGCCGTGGGCCGGGATGATAGGGTTTTTTCTCCATTCAGTGGGTGTAGATGTTGTGTATTATGTTTATATTGTGCGCGTTAAAGGCTTCGCAGAGCTTTAATGTCCTACGGAGTCTTTGACGTCTTGTGCTATTTGCTCGGCAAAGGTACTAATTTTCATCGAACCTTGATCACCTTGACCTTGTTTTCTTACCGAAACTTCGCCGTTTTCTTGCTCTTTCTCGCCTACGATAAGCATATAAGGTATGCGCTTGAGCTCGTTTTCGCGAATTTTCTTGCCGATTTTTTCGTTGCGGTCATCGATGATAGTGCGGATGTCGGCTTGGTCGAGTTGGTCGACAATGCTGCGAGCGTAGTCATTGAATTTCTCGGAGATGGGCAGCACTACCACTTGGTCGGGCGCGAGCCACAGGGGCAGATGTCCGGCAGTGTGCTCAAGCAGTACGGCCACGAAGCGTTCGAGCGACCCGAAGGGTGCGCGGTGGATCATCACGGGACGATGCTTGAGGTTGTCGGCGCCGGTGTACTCGAGGCCGAAGCGCTCGGGCAGGTTGTAGTCTACCTGTATTGTTCCGAGTTGCCAACGGCGACCTATGGCGTCTTTGACCATGAAGTCGAGTTTGGGGCCGTAGAATGCGGCTTCGCCGAGTTCCTTGCGTGCCTTGAGGCCTTTTTCTTCGCAGGCTTCGATGATGGCGGTTTCGGCCAAGTGCCAATTTTCATCGCTGCCGATGTATTTTTCTTTGTGTTTGGGGTCGCGCAGCGATATTTGTGCCTCGTAGTTGTTGAAGTTGAGTGCCTTGAAGATATAGAAGATGATATCCATCACTTTGAGGAACTCGTCTTTGATTTGCTCGGGGGCGCAGAAGATGTGTGCATCGTCCTGCGTAAATCCGCGTACGCGGGTCAGTCCATGGAGTTCGCCCGACTGCTCGTAGCGGTATACGGTGCCGAATTCGGCGATACGCAGGGGCAGTTCGCGATAGCTGCGCGGGAAGGCGCGGAAGATTTCGCAGTGGTGGGGGCAGTTCATGGGCTTGAGTAGGTACTCTTCGCCTTCTTCGGGGGTGTGTATGGGCTGGAAGGAGTCCTTGCCGTACTTGGCGTAGTGTCCGGAGGTGACGTACAGCATCTTGCTGCCGATATGGGGAGTGATTACCTGCTGGTAACCGTATTTCTTTTGGATGCGGCGGAGGAATTGCTCGAGGCGGTCGCGCAGGGCGGCACCTTTGGGAAGCCACAGGGGCAGTCCGGCGCCGACGTTGGAGCTGAAGGTGAACAGCTCGAGTTCTTTGCCTATTTTGCGGTGGTCGCGCTTCTTGGCTTCTTCGAGCAGTACGAGATACTCGTCCAGCATTTTTTTCTTGGGGAAGGATATGCCGTATACACGAGTCAATTGGTCGCGCTTTTCGTCACCGCGCCAGTATGCGCCGGCTAAGGATGTGATTTTTACGGCCTTGATAGGTGCTACCGTGGGAATATGCGGACCGCGGCACAGGTCGGTGAAGTTGCCTTGGGTGTATGTGGTGATGTGTCCGTCTTCGAGTTCGCTGATAAGCTCGCATTTGTACTTCTCGCCGCGGTCGCCGAAAAGCTTGAGGGCGTCTGCTTTGGAAATGTCGCGACGTACCACGGGGTTGGCGGTACGTGCCAGTTCGAGCATCTTGGCCTCGATGCGCGGGAAGTCGGCGGCGGTGATGGAATTGCCTGCGGGGTCGATGTCATAATAGAACCCGTTTTCGATGGCGGGGCCGATGCCGAATTTGACTCCGGGGAAGAGTTCCTGCAGCGCTTCGGCCAGCAGGTGTGCGCTGGTGTGCCAAAATGCGTGCTTGGCCTCGGGGTCGTCCCATTTGTGGAGCGTGAGTGTGGCGTCGCACTCTATGGGGCGTGTCAAGTCCCATGCTTCGTCGTTGACGGTGGCGGCCAGTACATCGGCGGCGAGGCGCTCGCTGATGCTCTTGGCTATTTCTAACGGCGTCGTGCCTTTGGCATATTCTTTGACGCTGTTGTCGGGAAATGTGATTTTAATCATATCGTTGTATGTCGATGATTGCTTGCATAATTATGGCGGTGTGCGGCATGCGGCTGCCGACACTAAAAGCACCTTCGCCTCGGGCGCCGGTGCAAAATCGCCGCAAAGTTACTAAAAATCTTTGGATTTCAGTGGATAAAATTCCGGAAAAGTTTTGCTGCGTCTGCAATTAGTCGAAAGCGGATGCTTAGACTTGCCGTAGTGCGGCTGTGTCCGAAAACGGGGTGTCCGATGTCGTAAGCAATGGCGCAGCGGCGCTTTGTGAAAACGAGCATAAAAGAGTTGCGGGTTAACAATAAAAAAAGTTGTGGGTTAACAATAAAAAAGGTAAATTTGCAGTCAATGACACTCAAAACCCGATAACGAACATAATTTTTTTAGAATAGCTTAATGATGAAGACGTGCCTAAACTCCCGAGACGGACTTATAGTGTTGGAAATGGATAAGTTGGCGTATATCCAAGCAGATGGCAATTATGCGAACCTTGTTTATATGTGCGGGGATTCGGTATTAGTTACCTTGGGATTATCCAAATTGGAGGAAGTTATACGCCGGGCATGGCCATGCGATAAGGTTTCGCCGTTTGTACGAATGGGGCGAAGCCTGATTATCAACCAGACGTACCTATCCGAGGTGCGCATCAATACGCAGAAATTGGTGTTGTCCGACAACGTCGGGCACAAGTACACGCTCTCGGTGCCCAAGCCGGTGCTCAAGACTTATCGCGAGAATATTTATGACCTGTATGTCCGTAATCAGCAGATGTAGCATATGGTAAGAGAATATATCATAGGTCGCTCGGCAAGTTCGGCAGTCAAGGTGCCTTTGGACAAAAACGGCGTCAGTGGCACCCATGCCAAGATTTCGATTGGAGACAATGGCGTATGGATGTTGTGTGACTTGGATTCGACCAACGGCACGTATGTCAGTGATGATTTGGGCGTATTTCACCGGATATACAGCAAGGAGATATCCGAAGATGACATCATACGTCTCGGCAGTGGCGGAGCAAGCAGTTTTGTGTTTACGGCGCATCGAGTGCTTGATGATGCGGACGATTACTCATACGAGTTCAGGCAGTTGCGCAGACGTTTGGCGGAGCGGCGTACATCAGAGGCCGCGATGGAGAAGCGCATGGAAATTTACGGCTGGCTGACCCGGCTGTCGGGTTTGGCTGCCGTCGGTGTGTGCGCAATCCTTGATGCGCTTGGGAAGATAAGTGTTAATGCCAATGTGAGATACATGCTCATAGCCTTTGCCCCGGTGGTGGTAGGCTTCTTTTTCAGGGGCAACACCAAGACGCTGAAAAAGCTTCGCCGCTGTCGCGAAAGAATCTTCATATGCCCAAAATGCGGGAAGCCCCTGTCCGAATATGACATCGAGGACGGGCAATGTTCGCGTTGCCGGGCCAAATGACCAAGTTACTCCGGGTTGCCACATGAATTATAACCATACGAAGATAATGCGAATAAATGCGAATAAAGAAGATAAGGCGAATATCGGCGGCAACGGTTTTGAAGCCGTCATGGGCGTATGCTTCGGATTTTGCATGTACGTGCGGCATTAGTGTGGTAATGAAAGGCTCCGGAGTGCAATTCGTACAAAAACCCCGTATGTTCACACAAAAAGGCACTGTGTGCTTGGAGGCTGTCACTTAGACCTGTAACTTTGCCTCCGAAACGAATGATTTAAAGACAAAAGACCCAAGACAATGAATAGTACAAAGAATACTACAAAACCGGTAAACGAACCTTCCAAAAAAAATAGGCGGGACAAGGCCGCAGCCGCAGCTGCGGCTGCCGGAATAGCCGGGGCGGGCGCGGCATACGCTGCATGGCCCGGCTCGGAGGACGATGCACAAGCCCCCGAGCCCTATCGCATTGAAGCAATGCCTGCTGAAGGGGTTGCCGGAGTTATAGAAGCCGAACCTGTCGCAGAACAGAGTGACAATCCGGGGCAAGTTCGTCAATTCGGGGATGGCGTTTCTGTGAGCAATGATAATAGAGACCGCATTGTCATCGAAACTGACGGCGAGATTGTAGGCCGTTCGGAAGGTATCGGAGTCTCCGCCGCCCCGGCAGAGGATGTAATCCCCATTGCCGAGAAGCAGGCAGACTTCGATGATATTGATGCCGAGGCGTCTGTTTCTTTTGAAAATGATGACACATCGGTATATCGCATCAACGGCGAGAGAGAGACCGCGACCGAATACCACGATGTATACGGCAACGAATTGACAGTGGTTGATATCGATAATGATGCATTGTTTGACGGTTATATAAATACAGATGTCGCCGAAGTTTATGCCGATTTCGAGCCGAGTGTATCGGCTGTTGCATTGGACGATGCCGAGATGTCGGCAGATGAGAGCGAGGAGTATATGGAATCCGGAGACAATACCCATGCTGAAGAATATAGCTCGGACACCATAGGGGATGACATCATCGGCGATGAGGATCCCTTTGGCGATGACCCTTTGGCATAATCGATGAAAAGCAATGAAAGGAGAAGAAACATACATCACCTTCAATTGCCTCAATCCGGGGTGCGGAAGGCGCATCAGGATCAAGCGTCCGCAGCATACCGGGGTCTATGAGGTGACGTGTCCGCACTGCCATGCGACAAAGCGACTGCGCCTTTCTTCGGAAGACGAGATAGGACACAAAACGCCCGGGCAGTCTCGGGAACCGGGTTCGGTAGAGGCTGTCGGAGCGTCCGTTGCAATGCCATTGTCAGGAGTGCAGGCCGCTTTACCGATTGACAATTCGGAAAAAGAGGTGATAACACTCTCGGAAGATTTTTTGACAGACACTACATACGTTGTCGAGTGTCCGCACTGCCACCGCCAACGGCTCAGTATTATGTCAAAGAAACAGGGAGTCAAGAACTTTCGGTGTCCATATTGCCGGGGACGCATTACGGCCGAAATCCGCAAGCCTACAGAGGTCTTAGATGATGAGGATACGCTGATGTACGGCGGACGTCTGGTGATGTTACGCCGTGGTTTTTTCAACAAGGTTTTCGAATTGCATGACGGCATCAACACCATAGGGCGGTACGACGAAGACACTCCATGCGACATCGCCGTCCATAACGACAGTAATATGTCGCGACGCTCGGTGCAAGTCGAAGTGGTCTGCACTGAGCGTGGATACATTTTCCGACTGACGGTGCTTAATGCCACCAATCCGGTGTTGCACAATGACAGGCAGTTGAAGCCCGGCGAATCGGTGTCGCTCAATTTTGGCGACAGCATCACTATGGGCAAGACAAGGTTCCGTTTCGAAAAAGAAAAGAAATGAAAATAGAGATAAGGCAGCCATATTCGTTTAGACAGCTCGGTCGCAGTCCCAGACAGGAGGATGCCCGTTATCCCGACCTGGATGTCCCCGGGCGCGATACTCGTGTGTTCGTGGTGTGTGACGGAGTGGGCGGCCACGGAAGCGGTGATATAGCCAGCGCATTGGTGGCCGCGGCCGTAGGGGAGTACATGTGCGGACTCAATTTGTCGCGTCCGTTGTCCGCCGAGACAGTGGGAAAAGCTGTCGGACATGCCATGCAGAAGCTCAGGGAAGCCTCAGACGGGAAGCCGTCGGACATGTCCACGACGCTGGCTATGGTCTGCCTTCACGGCGGCGGAGTGATGGCGGCGCACATAGGAGATAGCCGCATCTACCATATACGGCCCGATGCCGGTATTATGTATCGCAGCGAAGACCATTCGCTGGTCAATGTTTTGGTGCATACGGGGAATATCACGCCACAGGAGGCCATGAACCACCCCCAAAGCAACGTAATCACGCGCAGCATAGGGTGCTCGGCCTCCGGCGAGCGCCGGTCGCCGGCTTCGGTGATGCAGATCTCGGATGTCGAGCGAGGCGATTACCTGTTTGTGTGTTCCGATGGGCTGACCAAGGTCGTCGATGACGACATGCTGGTGCAAATCTTGTCCGGCGATGCGACAGACTTCGAAAAAACAGCGGCGCTGGCTCGCTTGTGTCGCGACAGCGTGGACAATAGCACCGCGTTCCTGATACCTGTTGCCGGCATTTGCGGTGTCGGGTCGGAACATGTCCGCGCTACCGGATGCGACCGGGGCGAAATCACGGAGCTTCTTGACAGAGCCTCTCGCGAGGTGCGCGATGTCTCTCCGGACACGAGGACAAAAGAGTGCAGGTTGTGCCGCCGCCTTGCCAAATGGATTGCACGGTGGCGCCGTCGGAGCCCGTGGCCATGTCTCAGAGTGCAAACATGTAACAACGCCAATACTACCGATACTAATCATGGATGATAGCCGTAAAATAAGCAGAGCCTTGCCGATAGGTACGGAAATCGAGTCTGATACCGATGTATACACGATTGACAGTGTGCTTGGTTCCGGCGGTTTCGGGGTTACCTATAAGGTGGTACGACGCTCGGACAGCAGAGTTTTTGCTCTCAAGGAGTGCTTTCCCAATACCCTGTGCGAGCGTGCCCCTGACAATACGATGTCATATCTGAAGACCAATGCAGAGACCGTGGAAGGTTGTATCCGCAACTTTATGACCGAGGCACGCCGTTTTGACAGGCACAACATTTCGCATCCGAATATCGTGAAAGGTTATGAAGTCTTTGAAGCCAACCATACCGCCTATTTTGTGATGGAATACGTCGAGGGCCAAAGCCTGCATCGGTATGTAAAATCCAGGAACGGCCGGCCGTTGTCCGCCGGCGAAGCTTTGGCAATCATGCGTCCAATCATGGAAGCCGTGTCATACCTGCACGACAACAGGCTGACCCATTTGGACATAAAGCCGGATAACATAATTCTCGAAACCGGTGAGAAAGCGGGAATCTTTCGTCCGGTGGTGATAGATTTCGGACAGTCCAAACATTACGACCATCGCGGCAACGCCACCTCCACGCTCACCAATGCCGGATGTAGCGAGGGTTTCGCGCCGCCGGAGCAGTATGCCGGACTCACCAGATTTACGCCCAAGGCGGATATTTACGCATTGGGGGCGACGATGCTATACCTGCTCACTGCGCAACAGCCGCCAAAGTCTACGGAGATTACCGCTTCCGACATAGTTGCAATGCTTCCGATGCGAACCCCGAAGACTATAGAAAATGCCATAATCGAAGCCATGCAAACCGATATGCGGTCTCGCACCCCTTCGGTGCGTGCCTTTGCTTCCGCCTTGGGCATTGACCTGAATATCGCCTCCGGCGGTAAAGCCACCGAGCCTATCGGTGTTATACGACATCGTAATAGGAAGTACTCGACACCGATGATGCTTCTGTTCTATATTGTTGTGGCCGTTGTCGTTGCCGGCATCGTATGGTATGCCGCGCGTCCCACGGACACACCTTCGCAACGTCTGACCAAGGCAATAATGAGCGAAGATAGATTTACTTTGATTGAATTTGCTAATGTCGATTCGCTGCGAGCATGTCTGCCCTTGGCGCTTATCTATAAGAAGTACGGTGATAGTGAAAATGCAGTATTTTTTGCCAAAAAGGCATTGAATTATCCGGCTGACAGTGAGAAGGCGGCCGCTTTTCTGCAACAGATGGATTCTGACGCTGTCGAGAGGGTCTTGTACGTCCCGTCGGAAGACTTCGGAAATCGGGAACAAGATTCGGGCGGGTCTGCGGAGACTGTGGCGGACAAGTCCGACTCCGAACGGCTTGAGGAAGCCATACGGCTCAATGACATAAATGAGGTTAAGCGGCTGGCTGAGAAGGGATATGCCCCGGCATACTATAATTTGGCGCAGCTTTATTATAATAGGCGAAGCTATAGCGAAGCCAAATATTGGGCAAACAGGGCCGTGAACGCCAACGTTAATGGGACAAAAGCACGTCGCCTGCTGAACCTCATGGAAGCCAATACCGGAGGCGAGGAAAAACCGACAAACAACGCAAACAAACAGGAAGAAACAGTATCACGGTCGGTAGAGACCACGACGCCATCAACCACAGTTCAGGACAAGCCGGACAAGACGGATTATTATAGTATGACCATCGGGCAATTAGACGGTCTCGCACGCAAGGGCGACACGAAGGCTTATGCGCCTCTGGCCGTCAAGTGCTATAACGCCGGACAAAACAGCAAGGCCCTGCGCTACGCCCAGCGAGCACAGAACAGTGGCACCGCGACTCCCGAATCGGACGAGATTTGCCGCAAGTTGGCACCTAAGAATTAATCAAATACTAAATCCATAAAGATATGAAGCGCAAATATATATTACTTTTAGTGGCAGCACTGGCCGCATTCGGTGCTTACGCACACGAAACCGTTGCCTCGGGGCTGTCGGTTGACCCGGCATCTTGCAATCTCGGAGCGTCAGGCGTTGTCGGACAGTCCATAAGTCCGGAATGTACCGAGAATAGTGCGGAGGTCTCGCTCCCTGACCCGTCCTCATATGTGGACTTGGGGCTGTCTGTCAAATGGGCCGCCTGCAATATCGGCGCCGAAAATCCGTGGGAGTGCGGCGATTACTATGCCTGGGGCGAGACGGAAACGAAAATGAATGATTCCGGGCATTACTGTGCTTATTGCTGGGGTAACTACAAATTCGGAGACGAAAATTCCATTTCCAAGTACACGGCAAAGGACGGCAAAACGACCTTGGACAAAGAAGACGATGTGGCTTCTGTCAAATTAGGCGCACCGTGGCGTATGCCGACTGAGGCGGAATGCGATGAGCTTATAGAGAAATGCACGTGGCAATGGACTGAGTTGTACGAAATGCAAGGCTATAAAGTCATTGGCCCAAATGGCAATTACATATTTCTTCCTGCCGCCGGATGGAATTATTATGAGAAAGAAGGTGATACCGGTAAAACAAGTTTTGAAGGTATAGGCGATGGCAAATACTGGGTATGCAATTTGTCTGATGACAATAAATACGGGAAACGGTTGTCTATCGACAAAAAAAACACTCCGGAGGTTTGGGCGACTGCGCGTTGCATCGGCCTCCCTGTCCGTCCGGTGTTCAAGTAGCCGGAACGCCGGCGGCGAGCACTGTACCGCGAGTTGGAATCGAAGAATTAATCAAATACTAAATCCATAAAGATATGAAACGCAAATATATATTACTTTTAGTGGCAGCAATGGCCGCATTCGGTGCTTACGCTCAACACGAGCCGGTTGACTTGGGGCTGTCGGTCGACTGGGCATCCTGTAACCTCGGCGCGTCCGCACCGGAGCAATACGGCGCGTATTACTCTTGGGGCGAAACGGCCACTAAGTCTGTATTTTCGTGGAATACATATCGTTACGGTAATAGTGATGCGTTGACCAAGTACAACAAATCGGACGGGAACCGTACACTTGCGCCCGAAAACGATGCCGCCTCGGCGACGTGGGGCGGAACATGGCGTATGCCCACCAAGGCCGAATGTGCCGAATTGCTGGACAAATGCACTTGGGCATGGAGTAATCGCAGCGGCGTCAACGGCTATATCGTCACCGGACCAAGCGGTAATACCATATTCCTGCCGGCCTCCGGGCAGCGCGAAGGCAGCGAGGCGTCAGACGTCGGTTCGTGGGGCTGTTATTGGAGCGCAACACTCAACCATCGCAGCATCCTCGTAGCCGAGAGTCTGTCTTTTGACCAAGGTCTGTCAAGTGTCGAGGTCGCTTCCCGTATTGTCGGACAAGCCATAAGGCCGGTATGTACCAAGAACAGCGTAGAAGTCTCGCTCCCTGACCCGTCCACATACGTGGACTTGGGCCTGTCTGTCAAATGGGCAACCTGCAACATCGGCGCCAAAAATCCGTGGGAATGTGGCGAGTATTACGCATGGGGAGAGACGGAGCCCAAGGAAAGCTATGGATGGGAGAATTACAAGTTTGGAGAAAATGAGGATTTTCTATCTAAGTATACAGCAATGGACCACAAAGCCATCTTGGATAAGGAAGACGATGTTGCAGCAATAAAATTAGGCTCTCCTTGGCGCATACCGACTGAGGCAGAATTTATGGAACTTATAGAAAAATGCACATGGAAGTGGACCAAGTGGGGCAATAAAGAAGGCTATAAGGTTGTTGGGCCAAATGGCAATTTTATATTTTTGCCAGACTCTGGATGGCGTAGGACTAATGATGATAGTCTTAAATATTACGGATGCCAATGCGGTGCTAGTTATTATGGAGCTAATGAACTTGGCCGGGACGAGACAGAAATTAAAATGCTGGGGTTTTTCCAGGGGGAAAAGGATTATCTTCATGTTGGCGACTATGTTTGCCGTTGTATTGGCCTCCCTGTCCGTCCGGTGTTCAAGTAGCCGGGTGCGTTGACGGGTGAAAAGGCGCGGATTGGTACAGAAACCGCGGGGGTTCGCACAACAAGCGGCAAAAGTGTTGACATCGGTATATAGTGGATGCTACCTTTGCATCGTAAACATTCACAAACCAAACACATTCAAGAATATGAAAACGTCACAAGTCAACATCCGCAACTGCGAACCCGTAAACACCGAGAGCATACAGCCCTCCAAAATCAAGAAAACAGTCATTGCCACCTCCGGCATAGCCGCCGCTGCCGGCATCGGCGTCGCTGCCACGATAGTCGCGCAGAAAATCGGTGCGGACGAGCCCATCCCCGAAATCTCGGAGAATATGGATAGCTCCGAGGCTGTCACCCCTGTTGCACCCGCCGGCGGACATCACGGCGGACGTACACACCGCGAGACCGTGGAACATGCGGCATCCGGGCACACAACATCCGGCCATTCCGCAGAGGCTGCCGGCGATATCGCCGTCTCTGACGATGAGGACAATGACGCAGTCATCGAGCCTATTGTGGACGCCGATATAGACGGAAGCGAGTTTGCCGAGGCAACCATCACTGAGGCGACAATGTTTGACGATGAACCGGCTTACGCTTACGATGAACCGGCTTACGCTTATGGGCCGGTGCAAACAGGCATTGACGAAGTCCCCTCCGAGTTTAATATCGAGGACGAGATTCCGGTGCTTGAAAACACTGCTTATATAGAGTCCGTCCCTGATCCGGACATGGTAATAGACGTGACCATGGTCGATAATACCGAGGCCTGGCCTTCGCCGGACGTCAGCGCCGGGGAGCAGGACGCGTGGCCTGCCCCGTCCTCCGATATGGAAATGTGGGCAGATGTCGAAGCATGGTCGGGCGAAATAGAGGATGTGAACCGCGACACCGACGCATGGCCCGGCGAGACAGGGACATGGCCCTTAGCCAATGAGTCAAATGGCGAGATAGCCGGAATCTAAAAGGTAGGCCGTCGCCCGATAAAAGTCATAAGTTCAATCCATAAAACAGACCAAAGTCATGAAAAAACAATATATCATAGCACTTTTATGTGCCACTACCATATCCGCCGCCATTCAGGCGCAGTCAATCACTGAGGTTTCGGACAGCCTGAGGGCTATCGTCCGAAGCGCCACCGACGGCAATGCCGAAGCGCAAAACATTGTCGGCGGATGGTTCTACGAAGGCAAGCATGTCACCCGGGACTACGAGCAGGCTTTCCGGTGGTGGTCCAAGTCTGCAAAGTCCGGCAATGCCAAAGCCATAGGAAATGTGGGCCTTTGCTATCAATTGGGACGCGGCGTCGAAGCCGATTCGCTGCAGGCTGTGCAGTACTATACCACGTCCATAAGGAAAGGCAATAAGAAGCTGTTCGAGAACCATGTCGCCCTCGCCGATAAAGGCAACGTGTTCAGCAATGTCTTTGTAGGTGAAAGCTACATTGAGGGGCTTATCGTAGAACGCAATCGTGCCAAGGCTATCCCGTATCTGAGGACTGCCGCCGAGAAAGGCAGTGTCGATGCCTGCGTGTCGCTTGCCCGGGCTTTGTATAGGGAAAAACGTGTCAAAGAGGCTGCGCTTTGGGCCGAACGCGGCGCATTGAAGGGTAATGCAGAGGCCGAGTATCTGTACGGAATGTTCCTTATCCGTGGATGGGGCGTGGCGCAAAATGCCGAGAAGGGCGCCGACTATTTGTTCAAGGCTGCCGAAGCTCGCAACCGCGCCGCTATGGAGCTGATGGGCGACTGCTATATGTCCGGCACCGGGGTAGTGCGCAACGAAGCTGCCGCCGTCAACCGGTATATGCTTGCGGCAGGTGCCGGCAGCGGTTTGGCTCAAATGAAGCTCGCCGACTGCTTTCGCAAAGGCATCGGTACGGAGATTAATTACGATCGCGCCCTGTATTGGTACGCCGAGGCTTATAGAAACGGGCATAGGAAGGATTTTGAGGACCTCGTGAAAAACGAATTGGCCGGATCTCCGTTCGAAGCGTATATGGAAGGGCTCAAAGCTGTATATTTCAGGGACTTTGCGGCGGCGCTGAAATGCTTCAAGAAAGTCGAGAAAGCCAAAATACCCGAGGGCCGCATTATGACAGCCGTAGTTATGTGCGACCAAGACTATGCCAAGCATAATGTCTCGAAGGGCATCAAGATGCTCAATAAGGAATTGGGTGGCAACTGCCTTGCGAATTATTTCCTGGCGCTTATCGGCGAGGAACTCGGACAGGAGGCCACCGGTGTCGATGATATAGACGTATATGCCTGCATGAGTGCAGCTGCTTTGTGCGACTACGGACCGGCGCTCTGCCATCTTGGCGATATGTTCTACGAAGGCCGTATAGCCGAGCAAAGCTACGGCGCGGCATGCGAAAGTTACGCTCGGGCGTTCGAACTCGGACAGCTGGAAGAGCGCTCGGCACGACGCTACGCCGACTGCCTGCGCACCGGCCGCGGTGTCAAGGCCGCGGACAAACGTCTGGCCAACCGGGTACTTGCATCCATACACACATCCGCAATACCGACACTTCTCGGCCTTGTCAAGTAGCCGAAGTCTCCGGGCTGCCGCTGTCAAACGGTAGCCCGGAGAAATATCTTTGGATTCATAAATTACCGAGAGAAGCCCTATAAGACAAACCAACACGACAACATCACCGAAACATGAAACGACTAATTACTATAATATGCGTCAACGTATTTCTATGCGCGTCAGCGCAAGTTACGATGCCCGAAGCAGGCACTTTGGCTCGCGAGTACTACGATAAGGCTGTCACAGGCGATGTCGAGGCGCAGCACGCACTTGCCAAGTGTTATGCCACGGCTGACGGTGGTGTGGGTCGTGATATGTCCGCGTCTTTTGACTGGGATCTTAAGGCGGCGCGGAACGGCAACGGCGATGCCATGTATGCCGTCGGATGCCGTTACGCCGAAGGCATCGAGGGTGTAGTCACGCAGGATTACTGCGAGGCTCTCCGCTGGTGGCGCAAGGCCGCAGAGCAGGGCATTCAGGACGCTTATTGCCGCATCGGGGAGTGCTATGGCGAAGGAAATGGCGTGTTGCGCAACGCCTATACGGCCGTAGAATATTTCAAGAAGGCTGCAGACAAAGGACATTCCTACGCTCAGTATAGCTTGGCGTCCGTATACCTGCTGATGGGACTGACGGAAGAAGCCGCGAAGTATTTTGAGAAGGCGGCAGAGCAGGGCAATGCCGAGGCGCAATTTAATCTTGCGCGAATGTATTACTTCGGCAATGGCGTTAAGCAGGACTATGCCGAGACCGTCAAATGGCTCGAAAAAGCGGCAGAATATGACTACTGGCCGGCGGTGTATGCTCTCGGCTACTGCTATATCTTGGGGGAAGGCGTGCCGGAGAGTTTCTATAACGGAATACACAAGGTGCAGGAGGCTGCCGAGAACGGGCTTGAAGCCGCGCAGGTGTCTATGGCGGACTATCTCTATGTAGGCGAGAAGATTAAGTGCGATTACGCCAAGGCGTTGGAGTGGTATAAAAAAGCGGCGGAGCAGGGCAATGACTATTCTATGTATCAGATCGGATTGTTCTACGAAAGGGGATTGGGGGTGAGCAAGGACTTACAACAGGCTCGTTATTGGTACAAGCAGGCCGAAGAAAACGGCAATGTCATAGCTGCGGAAGCCATCGTACGTATAGATGGTCAATAGTTAGCGGTTCGCCGAGTTCGCACCGACTGATGCCGCGTCGGATGCTGCGACTGATGCCGCGACGGATGCCGCGACGGATGTCCGGAGGGGATGTCGTGTGCGGACTCGCATAATAAGGAAGGGGAAATCTCACGACTTCCCCATTCTTGTTAAAACCTTAAAAATCTAATCCTATGAAAAACTAATCATTTTATTAAGCAGTTCTTTAACCCTAAACAAAATTGAATTATAAGTATAAGATTGAGGAAGGGACGATTTGCGCTTGCTTATCGGTTCCCTTGCCTATGTTCTCTCGTTGTTTTTTGTACTCCGTGCGCTGTATGACACGAGATTTATGTGTCATCGTGCATCCTGTGCATCGGAGCTGTCGACCCTAAAGCCGATAATCTTTTGCAGGTCTAAAATATAGACGCAATTCCGAGGGTAAAAGTTTAATGCCTCGCTTCTTTTTATATCATTTTAACATCTCGCCTTATTTCGAATAGTAGCTCGTTTTGCCACCCTCCGGCTTCGATACTGATGCCGAGGGCGCCGACAAGGTTTGTCTTGAATGAGTGCTGATTGTGTTATTTGGAGGATGTATGCGTATGGGATGCGAGGTCGATGATGGCTCGGGCGGCGGCATCGGCGGCATCGGACGAGCCGAGTATGCGTCGTATCTCGGCATATCCTTCGAGCATCTCGCGACGTGCCGGGGCGTTATCGTCTATGATTGCGGCCATGCTCCGGGCCACGGCATCCGCAGTGCAGTGGTGCAGCAGCATTTCGTCGATGACGCGTTTGCGGGCTATCAGGTTGGGCAGGGTGACGTAGTCAACTTTGAGCAGGCGGTGCATGATGGCGTAGGACAGTCGGCTGCCGTTGGCGCGATAGCAGGCCACTTGCGGTGTGCCGGCCAAGGCCGCTTCGAGCGTGGCCGTACCCGAGGTGACAAGCGCGGCTTGCGCATAGGCCAGCAGCGGCATCGTGGCATTGCGTACCACGTGTACACGTTCCGAAGCATAGGGTGCATAGACACTGTCGTCCATACCCGGGGCGGCGGCCACGGCCACGCCATATTGCGGAAAGTGTGCTGCGGCCTCAAGCATTACGGACATATTGTTGCGTATCTCGCCGCGGCGGCTGCCGGGCAGAAGCGCTATGTACGGGCGCTTCGAGTCCATGCCTTGTGCGGCAAGAAATTCGCAACGCTCGGGCTTGGCGGCAAGTGCGGTGTCAATTTCGCCCACCGAGGGGTTGCCGACATATTCCACCTCGTAGTGGTGGCGCTGCCTGTAGTAATCGACTTCGAAGGGGAAGATGACGAGCATGCAGTCCACTAATTTTTTGATGGTACGGACGCGCCATTCCTTCCACGCCCAGACTTTTGGCGAGATGTAATATGCCACGGGGATGCCCAGGCGGTGTGCTTCGGCGGCCACCTTGAGATTGAAGCTCGGATAGTCGATGAGTACCAGTACATCGGGGCGTGCGCTGCGCAGCGCCTCCTTGGCGGCGTGCAGATTGGCGGAAATGCGTCGCAGGTTGCGCAATACCTCGCTGAAGCCCATGAACGCCATGTCGCGATAGTCTATTACCGGCGCGATGCCGCTGACGGCACGCATACCCTCGCCGCCGAGATATACAAATTCGGCTGCCGGGTCGTGGCGGCGCAGAGCCGCCATCACTTGCGAGGCATGCAGGTCGCCGGATGCCTCTCCGGCTATCATGAAGTATTTCACTGTGTACTGTCGTCTGTTGTGCTTTTGGCCGACGAACGGCTTATCGTGTTACAAATTTAGCCTTTTGTGTCGTGACGGCCAAATCCATCGTAATATTTGCGCAACCATGCATCCACGGTCCTACGAAAAACATTGCGCCTTTTAAGTTTTTTAATGCTGCGCCGATGTTATAATGCGGCATTTTGGTGTATCTTTGTGCTGTCGTAAAGCGACGTATGATTTGTATACACACATTTATCTTAGGGAGACTATCTTAGGGAGACATGTTGCCCCCGACATTTCCCGGACGGTCGTGATGCTGCATTTCGCAGTTGCGATGTACACTGTGTCTTCCGAAGCGAGACAAGGCGTGTGCGATTACGCACATATGCATAGGGACTCTGATACATACGATTTTTTAGGTACACATAACATATTAAAAGTAAAAAATTATGAAATTCAAAGCAGGAAATTCGTACGAGCTTCCGGTAAAGGAACGCATTGTACAGGGCAATTCGCAGTATTTTATTGTAGAACATGACGGAGTGGAGTATCGTATCCGTCTGTACGATTTTCAAAAAGAGCAAAAAGACCCGGCAACGCTGCTGTGCCTCGCCAGGCAGGTGCAAGACGGCACTATTGCGTTGGTGCAGGATTATTCGGCATTTTTGGACCAATTTTACAAGGTAGGCGAAGAATATCCCTTTACGGTAGTGTCCGGACTTAAGGGGTACGAATTGCCTTATTACACTGTGCGCGATAATCATGGCCTTATTTTCAACCTCGCCAATTTCGGTAAAGCCAAATTGATGCCTTATCAGGATATACGCTGCCGGGTGACCAAGATTGACCGTTACAGACTGCGCCTCCAATTGATAGATGATGAGCAAGTACAACGTAAGGTCAAATTTTACAGCCTTCCGGCCATAGGAGCCGAATTGTGCATAGGAGCCGAAGCACGCCTGGCCGAGAGCCTGCTGCTTGCCGATGCATCGTATGCCGACATCGCCTCGGCCTACCGCAGCCACCGTGGCGAATGGGTGCTGATGTTCCTGTCCAAGGTGCGCGACACCATCGAGACGATGCATTACCGAACATTGCGCCGCCACATCCGCATCCTCAGGGCATACGTGTCCGTATGTCTGTTCCTGCTCGAAGAAAGCCGACTGATTTCGAGCCTCGACGATACGTGGCGCACGCGCTGGCGTCGACGCCTCGAAGGCTATGTGCGCCATGCCAGCACTTCGATACGCGCCCTCGAGATGATAGATTCGGGTAAGCATACCGCCTACTTGGACGACATCATAGCCAAGATGCGCCAAAGCGGATACCTCTACAATCCCGGAGACAAGCTCGAGGTGATGAACGCCATATTTGCACTGTGCCCGGACATCATCGAGCAGCGCATGGATGACATCCTTTCTATCATCTCCGACGGCAATCACAGCAACTGGAGTCAAGATCCGTTTCGCTCGGCTTTCATACGCGTGCTTGACTCTTACGTGCGTCTCAACAAGACCCGAGCCGACGGCCTGACATACGATGACCGCGCCGGCCGTGATATGTTGCAGCGCATGATACGCGTACTGGCCCTGCGGTTGCTGCTGTCGTCCAAGGACGATGATTTCGATATACAGGAATATCGCGCCGCACTGGTGCGTTATCTTGTGTTTGAGAACGAGGCTTTGGCTCCCGACTTGCTGCGCAAGGCCTTCGAGGCCGCAGCCGGGACATCCGAGTCGCCCCTGCGCTTTGGCTGGAAGAGCCTTGACAATCTTAAGCAATTGGCCCTGGAAGCCGCCTCTGCCGACTTGTCTTCCCCGACCTCTCCGTCCTCCGCCCAATACTACATGGGCAAGGGCGCCGGCCTCGTGGCCACGCGCGAAAGCCTGCACCTTGTTTCGCAAAGTCGCGGCGGTGTCAATCGCGCCATCCTGCCCGTCGATATGCTGCCATGGCAAAACATCCAGATATACACATCCGAACGCATAGCCGCTCTTCCCGAGGGCTGTGATGACTTGGATGCTCTGTCGTGCTTCTGGGCCGATGTGGAGCATGCGCTATACGAACCCGGTAGTCTGACACGTCCCTCTCGTGCAAATCTGCGTGTCGTCGATGCCGGGGACACGGTCCGGGTATATGTCTCCGAAATCGAAGGCGACGGACGCCTGTTCAGGGTCAAACCTGTGGACGAAAGCATTTCTAACGGCGAGGGTACGCTGAGCCTTTCCGAGATAGTGAAATATGATGTGTACGGCATGGCCATAGATGATTTTAGGGACGACTTTAACAACGCGCTGGTATTCGATGCCAAAGTCCTGTCGTTGGGTTCGGGCGATGAGCCGCGATATACACTGCTGCCGGCCATCAAGGATATGGTGCGCAACGACCTCGACGAAGACACTCCCCTCGAGTGTCTGGTCATGGGATGGACCAAGTACAAGGGCCGCGAAACCTATCTGGGTATATCGGCGCAGGGCGACCCGGTCAATATCGTCACTGAGAGTACCAAACTTTCCAAAGGCGACTACGTAGTGGCTACGTACATGTCTATGGAGCCCACCGGGCGACTGCTCTGCCGATACAACAGGCCGGTAGACGAGGATTTTAATACATTCACGCCGCACGATGCCATACGCACGATGCTGTTCCTGCTCAAGTCTTCGGTGTTCCATATTCCCGAAACCATGGACCTTGCATCGGAAAATACCGATGACGACCTGCCCGAATCGACCATCGAGCCCGAGCACGTGGTCGAGCTGATACACATCATAGACCGCGTGGGGTCGCTTGAGTCAAGCTATTTGCGCCGATTTAATTATATGGCCTTTGCGCGTATGCTGGCGCGACTCATAGACAACAACGGTCTGGTGCAATACTATGCGCGGCGCATGTCTTTTGTCCGACGCCTGCGCACCTTCGTCAGCTCGGGATACATCAACGTGGATGATATTCGTGCCGACGAAGAAAATTCGGGTGACTATCCGGTACTGGAAATGCGCAGCCGTCAGTTGCGCATACTCAGTTACATCTACGATTCGTCCAAAAACGATTTTCTATGGGACATCATCGCCGGTGACTACGACGAGACCTCCGTCGGCCTGGCCAAATTGGCTCTGACGGCCAACCTGTCCATGGAAATGGACGTGGACGAAGCCCAAGGCGCCATCACCGGGCGCATATCGCAGTTGCTGAATATCGAGGTCAAAATACAGCAGCCAATATTCTTGGGCGAAGAAACACAGACGCTCGAGTTCAAGAGCAGCTACATCTGCCCCGAAGACGGACTGCACATCGACATGCCGCGTCAGCGTGACCATATATTGCAACGTATTTGCGGATTTCTCAACAGCGCCCAAGGCGGCAAGTTGTATATCGGTGTCAACCGATACGGGTACGTGGTGGGCAATGACGACTTATATCACCATCTCTTCGGTGGAGACCGCGACAAGTACGAACTACGTGTGCGCAACGACATCCGCATCAATCTCGGCGGAGCCGCCAACGACTGCATATCCACGTTGTGGCTTGACCCGGCCGAATCCGGCGGCAAGAACGTTTTTGTCATCGAGATTCGTCCCAACCAGTTCGGCACCGAGTACGGCGGCAAGTATTGGGTGCGCCAAGGCACTTCCACCTATCCGTACACGCGCAAGGAGTTCCTGGCCATGCAGGCCAACCGCACCCTCGCCGACGCGCAATGATATGGCGGTGCGCAATGATATGGCGGTGCTCCACAATATTAAGCGCAAAATTGCGTTTACTAATAGACCGGTCTTCGCTCACGCGTGCAGGCCGTCATCCGTATCACCAAAGCAAACACATCACACAATGTCCATGAGACAGAAATACAATTGCGGACGCTGTGCCGCCGTGGCCCTGGCCTTGGCGACGGCTTTCGGCGTCATGGCCGCCGACGATATTAAGAACGACGAATTCAACCCCATCACCACCGGCGTGACCTCGCTGGGTATAGCCCCGGACGCACGCGGCGCATCCATGGGTGACTTGGGTGTCGCTTCAGATCCGGACGTCAATTCTCAGTTTTGGAACCCGTCAAAATATGCTTTTGCCTACTCAAGCGCCGCCGTGAGCCTGAGCTACACGCCGTGGCTGCGCAAATTGGTCAACGATATCTTCCTGGCCAACCTGTCGGCATACTACAAAATCGGCTCGGGCGACAATCAGGCCATCAGTGCCTCGCTGCGCTATTTCTCGCTGGGCGAAGTCAATACAGCCGGGCCTTCCGGGGATGCCGGACAGAGCCTCAACCCCTACGAAATGTCCGTAGATGTCGGCTATTCGCGCAAACTCTCCGAGAAATTCTCCATGGGCGTTGTTTTCCGCTACATCTACAGTGACCTGGGTTTCAGCGACAGTTATGCCGGCGATCAAACTTCGGGTGCCAGTGCTTTCTCGGCCGACATCTCGGGATACTACACCACCTATCCCATCATCGGACGCAGCGAATGTCAATGGTCCTGGGGTTGGAATATCTCGAACATAGGCACCAAGGTGTCTTACGACAATGGCAATTATCCGGCGTTTCTTCCCACCAACCTGCGTCTGGGTACATCGTTCACCTTCCCGCTGGCCGATTATCATAACTTGTCTATCAACCTCGATGCCAATAAGTTGCTTGTGCCGGCCAAGCCGCGCGAAAGCGATTACGATACTCAGACCACCGAGGGACAGCAGGCATATCTTGATGCACTCGAAGACTGGGAGAATATGTCGCCAATCACCGGCATATTTAAGAGCTTCAGTGATGCACCGGGTGGATTTAAGGAGGAGTTACGCGAAATCACCTGGTCGCTGGGTGCCGAATACAGCTACAACCAGCAGTTCTTCCTGCGCGCAGGCTATTTCTACGAGAATAAGTTCAAGGGCAACCGCCAGTACTTCGGCATAGGTGCCGGCTTCTCGCTCAACGTCGTGCGTCTGGATGCATCATATATGCTGGCCACGGCGCAGACTTCGCCTCTGGATCAGACACTGCGCTTCACCCTGACTTTCGATATGGACGGGCTGCGCGACCTCTTGGGCAAGCGCAAACGTTGACACCGGCTGTCGCCTTCGGCTTTGATGCCACTTGCATTCGAGACAGGTGGCGTCATAGGGCGCAACCTGAGCGAAATGCCGCATTTCACATTCCGCATTCCATATTCCATAAACACTTGAAGATATGCAATATCCACGTATCGGCAACGGCTATGACGTGCACGTCCTCACCGAGGGACGCCGTTTGATTTTATGCGGTGTCACCATTGACCACGACCGCGGCCTGCTGGGGCACAGCGATGCCGATGTGGCCATACACGCCCTGTGCGATGCACTGCTTGGCGCAATGGCGCTGGGCGACATAGGACGTCATTTCCCGGATACGGACGCGCGATATGCGGGCATAGACTCGCGCCGGCTGCTGCGTCACGTGGTTGCGCTGATACGCGACCACGGATATATGCCTTATAATATGGATATTACCATTATGGCACAAGCGCCTAAGATGGCGCCGCACATCACGGCCATGCGTGCCAATATGGCCGCCGACCTCGGTATAGATGTCGATATGGTGAGCGTAAAGGCCACTACCACCGAGCGCCTGGGATTTGTAGGCCGCGAAGAGGGCATAACAGCTCTGGCTACAGCCGTAGTCGTCCCGATTTCATAACAGTCTCTGTCTCATAACAGTTCCTGTTTCATAATCATACGGGGATTAGCGGAGCATCATATAGGTCGTTACTTTTGGTCGTTACTTTTGACTGTCTTATAACAGTTCCTGTTCCATAATCATACGGGGAGGCTGCGTGCACACAGTCGCTATATGTCCGCGCACAAGCTGCCGAATCCGCCGAATAGCGGATCCGGGGTCTCGGCGCCGCCTACATGGTTCGCGCCTGCATCGGCGATATCCCCGGCATCGCATGTCTCCATACCGCTATTCATCGGCGTGTCCTCGTAACTAATCGTAACATGCGGCGCGGCAGGCACTTCGACGCGCTCTGTGTCATCGCCCGCGCCTGCATTGGCGGCAATATCGTCTGCCGATTTCTCGTTGTCAGGCGTGGCGGCGCGGCTCAGCGAGGCATCCTCCTTGGTCAATACGGACGCGACACAAACCCCGGCGACACCCACGGCGGCGCTCACGCCCATGGCACGGCCGAGCGACATACGCTGCCCGGCATCAGGCAGCAACGCCGCCGACGGAAAATCCTCCTGCGAAACATCCGCAGCCTCCTGATTGCCGGGCGCCTGATTGCCGGATGCCTGATTGCCCGGTGTCGGCGTCGCATCCGGCGCCGGGACAATCACTTCCGTAGCCCGAGCCATTTCTTCTTCTGAAAGTCCGTTGCCGTCTTCTGAAAGTCCGTTGCCGTCTTCTGAAAGTTCATTATAAAAACGGTTGTCTGAATACATGCCCATTGTCTAACGATTAGTATTGGTTGATGAGCGGCCTATGGCCTGTAATAGATGTCAAGGCGTAAGGCGGGGAGGGGGAGAATGAGTAGTAAGATGGTCGCCTTGACGCTTCTGACGACACAAAGTTACGGGCCATCTCCCTTCGCCCCCAAACATTTCCCTCGATATTGTATGAAATATATCGTTTAATCCACAAAACCGATTTCGTATTCGACATTCCAAATACACTTTATCATGGCATTCGATATTCGATAGTCTACTTTATCATGGCATTCCACTTTATCAGGGCTTTATCTCTGTGGCAGGACGAAGCCTTTCCACTGGTCGTTGACGTTGAGGGTGGCGCGGGTGGTGCGGGTGGTGCCGGTGGCGCGTGCCGTATCGCTGCGGCGCAGGGTGCAAGCGTCCATCAGATCTTGGCGA
>ERZ779852.277-NODE-277-length-56670-cov-15.763031_pt1 | contig 56670 bp, 63 predicted proteins | sample MGYA00511559_ERZ779852 | MGnify/ENA primary metagenome ERZ779852 (study PRJEB29588, sample SAMEA2157977) | human gut metagenome | biome: human gut; feature: human-associated habitat; material: faeces | place: Denmark | collected 2008/2010 ...
CCATCAAGGTTCATAAGCTCCATAAGCGGCGGGACGATGGAAACATCAAGCCTCTCCCCGTGGACAAGCTGCAAGCCTTTCTTGCTTCACTGGACAAGTCTACCTACACAGGTCTCAGGGATTATGTGATTTGTATGGTCATGCTCGACACCGGCATCAGACCTAAAGAGCTGCTTACCCTACGCGATTCTGATTATCACAGTCACGATAAATGCCTTGTTATCAGTAAGCTCACAGCCAAAACAAGAATGCGCAGAATCGCCTATCTGAATAAATCGGTTGCTTTTCTTCTGGAATCCTTTCTCCCTCAAAAGCCGGAAGATTGGGAGGATTGGTTGTTTCCAAGCTATGAGGGTCAAAAGCTATCCGTCTCTCAGCTCGACAAGTCTTTCGCTCACCATAGCGAGGATTGCGGCATCAAAATGACCCCTTATCAGCTCCGTCACAGCTTTGCAACTCTCTTTCTCAAGAATGGCGGAGACCTGTTCAGTTTGCAGCACCTTATGGGGCATTCTGATTTGCGTATGACCAAACGATATGTTGACCTTGATGAAGAACACATCGCCAAACAGCACGACAGCTTCTCCCCCGCCAAGCTCTTAGTATGTTCTAAAACAAGCAGGGTACGAAACCTGTGCTCGTGATCAACGCTCACAAAAAAAATTTATCTCACAGGGCAATGCCACTTTTCCCATATTTTTAGCGGGAAAAACGCAATTTTGTCCTGTGAGATTTTTTATATTAGCAGAAAAAATTTTATTAACCACTTGACAGAGGGTATATAGTCGTGCTATCTTGTGACTGTGCATAAGATTTACAAAAGTATTATAACACATCCATCTCACATGTCAATGCAAAATTTTATTATATTTTGTTTTATTTTATTTTTTATCAATCTTGCACAAAATTTTACTATTTAAGGAGAAATAACAGTGAAAATTCTGGATGAACTGTCCACCATTTTAGCATCCCCTATTGAAGAAATCAGAGTAGAAGGCCTTGCCATGGCCGTTACACACCTCGGCACGTATGTATGGGACAAGCTATCAGCCGAAAGCGTTGAAGAGTTACTTATAGCACTTGACGAAGAATACGAAAGAATCCAATATCTGAATAGTCTTCCGCCAAGCGAAGATGATGACCATACGCTTGGCAGGGGGCCGATTTCTACCGAAAATGTAGAGTCAGCATTCGAAAGTCTAAGTTTTGTCTATAGGTATGTTACCGGAACAATAAAGATCGGCTTGAAAGTTGTTGTTACAGAAGATGACGAAGTACAGATAACACAGAATGCTACATTTGACCCGCGCAAAGAATGGCCAGACCCCAAAGCAGAGAACGATGAAAGTTCTCCAATTACGAAAAAGGAGGAGTAACCAATGAAGAGTTGCTACCGTAATGAATAGGCCGAAGCCTTGATGCTCCGCTACTTAGCAGAACATCCTCAAGAGTATCCCGACCTAAATGTAAAATTAGATTTCTCGAAAAAGGATAGTCAAAAAATCTTCACGAAGATCAGAGACTACCAGAATGCAATATCGGCAGAGGAATTTGCCGTGTTTGCCGGAACCGATGTTGCCGATTGGTTCTATCAAATCGGAATCCCAAATAACCCAGACGCTCTATACAAAGAGCTCATTAAACGCAGTATTTTGCGAAAAGCACGAGACGATAATAGGGATGATATTCTCAACGTATGTTTGGAAGAACAAGATATCCCCGAAAGCAACGAGACCCAAACCGTATTGACAGACTGGTTTGAATCGGCAGATATCCCCGATATTGCCATAAAACTCGGAGAGCTCAATACGCAAAAGGCCGAGAGCGATAAGAAAATTCTAAAATGCTGCCGCGGTGGTCTAATGAGCATGATTAAGCCGTTTGACCTTGAACATGAGTCAGTTGAAGATGAGAAGTACATCATCAATGGTGTTATGATGGAACGCAACATCGGAAACGTCATCGGTGCAAGCAAGCAGGGTAAAAGCTATTTCATAGAAGAAATGCTTTTCTGCATCGAAAACGGTTTACCATGGGCCGGGAGAGAAGTAACGCAGCAGCACTGCGTCCTGATAGACTTTGAGCTGACAAAATTCAAGTTGAAAACAAGGTATCAAAAATTGCTCGATAAGTATGCAAGACTTTATCCCGACCGAGAATTTAGACGATTTACGATCGTACCGATGATTGAGTATTGGGGACGTAGTAGTATCACGCTGGATACTATAATCGCTTGGATACAGGAATACGTATCCTCAAACCCTGACACCAAGGTTATTGCGCTTGACCCGTTCTACCGATGGTTTGATGGAGAAAACGAGAACGACAACACAGAAGTCAGAAAATGCCTTGAGAAATTCATCCCTTTGAAGAACGACGGATTGACATTTATCTATGCGCATCACACCTGTAAGGGTGGTCGAAATGATAATCCGCTGGAATCCGGATGTGGAGCCAGTTGCCATGGCCGAGTTGTTGATTTTGCCTTAGGTCTTAAGGGAAGCAACGAAAAAGGATTCAACGTTATCCTCCGTGGTCGTGAAGACAACACCGAAATTACCATGCGCCGCGACAGCTATGGTTTTTTCCAATATGACGCAACCGCTGATAGCGAAATTGTTGTCACCGACACGCAGAAGCAGCAGCTCATCAAATGGCTCAACCGGCAGGAAAAGCAGCTTAAGAGCATTCCTTCTGAAATTGGCAAATTTACAACGAGCATGTTGAAGAAAGCCGGTTTTGAAGTGAGGAAGGACGGGTCCAATATAAAAGTCAGAAGTCGTCTTACAGAATTAACCGAATCAGATTCCAAGGTATAACACAAGTTTTTCCCCATATTTGGGGAGAAATCACAAATGACCGAACCTCCGAATCTGTCTATATATATAAGAGATTCGATAAAGATATAGTAAGGGAACCAAGAGGGAATAAACATTCCCTCTTGGGTATCCCGAACGATATCATATCCAAGAAAAAGTAAAGTAAAAAGGAGATTAACACATGGGAATCAAAGACATGATTAACGAGAAGTTAGATTATTAGACTGTAGCTGAGTTAATGCAGCACTTAGGAGTAGATTGTCGAAATGGGCGATATCGAACAGCTTGTCACGGCGGAAACGGATATAACCTCGCTTATTACCCTGACAGTCAGTTGTTTTACTGCTACTCAGGCTGTGGTGCAATGGATGTTGTGACGCTGGTTTCACGTATCAAGAGGTGCGATTGGCGTCAAGCAGCCAAGTTTGTCTGTGACATTCTTGGCATAAAATACAGCAACCGCCAAGGTTTCCACGACCATATTGACCTGAATGTCTATCGTGATCTTGCAGACCTACCGCATACCCCGTCCTTCGTGCAACCAGTGAAAAGCGAATCGCTTCTGAACTATTTTGACAAAAACACATTCTACAAAGGCTGGATAGACGAAGGAATCAGTATTGACACCATGGAGCGATTCGGAATCGAATGGTATGAAGTAGGAAAATGGATTATCATTCCCGTGCGAAATATTAACGGTGAACTAATTGGCATTCGTCGTCGAAGCCTAAATCCAGAAGAGCCAAAATACATGCCTATCTGCTCTCGTTCATTAGGTGACTATTCCTTCAACACTGGGCTCAGCCTTTACGGGCTCTACGAAAATCAGGATATCATCAGAAAGCGTCAATCCTGTTACCTTTTTGAAGGGGAAAAGAGTGTTCTCAAGTGTGCAACATGGTATAACCACTTTCCCTGCGCAGCCTGTTATAGTCACAACGTCGGATACAAGCAAATGGACTTATTGATGCAGCTACGGGTAAATGATGTCACCCTCTGCTTTGACTACGATGGTGGTAACGAGCAAGACCTTTATCAAAATCTTTGCAACAAAGTAAACAATCGAGGTATAAATTGTACTTATCTGTACGATGACTATGAATTTCACCTCGACAAACATGATGCACCAGTTGACAAAGGACAAGCTGTATTTGAAGCCCTACTGAAAAAGAAGCGAAAATAATCCCCAAGGAAACGAGGGGGCAACGGAAGCGAACGCCACATGATCTTCGGCCATTCTCCCCCTTTCGCCCCCCTCAAATGACGTGCCGAGCCGTGTTTTTAGTGTGATAGACCTGTTCGATATCGACAGGGAACTACGTTTAACATAGAGCAGAAATTTGAAAAACAAATATCAAAATGTCCCCTTTAAGCAGTCTAACGCTCAGAGGGGACATCTGTTACTGTAACGCCAAGAGTTGATTGAGAAGTTCATCTACTAAAGGGAGGTACTTATCATCAAGTCGGTGGAGTTTATCGAGCATGGCTTTGTCAGCATCACGTTCTTTGCCGAATATGAGGTAGTCAGCAGACAATCCGAGCAGGTTACAGATGGCTTTCAATGTTTTTAGGGAGACACCTGTTCTGCCTCGTTCGACTTCTGCCATGTATGAAACACTGACATCCAAAAGCTCGGCAAACTTTTCTCGGGTATAGCCAGCGTCTTCCCTTGCCTTTCTGATTCGTGTGTGCACAACTATCACCTCAACAGATAGTATCAGTGATAGCTTACACAATTAACATCAAGTAATTTTAGATATTTTATAAATAGTATTACTTGATGTTATGTGATAGAATAAAGAAGCTAAAAGCACACTTTTTGTTAGAGAGGAGACCTCAATATGGAAAATGAACACAGAGTCGGGCACATTTATATTTCGCACAGAATCAATGCGAAAGCGCCCAATTATTATGTTTATTATTGTGAAATAACGCAAGAAAAGCAGGAGAATGGAGAGATATCTTTCCGCAATCAAATACCTTTGATTATCGCAAAAAGAGACACTTACGGTGAGGCTATAAAATTTCTCGAAGAAAGACTTGAAGGTAAAGAATATTTGAAAGTTTACAATGATGACGCATATTACCTCACGGACACTAAATAGTTTCGGCATAAGTCGCCCCCCTAAGCAGCGTGATCACAAGACGGCCTCGTTGCAGGGGGGTAACCTTATAATTGAGGGAGGGATACTATGAATAGTCAAGAGCTATTAGAGTTCTTGGAGCGAGCGAAAGACTTAGAAGTCGCTCTCTATAAACTCGATCAAATTCACGAATATTTATTGAGCAAAGAATATTTTGATTGGAGAGACCGGCTAATGCCCCCAATGCCAGAGGAACCACACTACGAGTCTGAAGTAGCGCCAACGCCACCCGTAGAACCAAACTATATGTCCGAAGGCAAAGAAATTCGTGATCTCTGTATGATAGCAGTGCTTGTAGGTGGCGGTCTATGGATTGCTACGCGAGAGTATATGACAGGACTGCGTATTTTCTTAGCCCCCCTATTGGGGTATGCACTAATACTTATCGGAGTGTTTTGGGGCTGGATGCATTATGAGCAGATTAAACGCGATGCAGAGGCACGCAGAAAATATCAGGCTGATGTTGAGAAATATAAAGCTCAAGTAGCTAATTTCAAACAGTCGATAGGCAAGATTATTGCTGAAAATCAAGAAAAGCGGAAAAAATACCACAAAGAGTTAGATGAGTACCCCAGGCGAGTATGGAAACTAGAGGATACGCTGTTTGAAGCAAAAAAAAATCTGATGGATGCAGCCTTTCCAGTAAATGATGCTCTGAGGGCTTTATATAACACGGGAATTATTTGGGAAAAATATCAAAATCTCGTTGCGGTTTCTACCATGTATGAATACATTGCCAGTGGACGATGTGATAGACTTGACGGGCCTTATGGAGCGTATAATTTATACGAATCTGAATTGCGCCAAAATATCATTATCGGACAACTATCTAAGATAGAAACGCATCTTGAACAAATAAAGGAGAATCAGAATATGCTATACTATGAGCTACGTGATGCCAATACCAGCATATCAAGGCTGCTCTCTGGAATCGAAGATGACAATATGGTCTCCGCCTTCTGTAACGAATCTATCGCCAAGAATATAGAAACGATGACGTATCTTGAAACAGCACAATATCTTCAGCACAGATAACTACATTACACAGCCCCCTGTGCAGCAGATCGCGAGGCGATCATGCTGCATGGGGGCTTCTCTATATCCTTACACCTCCAACATCAAATGACCCTCGATAGCCTTTTCAAGCTCCTGCTGCCGGATGCCGATGTACCTTTGTGTGACTGCGGCGGAACTGTGCTGTAAGAGCTGCTGGACGAGGACGATATTGTAGCCGTTGTCATTGTAAATCTCTGTTGCGTAGAACTTTCGGAAGCTGTGCGTGCTGATATCCTCGCTGTACCCCAAGTGGGAGCAAACGCTTTGTAGCCTCTTCTGCACAGCTCGCTCGGTGATTGGAAATATCCTTGCTTCGGGAGCTATATTGTGGTCGAGGCAATAGCAGCGGATGAACTGGTAAAGGGCAAGGGGTACGGTAAAGGTTCGGGCTTTCTTCGTCTTCTGCTCCACGATGGACAGGCGATATCTGTCTCCGTCGTGTACGATATCAGCAAGGCGCAGTTTGACGATATCAGAAATGCGCAGTCCAAGGTTGGCTTCGAGTATCAAGGCGGTTGCGATGCGCTCATTTGGTCTGCATCCGGAAAAGCCTTGCTTCATGGTGGCGATGATTGTCTTGTACTGTTCAGCGGTTAGTGCGATGGTTTTCTTGTTCACGGGATGCCTCCTGATAGGTGAAAATGCTGCTTGAATACGAACTTTGGCGCTGCGGAATACGAACAGATAGAGTGAAACTCAGGAAATGCCTGTGAGCACTGGATTTTACAGTTCGTTTTCTTTAGATTTTACGAACAGTAGTAAAAGTAGGGTGTGATGCCGTATCTGCTCGCCGTATAAATAAATAACTATCAATTTCCCTCTCAGAATCGTTCGCAGAGGCTTCGGGGTATAAGGATAGCCCCCCTGTCTTGCGTCGCTTAGAGAAAGGAAATCTATAATAATTTCTTATTGAATCTCAAGATGCAAGAATCATCGGCTCTTTGCAATCCAAGCAAGCAATGTGAACGCTCTTGGTGGCCCGAACACTGTTCCCGCAGCAGGGGCAGATATATTTCCGACTGCTGCTTGTCTTCGGTGGGAGAGGTGGGGTATTGCTGTGCGTTCCTGTTCCTGTAACCGATACGCCGTAGAACTCATTGCGGGTGATGAGGATATCGCTCAAATCGTTTTCGAGCACAAAAGTCAGCAACTCATCGTTTGGCTCAGTGATGGTCCAGCCGTATTTTTCGTGATGGCTTACAGTCAGACCGTGGCTCTCGGCAATCTCCTTGAAGCGTTTGTTGTGGTAGGTATTTCCTCGGCTCGTGTCCTTGATGCCGTTGACGTGGCAGTAGTAATGCACCATCTCGTGAAGCAGCGTTGCGCAGACGTTTTCAATGGGTCTTGCGAGCGTACCGGCCCCGATATTGATTTCGTTGCTGCTGCCAGTGACGGATACCCAAGTATCGTCTCGCATAGAGAAGTGACCATATGCTCGCGGTGTAGATTGGATAGTAATGGTGGGTCTTGCAAGTGCATTTTCAAAAAATCTCTGATTGAGCAGGTCAAACAGCTTGTTGAGATATCCTGCAACGCGATTATATGACGTTAGTTGTTTCATAGAAAAACCTCCTTGAAAGTCAGGAGCGAATACAGTATAATCGCTGTACCCGCTCCTTTGGTGTGTGGTATGAAGCTCTTTGTCTGTGGCTTGGTAGGCAGTCAGACAAGGGGCTTTTTTCATGCGCTGATACTGAATCGGCGGGATGCGACCTGTTTCGTAAAAGCCTTGTAGAGGTCATCATGTACACGCTTAAAGGCTGCGGAGTCAAAGCGGTTCGAAAGTACAGAGGTCCAGCGTATGATGTAGCTGCCAGCCTGCAATTCCTCTACACCGCGTTCCTCCATTTCTGCCTTGATGCTACTGCGGATGGCGTCTGCCTCAGTTTTGGCTTCTTCCATCATGGCTTCCCATTCGTTGAGGGCTTCGATTTTGGCGATGAGTCCATTTCTTGACATAGGGATACTTCCTTTCTTCAATGTAGGTTGGTTGATAGGGCTGTAGTTGGCGCTGTGATTAGATGCAGCCAATGAGAATGAAGAGGACGAACAAGACCTCCATGCAGAGCGCAATGCCTTCACCGGTCATCTGAGACACCTCCTTTCGCTTGAAAATTCAGGTTCAATTTTTCTTGCTGCCGTTATCATCTTCGTGCGCGGTTGTGACGCAGAGCAGGACAGTGACAATGAGCGGGATAATGATGAAAATTGCCCACGCGAGGAATGAGACCCAATTATCGAGCGGACCAGCTTGCAGGAACGGGAACACGAAGAGCAGGAAGAGAGTAAAGAACACCATGGGGATACCTCCTTTCTTGGGTGAGTTGAATATATAAAAAGAACCGCACCACTCATAGGAGCAGCACAGTTCTTGGATAGGTGAATTTACATTTTCCGAGGTAAAACTCTTAGCGCTGAGCACAGGAGCACAAGGGGGTAGGTTGCCTCAAAAAAAATCAAAAGTTTTTCGAAATTGGCCCAAGGGTCTGTAAATAAAAAGGCCTTGAAAAAGCGCTCATCTATGATATAATCAGCTCAAGAGAAAAATCCGGAAAGCATTGAAAACACTAACTTTTTTAGAGGTTGACACTCCTTTTTCTATACGGTGACATAGCCAAGTGGTAAGGCAAGGGTCTGCAAAACCCTCATTCCCCAGTTCAAATCTGGGTGTCACCTCCATATTGTAAAAAAGGTATAGATGCCGTAGGCTGTAAGCCTACGGCGTCAACCTTTTCCGGGTTTTTTGCCCCCCTCAAATGCAGAGTTTGAACAATAGATGGCATAGGCTTTTCCGGTGGATTAGCAAAGATTTGAACCACTATGCTGCCGCCATTTTGCAGGATTATATGCCGGTGCCCTTTTTGAAAGCGTTTTTTTCAAAAAAGGCGCCGTTTTTCAGACTAAAAAGATTCACAAAAATATGGGCACCGTTTTGTTGGTTTTAATAACTAACAGAGTGGTGCCCTTTTTATTTTCCCAAAATTCAAAAAGGGCACCAGCCCGCGCAGGATAGAGAAATAAGTTTAACAGCATAGAATTCACTCGCTCAATAGTGGCATAGATCATATGCAACTAATACACGAGGCGATAAAGCATGGAGTTGTATTGCCATGTTAAATTAGATTGCAATCTGACCTGGACTGTGATATTCTGAAAAAACAGGGAAACGGTTTGAATCTCAAAGAAGTAGTAGAGCGTTTTATCATTTTCTTGTCAGAATATGAAGTGGGAGAGTGAAATTTTGGCTGATGATATTTTGATTACTCGTGTAGACGAGCCCATTTACACAAAACTATACAAGGTAAGTGGTCCTCTTCTTTGTGGCCATAAGGCCGATATCTATGCTGAGTGTCGGGAAAACCTCAGTACCGAGGGAGAGAATGATTACTATCTTCTATCTTTCTATTTGTCAGCAGATGATTATGGCGCACGAGAACACATAGTTGGAATACCTTTCGGGCATTCTGGTATGTCACAAAAAGAGATTGATCAGGAAGTCGCACATTGGCTTCAAGGTTATGTGCTCAATAATCTCATGGATGATATCCATATGTACCTCAAAAAGGAAGAACTCTTTGAGGAATGGCTTGACAAAAACAGACAAGATTAATGTTTTCCTTTGAATCTGTTAGTTATCGTTGTAAGAAACAAAAATCTATGTTGAGTGTTACACACACAAACAATAGACAAAACTAAAGCGCCGTTTTGTTGGTCTTGATTACCCACCAAAGCGGCGCTTTTTTATTTTTGGAAAATTTAAAAAGGGCGCCGCCCAAGGAGGTAAGGAAAATGAAAAGAGATCTGTATTTTAAGGAACTGGCTGTCGCTCTGGGGCGGGCTGGTTTCACTCCCCTGCCCCAGGAGAATGACTCCCTGCCAGTGGAGTATCACAGTCAGCGATTATGCCGGATCAATGAACAAGGCAATGTTTTCTACCGTCAGGAGGAGGTAGACTCGCCCGAACGAGAAAAGGCATGTGCCAAAGCCACGGACATCGCCGGAACGGTTCTGGAATACATGAACCATTTGGAGCACGCGCCGACTCTCAAGGCAGCAGGGTTATCGGAACCCTATCAGTCTCTCGCTGAATTTAACGGCACAGTGCTTGCCGGCCGGCTGACCGAAAAGGGCGCCAAGTTTGTGACATGGGACTGGGATTTCAATCACACCGGTCTGAACCATGGCCATTATTACGAAGGGGATTATGTAGGTGCCAAACGAGACTTTGCAATCCGGTCGGGCCTGATACCTGATGAACGCCAGTTTACAACTGAGCAGCTCATTGAGGTCTATCAACAGAGTGCCTACATCCGTTTCAGTTGTTCTCTCCCAGCGGAACAGGAGCAGACCATAGAACAGATTCAACAGCGGATACAGGAACTGGTTCCGGATTTTGAGGAGCGAATTACGAAGGAGATGGAAGCGACCACAGATCCCCCCTTCGAACAAACCATGTAATTTAATACAGACTGACAGCGCCGGATACGGACACTCTGGAGAGTGTTCATTCCGGCGCTTTTTTCTTATCCAAAACCATTACTAAGGAGGGTAAATATGCCGCCTAAAAATATATATCGCAGCCGAAAAGTTGTTTCATGCAAGTATTGCTTCTATGAGAAGAACGATGAGTGCCAGCTGAGGGTCTGTCCTTATGTAGCGGAGCGAATCACTGCAAAGGTAATCAACTACGAAAAACTGATCTTGGAATTTTTCAAGGGAAATCAGCCCCGACTTTTTTCTACGCGTTTGAGAAAACACTGCAGAACTTACCGCCATTTTTCATATCTGAGTACCTCTCATCGCAAGTTATTTGAACAGACCCGTGATGAGATAGCAAGAATTACTTACACGCCTGTCTGCGGTGCGGATCTGGCTATCCTCTACCTGTCAACCTCGGATGAATTAATGTCAAAACATATTATCCCGCTTATCACTCACGCAAAACAGCTTTCCTGGCGGTTTGAGAGTAATGGATCCTTAAACGCTAAGAAGTACGCTATTTTCAAAACCGCCAAACAATTTACTAAAGGGGACTTTGAGATTAACCCACAGGAATTTCTCAGCAGTGAATTCGTCCCCGATAGTACATTCTCTCTCATCATTAATGCGCTCCTCCTCGCCAATTATGGTAGTTGTGTACTGGGACTGTAATGTATATACGAATGGAGGTGTTTCACATGATTGAAATCTACTGGTCAGATCTCACGAAGGAGAAACAGCAGGAAATTCTGGACGTCCTTGGGGAAAACGGAAACTATGATGTATTTCCTATTGCCTCAATTCCAGATCCAGAGATGGACAACGGCATCAAACAGGAAATGCAATGAAAGGAAGGAACGCCAATGGGAGGAAAGATAAAGTCTAAAACCTGTCCCGATAATCCCAATATTAGTCTCTGCGGAGAATTGTTTTATGGGTTGGAGAAATACCTTGCCGGAAATCCAGGAACCTATAAATACTGGGAGAAAGTTGCGGAAAACTTGGAAGTTGATCGTTTAGCGTACACCACTGCCCAGGAAATCATATCTGCTCTCAGAGAAACGAAACAAAAATATGGAATAGAGGTGGCACAAACTCTTTATAATACTCATTCCGTACACTATCCAAGAGAAATTGTCAATGCAGGAAGATACCTGAGCATTGGCGGTCCGGTAGAGTATTTGACCGAATTGTACGAAAGCGGATATTTCATGCGCGACTTGGAGAATACACCTGATTCAGGAATTCAAGATATGATTGCACACATGGAAAACGGCGGAGATGCCCGTGACTTTTTCAGACAGGAACTCAGCGAACTGTAACTCGATAATTCTCATTGCAAGAAGACTCTATCGATGGGGGTGAAAGAATGAGAATAGTAGCGATTCTAAAAAACAATGAACATCCAGAGTATGGGGAGGTCTCTATACCTCTCCCCATCAAAACAACCGAATATGGTCGTTCCATGGATCTACTTTCCTCACTGGGGATTGGCGATGCTCTGAGAAAGGACTGCCAAGTCGCAGAATTTACAAGGGCATACCCTACCCTCCGGTGTCTGGAAGGCTGCAAGGTCAATATTGATGAGTTGGACTACCTGGCAAAGCGTCTGGATGGATTTGACGCTGTAGAGATTACTCAGTTTCAGGCTATGGCAGATAAGCTGAAACTCACGGATATGAAAGACCTGATCAACCTGACCTTCTCCTGCCAACAGGCAACTGTCATCGCAGATTTTTCAGATTTGGAAAGCGTTGGCCGAGCACAGTACATGAACACCCACGGTGGATGTGCCTCTGCGGAGGAACTGGACAATTTGGATGGCGAGGAAACCGCCATTCTGCTGATTGAGGACAATGAAGGGACCATTACCCGCTATGGCGTGGTCTACGACAACGGTATGCAACTTTCACAGCTCTACGACGGCAAGAACCTGCCCTGCTACCACCATGAGAATGATTGCATATCTGTCGGATTGACCTCACGACTGGAGCCGAGAGATACCAAGAATATTACTTGGGTCTACCTTCCTACATCCAACTGCCAGATTGAGCGGGCTATGAAGCGGGCAGGCATTACTGATCCAGGTGATTTATCTCTTCGAATGGGCGATAGCCTCTTCCCTGTAGAAATCGATGTGGCATTGGACTTTCAGCGCGAGGATATCTATGCACTCAATGAACTGGCCAAAGCGGTAGATAAACTGTCAAATGATGACCGAATGAAACTGGGGGTTGTGGTTGGTATGGCGCGGCCGGAGAATGCCAACCAGATTTGCCGCTTAGCAGAAAATCTGGATCTGTTTGAATTTGCACCTGGTGCTCATACCCCTGCAGAGTATGGAAAATTTATGATCCAGCAATCCGGCCACTTTAATTATGATCCCACTCTGGACGAGTTCTACGACTATGAGAGATATGGCCGCCAACATATGGATTCTGGAACAGGGATGTTCACTGACCGCGGCTATATTGCCTACATCGGGACGGAAAGCCTGGAGGAATTAATGGGAGAAAGTCAGGAGCAGATGCAGGGGGTGATGGATATGCAGTAGATAATTTCGTCACAGTGTGGTATGTTGTGTACTTACCAAACGAAGGAGGTGAAAAACTATGAAACAGAAACCTACGAAAAAATGTGAACACGGTGTTCAGTTGAGGCCCGCTTCCATTGAGGAGGCGGGCCTTTTCTATTCAGAACTGGACGAAACACAAGATGAAGCGCTGGGCACAGTTGGTCACATCCGCATGGACTTTGGTTCTGGTGGCAAGGAATTCTGGCATACCTGGTGGCCTCACAACGAAGATCGATTTAACACTTTGGAGTTCAAGGAAGAACTCCAAGTTATCGTTGACACCTTGCGAGCAAACGGGCCGCTAAAAGATCTGGCCTCCATGAGCAACTACTGTTACAAAAACGGCGGGGCCATCACAGAGGACAGCAGAAGTTTTGGATATGTGGCAGAAACAGACCACTACCGCTACTGTCTGCGCTGCACTCCAACTCCAGGAGATTATCAGGGCTATCTATACTGCTACGATAAGCGGCAGCAGGAAATGGCCCAAAAGGGCAAGATAGTGGGGCGAGTGACCTATGCAGATGGGACGGCTCAGGAGTTCACAGACCCACATCAGTATCTCCAAACCATCAAAGAGGAACTTCCATTCCGCAATACGACCGGATTCAAGCACAAAACACTTTCTGAAGATCCAGAGGTCAAGAAAGCAGTGGATGATATTCTGTTGGATTTTGCAGGCGAAGAAAATCCTCGACGAACCTGTAACTACGGTTTGACCGAGAAAGGTTTGCAAGCCCTTCGAGATGTGGCAGACCCGTCCCTCCCCCATACCTATGCGTGGTTTGTGATGACAGAGTGCAATACTCCACAGGAGCAACTCCATCGGGGCCTTTCGCTGGATGAGGCGATCCGGCTATATCAAGGCAGCGATCACCCGGAGAAACGCCTTGGCGTCACTAAAGATGACTTTGCCACAGTTGATATTGTTCGCATGGTGGACGGAGAGCAAACCTTCTTTGCGGACTACCAGAAACTGGAGAGTTTCAAGAACGATCCAACAATTTTCGAGGCAGTAGAACAACTCCATCAGGAGTTGGAGGATATGTCCCAAGAGCAGGACATGACCATGTAGGAGGTGCAAGATGCAAGTACAAAAAGAATGGTTGGACTTTCTCCGGGAGCAGTATCCCAAGGGAAGCCGCATTCGACTCATTGAAATGAAGGATGACCCCCACCCCATCGCTCCCGGCAGCATGGGCACCCTGGAAAGTATTGATGACGCAGGTCAATTCCATGTTAAGTGGGACAACGGAAGCGGCCTCGCCCTCATTATTGGCGCGGATCGGTTTCAGGTCCAGCTTCCGGAACCTCAAACGCTGAAGTTCTATATGCCTCTCACCGCTCAACTCTATGGTCGTGATGACTGGGGGGATCTGGAGGAGTATGGCAGTGATTTGAATGGTCGAGATCTGCAAGACTACCAGTCATGTATCCATGAGGCACTTCTGGAAAACCAGATGCCGGAAGAAAAAAGCCGTGGTCTTATGCACTGGTATGATAAACAGGATGGGGTAAATGAGAAAGTTCAGTCCATCGTGTTTGATGCAGAAAGCCGTAACGGTCAGTTGTGGTGCGTGGCTGAATGCAAGGTAATCGGAGAACTTCTGCCGGAGGAAAAAGAGGCCCTGGCCGATTACATTTCAGGTCAGGCGTCGGACGGTTGGGGCGAGGGATTTGAGCAACGAGCCATCGATCTGGAAGAGGGGGAACTTTATGTGAGCCTCTGGAACTCCAGCAACTGGACAATCCAGACAGAGGAAGAGAAGTTCTCCCCCGATTCCCTCACCCGCCTGCCGGATATGTGCTGGTCTGTACTTCCTGGTGAAGGAACCCTTATCTGCATCAAGAAAGGAGAAAGCGGCTACTACCCCAGTGACTGGAGTACCGGAGATAGGGCTCAGAACCGTTACCTGGCGGATTACAACAACCAGCGTCGGGGCATTACGCCGGCGCAGGAACAAGCTATGCTCACCGGCAGCATGTGCGGCTGGGATGTGCCCGGCGCAGACCCTAAGTGGTACGAGGAACACCAGGCACAGCAACCCGAAGATATGACTCTGGGTTAAATCATTGAATGCATACTGAAATGGAGGTGTACGGATATGATCCTTGAAATTACCGATTACTTTGGGAACCCCGTAAAACTTCAACCGCGGGTGGAACTCTATTCGGTACGGGACTTCATGGGGAAGGAAATGCCCGGCCTTGCCATTGTCTTGGACGAAATCATGGGCGCGCCCGATGAGATGGAACAGTACGCGACACTGACCGTCTCCTTTGGAGAATTCATCGGCCTCAAGGACAGTGCCTATATTGATACCAATAACTGCCGGTTCGCACAGCAGTTACTCGATCAGGGAATCGCAGTGGATACCGGCCTGCGGAAGAGCAGTGGTTTCTGTGAATACCCTCTCTGGGGGTTCAAGAAGGAATTCCTGGAGGAGATCGGCGGCGAAAATTACGCTGAATACTCCCAGTGTTACGATGCGTACATGAAAGCCGCGGAGGAGATGTTCGGCGGCGAGGATTTCGATGATGAAGAGCCCAATTGTGCAGAGGACGATGGGATGACCATGCAGTAATCTCCTGCCGGCAACATTAAGAAATGAGGAGGGATACTATTGAAAAAAGTCTTGACTGTATATGTCACTCCCCTGGAAATGGATAGCGCGGAATACCATCTTGTGGATCTTCCTGCCGCACAGGATAGGCTGGACACACTTCTTCTGGAAATGAACAAGGGATTCCCGCTCTATACAGAGGTGTCAGACTACTGTGGCCGAGAATACCTTGCAGATCACATGCCGGAGGATATGGATCTGAAAGAACTGAATCTTCTGGCGGGGAAACTGGCAGAGTTTAGTTCCACCCAGGAAGCGGCGTTTGAGGGTCTTGTCCGCATGGATCTGGATAAAGGAATGACGGAACTACCTCTGTGTCGGTTGGTCGACCTTGCCAACAGTGTGGATTGCTGTCATGTTGCACCGGGAGTTGTGAATGATGAGCAATTGGGCCACTTCTATGTGGACAATGACTTTCCGGTGATCCCCCCCGGTCTTCCAGAGGAACTGTATGAAATCCTGGACTATGAGGCTATAGGCCGCAAGGCCAGGATGGAGGAGGGCGGAGTCTTCACATCCGAGGGCTATGTGGTACAGCACAGCGACCTGGATGTGAGTTACTCACAGTCCCAGTGCGAACCGCAGATGGAGGTGATGAGTACATGAAACACCGGCTCTCCCCTCTTCTGGAGGGGATGGAAATGAGCAAATCGGAACACGACTGGCTGGAACAGCGATTTGAGAATATGACAGCGAAGGAAGAACTGCTGTTTCAAGGTGCCATGCAAATTGAGAATCCCAGAACTGTACAGACAACCATCCAGATTCTGCAGGGCTTGGATCATTACCGACTTCTCTATGGGGCCGATGATGATGTCGCTCTGGGACGCTTCGTTATGGAACACATTCACACCCCGACGCCTGCGGCTCGAGGCTACCTTGACCCTGAAATCGTTGGGGCGGCCTATCGGGATAAAGGTGCGGGAAGATTTGTGGAGAATCACTATGTAGAGCGCATGGCGCGCAACCCGAACCTCCTGAACATTGAACCAGATACAGAGGCTCCAGTGGTCGGCGATTACGCTATTCGCATTAAATTGGTCAGCCGAAACAATATGGAGGGTGTCTGGATTGGATTCCCCGACACAGGCGAGTACATGGATGCAGTCCATCCGGATGAACTGCTTCTCGGGCTGGATGCCTTGCAAGCAGAAACACTGGATCAGTGCATGGCAGTGGATGTGGACTGCGCTCTGCCCCAGATTACCGACATCCTCAACCAATATGACTCCGCAGGAGAATTGGTTCGCCACGCCATTGACTTCGGCTATGTCTGGGCGGAACAGGGGCAGGGAGAACCCCACTGGTTGGAAAAATGGATGTGTGTCATGGAGTTGGAAGACTGTCACCGCCTGGATTTGGCACTGGATCTCGCCCAAAACCTCCATTGCTACGAATTTATTCCCCGCGGGGTTGATCTTGCGCAGTATGGCATGGACTTGGCCCGAAAGGAGGGTGTACTTGGCCAGGATCCGCTGCTCAACCAGTGCTTTGACTCTGTAGCCTACGCCCAGCATCATATGGCAAAATATGGCCTGTCCACAACAGACCATGGCTATGCAGCCAGGAATGGGCAAGAGGTCATCTACGAATACAGCCAGCCAGAACATGAACCGGAGATGACCATGTAACAATCTCAAACCAAATTAGGGGCCGTTTTTCCGAAAGGGACAAAACGGCCCCTTCTTTTTTTGCGCCCTTTTTCGGTAAAACGTGTCCGGAAAAGGAGGCATTTATGAGAGATGACAAGCTGTTGGACTATTTGAAAAGTTCCTGTCATGGCCGTGAAAATCGGAAAAGCGGCAGGGAGTTGGCTCGGACACTGGGGATCAATGTTAAGGATCTTCAAAAGTTGGTAAAACGACTGCGAAAGAAAAAGAACCCCATCGCCAGTGACCAGTACGGCTATTACTATGCCGCCACCGCTGCGGAACTCTGTGACAGCATGGATTTTCTCCAAGGAATGGCGGATGGCCTGATGGAAGATATCCGCAGTATGCGAGGGTGCCTTGATGGTTACTCGGAAAGGGACGGTGCTGCTAATGGCTAAGCCCTTCTTTCCGTGGATGGGGAACAAAGAGAAACTTGTCCCCTACATCCACCAGCTGATACCGCCCCATGTGAAACAGTTTACGGAGGTGTTCGGTGGAAGCGGTGCCGTCATCTTAGGTCTGCAGCCGAAGAAAGGGCGGCTGGACATCTATAACGACCTGAACGACGATTTGTTCAATGTGTTTTGCTGCGTCAAAGAAAAATCGTTCTCACTGGCCAAAGAACTGAAGTTTCTGCCGGTGCATGGCAGGACACCCTTCGCCTTCTACCGCGATATGGCCGCTCATGAGCCGGACTTCTATCGGCATATTGAGGAGGAGAAACGAGTTGTAGCGGAGTCCACTTGTTTTACCGAAGAAGAGATCCGCGAACTGCTCACGATCCTGGATGGCAACGCAAAACTTTTTGATGTACGGCGGGCAGCGGCTTTTCTGTTCACCACTTACGGCAGTTTCAGTGGGACAGGAAATTCTGTTGGCATTAAAACTGTGGACCCGCAGGCAATCGTGGATAAGCTGCCTCAGGTTTCAAGACGGCTGGACAGTGTTTTTCTGGAGCATCAGGACGCCCTTGTGCTGATCCCCAAGGAGGACCGTCCAGACGGAATCATCTATGCAGATCCACCCTATATGCTGACAGAAAAGGTCTATGATGTGCGATTCCTTCCGGAACACCACATCATCCTTCACGACAGGGCAAGTTCATGTAAGGGGTATGTGATCATCTCCTACGGCTATGATGACCGGATCATTGATCTGTACAAAGATGATTTTTTCATCATCTCCTTGAAACGAACCAATCCGCTGTCACAGACCGAAGGTTCCACCTTCAGGGAGTTGATCATCACCAACTACGATCCCAGCCCCTACCTGAATAAGCAACTGGATATCTTTGGGCAGGCAACTGAGGCCATGTGGGAACCTGTCATCCTGCACCGGCCTCGCAGAATCTTAAAAGCAGACTAGGAGGTAATTTGAAATGAAGTTTGTATTACATCGTAATCCCGAGAACAGAAATCAGAAAATTCCTTTCCCCGCCATGCAGATGGCTGAATTGGCTGACGCGGAGCAGCTGACCATCCAGGCAGATGCAGGCAGCATCCTGATCAGCCGGGAGGACATCACGCCGCGGCAAGCCATCATCACGATTACCCACCTCAATGAAGTGATCGACTCCTTGGTTCTCCAGTTGGTGGACGCCAGCAATGAAATCGTCGATGTCCTGGATCTCCCGGATCCCCTCGATACCGTGGATGAGGATGTGCTGGATGATCTTCTGGGGGCAGGCGCCAACCCGGATGGCCTGCGCCTGCTCCTGGCGGTGGAGGATGAAGTAGATGAGGAATGATACCTACCTCTATACAGACGGCCTGGACGCAGCCAGACGCAGCGGCCAGATTGCCCTATGGCGTGCCAGTCATCAGGCCAACATCGCCTGTAAAAAGGCGATTGAGGACAGTATCCGACAAGGCTTTGATGGTATGCACCTCAAAGAGGACTGCGCCAAAGAGGTATTGGAAGAGTTTGGGTTTAAGCGGGTGAACTGGGTACTGGCAAACACCATCCAGGAAAAGAGTGGCGATGGCCGATTCCGCCCCGACAACAGAAGTTGGGCACAGCGCACCTTTATTCCTGAGGACATGGGCCACAAGGTAGAGTTTATTGTTAATTCACACTCTGAGGTGGTGAATGGATTTGTGTCCCAAGTCCGGGAGGCTTACCAGAAACTGAACCTTTTCGGCCCAGAACATTGTGAACCCAATTCATGGGAGGATCTGGATTACGAAGGGAAAGTGCTGGTACTGAGTCCAGACACGCTGAGAGAATCCTGCTGGACACAGGAAAATCAGCTTTGGTATGCCCATGATGGATTTGGCTGTAGTCCCCACGCCATTGGTCGTTCCATCCGCTGCACCTGCCTGGGCGATGGAGAACACACCAGATGGAACCGATCTGACTTCATCGGAGTCCTGCAGGAGAATCTTCTGCCGGAGTGGGCTAAGGAAAAACTGAACGAACTGACAGGCCAGAATGTTGATCAGAACATGGCAGATATGAAGATGGAGTGAAATGGAGGCAATATGAATCTGAGTTATTACACGGTGGATGATCTTCGTTTGGGACATGATCCTAAGGGCGTGGTCGGGTGGCGGATGTCCCAATTCCTGTCTTTGGATGATGCGTTGACGCATTATGTGAGTCTGCCTGCCACGGGAGTAAAATCTCTTGGGCTGACGGATGGGGTACATTGTCTGGAGATCGCTCGATGTGTCCCGCTCTTTGAATATGACAGAGAAGGCGAAGACATTCTGGCCTCTGACTACAAGCAGTTTCCGCTCTGGGCTGATGTGGAGGAGGCCGAAACAGCAACACAGGCATGCATTACCACCTTGCGGCTTAGGTACATCCTTCAGCCTGACGCAATTGTTCCAATTCCAAAAGGTGACTCCTTGTCTTCAAAATTAAAGGATAAATACCTCTGGCTGAACGCAAACCGAGCAAAGGATTCCGCCATTACGCTGGCGTATCGCGCCGGTACAGGATGGATCCCCTTGAGAGAATGGAAACGCTGCGCTTCGAAGCATCCGCTGATTCTTAAGTTTATGGCGGATGGTCTGACGGAGGGCGGCGCTTTTGTTTCTCTGGAAGTTGAGCCCTGGGAGTATGACCTGTTGGTCCGCCGCACTTTAGAGCGGCTTAACCAAAATTCATCAAATTCAGGAGGAATGAAGGCATGAAGAACGACATGAAAGCAACAGTGTCCCCTATGGAGATGGATGTGAGGATCTTTCCCTATCGAGGGGACGGCCCCGTGGCAGCAACCGCTTCGGTTACGCTGAACGGCTGTTTTGCCGTGCGGGATGTACGGATCATGGAAGGGAAAAACGGACTTTTCGTTTCCATGCCCCGCAGGAAGGTAAATGGGGAGTATCGAGATATCTGTTACCCCTGCACCAAAGACTTCAAGCAGCAGTTTGATCAGAAGGTCCTGGAGGCCTATGAGCAGTCGCAGGTTCAGGAGGCTCAGAAGTCCCCGGCCCCCAAAGAGGGGCAAGAGGAAAACGGCCCCACCATGGCAATGTAAGGAGGAAATGTTCATGAAACGAGTAATGACCCTTTGCGTCCTGGTTCTGACACTGACAATGGCGCTCTGCCCCGCAGCACTGGCAGCGGATCTTGGGAGTGCGGCTACTGCGGCCCAGGTATGTTACCCTACTTCTATCAGCCGCAGCGAGGACGGCACAGAACTGAAAAAAATCTATGACCTGGGGCCGGAGGATGACCCCGCAGGGATTCCCCGCTCTGATTTTGAGCAGGATGGCTTCCACTATACTCTGACGGATCTGCTCAAGCAGGAACTTCCCGAAAACGAAAGCCGGCAGCATACCGAAACAGTTTCCTTGCCCAGCAAAAATAAGGACATGGAATCTGTGCTGGCTCTGCTGCCCGCTGAAAAGGAATTCGTGACGGATGACGGCCTGACCGGGATTCTGAGTCTGGATCTGTCCACAGTCCGGGTGGAGGTCGCCGGGTATGGCAGTTCCACCAAGGAAGTGTCTGCCACACGCTCCTACCCCAATTTGGCCGGTCAGGATACCCAGTACATCCCCAAGACTATCGAAGAGGATGGCCGGACTCTGACACTTCAAACGGTCAATTGGCAGACAGACAATACCGCAAACATGGATGGATATGCCGTTGGCGACCGTTTTACCGCTGTTGCCACCTATACCGGAACTGCGACCAGTTCCTATGTAAAAGGATATACCGTGACTGCGGACTATACCGGAACGGTCAGCCGCATTGCCCTGAATAAGGTGCGCTATGTGGCTATTTTTGAAGGAACACCGCTGGAGCCTATTGTGCCAACGGAGGATGAAAGCACTGGCCCCGCCCAGTTTAATTGGTTGGCCATTGCAGTCCCCTTCGGTATCGTAGCCCTAGTCGGTGCAGGAACAGGTGCTGCTTTGTTTATGAAGCGTCGCCACGAGACAACGGAGGAGGAGAGCGAATGAAAAGAGTAATTTCCACTTGCCTGATGCTTTGCCTGTCTGCGGCATTGGCCTTGCCTGCCAGCGCCTTGGACTACAGCATTGATGCCCCCGGAAATCCTGATTACGGGGATCCTACTTCTATTGAGGTAGTTCACACGGCAGATGGTGGGGCAATGAAGAATGAGGATGTAAGCAAAAACGCAGCCCTTATCCCGCCTTCCTTTGGCAGCCCCAGCGCAGATGCCCTTGGAACAGGTACCTATCTTACCCCCAATTTGGCTCCCGGCGGCATGGCGGTCGGTACTATCTCTGGCGGTAATATGCCCATCGTATTCCCGCCTACGTCTGGCGATAACACAGGCAATACCAGCTCTGGCAGTTCTGGAGGATCCAGTACCTCTGGCGGTTATACCTATGTGACCGATGATCTCTACTATTCTGGTGGATATCTGGGAACTCTGAAAATCTCCGCCATTGGCCTCAGTGTGAAGATCTACCAGGGCACCGGGAGCAGCACCTTGGCCAAGGGAGCAGGCCACTTCACAGACACGAGCATCTGGGACGGCACCGTTGCCCTGGCCGGCCACAATCGAGGTGTCAACAATCATTTCGGCAAGATCCATACCCTGGAGATCGGGGATAAAATCACCCTGACCACCAAACTGGGTACCCGCACCTATAAAGTTACCTCCGTCAGTAAGGTCAGCGAAACGGACCGCAGCGCCATGACACCTACCGGTGAGGATCGGATTGTGTTATACACCTGCGTGATGAATCAAAGCGCATACCGCTGGTGCGTCCAGGCAACTGCTGTGTAACCTGATCTGCGCCGCTGATATTTGATCTCTGTCCGCGCAGAAGATTCTACTTGACTTCTTTCTCCTTCTTGGATATTGTGTGCTTGCAAAGATCCACATAATGCAAAGGAGGAATGAACATGAAGGCAAAAAAGAATCTGGCACTGGTAGCGGCAGGTATTGTAATCGGTGCGTTTCTGGCATTCCCCACAGCACACGCCGCTGAAGAACTATTCACTGCAGTTCGCAGTTCTCACCAGTTCTTCCTGGATGGGGAAAAAGTTCAGATGGAAGCATATATCATCAACGGCAACAACTATGTCAAACTTGCAGATGTGGGCAAGATGGTCGGGTTCAATGTGTATTGGGACGGAGCGGTGTACATGGACAGTGATGCCCCTTACACTGGAAAAGCACCGGAAGCATCCTCCACACTTGAGGAGGTGAGAGAAGAGATCGCCGTCCTTGTGAACGAGGTGCGACGCGAGAATGGCCTTCAGGAATTGACTATCGATCAACGTCTGATGGCAGCAGCACAGAACTGCAGCGATCAAAAGTTCACCTGGCATCACACGAAAGAAGAGTGTGAAGCGGTGGCGGAATCCGGATATCCCTATGGCTTCGGCTCAAATCTAACCGTATTCACCGGTGCAGCGATAGCAGACATTGCTCAGAGGGCAGTGGATAACTGGGAAAAGTCCCCTGGGCACTTCCAAACCATGACGGATCCAGACGCAACAAGTCTTGGTGTAGGTGTAACCAAAGACAATGGCGTTACGTACTGCTACCTGTTTCTCGGAAAACCTAATACCAATAATCCCTACGGATAAATCCATGTAGAATGTGGCCCCTCCAAAACTGGAGGGGTCGTTTTTTTGTGCCTATACAAGAAAGAAGGTGAGTAAAATGATGTAAAGCAATAGCATATCTGCCTATTTCCCAAGTTCAAGAAGAATAACCACAAAAAATAATATCGAGAAAAGCAACAGGCCGTAGGGATACAGGACCCGACAGCCTGTTTTGACTGGAATGCTCCATCCCTGCGGCCCTTTCTTTTTTCGAGGAAAGGACAAAAAATGAAGATGAAAACGCATTCCGTATATATTCGCATGATGTCCTTGCTGCTCGCTGTCCTGTGTATTGTGGGCTTGTTCCCTGCCAGTGCGCTTGCCGCCGGTCCTTCCACCATCAAAATGGAGGATTGTACACATAACGGCGTTTATTACGAGTCTCCGGCCCTTGGTACCTGCTACCTGCATCAGATGAAGTTTGACTTCAATGGCGACAACATCATCGGATTCTGTGCAGAGCATGGCAAAGGAATGGGCTGGTCTCTGGAAGGCCACACCTGGGATAATCCCAAGCCAATCACAGATCCCACTGTTCAGACGATGATGGCCTACTACTACGCACATTCCCGCGGCATCTTTACTGATCAGGCTCATGCGATGGGTGAAGACGGTGTTTGGGGAAGCGAGTACACCTGGGTTATGAATGCCTGGGTTCAGGCCATTATCTGGAGATACAAAGACGGATCTCTCGGTGACCCTGCAGTCGCATGTGCGGAAGAACTGCTCTGCGTATATAACAATCTTTACAACGCCGACTATACTGGCATTGATGATTTGCTGGATGGCATCTCTTTCCTTGACCGCGCCCAGTATATTCTGGACTTAGGTGAACAGGGAGTTTGGGGAGATTGCGCAGTTTATGAATATACCTACGCAGGTCCCGGCTCTAATTATCATCCTGCCAATGATGTCCAGGCGATCATGATTGGCGAGTTGACTATCACCCGAGAGCAGTATGAACTGACAATTCGGAAGGTTGATTCGACGAATCCCAACAAGGGATTGTCCGGCGCTCGGTTCCTGATCCAGTCTGCCAATGGTACCTATTCCAAAGAGGTTGTCACCGGAAGTGATGGCACCTATACGTTGTCTCCTCTGGATGCAGGCACTTATTCCGTAACTGAACTGGATCCGCCGGAGGGCTACGAAATCGATAATGCGGGGCCTCAGTATGTTGTTCTGCCCAACGAGAGCGGTACCACCGTCACGGTTACCTTTACTGATACTCCTATCATCACCACTGAGGGTTCCATTCGTAAAGTTGACTCGGATGATCCCACCAAGGGGCTGGCTGGTGCTGTAATTAAGATCGAGGGTGTTGATAACAGCTTTACCGGCACTTATACCACCGGCGTTGGTGGATATCTGCAGGATGTGCCCTGGGATACGATGCCCATCGGCTCTTATGTAGCCACTGAAGTCACCCCTCCGAATGGGTATACGATCAGCAAAGATCCTGACAAGGTACGGCAGGAGTTCTATTGGGACGGCAAGAGCAACGTTGACCTTGTGTTCGAAAATGACGCGAAAGTAAAACTCGAACTTTTGAAAGTAAACGACTCCGACCAGCCCATCGAAGGCGCAGTATTCAATGTTCTGAAAGATGGGCAGATCATTGCCACAGAGAAAACCGATGCTACTGGAATTATTACCGTTCCCAACATCACCGAAGGTCTTTATGCTTTCGTTGAAGTCTATGTGCCAGCTCCTTATGCGCGCCTTGAGGAACCGGTTATCGTTCATGTGGATCAGGAAGATGTGGATGGCGGCGGCACGATTTCGGTTTCCGCAGTTGATGAAGAACTTCCTACCTTGACGATCCTTAAGCGTGATGGCCAGACAGGAGATGTTGTTCCAGGTGCTGTTTTCGAGGTAAAGGGCATCCATCACGGTTACCATACGGATGTTACTACCGGTGAAGATGGCACAGCCACTCTGACTGGCCTTCCCGTAGACAGTTATGAGGTAACTGAAATTTCTGTGCCTGACCCCTATGTGGTGGCAGCGGAACCTACTCAGACGATCTGGCTGGGTCCTGGGGATGAGAAGCAGCTGATCTTTGACAACTTGAAGCAGCCTCAGCTCACCATTGCCAAAGTAGATGCTGCGGACTCGACTACCCCTATTCCCGGCACTGTCTTCCGGATTGAAGCCATTGACGGTGACTATCAGCATGATGTTACCACCGGTCAGGATGGTACAGTTGCCCTCCGTGTGGCCCCTGGCACTTATCGTGTCACTGAATTGTCCGTACCGGCCCCCTACTTCCTGCCTGACAAGGATGCAGATCGGGTACAGACGATCTCTCTGAATGCAGGGGATGACAAAAAACTTGTATTCAAAAACAGCAAAAGCCCTGAACTCACCATCTACAAGGAGGATAGCGTTGCTGGTGCCCCCGTGGAGGGAGCGCGATTCCATGTAACCTATACCAGCAATGGCGAGGCCGCTGACGCACCTGCCACCATTGATTTTGGCGAGCTCCTGACGGATTCTAACGGCGAGATCCGACTCCACGAGCAGGGAAAGCGGCTGTATCCCGGCGAATACACCATCACTGAGGTAGAGCCTGCTCCTGGGTTCCAGATGGTAGAGCCCACAACTCAGAAGATCATTCTCCATGGCGGAGAAAAGAAAACCGTTACCTTCCAGAATACTCCCCTTAACGCCATCATCGTCGAGAAATACGACAGCGTCACTGGTGAGGCCCTTCCGGGCTGCACGTTCCAGCTGCGTTACCTTGGCGGGACATCTGGCACCGGTGGAACGATTATTGGCCAGAAGGTGACCGGCAAAAATGGCACCGCTATTTGGACCAGCCTCAAACCTGGCACCTATATTCTGGAGGAAGTGGACCCTGCGGACGGCTACAGCATTATCCAGTCTTCGGAAACCGTCTATCTGGCCGACAGCGGAGAACAGTCGGTTATCACCGTCCGGTTTAAGAATATGCCGGATGGAAATCTGCTGATTCGTAAGGTTTGTTCTGTCAATCCCAGTGTGACTCTTCAGGATGCCGAGTTTAAGGTCATGTATGCGGATGGCACTTTGATCGGGGACAATAATGGAATCTACCGCACGGACGAAAACGGCGAGATCCGCATCGAGGGCTTGGCTCCCGGCAAGAGCGTGGTCGTCACTGAAACAAAGGCTCCGGCTGGTTTCCTGATTGACACCCAGTCCCAGACCATCCAGATCAAGGAGGGGCGAACCGTTTCGCTTACCTTCAAGAACCAGCCCAAGGGTTCCATCATTATCCAGAAGCGGGACAGTGCCACTGGGCAGCCCCTGGCTGGTGCTCAGTTCAGAGTAACGACGGCCGCTGGATGTGAGGTCGGCCTGGATGGTGTGATCGGTGACAGCACACTGACTCAGAACGGCATCTTTACCACCGACTCGGCGGGGGAGATTCGTATCTCCAACTTGGCCCCCGGCGCCTATGTACTGACCGAAATTAAGGCGCCCCAGGGATACGTCATAGACCAGCCCTCCACCAATGTGGTAATTGGCCCCAACGGGGATACCCAGACGGTGGTCGTGCCCAATTCCAAAGCCGGTACCCTTGTCATCGACAAGCGGGACTCGCTCACTGGCAAACCGCTCGAGGGAGTCACATTTAAGGTGACCACATCTACCGGTGAGTACGTGCCGGACGAGAACGGCTACATCTCCAGCAACGGTCTTTACTTTACCGATAAAGATGGAAAAATCCAGATTGACGGTGTAGTGGGCACCCTGGTAGTGACCGAAACCGCAACCATTCCGGGATACAGCATTGATCCTGCAAAGCAGACACAGACCGTCCAGGTCAACCCCAATGATACGCAAACGCTCTACTTCACCAACACGCCCAGTACCACATTGGTCATCGAAAAGTATATCGAGGGTACCACAACGCCGCTGGCGGGCGTGACTTTCTTGGTCACAGATAGTTCCGGCGCGGTCGTTGGCTCCAGCAATGGAGAGTACATTACCGATGAGAATGGCCGCATTGTTATTGATGATTTGGAGCCCGGCACCACGGTGACCGCCAGAGAGGTCAAAACAGTGGAGGGCTATGTGCTGGACACTTCTCCCAAGTCCATTGAGATTAAGGCCGGTGAGGTACAGACCTTGCGCTTCTATAATGCGGCGAAGGGCACTCTGGTCATTCGAAAGCTCGATTCCGTGACTAAAAAGCCTCTGGCTGGTGTGGAATTTGAGCTGACCTACGCCGATGGTGGCTATGTGGACGCTGACAACGGCCACCTGTCCAGCAAGGGCCTTTATACCACAGATGCCAATGGTGAGATTCGAATCAGTGGTGTGACCGGCACGATCGTGGTAAAGGAAACGAAAACCATTGATGGCTACACCATTGATCCGGCCACTCAGTCCCAGACCGTGGTGGTAAACCCGGCAGATACGCAGACCTTGACTTTTTATAACGATCCCATCGGAGGGGTTGAGATTATCAAGGTCAACGAAGCTGATCAGACCGAGCGCATTCCTGGCACCACATTCGAGATCCGTAAGGTAGATGACGAACTGATCGATACCGTCACCACGGACAAAAACGGTCGAGTCTTCGTTTCCCTGGAAGACGGTGCCTATTATGCGGTGGAGGTCGAGGCAGCGGATGGCTTCAAGCTGGACAGCACCCCCTACTACTTTGAGGTGGAGAACGGAAAGACAGAACCCCTCAAGATTACCAATAAGGCCGTGTCCGGTATCCTGATCCATAAGACGGACAGCACTACCGGCGAAGGGATCTACGGGGTGACCTTCCTCCTCTATGACAGCAGCAACACCCCCATCGGTCAGTACACCAGTGATGACCGGGGCTATGTCTACATCGAAGATCTGGAGGCAGGCCGTTACTACCTGCGCGAGTTGGAAAATGAGGGGTATGTCCCGGACACCCAGAAGAAAACCGTCTATGTGAAGTCTGGAGAGACCACCGAGGTTGAGTGGGAAAACACTCCCATTACCGGACAGATCCAGATTACCAAAACTTCGGCAGATTATAACTCGATGAACGGCTGGCCTGCCGGAACCCCCATTCCCAACACCGTCTTCGAGATCTACAACTATCGGACCGGCAAGCTGGTGGATACCATCAAGACGGACAAAAATGGCGTGGCAGTCTCTAAGCCGCTGCCCCTGGGCCGGTACAAAGTTGTGGAAGCCCAGGCAGCCGAGTTCTATGGCCTGGACAAGACTCCCATTGAGGCGGAGATCGAATTTGCCGGTCAGATCGTTAAGACGGCCATGACAAATAAGAGCCTCTATACCAACGTCAGCATTAAAAAGACCGGATATGTGGAGGTCATGCCTGGGCAGCAGATTCGCTATGACTTTTCTGGCATCGGCAACAACTCCACCACCAGCCTCACCTCCTTCTACTGGAGGGATACCCTGCCTACCCAGGCGGTACGGCTGGATAAGATCATCACCGGCACCTACAATGTGCCTGGAAATTACAAGGTGGTCTACCAGACCAACCTGAGCGGCGGTACATGGCGCACCATGTACGACAACCTGAGCACCATGCAGAACTATACGCTGGATGCCTCGCCTGCAGCACTTGGTTTGGCTTCCAACGAGTATGTGACCCAGTTTATGGTGTCCTTCGGCGTGGTGCCCTCCAATTTCCGACAGGTGGAGGCACCGAGAGTCTATTGCAATGTAGTCTCTTGGCTCACTGGTGGCACCCAGTTCGTTAACCAGGCAGATGTGGGCGGTGTCTATGACGGACAGTGGATCATGGCAACCAGCCGCTGGGTAACCAAGGTTTATAAGCCTTCCGAGCCCCTTCCCAGAACGGGATATTGATCCAATTCCATTACATCCAGGAGGGTCGCCCAATTGGGCGGCCCTCCCATTTTGAGGAGGAACTATCTATGAGCAGAGGAGAAAAAAAGGTTCAAAGGCCTTTCAACTGGCTTCAGCTCGGAGGAAAGGCACACCGGTTCCAGCTCGATATTTATAAGAAAGGGTGATTAACATGAAGTTGAAAAAATACTTATGTGCCTTTTGTGTGATTTCCCTTATGGCGATCTTACTCACCGTCCCCGCATTTGCAGCTGGCGGTGATGTGGCTGGTGCAGTGGAGCAGACCTGGGATGATGCCGCAACACAAATCAAAACAGTCGTGGACAATGTGGTTTTTCCTGCCCTGAGTATGATCCTTGCCATTGCGTTCTTTGTGAACCTGGGTATGTCGTACTTCGCATACCGCTCAAGGGGCCAGTTCGAGTGGACCGCTCCGGCAATTCTCTTTGTTTGCCTTATCTTCGTACTGCTGGCCCCCAATTACATCTGGGGCATCATCGGTATCTAAGAATCAAAGGCCGCACCCCCTCCTAATTGGGAAGGGGGTGCGGTTAACTTTTGTGGGAGGAGGTGTTAGTGCCTGATGTTTATTTGGGATTTTGTAGCCAATCCCATTATGGATGCCCTTATGGACTGGTTTTACAGTCAGATCGTTGGCTTTCTCGGCGCATTTTTTGCCCAGATGGGCAATATGGGCGCGGAACTCTTTGAATTGGAATGGGTACAAGCAGTTGTCCTATTCTTCTCCCAACTCGGTTGGGCTCTGTATGGCGTCAGTCTGGTCGTTTCTGGATTTGAGTGTGGAATAGAATATATTTCTGGCCGTGGCAATATCCAACAGGCCGCATTAAACGCCATCAAGGGTTTTCTGGCAGTTAACCTGTTTACCGTTGTTCCGGTTCGCCTTTATTCATTATCCGTTGCGCTGCAAGGGACCTTTGCACAAGGTATCACCGGAGCCGGTTCAGGCATTGGGGATCTTGGCGCGGCAATTTTGGAAAATATGGAGTCTACTTCCCTAACAGAGATTGCGGCAGCAGGCCACTGGGGAATCGGCACCAACCCACTCATGCTGATATTCTGCATTATTTTGATGGCCTATGCTGTGATCAAGGTGTTTTTCGCAAACCTAAAAAGAGGCGGAATCCTTCTCATTCAGATTGCGGTCGGAAGCCTCTATATGTTTTCAATCCCCAGAGGGTACTCAGATGGATTTGTGCAGTGGATGAAGCAAGTGATTGGCTTGTGCCTTACCGCTTTCCTGCAGGCCACCATATTGGTGGCAGGGCTGATGGTATTCAGCGAACACGCTCTGTTGGGCTTAGGTCTGATGCTTTCTGCTGGCGAAGTACCCAGGATTGCAGGAACATTTGGCCTGGACACCACCACCAGAGCCAACATCATGTCTGCGGTGTACACGGCTCAAGCAGCTGTCAACACCACCCGCACGCTTGTACAGGCGGCAACAAAATGACAGCACCCACAGGCCGTGTCCTGACGATGGGCAGCCTCTTTGATGGAATTGGTGGATTTCCTTTGGCGGCTGTGCGCAGTGGTATAGAACCGCTGTGGGCCAGCGAAATTGAGGCATTCCCCATCTCAGTAACACAAAAAAGGTTTCCCAACATGGTTCATGTCGGAGACATTACACAATTAAATGGAGCAGAGTTGCCGCCGGTGGATATCATCTGCGGAGGCTCTCCGTGTCAGGATCTTTCTGTGGCTGGAGCGCGTGCCGGGTTAGCCGGTGAACGTTCCGGCCTTTTTTTGGAACAGATCCGCATCATTAAGGAGATGAGATATGCAGACAAGCAAAGAGGACGGCCAGATTTCCTTGTTCGGCCAAGATATGGAGTGTGGGAAAATGTCCCAGGAGCATTCTCCAGCGCAAACGGAGAAGACTTCAAAATCGTCCTCCAATCGTTCCTCCAAGTTGAAGAACCATACCTTCATGTTATTGGACCTGAGACCGGGCGCTGGGAATATACTGGGGCCGTGCTGGGAGTACGATCCTGTGTGGCTTGGGTCACTTGGGACGCTCAATACCTCGGAGTGCCCCAGCGCCGTCGTCGAATCTTCCTTATCACAGATTTTGCAGGATACAGTCCCATCCAAATATTATTTATCCCCGACAGCTTGCATGGGTATCCTGCGGCGAGCGGAGGAGAGGGGGAAAGATCTTCCGACAGCGCTGGCGGCAGCACTGAGGCTTCAGGCTGGGATACAAAGACCGGAGGACAATAATCTGCATGGAGAAATTGATGAGGGTGACGGTTATGACGGTGATTTAAGGGGTGATGCGTCCGCCGCACTTGGAACCAACTGCGGCATGTCCACGGAACGAAATGGTGCTCTGGATCCAACTCCTTTTGCAAACAACCAACAGGATGAGGCCAAATTGATTTGTGGCAAAGATGACACACTCTCCCTATTGCCCCCGGAAAGCCTTCATGTATCGGGTTTAATAACAAAAGGAAATGGCGATTGCTTTATTACAGAAGAAAAACACACCACTTTAAGCACTGGTGGAGGTCAAGCGGGCCAGGGATACCCATGTATTTTTGCCGCAGGATTCTCCGCAGGGGCTGGTGCAACTGCTGGTAGCATTGGCTACGATGAAGAAATCGCTCCTACGCTCAAGGGTAGTGCCAGCGGAAATTGTATGCCGACTGTTTTTTGCCTGAATGATCAGGGCGGCCGTGTAATGGATGTAACCAAAGAGATGACAGGAACGCTCCGCGCTCAGACACACGGACATGAACCTTTGGTTTTTGATGCCCACGGTCAGGACACCAGATACCGTGGACCAGTCGAATGTTCACCAACCTTATCCGCAAGTTTACTGAATCATCCTTTGGTAGTTGATTCGCCCCAAGAACCGGCTCTATACGAGAACCACGGAATTGATGCCCGCTATACTGGTCCACATGCTGTGTCACCTACTCTCTCTGCAAGGGCTGGAACTGGTGGAAACAATTTGCCTTTGGTTGCAGCACCAGAGGAAACCTATTGTATTACAGGGAATGCAATTGACCGGCAGCCTCATAATGGTGGGAACGGAATTGGATATCAGCCGAATCTATCCTATACTTTGACCGCAACAGATCATCATGCAGTGTTTCGCCGGCAGCGTGTCGATCTATTTCAGAGCGATACAGTGGCAGGGACCCAAAGTGCGCGCCAGTACAAGGATGCTACAGATCTAATTTATCAACAGTTTCCTGAAAAGATGGGAATGGTATACCTCATTCGCAGACTCACACCAATGGAATGTGAACGGCTTCAAGGGTACCCGGATGGTTGGACAAATATGCCAAATGTGTCGGACTCCAATCGATATAAGGCTTTGGGCAACAGCGTTGCAATTCCATGTGTGCAATACCTGATTCAGCGCATCGCTATGTGCCTTATGCTTGGCTTTCAAGGTTACTTTTAGTTCCTTTTGTGAATGGCTTTTTGCTTTGCTTTTGGGTATGCTTGCTTTGCAATTACAGAAGAAGGAGGTCAGGTTATGGCGGAAGATATTAAGAATCTCTGCGCGCCAATCCCGTCAGATCTGCACGCAAAGGTGCGGGAACATCAGGAAGCATCCGGCAAAACCCTTGGCCAGTATATGGCTTGGTTGATCACACAATTCTATGAGTACGAAAAAGGAGGAAATGCAAGTATGGCAGACAACAAAAGAACGGTGGCCTTCCAAGTTCCGGCAGACCTGTTCGAACAGTTTAAAGCATACCTGGAAAAACACAATATCAAACAAAATGCCTTCTTCCTGGACTGCATTCAGAGGGCACTGGCAGATGATGTTGAGCAGGAAAATCAGCAGTAAATATGGTAACGCCCCGCCGTGTGAATGGCGGGGCGTCCTTTTGGACAAATCATTGTGAGATTTGGTGATGGAGGATTGCAATGAATAAGGAAGAGTTTTGGCAAACTATTGAGTCAGTCAACCACCTGGTTCCCGATGGCAATCAAGAGGCGGTTGAAGAAAAGATGTGCGAAGAACTTTTGCATCACTCTCCGCAAGATATTTTGGACTGGTACATCATTTTTCATGAATACTTGAACGCTGCATATCGAAATGATCTTTGGGCTGCCTGCACTGCTTTGGGCGCACACGCATCTGATGACGGTTTTATTGACTTTCGTGCATGGCTGATTTCTCAGGGAAAAAAGGTCTATATGGATGCCATGCGAGATCCTGATACCTTGGCCCAAAATCCTCACCCAGGGGTAGAGATGAACTTTGAGGGTTTTACGTATTGCCCCGTTGACGCATATGAGAAGAACCCCTCCTCTTTAGGCCTTAGGAGAAAATTTAGGTTATATGATGACCTGGATAACCACAAGTTGAGTGAGCAGGTTATTAAGGATATCAGAGAAGAGATTCCCCAGCGCAAAGATATTCCCAGCAACCGTTTGCCAGTTGATTATTCATCCTTGTTCCCTCATATCTGGGAAAGGATGACTGGACAAAAACCACAGGAAGCACCTGAGGGAGACGGACTCATGACTGTACACCGAATGTTGGATGGAACCTATCAACTTCACAGGACTGAAGTTCCTGATAGACTCTTTGAAGGAGCTCCTCCAAACATTCTTGAGTACCTGGAATACTGCGATCTGGACGGATTGCAGGAGCGGCTCTCCTCTCTACTTGTGCCGGCAGATAATTATCATCTCTGCATCATCACAAAATGCGATGAAGTAATTTACAGTATCGGTATCATTTGGGGTGCTACCCATATCACAGATTACATCAAGCAACAAAATGAGCCGTTATGCAGCGGTGAGCTATCAGAGTTGGTACAACGCCTATCAGAAATGCCATATGACAGTGTGAAACAGCAAGGGGATCTTGAAATGGAACTTCCGTTTTGACGTCTGAACGTTCCATCTCATTAAAACCAATATAAACCTGAACACTCAAACTAGGAGGTGACAAAAGTATGTTTATCTACCCCGAGAATTTGCGAGCAAAACCCATGCTCTGGCTTTGGGAACTGCGGGATATTGGCATTATCGGCATCGCATTTCTCCTTTCTGTTCTGGCGCTTAGCCAAGGAGCCGGGATGGTTCCGCTTGTTATCACTGTCCTGTTTTCCTTTCTCACTATTCGGGTAGATGGATCCAGTATCCTAGACTTTCTACGAAGAGCAGCCTGTTTTTTGATCCTGCAGCAACAATACTATGAATGGAGGCTTGACCCATGAACCGTAAAGAAAAAATGGCTATACGGCAGCATCAGTCCACCCGGCAACTCATGGGGATCCAGAACATTGCGCCACATGGTGTTACCACTCCCAACTCAGAACTGGTCTTTTTCCTTGTTAGACCTGATAATCTATCCGTCCTTTCTGCTGAGGGAATTCGGGCAAGAGTAACTGCACTAGCAAACCTGCTGCGGGCTGAGCCTGCAGTTGAACTCTTGGTGGTCGATTCCAGGGAATCCTTTCAGCGAAATAAGGAATTTTATCAGGCAAGGTTGGAGGAGGAAACCACTCCTGCTCTTCGGAAACTTCTGACCGAGGATATGCGTCATCTGGACGAAATCCTGTCATCCTCAGCATCTGCACGAGAATTTGTTCTAATTCTACGGCGGGATCTAAAATCGGACATGAGCGAGAGCACCTTGCGCCAATTGGAGAAAGGCATCTGCGACCACGGTCTGCATGTCCGGTTGGCTGATGAGCAAGATGTAAAACGCTTGTTGGCCGTCTATTATCAGCACGATGTAACCACAGACTTCTTTCAAGATATAGATGGAGAAAAGGCGGTGATAGAAAATGGCTAAGAAGAAAAAGCAGAAGAAGAAAAACACGGCTCCGAAACAACCTTCGGTATCCCGGCCGAAGGAGTTCCTGGATCTTATTGCGCCGGCCGCAGTTAAGTTTAATACAGATCATTTCATCTTGGGCGGCACTTATCGCAGTGTCGTTGCGCTACGAAGTTACCCTCCTACAACAGAGGAACTGGCTCTACTTCGTAGGCTTGGTGAAATGGCCGGCGTCACTCTGCGCCTTTCCGCCAGACGGGTGACCACAGCAGAGGAGGATGCCATCATTCATGCTGCCACCAATAAAAACCGGATGGAACGCAGCAATTTCAGTAATATGAAGCAAAGCGTTACTGCTGAGGAGAAGATTCAGGATGTTGAAACGCTGATTAAGACCACTCGGCGGCAGACAGAACCTCTGATCCATTGCTCCTGCTTCCTGGAATTGTCTGCGAATACCATGGAAGAACTTCGTTCTCTACGCGATGAAGTGAATGCTATTTTAATCCGATCCAAGTTGAGCACTGACCCGCTGCTTCTTCGGCAGAAAGACGGATTCCTTTCTTCCAATCCGGCTGGTCAAAATATGTTCGGTGCCTTTTCAGAACGTGTTCTTCCTGCATCCAGTGTTGCCAACCTCTACCCAATCAGTTACTCCGGCAAAACAGACCCTATGGGGTTCTATGTAGGCCGGGACAAATATGGCTCCAATGTAATCGTGGATTTGGATCGTAGAGCGGATGATAAAACCAACGCCAATGCACTGATCCTCGGAAACAGTGGCCAAGGAAAAACATATCTGCTCAGGCTCCTGCTTTGCAATGTATTGGAGGCAGGTAAGTCTGCCATATCTCTGGACTCGGAACATGAAATGGAGGATCTCTGCAGAAATCTGGGAGGGTGTTTCCTGGACTTCATGGACGGCAGGCACCGCATCAATTTATTGGAACCGCGCCGATGGGATGATGGCAGTGAACCCGATGACCCTGACGCACCCCCTGCCTTTCATGGTACGCTCCTAGCCCAACACATCTCATTCCTTCGTGATATCTTCCGTGTCTATAAGGACTTCGATACCCCCCACATTGACACTTTGGAATTGATGGTAGAACGGCTCTACCGAAAATGGGGCATTAATGATAAGACGGACTTCTCACGTATGCTTCCTACTGATTACCCCATCTTATCAGACCTCTATGACACTATCGAGGATGCCTACCAGAACTATGAACATGAGGAAGATCTGAAACTCTATTCTGCTGAGATGCTTCGGGATTTGTTGCTGGGACTCCACTCTATGTGCAAAGGTGCAGATGCACGATTCTTTAATGGGCATACGAATATCTCGTCTGCGCGTTTCCTCGTGTTCTGCGTTAAAGGACTGGACAGTGTTGCTCAAAACCTCCGAGATACCCTGCTATTCAGTGTTCTCTCTTACATGTCCGACCAACTCCTCAGCGCTGGCAATACTGTGGCAGCTATTGATGAGTTGTACCTGTGGCTTACTAATCCGGTAGCCGTCACCTACATCCGTAACTGCCTGAAACGGGTAAGGAAGAAAGAATCATCCCTATTTCTTGCCAGTCAAAACCTGGAAGACTTTGATCAACCAGGTGTCCGCGAACTGACACGCCCTCTCTTTGCGATCCCTACACATCAGTTCATTTTCAATGCAGGTGCCATTGACAAGAGATTCTATATGGACAATCTGCAGCTCGAAGAGGCTGAGTATGAACTAATTCGCTACCCTCAGAGAGGTACCTGCCTCTATAAATGTGGTAATGATAGGCACTTGCTGGCTGTCCACGCGCCATCCCACAAGGCAAGACTCTTTGGTGCGGCTGGCGGCCGATAAATCATTAGGAGGTGATTCCAAGTTGAAGGAATACTCGGAGAGGGTTCGTTGTCTTAAAGACGAAATTCTATTGCAGAAAGAGAAAATACTGCTTGGCAATTTTGATGATCCGCAACAGCGGCAGGCGCTCCAACAGTTGGGAGAATTGGTGCAGGCATACAATGCCATTGCGGAACTGCCAATGGAATTGAAGTATTTGATGGCCGAAGATAATGAGTGCTTTTCCATAGTGGCTGGCTTCATTGGCGATGATACGGGACTTGTGGATGAGGATGGTTGCCATTTGAGGGTTGGAGATGTAGTGAACCTTATGCAAGGGGATACCAATTACAATCGTATGATCCTGTTATCAAACCGAGGAAAGCCTATTTTTTCTCAGGAGGAACTGGATGAAAAGAAAGCACTCCGGATTGATTGCTTCAGTGAGGAGCATTTGAAAGACGCAGCATTATGTGCCGCATTTGATGTAACGCTTCACAATTGCATAGATGATGCTACAGAACAACGGCAGCAGGATGACTTATCTATGGGATAGGATAAGCAATCATAATATGGGAGGTGAGGTTTATGGCCATTCCCGCTGCTGCTATTGCCAAAGCAGCAATTGGCGTTCTCTCAAATGAGAAGACACGCAAGGCTGCAGGCTGGGTTCTGGTAGCAATTCTATCCCCAATCATTCTCCTCATCGCTGCATTCTGTTCTATCCTGGGCGGTTCCGCTGATCACAACAGCAGCATCCTCGACCTGTGTTTCTATGGTGGCACACTACCGGCAGATATCCCCGCAGAATACCGAACCTACATCGAAGACATGCAGGCAAGTTTTGCTTTGTTGGATGAGCGAATTGCGGAAATCAATAGCATGACAGAGGACGGAGAAAGTCTTGACGCTATACGTGTCAAGGCATTTTTTTATGCTCTGTATTTCGGCGCGGAGTCACCGAGCAGCCGAGCGCACCAACAATTTGTTGATTGCTTTGTCACTTATGAGGAACGTACCCGCCCGCTCGATTCAACTGATAGCGAAGACGAAAGCGCCGGAGAACCGGAGGAGGAAACCTACACCGTTGCAATTCCCATCACAGACATCGCAACAATATGGTCCAACATTCAAACGGCATTAGGAGAAACAGTTGCGGAGGAGCAACGAAACAACGCAGACAGTATCTACAACTTGGTCCGTTACGGTTCTGCTACTGGAACAGAGGGCTGGATACCCGGTGCCGAAGTGCCGTTTATCGGTGCGGATGGATTTTGTTCTCCTGTGGGCTCCAGCTGGGAAAGTAGAGTCACATCAGAGTTTGGATACAGATCCGATCCCTTTACCGGCCAGACAAAAGGTCATACCGGTATCGACATCGCTGTGCCCACAGGCACACCAGTTCGTGCGGCTCTGCCCGGAGTCGTTACAACTGCCACCTACAATGCTGGTGGCTATGGCTACTATGTAATGATTGACCACGGCAACGGAATGGTAACGCTGTATGCTCACAATTCGAAACTGTTGGTCAAAGTAGGCGATACGGTGGAGGCAGGTGATACCGTGTCGCTGTCCGGTTCTACCGGACGATCTACTGGTCCACATTTGCATTTTGAAGTTCGGATCAATGGTGAGCGAACAAATCCACGATACTATCTGCCTACAGGAGGGTGACAATGGCGTTAAAAATACAATCGTCAAATAATTCAGAACAACCTGCTGTTTCTGATTGCACAGTAAATAAAAGTCCAAACTGCACGACAAGTTATGAGGACACGAGTGGATTCAACAACGGTTGCCCTTTTTGGAAGTATGTCATTGAGGAATGTGAGAGGCAATGGAATGAAGTCCAACAGGGTGAATATGGTTCCTGGAATGATCAGAGCGAAACAGATCAACGCGACTATTTCCAAGATATGTATAGATTCATTTTGGAAAAGCGTGATGATGTAATTAAATGCGGCGATGTTCAACCTCCGGGTGAACCATCAATTCTTGCTTGGGAACTTGCAAAATTCAGGCAACAGACAGATAAATTCATTTCCTTTTTAGTTGAACATGATAACAGTGCGGAACTGTATTCATTACTTCACAACGAACTGAAGTATTCAAACAGTGAACTTGAGGAAATGGGATTTCATTTTGACCATTGCTCCCAGCCGGATCAGGCCCCAAATCAAGAACTGTTCACTGAGTTTTCTATGTGATAAGCAGTAGCCGCGGTTAAACAAAACGAAAGATTATGGAGGTGCAGTGATGAAGGAAAACGAGATTACTGTCTTGAAGGTGGAACCTGGTAAGTCACCAGAAACGGTAACCATGCCAAACACTTTGGATGCCATGCAGAAAATGGTGGGTGGCTATATCGAAGTGATCCCCCTGAACGATGTCTGTTTGGTCTGCAATGAGGATGGAAAATTGATGGGGCTGGAAGGAAACCGGCGCTTAGGCAACGACATCATTGCCGGCACATTCTTTCTGGCTGGCGATACCCGTTCCGGCGACTTATGTTCCCTTACCCAAGATCAGTTGCAGCGCTTTGGCGAATTGTTCGCCAAACCGGAAACCTTCCAACCCGGAGAGGTAGAGGATGCCCTGCGGATTGAGTTCTACTCAATGTAAGGAGGTCACAATGGACAAAATTGAATTGAAAGTGGCGATGGAGCCGGAACGCTTGGATGCGCTCCGGTATTTTTTGTCCACAAAGGAAAAGCGCACACCAGAGAAAGAACTGCAGCGGATGCTGGAAGAACTCTATGAAAAATATGTGCCAGCGGATACACGAGAGTATCTGGACAGCAAGAATAAGCCTGCAGTTCGTCCACGCCCCAGACGAACAACAAGAGGTGGACGTACTGTACAAGCGCAGGATAGCAACAATGACCAGAACAATCCCGGCCAAGATGTTTCGGCCGGCTATGACATGGGAGGTAGACATGATGAAAAAGTGTGATTTTTTGAACCAGGATCTTCGTTCGTCCAATCGGCTGTTAAGTCTTCGCCACCACAAAGATATCCGTTGTCCAGCACCCAGCACCTACAGCAAGCAAAAGCCTGCCAAGCGGCGGAATAGGGGGTGTCCCAATGAGCGGCTCCGTTGAGATCGTGCTCTGGCTTCATGAGTACAAATACCAAGCGTTGGAGAATCGGCTTGCCCAGGACGGGCGTGACATTGAAAAAGCAATGCAGGAGATGCTGATCGATCTATATTCTGAGTGCGTTCCGTTCGAGGAGCAGCAAGCCATCCGGGAGCGCATTGACGCTGAACATGCCGAGGCGGTGGCGGAACAAATGGCCAACACCACCTGGGCAGCCTACCATATCACCGGCGGTGGAGAGGATCTTTATTTCAAAACATCTAAAGCAGATACACTGCTCGTCGCTGCAAAGCGCTTGCGTACATATCTCACTGCTGAGGATAATCCTCTGCCGGTTTCCTTTGCAGCTGTGTTCAAAGACCACGCTGAAATCACCCAGGCAGAGTATGATCAACTCCTGGACCAACGGTTGCAAAATACCGGAAAAGTATCTGGCGTATTCGAAATAGATTTTGACAGAGATACATTTTCCGCAGCCAATGCTATGGACGGCTGGCACACCTACCGTATCCATGATATGAGTGTGGCAGCCTATCACGCTTACCGAAAACAGAACATCTCTACAGATCAGAGATGGGATAGACTGCTGGACAAACTCGATGGCAAGGAACTCACACCAAACTCAGATGCTATGGTGTTGACCGGATCCAGGCGGCTTTGCATGAACGAGATTACTTTCCAGGGTGACATGAGCGAGTGCGGAAGTCTGCTGAATTTCTATGTGCCAGTCACATTTGATCCTGACGCTGTGTTCGGAACCAATGTGGCTACCGATGCCAATGATGACTATCTCAATGTCTATGCGGATTTTGATTTGGATGTTGGTGAAGTGTGTGACGCACTCACTGTGATCCAGGTCTGCGGAGATGGTTCTGAAGAAACCTACCGCTACCCCCTAACCGAGGAGGAGCGCTCGACCTTACGCTCCAAAATGAATGACTACTGCATGGAACAGGCGGGAATGAGTCTGGATGATTATCGCGCACAGTATCTTGCCGAAGAAATGTGCTCCTCCTCATTCACGGACGGCCAGACCATGTAATGGTGTGATGAGGTGAATGATGTTGATTGATCGTAACAGCAAAAGTGAATTCGTGCTCAACTGCTTCCGTGAACTTCTGGATGACGGAGAGCCACATCGGTACCGTGAGATCATCGACTATGTACGTGAACAAGCCAAAGGGACGCAGTACGAAGGAACCATTGAACAGAACAACCTTGTGTTGCCTATCAGCAAAAAACTTGAGGATCCTGCGTTCCCCTATGCACGAGTGAGTCATGGCATCTACCAAAAAACAGAACAGTCTCCTGTGCTGCAGGAATCGGTTGGTTGCCACACTCCCTCTGCCTATGATCTATTGGACATCCTGTTTGTCGTGCAGCGTCAGATGGAAGTGATTCACAAAACACAACAAGAGGAGTTCCCCTCAAGCAAAACATTGGAGCAATCTTTCCAAGTTGTGTCTGGTCACTTGGAAACACTGCTCGACAGTATGTCCATGTGGATTGCCGACATGGAGGATCTGACTCAGGAGCCCCCTCAGGAACATAAAAATGAGGCCTTGACCGGAATGCAGATGGGTTGAATGCTGGGCACCTGATAAAAGCCCCGTGTGGGCCGCTGTGAGGCCCTGTGTGCCCTCCTGCGGGCTGGGGTAGACCACCTACCCCAACCGAGGGGATTAGCCCCCGTTTGGGGGGCTTTTTCCACCAGGGGACGGAGGACGAAAAAAAGGCAGGCAGAAAGACCCGACGCTTTATTGCGCCGTGTCCTCCACTTCTGCCCGCAGTGCGGGCAGTTTCAGGCAGTTCAGATGGACGCTTTTTTGCCTGTCAAAAAGAAGAGATAACGCCTTTCTTGTGCTAAAACCGGGCAAACCTTAGTGCGGCAGGCGTTTCGGCAGACGCTTTTCCAAAAGTAAGGAGGATGATTTGGTATGGGCAAAGATAAAAACCGCCATACAATATGGCTCAATGACGATATCTGGAAGATGGTCGGCCTGCACTACAAAGCAAATAACTGTACCACGCAAAACGAGTTTATCGAGCAGGCCATTCAATTTTACTGCGGCTATCTGGACACCGAACAGGAGGCTGTATTTCTACCAGTTACATTGTCATCCGTGTTGGAAGGATCGCTTGGTGCTCTGGGAGATCGTCTTGGTAAACTGCTGTTCAAGATGTCAGTGGAGATGTCTATGATGATGCACCTCATGGCACACGACACTGATGCCACTCTGGATGAACTGGAGCAACTACGCGGCCGATGCGTCAAGGATGTGATGCGCACCCATGGCATGATCAACTTCAAGGAGATCTTCCGGTTCCAAAAGAGGTTGTAAGTCATGCCGAAACTGGTGCAGAAATGTGGTTACATCCGCGCCGGCAGCGCAGCGAAGTACATGAAGTACATTGCCACACGAGAGGGTGTGGAGAAACTACATGGTCGCGGTCCAGTCACGAAGCCGCAGAAAGAACTCATTGAGAAACTGCTCAAGGACTATCCAGACACCAAGGAACTGTTCGAATACAGCGACTACTGTGCCTGTCCTTCCTTTGGCAAAGCCTCTGAGTTTATCACCATGGCACTAGATTCCAATGTCCACACCATGGAGGCTGGAGATGGCTATCTCAAGTACATCGCCACCCGTCCCCGTGTAGAGAAACGTGGTGACCATGGCCTGTTCGGTGACTCGTATAACATATCGCTCAAAGATACAATGACAGAAGTGGCCGAACATAAAGGGCCTGTTTGGACTGTTATTCTTTCCCTACGGCGTGAAGATGCGTCAGCTCTTGGATACGACAGTGCCGAGAGTTGGCGCACTCTTCTCTTGCAGCATAAGACTCGGCTGGCGCAGGCCATGAAGATCCCAGTGGATGACTTCCGTTGGTGTGCAGCCTTCCATGATGAAGGGTACCACCCACATGTACACATGATGGTGTGGTCTGCAGACGGGAAACATGGGTACCTCAACAAGACCGGAATCACAGCCATGCGCTCTGCGCTAACCAACACTATCTTCCAGGATGAGATGCACAACCTCTATGTCAAAAAGGATCTGGCTTATCAGGATCTAGTGAAACAGTCCCGCTCCGCTATGGCGGAACTGATTGCCAATATGGAATCTGCCTCACTGGAGAATGATTTGATTGCTGGGAAGATGGTAGAGCTGGCCAATGCCCTGGGCGGTATCAAAGGGAAAAAGCAGTATGGATATCTGCCTAAAAAGGTGAAGGAACTGGTGGATGCGATCACTGATGAGTTGGCACTGCAGCCGGATGTGGCAGCGTGCTATCAGGTCTGGAATGATCTGCGTGATAAATTGGAGGGGTACTACAAGGACAAACCGCGTGTCCATAATCCTCTCTCAAAGCAAAAGGAATTCAAAGCAATCAAGAACTCCATTATCCGCGAGGCTGAGCGTCTACGTCTGGAATTGGAACAAGATGAGATCAACTCCACCAACTCAAAAGAGAACGAGGAGTCAGGAGAAAATGACTCGACCGAGTCACCGGAAAAAATGGATACCGCCCAACAGCCAATTAAGTCACCGGCAGTAAACAACCACGACCCAGCAGTAATCGCTGCGGTAACTCGGCTTCTCTATCACATGGGGCAAATTTTCCGCGACAATGCAATGGCACCCGCTAATCCGTTGGGCCTTCGAATTGATTCCAAACGCAGGAAAAAGCTGATGGCCAAGCGGTTGGCCCTTGGGCATAAGGCTGATGATCATGAGGAGCAGGGATGGCAAAATGGGCCATCGATGTGAGGGAAAGGAGGTACTATGGCACAGTATATTCATTTCACCGATGAGCAAAAACAGCGAGCAGCCGAAGTGGATCTGGAAGAATTCCTACGCCAGAGAGGAGAAAAACTCCTTCCTTCTGGACGGGATAAGAGGCTTGACAGAGATCATAGTGTGACCATCCGTGGCTGTGAATGGTTCGATCATGACAGCCGTCAGGGTGGAAATGCGATCAGCTTTGTCCGCTGGTTTTATAATTACAGTTACCCTGAAGCCGTCAAAGCGCTTCTGGGCGGCGAGCAGGGTACAATATACCCATCTGCTGCTGATCGGGAGAAACCACCACAAAAACCGTTTGCATTACCTGAAACGAATACCAATATGCGGCGCGTCTTTGCCTACCTGATGAAACACCGGCACATTGACCGTGATGTGATTGCCTATTTTGCGAAAGCAAAGACTCTCTTTGAGGACAGCAAATATCACAACTGTGTCTTTGTGGGGACGGACGATCAGGGTATTCCGCGCCACGCTCACAAACGCAGTGCCAACAGTTTTGGAAAGTCCTTCCGGCAGAATGTGGAGGGCAGCGATCCCAGATATAGTTTTCATCACCTCGGCACTGACGGAAAACTCTATGTGTTCGAGGCGCCCATCGATATGCTCTCCTTCATCACCATGTATCCAGAAGATTGGAAAACTCATAACTACGTGGCCTGTTGCGGAACATCTGCAATCCCTGTAATGTCAATGCTTTCCCGTATGCACCAAGCACAGGAGGTGTTCTTATGTCTGGACAATGATGCGGCAGGTCAGGCGGCAAGCCTTCGTATGGCTGAACAGATTGCCGAACAGTTTGGGATCGCCTCGGATCGTCTAACCCCCAAAAACAAAGACTGGAATGATGACCTGTGTGTTCTGGAGGACACACAGGTCCCTTTTCTGGAAATGGGGTGACGCAATGACTGAACAGGCATGGGGACTGATCGCATTGTGTGGCGGAATGCTGCTGGTGTTAATCATTGCCTCCATATTCACTCAGCGATATTCCCTAAACCGCATCAAATCCAAAACTGTGGGTGATGGTCAACATGGAACCGCACGATGGGCTACTCCAAAGGAGATCCAGCACACCTATAAACATGTGCCTTTTCAGGTAGATGAGTGGCGTCGAGGAGAAAACCGACCAAAGGATCAAGGAGTGGTTTTAGGTTGCGTTGGACATGCTTCCACTAAGAGGAAAAAGCCTTCTAAGCGCGGCGGGCTGAAAGCCCTTGTAGACTGCGACGATGTTCACTTCCTGATGATTGGTGCATCCGGTGTTGGTAAGACCGCATTTTTCCTGTACCCCAATCTGGAATATGCCTGCGCCTGCGGAATGAGTTTTCTGGCGCTGGACACCAAGGGCGACCTGGCCAGGAACTACGGTGCCATCGCCAGCAAATATTACGGTTACAAGATTTCCGTGATCGACCTTCGTAATCCAACCCGGTCAGACGGTAATAATTTGCTGACTCTGATCAATCGCTATATGGACTTGGCTAAGGAAGATCCCAACAATCTGGCTGCCAGGGCTAAGGCTGAAAAGTATGCAAAAATCCTAGCCAAAACAATCGTGAACCCAGATGGCGATGCTTCTTCATATGGGCAAAACGCGTTCTTCTATGATGCCGCGGAGGGCCTGCTTACTGCTGTCGTCCTCCTGTTGGCCGAATATCTTTCTCCTACGGATAAAGATTCCAGGGAAAGACGGCATATTGTATCTGTGTTCAAATTGGTGCAGGATCTGTTGGAGTCCCCTGGACCAAGACAAAAAAGTTATTTCCAGCAGTTGATGGGGAAACTCCCTGAAAATCACAAGGCAAAATGGTTTGCGGGAGCAGCACTCAACACCTCGGACCAGGCAATGGCTTCTGTCATGTCCACGGTTCTGTCCCGACTGAATGCATTTCTCGATAGTGAGTTGGAGCAGGTCATCTGCTTTGACAGCGCCATTGACGCAGAAACCTTTGCCAGTGAGAAATGCGCCATCTTCCTGATTCTCCCTGAGGAGGACACGACCAAAAACTTCATGGCCGGACTGATGATTCAGAATCTGAGCCGAGAGCTATTTGCTGTCGCTGATGAGCACGGAGGAAAACTAAAAAACCGTGTGGTGTTGTTCTGCGACGAGCTTGGTACCATGCCGCCCTTTGATATATTGCCCCTATTCTCCGCCGGGCGCTCCAGACGGTTGACCCTGGTGCCGATCATCCAATCGTTGGCTCAACTTGAAAAGAACTATGGCAAGGAGGGCAGCGAGATCATTCAGGACAACTGTCAGGATACTATCTTTGGCGGTTTTGCGCCAGGCAGCCAGACAGCCGAAGTGTTGTCCAAGAACCTCGGCACCCGCACTGTACAGTCTGGCTCTGTGAGCCAGAGCAAGAATGATCCCAGCCAATCCCTGCAGATGGTGGAGCGACCCCTGATGACACCGGATGAGTTGAGATCGATTCCCAAAGGGCACTTTGTTGTAATGAAAACTGGCTGCCACCCAATGCAGACCCGACTTCGTCTCTTCCTGGAATGGGGCATTACCTTCGAAAAAGAGGGATACACTGTGCCTGCGCGGAAAAATGCACAGGTTTACTATGCTGGGCGAAAGGAATTGGAGGAGAGTATTCTATGTCATTCAAGGAAAAATGCGGCATCGGAGAAGGCAGATACCGCACCGCCACAAAATGGTGGACAGGAAATGACGGAAGCGGATGCCCATACTCACCCCTCCGACGATTCGAGCCTGAGAACATAATAGGAGGTGAACATCGTGGGTTACTTTGAATCGATCTATGCTGACACCGAACTGCCTCATCGGTGCAAGACCGTTTACATTTACCTCCGGGATCGGGCCAATGCATCCGGATCCTGCTGGCCGGGCATTAAGACAATCGCCTCTGATCTTGGCTTATCACGCAGCACTGTAAAAAGAGCGATCAACGAGTTGGAACGCAAAGGATTCCTGCTCAAGAACCCCAGGTACCGCGCAAATGGCAGCCATACCTCAAACCTATACACTGTGCGGTAAAGTGAAAAGTGGTTTGTATCACAAGATGATACAAACCACTTTCGCTTTTTATAATGGGCCGCCAGGGGACTCGTGCGCCCTGATGCTGGACCGAGGGTAGGTTCATCATGGGCCCCCCAGAAGTACCCACTCTATCGGAGATATTAGTACAGAGAATAGTCATTTATGGGTCGCAAAATTAAAAACACTCACTAAACATCCCTTGGCTAATGAAGTTAAGCTAAGCAAGAAAATTCAAAACGGTACATTATTCAACTTTATATCCATCAAAGACATCCCACGACGAATCGTCACGAATGTATCGGGTATGCGAATAAACGGCCCCCGGCAAAACATATCCGACCGCATTTTCGGGATTAAAAGCATCCTCCATTGGATGGTATTCGCCGCAATGATATGTCATAGTCGGAATTGAAATATAATAGGCATCATATACGGCATCGGGCGTATCCATATCAGAATAAACGAGGATCATACTTTGACCATCCTGAGAAACGCTTACATCTGTCCCGGCAGTCCCCTGAACTGCACCAGTTGTCCCGGATACTTTAATAAAATCCACGCTGAAAATGATTTCTTTCTCTGACAAATCGTAGCAAAATAGACCATCAGTCCCGTAAAAAATGATAGAATCATCATTTTCAAACGCAAGGTTGAATCCAACCCCCACTGGGGCGTTCATATCCAGATCATCAAACGCAAGCTCGGATAAATCCCTTTCTAAGTTTAGCAGTTCGATTTCATACTCACCACTGAGAATGCCTTGTTCCACAATATCGTACTCGTCATATAGTGTTGTGTCCTCTAAAAGCTCAAGTCCTATTTTTGTGTTCATAGGCATCCAGCATAAGCAGACATTGCCCTCTCGCTCTACCAGAGTGACGCATTCTCCATAATCAGCTTCAGGTCCATGATCATCTGCGGCGCGCCAATAGATATAAGCGATAGGTATCTCCCCATCCTCTCCTCCGTGGATTGCGTTAAGAGTAACGCAATTCAGGGGGTCGGGTCGTCCTTCCACAAAACACTCATAAGTTATATCGTCTGAAATGGTCATTAAGTTTTCCCACTCTGGAGGAAACGCGACTGTGATCCCCAGATTCTCACTGGTGTATGAGAATCCATCACCAGACCACTCATGGAGGGTGGCCTCTGGACTATTGGAAGGTATGGTGACCTCTGGTTGAGTTGGCATTGGAGATGGTGTTTCTATGTTGCCTGTCGATGGCTGTGTACAGGCTGTGCAAAGTGAAAGAAACAGGCAACAGCACAGCAGATGGGAGAAGTTCTTTACATTTTGTATCATGTTGCCTCCTGATATCCTCATTAAAGGCTCTTTTCATCCAAAACATTATTCGGTGACATTGCCGACTACGAACTGGATGTCGCTGATTTCTGACTCCATCTGCCGGTATTCATCCATTGTTTCCGGGGTAAACTGCTCGTCGCTGGCATAATAAAGCAAATATGTTCCGTTTTGTGTAGTCGTAATATACTCACACTTGGCAAAACTCCATTCGCCCCCAGCTTCTACCTGCTCTTTTGTGAGTTGTTCCTCCCATACCTTTACGTAAAACAGCATACCACCACTTGAAAGGGTTTCGCTGTCTCCCCCCATTGCTTTACGAATGGCAGGGTTGTAAACATAATACTCCTTGAAATCGGCATCATATTCCAAAGCATATTTGCCTTTCCAACTATCCGGCAGGATCAGTGTAAGTCCAATCTCTTTGAGTTCAATGGTTTCTTGTTCTCCGGGAACTTCCACCACTGCAGGCTCGGATAAATCACTTTCTTGACTAAAGATATTAGAGATGTCATCAGATGCAGCATTTTCCATCAGGTTTTCGCTATAAAAGGTCGAATATTTTATGTTCAGTTCTGCATCGACAAACTCAAGGTCAGCAATCTCCAACTTCTCATTGAACACCAGCAGATATGGTGCATTTCCAGCAATTTCTTCTGTCCTTGTCTCGCCCTGTGCCAGAAGGATGTTAATTTTCGTAAAATCAACATCAAGTCTGCGATCATTAGAGAAATCATACACGCTGCTGCTGGTATCGCCAAATACAATCGTCAAGGTATCAGTTGCAAGCACATGGGCGGAAAAGCCAGCAGAAACGCCTCTTTCGCCGTCCTTCATTGCCGTTACCTCACAGGCACCGTCGTTCTGCTTCACAACAAACGCCTGTAAATTTTGGTAGTCATCAGTACCTGGATTCTTTGTTCCGGTTAGGAAAACGATCTGGTCACCGCAAACTTGGCTGCTGATCATCTCGTAGTAAGTGGTTTGCTCCTTAAACCACTCAGTAGCTTCCTGCAAAACTGTCTGATCAGATGTGGCATCCGACGGCTTGTTAGAGGCGACATTTTGGACTCCGGCGGAGCAACCAACCGAAGTGGCCACCAAGAACAATGCCAAAAGAAGCGCTATGTAATTATTCTTTTTCATGAGATACCTCCTTATACTAAACTATAATTTCTATTTCGTACTCACCACTGAGAATGTCTTGCTCCAGTTGAGTTTGCATTGGAGAGGGTGTTTCTATGTTGCCTCCTGATATCCTTATTAAAGACCCCTTTCATCATAGAGTAAAAAAATTTACCTCCCCAAGCCATTTTCTATATAAGTCACCCCCTCTCACATTTGGGCATCGTTGCTACTCTTCTACCCAATAGATGCAAGAGGGGGTTAAATTCTTACAACATATTTAATTCTACTATCTATTTCGCCTACTGAATCAATTTCACACTTTCGGCCATGTGCAGTATTTCATTCTGGTCCATGGATGCATGAATTGTAAATTGAAGATTTTCTTCTGCATTGATCCATGTGAGCGTACAATCGCTCTTCACAGAGTTCTCCGGAAGAATAATCGCTCCCTCGCAGCCATTAACCACTACTTCAATAATTTCCGCCCCTTCCGTTTCAATATTACTTATTGAACCTGTCTCCATGTAAATATAGTCAAAAAGGATAGGCGATTCATCCGCATTTTCAAATCTGCATTGTATGTAATTTGGCCACTCAATACGCTCACTGATATTTTCTTTATATCCTTCCGGTAATGCTGTAATCGTATATTCCGGCATCGTTTCTGGTATAGATCCCTCTTGCGTGTAGTGATAGCTGATATATGTTTCATACCATTCCCTAAACCACTGAAGCACCATCGCCCTCGCAGTCGGACTGGCTACCATTACACTTCCCAAACTGATAAAAGCCACAAGCAGAATGGCCGCAACCCGTTGTCCATATTTTTTCCATACAGGCCGGCTCCTATTCTTCTCCCAACGTATGGGATCTTTGAGCATTAACGCAGTCTGGTGCTGATATTTAAGCGATGGCTCAAAAGGAATTTTGTCCTCGCAGCGTTCCTCGTCCAATGCAATGGCATCCAACAATATTTGCTGCATCATGCTGTCCAACTCATTGTCTGTCATGGATATATTCCCTCCTTCTCAGCAATTTTCCGAAGTAATGCACGACCACGATTGATTCGCACATTGACTGCATTTTCTGTAATACCCATGCGATCTGCGATCTCTTTCCCGCTGTACCCCAGAATCAATCTCATTTCAAGTACGGCACGATAGGTTTCTGGCAATTCAGCGAACAGTTGAACAATTTCCTTATAACTGAGTGTTTCTTCGGTAGCAGCTATCGGCTTTTCTTCTAACTCCTCACTCAATACAATCCTTTTATTCTTTCGCAAAATGGTAAGCGCCTCGTTCTTCACTATAGAGATGCACCAGAATCCCCGATTCTTACACGGAATCTCTGAAACTTTATCAAGATGACGGATAATCTGCAAATACGCATTTTGTACTGCATCCTCTGCGTCATGTGAATTCTTTACTATGCGAAGCGCCGCCTGCTCCATTCTGTCATGATACTTCTCAAATAAATCTACAAATAAAGCGCGGTCTTCGTCCGTCTCTATTGCAGATAATAGATACACCAGCATTTGAGTTCACCTGCCAAAAATATATAAACCATAAATACACTCATTGGAAAATGCCGTTCAAAGTGTTCGAGAAAAGTTTCCACATGCCAGTGCCAATCAAGAACACTTCAATCGGCTAACACTCTTTAAGATTTCCTGCATCACGGAGTAAGTGAAAGGACAACTAAGTCGTTTATTTCTAAACCCCCGGTCGGTAACTTCCGGCCAAGACGCTCTGGGCCAAATTACTATTTACCCTCGCCCAGACGAGCTTTCTATTTTGTCTATGTCCACCACCAGCTCTGGATGGCCATTTCATCATCCATCGCCGCCTTTCTGCTGGGTTGCCCTCCCTTGCTCCAGTACTCACAGGCGGTTCCGTTTATCCGGCAACATCTTGCCATACTAAGCGGAGGATGTCAACCTACAGTAAGCATCAATCCCCACAGCGCAATGTCAGAAAAGAGTTCCTCCGCCAAACTATAAGAGGCTGAAATAGTACACGACAGTACCGGAGGCTCTAAGATAGTGAGGTGCAGACATGGAGCAAATATGTCAAGAACAAAAAACACCCCCTCCGCATCATCGGAGGGGGTGAGTCATATGGTACATTATTGTGGGAGGTAGTTAAATTGATTTCGCCTTCCACTTGCCGTGTTATAATGTCATTCTCCATTCATTGCTTGGGAGGTCCTATCCATCAATTGCAGCGGGATTGTCAATCTTGAAAGAAATATCTTGAATCTGTTGACTCATTGTCATGTAGAGTTCGGTTTCTTCTGGATTACTGGGGTCATACTGTACATCGCTATGTTTTTCGAGAATATAAGTTGCATCGGCAGTGGAAAAGAGATAGATGCATGGTGTGGGAGACCATTCATATAGTTCTTCCGGCGTCAATGGTTGCTTATCAGATTGTGCCAGACCAATCCAGAACAGATAACCCAAACCAGACATCTCACCGTTTCCATCATGGATGTCCTTAACATACACAGCGCAGCCTGTTCCATCCTCGTTCAGTTCGATGCCGTACTTTCCTTCCCATTCATTTGGCAGTACAACGGTTAGGCCTATTTTTTCAAGAGCAATTGTTTCTTCTTCAATCGGAACTTCTACAATGGTTTCCTTCGCAAAGGCCACCGCGCCCACCGTGAAACTGCACACCATTAGAGCAATGACAGCAGCTATGGCCGCAAAACGTTTGAAGCCATTCTGGCGGTGCTGTCGGGCATAATTGGGAACGTGCTCCGCCTGCTGAACTAACCGATCATCTATATTCCCAATGTGTTCGGAAAGTTGTTCCTTTTTCATACTTCAATTCCCTCACTTTCTAAATATTTTCGCAGTTTTATTCTCATTTCATACAGAATAGATTTTACCTTGCTCTGACTGAAACCTGTTCTCTCACAGATAAACTCAATGGAATCAAAATACCAATATCTTCGGATAAAGATGTTTCGCTTTTCATATCCTTGTTTCCATAGAAAAGAGTTGATCGTGTTTTCGATATGCTTGCCTTCAATCTCATTCTCAACACTAAATGTACCAGATACACAATCCCCTAATTCATCTAATGAAATAATAGCGGAGGGATTACGCTTTGCAGCAGAAAGGTACTCCCATTTTTTGAGGGCCAGATTTCTGGTAATTCTACTGATAAAAACAGAAAACCTATTTGGACGTTGGACAGGGATGGCATTCCAGACAGCAAAATAGGTGTCATTTAAGCATTCTTCGCAGTCCTCGGCATTTTTGAGGATATTGTTTGCAATGTATCGACATAATTTCCCGTATTTAGAAGAAGTTTCTCCGATTGCTTTTTCATCCCTTGCCCAGTATAGGTCAATAAGTGTCTGATCATCCACGTTAATCCCTCCTTCATACATCATATCATCCGAAAGCCGCTTTCACTATATAAGTACGATTTTTTCCTGTTTGGTTGTATGATTTCAAAAAAGTATTAGCATTTCTGATCAGAAAAAGAAACATACACTAACGGCAAAAAATTAATCTCACAGTGAGATACGATTCCTGTTGGAATGAGATCTCACTGTGAGATTATTAATAGTCTTTATTATCCGGAATGCTTTATCAACGTTTCTATGACATCGAATATTCTCTTCTGATCTTTTACTGGTAAATCCTTTATCTGATCGCTGAGTTTGGTTGCCTTAACTTGATAGCCTTCTTGAAGAACATCAGACAGCACCATGTCTGCCGAAATAGACAATGCGTTGAGAATATCAATAAATGTTTCAAGGGATGGTATCTTTTCCCCTCGTTCAACCGCTCCGATATAATTTGTACTTAACCCAGTAATCTCTGCAAGATCCTCTTGGCGCAGTTTCCGGAGATGACGGAACTCGCTTATGTGCTTTCCTATGGACTCAAGTCCCATCGTGATACCTCCTGCGAGAATTGCTGTATCACTAATAGTATAAGTTGAGTCAACAGGACAATACACTATCCAATAGAAAATGACCAACGCTATTAGAGTTGATTATTTGGGGAAATTAAAATATAATAGCAAATAGTACAACAACACAAAAATGCTCATTCAACAGTAACAGAAAATGTATTTGGGTCTAAAGTCCATACAGGTTTTCCCAAGGAATGCGCATAGGTTACAGTCATACCAGTGCCGCTGGGCTGCCCATCCCAAACCGCCAGGATCAAATCGGCATGCTCCACCATGTAGCGATTTCTTTTCTGCATACAGTCAGATGAGTAGTGCCTTTGCAGCATTGTCTCCTTATCGCATCGCTCTACGATTCCAAAATATCTATTTCGGTAGCGCTCGGACCACTTGGCAGCCTGGGTTTCACATGGAATCGCACATTCAAGGGTGATGAATGGAAATTGTGACTTCAAATCCAGTACTATCTCAGCAGCGTATGTATCAATTCCAAGAGCCATACCCGAAATAAAGTGTGTAACATTCTTCTGTTCAATCATCTGCACAATAAGTTTGCGGAGTTCTGCTTTCAGGCGCAAACATCTTTCATCTGTTTCATTAAACCGAAAGGGAAGGTTTTGTGGTCTATGTCCTGTAAAGGCGCATTTCAATCCAGCCACATGTCTCTTCCTGGTGAATGACAGTATCTTCTCAAACATTGTACTTTCCCTCGTGTATATGGATTAGCAGTATAGTATATAATGCTAATCCATAGTATAACATACAATGAGAGATCTGCACTAAAAAAATAACAAAGGCCGCAAATCATCATTTGCTGCCTTTGTGTTCGATACTATTTCTTTTTCTTAGCCTGAACAATTAGTAATTCAATGATTTCCAAAATCCGCTGCTGCTCTTCTGGCGGAAGTCCCGCAATTTTTTCTGAAAGCCATGTTGCCCGGTATTCAGTAGTATGCTCGATGACATCGCAGAAGATCGAGTCTGCAGATGTTTTCAGACCATTGATAATGGCGACTAACTTATCATATCGGGGAAATGATGCGCCTCGCTCAATAGTTGAAATATAATTTGTGGTCAGGCCAAGTTGCTCTGCAAATTGCTCTTGCGTCAATCCCAACTCCTCACGGCGCTGCTTGATTCGCTCCCCAATCCGTCTATCAATCATCTCGAAAGTCCGCTGCTCCTTTCTGTGGTGATACAATTTAGTATAAGGATTAGCGGCACATTCATACAGAAACGCTAATACATAGAAAATGGATTAGCGAATTATAATCGAAGGAAGTTTTTAGAGTAAGACATACCGGTAAACAAAACGTAAATTTATTTCGCTAACATAAATATATCTTCCGGAACGCCTGACAGTATGATATAATTCATTCAAATTATGTCCTTCTCAGGTTCTGAGTTTGGGCATGATTATGAATCATGAGGTTACACGATGAAAGAAAACCTGGAGCAGCTAATCACTGCATCTTTGATATATGAGGAAATTATCTTGTCTGTGGAGGAAACCACATCTGGCAGTAGATGTGGCTCCTCCCTTGCGGCCTTTTCACGCCCTGCGTCAGCCTGTCCAAGTGACAGCGTGTCGCAGGGCGTTTTTCTATCTTTGGAAAGGAGTCAAAGAATATGAGCCTGAAGTACACCTGCCCCGGCTGTGGGACACCCTTGGGCTATGAGGGATTGTGCTGGAAATGCAAATCTGAACAGGAGCGGAAGGCTGCTCTTGCTTGGACACCGGAACAAATCACAGAAAAGCAAAGAAACCTGATTCAGAACATCCAGCGGCTGGCTGATATGGAGGACCCGGAGTTCACCGACTTCTGGCAGCTGCTGGGGTACCATGATGCCATCACCCCGGAGATTCAGCGGGCGGCACTGGCCGCAGAGGTGTTCTGGCCGTGTGAAATCTATTATCACGCTCCCGCCGATGTGCGGGATGGTCTGATTCATGCGCTGTTGTCTGCGGAATATTCCAGCGCGGCTTCTAACCTGATGAGTTGCCTTGCTATGCAGGGAGATGACAAGGCAATGGAGACGCTGCTGGAGCTGGAGCGAAATCCCCGGCCCTGGCGCAAGGGCCTCTATGTGGACCCATCCAGCTATGCGCAGATCGGAGGCTGGACCTTCAACAAGGAGGGCCAGAAAATCCAGCTCAACTTCGACACCTGCTATCCTATGGTCAAGGGAACCGCTGGCGAGAAATCTCCCGTCCGCATTGGCCGGGCGCGGGAGGACACCTGTCCCCACTGCGGCGGGCGTATGGTGGACATGCTGGTATTGGATGGCAGGGATGAGCGGCTCCGGTTCCTGGGGCTGGATGGTATCCTGACCGCCACCTGCTGCCCCAGCTGCGTGGGATTCCTGAAAGGCCCCGCCTTCAACCGCTTTTCTCTGGATGGCGGCGTGGAGGTCTTTCCCTCCGAACTCTTTGACGGGGCGGAGAAGATGGACTGCTATGTCAGTCCCGAGGACTACAAGGCCCTCACCGAAAATCCCTTTGTACTGGGCAAAGCGCCTGTGCCCCTGTTTTACGGCGCGGCCTGTGAGGATGTGAACACCATCGGCGGCTTTGCCAACTGGGTGCAGGACGCGGAATATACGACCTGCCCCCACTGTGGGAAGCCCATGAAGTACCTGGCCCAGATCCAGTGGGATACGGTGTTTGACTGTGCAGAGGGCGCGCTTTATGTGGAGTTCTGCCCGGACTGCCAGATCGTATCCATGCAGCACCAGCAGACCTGAGGGGAGAACCTATATGAGTTTGCCAAAGCGTGACGGCGTACATGGCCGTTATTATCTGATCCATAAGCCGGATACTGACCCTGAGGTGCTGGTGGAAGCGGATCTCTGCATTCAGGATGTGCTGAGCGGCGCCGCCCGTGAAAATCACGCCGCCTACCCGACCGTGGTGCGAAATCATAACGGAACGCCCTTTCTCCCCAATCAGCTGCTGGAGCGGCATCTTTCCCGGCTGCCGCTGAAGGAATTTCCCTGCGAGGATGCGGTTTCCATCTGCGACGCCATGCGGCGGCTGGTGGGCTGGGAAGAGATCCGCTATGAGTTGGAGAAGTACATAGAAAAGCAGGTGCAGGAACGCTGCTTCCTTGTGGGAGAGCGGGAAGATGGCTTTACCGTCTTTCCGCCCTGCGCAGTGCGGCCGGAATTGCGTCCGGAGGATGTGGACGAAGGATTGCTGCGCTTTGCCTGCTATGTGGCTGTCTGCCATACCGTGTATGGGCAGAGTTTTGAATCCCTCACCACCGAACACATTTTCGGCTTGGTTTCCCAAATCCGTCCCGACATGGTAAAGAAACTGAAAACCAACGGCAGCGGCAAATTGCCAAAGGACATCCAACAACGTAAGACGGTGCATTTCACCGCATCGGCCAATGACGCCTTTGCCACCATCCGCATCACCGCCAGGGACTCCACGGAGGAGTGCTATGCTGAAATCCTGGACTACCTGTGCGCGGTGCTGGAGCAGGAGGAATTCCCCCGCAGTTACTCGGTGGAGTTCCGTGGCTCAGAGAAAAACTATCTGCCCATTCCTGGACTTCCTAAAAAGGGCGTTA
>ERZ779852.281-NODE-281-length-56387-cov-7.198289_pt1 | contig 56387 bp, 49 predicted proteins | sample MGYA00511559_ERZ779852 | MGnify/ENA primary metagenome ERZ779852 (study PRJEB29588, sample SAMEA2157977) | human gut metagenome | biome: human gut; feature: human-associated habitat; material: faeces | place: Denmark | collected 2008/2010 ...
CGAAAAGACAAACTTTCTGGCAGAGGGTGACAGTGCACTGACAATGATTGGCAAGTATAATCCGCAAATCGAAATGTTCGCGCGTTTCAAAATGAAAAGTTCATTTCACAAAACGAAGCGTATAATTTAAAGCACTCTTTATTCCATTTGAACTGGTCAATTCTAAGCTAAAAATAACAGAAAAATAACTTGCAAATATCAACAAAAATCACTATCTTTACATAGTTAAATTGAGGTCGTTTACCCTCAAATCAGTTCAGTTTTGTATTCCCCTACCCTATCAATATTCTAAAAAAATTCGGCCGGCTTCGCCGGTATTTGAATACCTTTTAAATGGAATTCGGAAACCATCCGAATCCCGTTCTTTCGTTTTAGTCGCTTCGCTCCACGCTTTGGCGCTTTGCGCTTACGCCACCTCGCGTATCGCCTTGTACGCTGCCACGCTTTGCGCCCGGACGATTTTGCCGCGGAAGGCCAGACGCGAGCCGATATTCGCATTCGTATTCGAAGCATCGTAACTCGCATTCGCATGCACACCGCCATTCGCGTGCGCATTGTAGCACCCGCGATAGACCACACGGACCGTAGCGGTGCTTATCCAGTACATGTCGGTATAGTAAGTAGAAGATGATCCGTTCAGATTACCTACCGGAATCATGTCCATATACTTGCCGTGCGCCACGCCTGTAATCCACTGACCGCTGTCCTTCTTGCCCTGTACCATACGGATACTGCCGTCAGGCATCCAGATGCGCCATTTGCCCACGTTACCGCTGTCGTTCGGCAGATCCACGCCGTCCATCATGTCATACTTGTTGCCGTAGATGTCCTCATAGCCCAGGCAGCAGATATTGTTCACCTGCACCACAGTCGCCTGTCCGTATTCGTCCCGACTCTTATACCAGGCATACTGGTGCACCAGGCCGTCAATCAGCGAATTCGTGATTTTGTTGTTAATGACATACGCTTCATCGTAGCCGATGGTGTCTGTCATCCCGTGTTCGGCCGTTCCGCCTGTTGTGCGGTTATTGTTATGCTGACCGGCACCGCATTGTTCCTGCATATCCCTGCGCCCGTACTTTGCATAGCTCAGGTTCGCGATGCGGCTGTGCATCAGCGCATCTATCTGCTGCATACCCCGCTGCTGGCTGTAGTAGTGGAAGTCCGTCCAGGTCATACTTGCCGTGGTCGAAGCTCCGGTGATGCAGGCACGCAGTTTACTGCCCACCACCGAACTGCCCACAACGGCACACAGATGCTCCTCATTGGCCACCCAATCCGGTTCCATGTCCTCTATCTTGTCGCTGTGGCTCAGTACCACGCAGTCAAACTCTGCCGTGTTCAGAATGGAGAAATGCAGGGCTGTAGCACGTTCCGGAACGTCTGCTATCAGATACATGCCGGCTTCAAATTTCAAGCCGATGGTCGGCACCACAATACTCTTCAGGATGTTTCCCTCCGCATCAGCAAACACACTGCCGATAAGCCCTGTTCCTGGAACGCTCGGGAAGCGGACACGTCTGTAACCCGACACGTCCACTTTGCACACGGAATAAGCCTTGTCCGTCGTATAGGATTCCATCAGCGTGGGCTTGCCGCTCATGATCTTGCGTTCACCCAGCCAGCCGCCCTGTGTCTCCTTGATGGCATCCAGTGTCAGTACCGTCGCCTCAGGCACCGGGGGCATTTCGTCCTCCGGATAACTGCTGTAGCAGGCGTACTTCTTGTTGTTCAAATAATCGTTGATGCCTTTGCTCCAGTAAAACGGCTCATACATCATCCAGTCTCCCTCGCTGCCGTCCAGCTTCGCCACCGTACAGTCGTTCATATCCTCCGCATCGGCATAGAAGTTCGAGCTTTCGTCATGCAGGGGGAAATAGGTCATCTCCCCGTCCGGGTTGTTCACTTCCACCTGCTGCCCGGCTATCTCCACCTTCCGGCTCGTGGGCATCTTCGTCACCTTGGCCAATACGCGGTGGCGCTTGGACAGGATGGCATTCACATGCCCGCTCATTTTGTACGTATTGCCGAATTTGTACCCCGTCTTGTTGTCCAGGTTCGAAACATTGGCATCGTCGGCCACGCTGTCGTCAAACTCGATCATCGTATAGGGCGGCTGCTTGATGGTCAGTTCCGGATAACGGGCGGCATACTTCTCCAGTTCCTCATCGGCCAGATACTTCGTCAGGGTCAGCTTGCCCCTCAGTCCCGAATGCCGGTCATCCACGGCACCCGTCTGTGTATACGTTCCGTAGTCGTAATACTTCTTCAGCAGGGTTCCGTCGTCTTCCCGGTCTATCTCCAGCACGAAGCGCTCCAGCTTGCCGCTGCCGTTCAGTCTGGCCTGGTGCAGGCGTTCCAGCATAGCGAACCCGTCGATGCCGGGGCAGTTGGTGTAGCGGTAGCCCCGCACATTATTGATCCCTTCCAGTATCAGGCCACTATCGGACAGCTTGGTCAGATATTCCAGGAACAGTTCCTCAATCGTGTCCGGCAGGCATAACTGCACAACGGGCGCACCGGTGGCCAGTTTCACACGGGTCAGCCCCGTACCCCTCACGTCCAGTTTCTTCAGGCGGCCCTGCCAGCTCAAGTCCAAAGTGGCCACATTCCCGTTGTCCCCGTTCCGGGCCAGCCGGTTGTTCCGCATGTTCACTTCTTCCAGAAGCAGCATACCATTGGTCGAAGCCATGAACGAGCCGTTCCGGTAACCGCTGGCTTTCTCCACGCTCATGTCGAGTTTTACCAGTGAGGTCAGCAGACCGAAGTTGAAGCCGATTGCGAACGCATCCTCGTGCCATACCAGCTCCTTGATTTTGGCTGCACCGATAATCTTCAGCGGGTCGTTCTCACCGAAGGCACGGGTCAGCTGCAGGGAATGGAGCACGTCCGCATCCACCACGCCGCTGTCGGCCTGCACGCCGTTGCTGGTGGAGAGCTGCACACGGTACGGGATGGTCAGCCGGTACTGCATCGGTTTCAGTTTATAAGCCTTGTCCAGCGATGCCGTACTCTGGTAGAACTGGGCACCCAGCGTGGATACATAGCCGTACTCCACCTGCTTCAGGTCATACCGGCGTTGGATGAAGTAGTTCCGGTGTGCTTTCAACGAACCCTTCAGACCGTAGATTTGCGGATAGGTCTGTTTGGCACCGTCAGCACCCACCGGCATTTCGTTCAGGAACGGGTAGATGTATTTGAAGATGCCGGACTTGTTATAGAGGCGTGAGCACCACTTCTTCATCTGTTCGGTATCGAAATGGTCAATGGCTTTCTGGATACTGAAGGCACTCATGAAGCTTGCGCCCCCGTTCCATCCGCTCACCATAATCTCCACAATCATGTCCCAGCAATTGGCCACGATGAGGTTCCACAGCCACGAGTTATGACCCTGCATCACATAAGCCCCGTCGCGCTTCGTCTGGCGGTTGTCGTCATACTTCCCGGTCAGGAACGACTTGTTGTCAGAACCGAGCTGGCAGTCGCCGTCATAATAGTCAATCGACCATTTCACACCGTCCCATGTGCGGATAAGCATGTTCTTCGCAAGCTGGTCCACGCCGAGGTTGAACTGCACGTACAGATAGTAGGCAATCAGGTGGGGAAGGTCGAAATACTTCCCGGCCTCTTTCCTGAACGTATCGCTCTGCCACTTGGCGGTAGGGAACTTGTCGCCGTCGTCCTCATAGTCCACCCCCTCGAACGAATGGGATTCCGTGCTGTAAACCATGTTCCTGCCCGCAGGCGTTTCCTTTACGCACCGGTAGACGAAACTCATCATGCGGTCGGTGGCCTTGTACATCTTGTCGTACTTGTCACCGGTACCGAGGTGGTCTTTCAGGTTCGGTTCTTCCTCCGCGTCACCGCCTCCGTCCGACCAGAAGGTATCTTTCGGATGATTAAATTCCAGTCCTCCGTCAAAGTTGTAGTCCATGAAATCCTTATGCTCCGGTTCGGTACTCGGCAACCAGTGGAACAGGCACAGCGGATTGGAGTTGTTCAGCGTCTCGAAGCAGACGGGCAGGTACTGCTTGTGTCCTTCCTCGTCGGCTTCCAGGTAGTTCAGCGTGTCGCCCTCGCCCCATTTCTCGCCGCCGATGGTCTCATCCTGCCCGAAGATGGGGTAGCTGTCGCTCTTCTCGTTGTTCATGTTGTACTGGCCGTAATAGGTCAGGTCTTCGTCGGCACTCTTCGCTACGAACAGGTCGCACGACAGGCCGTCGATGGCCGAACGGTAATCATCCTCCAGCCCATGGTCTTTGGCGTAACGCTGGGCAGGCGTAAGCAGCCCCATCTCTTTCAGTCCGTCATTGATAAGCTTCGCACCTCCGGTATTGGTGGTCATGGACGAGTCCGAGAAGTCGCATTTGGAACATGCCAGCTTCGCGCCTACCGAGTTCCTGCGTAACTTGAAGAGATTTTTTTTGCCGGTAGTTACCACCGGATTCTTCTGCCTGCCGTTTCCGTCAATCTCCCCGTAGCTCAATGTAACCGTCCAGCCGCTTGCCGTCTTCTGGAAGTAGAAACGGAAGTTCTTTCTGGCATAGTTCACGGAAGAAGTACCCTGAATACGGACATATACGTTGGTAAGGATAAAGTCAAGCGTCCTGTCCTCTCCGTTATAGAAACGGACCTCCCTTACCAGTTTATTGGCCTTCTTGTCGTTCAGCTGGGCCAGTGCATCCACCACGTTCAGCGTGTCGCTCTCGCTCGGAACCTCACTGCCCACGCTGCCCGTGCCTATCAGTACCAGGATCGAGTTCCGGCGCTTCTTCATCAGCCCCATCAGCTTCTCCATGCTCACCGTATCTCCTTCATTCAGCACGCGGTTGTCCTCATCCAGTGAGCGCACGCCCGGTTCCCCGTCGGCATCCTCCAGGTGGTTGCGGTCCACGATGTAGTTGTTCAGCACCTCGTCCGAGGTCAGCGCCTTGTTATAGATACGCACGCTCTTCACGTTCAAGTCGGCACCTGCCGACTTAAATTCCAACTGGCTCTGAATGTCAAAATTCACCTTGTCGAGCCACTTGGAAGCAGCCGACTCTTCACCGTTCACATAGAAACCGATCAGCGTGCGCTGTTCGTTGGTCTGCACGTTCGGATAGAACACGTAGGTAATGCGGATATTCGTACCCGGCTGGAACTTGGTACCCACCGAGTCTTCATAGCGCAGCACCTGTCCGGCATCCATCGCCTCGGTCACCACACCGGTCAGGAACTTGGCCTCTTCCGGAGTCACAATCAGCCCGTACCGGTTGCCGTTGTCCAGCTGCCCCAGGCAGGTGATCAGCTCGGCATCCGTATCCGTCACGTTGGCCGTGCTGTATTCTATCTCCAGCGTCATGCCCACGTCACGGATGGCAAATCCCTCGGGCTTGTCCGCCTCGTTGAAGGGGCGGTAACCGCCGTCAGCGGTCAGGGTCATACCTGCACCACCGGCCAGCAGCAGGCGGTCCTTGTGCCAGCCGCTACCGGCACCATATTCGTTCACGCTCCACAGCACGTCCCGGAACTCCATACGCTTGTCACCGCTCACCCAGCTTGCCGGGTTGTTTTCCGTGTTGCTTCGCCCGAAGGCGTCAAACGTACACACGGCATCCGGTGCCAGCGTGGCTTCAATGTCCGGGTGCGATGTGGTGTTCACCTGCACCTCAAGCACGGCATCGCCGCATGACACACGGTAGTCCAACGGTTCCACGTTCACGTTCGTCCGTCCGTAGCTGCCGGTCTCACCGCGTTGCAGCAGGTCTTCCTTCACCACGCTGCCCCGGTCGGTCACTTTCACACGGGCCGTATACGCATCGCGGTCATAGCCGGCATACGTGAAGTTCCATGCCGTGAACTGCTCTGCCTCCAGCACCGGGTGTTTCCAGTCACGCTGGAACCCCGCTGCCCGGTGGCTGAACATCAGGCCGGCATACGCTGTCACACCTCCGCCTGCCTTCAGCAGCGTAATGTAATGCACCCGGCTCACCACACCGGAGTTCTCATGCTGCGCGTAGGCTTCCACCACGTTCGTACCCTCCTGCATCTGTGTCAGGGGGATGGTCACGTTCTTCTGCTGCACACCGCTGCCGGCCGAAAGACCGAGGGTAAAGGCCTGTCCGCCGTTCACGCGGTAGTAGATGTTCTTCTCACCGCTCGTGCCCTTGGCAGTAAAGGGGATGTTCACGTCATTTTTATATCCCCCGTCGGCCAGCCCGTTGCCCGCCGAGTAGGTGGTCTCCAGCTCCATGGCCACCATGGTCACCTTGGCCGTGGCCGTCTTCATCAGCGTGCCGTCCTGGTAAGTTGCCTGCGCTTCCACCTGTACGGTATAGGCAGTGGCATCCTTCAGGTAGGGCGAAGCGTCAAAGGTATAGCTCTGTCCGGCTGTAACGCCCACAAACTCCGCATCCCGGAACTCACTGATGACGGTCGAACCGCGTTTCACGATCACGCGGGCTTTCAGGTCGCTGTAGCCGTCCACCGTACCGCCACCGGCAGTGCCCACACCTACGGAGTATTTCACCACAAAGCCGCTGCCCAGTGCCAGATACTGCGAGGCGGGAAGTCCCGCACCGCCGCTGTCCGTCAGGTCGATGTTCACCACCACCTTGTCATCGTCCGTGTACTTGGAAAAGCGCACTTCCTTCGAGCTCTCGCCGCCCTGGTTGTCCTTCTGCTTGACGGTCATCACGTACTGGGTGCCGTCCTCGCTGTCCTGCACATCCACGTCCGTCACCGTACCCACCATCGCATCGAACACCGTTCCGGATGTAGGAGGTTTCGTCTCGCCGCTCACCAGTTCCTCGGTAGGGGTACGGTTTGACAGTTCCTTCTTCAGGAACGCTTCGATGTCATCGCCTGCATAGGCATGATAGGTGCCGTCCGGCTGTTTCTGATTCCATGGTGTTTCAAGATTCATCGGATGTTCAGTCGCGTTGATGATTCCGCTTATTTTCCTTTTTGCCATAATACTGTCCTTTTATAATAATCATTCATTTATCAGTTTTACTGCTACCGTTCCATGCGTCCGATCCGTTCCACGGCTCGTCGCCTTTCCAGTATCCAAGTCCGAAACAGCTGCTTATCGCAGACCACACCAGTCTTGCCCCGGCATAGACTGCCGACAGGGCACGTTTCCCCACATACGCAGCCGTTATTTCCTTACCGCCTATGGTTATCATCGTCAATCCTCCTCATAAATCAGATACAGCGTATTCGCATCCTTGTCCTGCAGCGCCTCGTAAGCTTCCCCGCTCATCACCTCATGCCGGTAGGCCAGCAGTCTCAGGCTGCCGCCTGTTCCGGTATATACGGCATCACCCAGCAGGTAGAGCTTGTCCGGCAGGATGGCTGTCCGGTCCGCATTCATGAATATGCCGGCAGGAGGCACACCCGCCACATCCCAGTCCCCGTACAGGGTGGAGTCCATGTGGTAGGCGAACTTCCCGGCATCCGCTACATACACTACGCTGCCGCCCGGTTTGGTACTCTTGTCAGGTAAAACGTTGCCTGTTTCCATCCATGAGGAAAAGCGTGCGGTAGCCCCGCCGATGGCTGCTGCCGTAGTCTGTTCCACCTTGGCAGCGGCGTTTTCTGCCTTGGCTGCCGCTTCGTTGGCCTTGGTGGCCGCTTCCGTGGCGGCCTGGGTCTTTTCCTCCAGTCCGGCTACGGCTCCTTCCGCTTTCTTGGCGGCAGCCTCGGCATGGGCGGCGGCATCGCTCGCAGGCTTCCCTATCAGTTCCAGGGGGACGTTCACCATCTTGCCGTCCTTCTCCCCGGGCAGTGATTTCACACCGCTCAGCGAGGTGACGGTCTCCAAGTCCTCCACGCCGGTAGAACTCTGGAGTACACGGTCCAGCACTTCCTGAACCAGTTCTTCTTGTGTCATTTCTGCCATACTCATTCGTTTTTATCGGTTTCTGACCCGCCCAGGATTTCGTTCAGGGCATCTATCACATTGGGAAGACAATAGCGTTCCACCGCCATGTGTATCATCCCGGTTTCCTCATCGCTGAACTCGGTCTCGCCGGTACTCTCGAAAATCTTGAACGCAAGCCGATGGGCCTTGATGCCACTGACACGCGTATACAGCAAATCGGCTATCTGCTCACGTGCATCGAAAACCTCCCTCGTCTGACGGGTTATTCCGGTGGGAACGCTGAAATTCCTGAAATCTAACTTTTTCATATATATCTGTTTTTTAGGATGAATGATTCAATATCTGGTAACGGAATCCGTCCGCTTTTGTAATAAGTACCGTTACGGAGTCCCCGGATGCCATCTCGTAGTTTTGCAAATCTTCATTGTGGTTATAGATACCTTTTAGTATGATATTCTTTGAACCGGGTCTGACCCTGAACGTGACAATGGCTGCAAAATCGGTAGGCAAGTAACTCATGCCGAACTTGTATGCCACAGAACTTTCCGACGGCAGCGTAACCTCTACCTTACTGTAGTTGGGTTCATTGTAATACATCAAAATGATATTGTGTTGTGAGAAATCCACCGTGTAGTTTCCACTTCCGAAGGTAAGCAGCTTGGCTTTCGTATTGATAAACGCCGGGGCAAGTAATGCCGCATTGCTGCTGATACCGTAGTTCTTCGTACCGCCGGTAACATCTATAAACAATCCATAGTTCGCTTGGTCGAAGCCGTAATTCCCGTATATATTGGGGGCTGAGTTCACGATACGACCGACAGCGGTAAAAGCTCCTCCTGCAGAAGACGGTATCACATCATCACCGAACATCACATATCCTTTGCTGCCGCCGACACGGAAAAAATCATCATAAATGGCAAGACCGCCACCGCTCCCGTGAGAGTCGGCCACAGAACCGATACGGCCGTTCCCTATCTCAAAGCCGCCGATTTTCCCTTTGCTGCTGTCTATCTCTCCGGTAAACTTACCGTTGGTCGTTTCAATGCTGCCGTCTTCCAGTATCTTGAAGTTGCCGTTGGCCGTTACCAGTCCCTCCAGCTGTATATGGTCGGCTGTCAGCTTGATTTTGCTCACGGTATTTCCGTACTCGTCCTCTTCCTCCACGCTCACCCCGATAAGGGCAATCTTTCCTGTATTGTCCTGCGCATACAGACCGGAACCTTCAGGCTTTATGACAAGCCCGGTCTCTTTCAGCGCATTACCGTCCTTGTCGAAGACCGCCGCTGAAATCTTTACCAGCCGGTCGCTCTGTTCGAACAGTGTACGGTACTTATAGGCCAGTGCGTCCGCCTTGTTGGTGCTGAACACCAGCAGCGAAATGTAAATCACGCCCGTAAACGACAGCTTGAAGTCGCCAGTGCCGTTCCAAAGTCCGTCCAACGTGAACATCTTCTCACCGCCAACGGGCAGGTCCTCTTCATGGCCGAACATGTTGAAGTTCTCAAACCCGGTCTTATCAGCGTTCACAAATTCTATTTTCAACCTTCCGGCCTTGATAACCCGGTAGCTGAACGACAGATACACCACGCCGGGCACCCGTTCGCCCTGGCTGTTCGTCTGCCGGTACTCCGGTACCAGCCGGAAGTCCTCCAGTTTCTGCATGATATAGCTGTTCCGGATATAGGCATAAGGCACCTTGCCGTCGGTCCGTATCTCGGCATGGCCGTCCGGCTTCGTACCGTAAGGACCGCCGTTCGCCCAGATCCAGCGTCCGCCCAGGGTGAACAGCGTAGCCTTGCTGCCCGTCTTCCATTTGTCCATGCCGTCGGCAAAACTGCTGTTGTCCAGATAACTCTGTTCTTCGCGTATTTCCTTGCGCAAGCTTTCCACGGCTGAATGGATTTTCCCCTCGGTTATCTCAAACCGCGTCAGGATGTCCTCGCCCGTCATCAACACGAACGTACCCTTCAGCCACACGTTGTCGGCATACAGGCCGTTTCCTTTCGGCTGTTTGTCTGCCGGGAAAGCGCTGCTCCTGATGCCGTCCAGCTTACCCAGCCGGCAACGAAGGCAGCCGTTGAAGTTCTTGGCCTTCACACCGTCCAGAATGTCGATACGGGGCTGTCCGTCCTCCGTGGCCGCAATGGATATAAGGTTCTGCCGGAGCGGGGTTTCGGTGTTGCCCATCAGCACGCACTCATCGCCTGCCTCCGGCTTCACCCCGCCAAACTCGCTTACCGGGACCAGTACACCGCCGGCTATCACCGAAGCCACCTCCACCCAGTATGCTTTTAGTTTCTTACCACCCGTAACCGCACAGCGCATCAGGTCATGGGCCACAAAGCCCGATTCCTGCTCAAACACGATGCGGTAGTTGTCGCCCTGCTTCACCACGTCCTTGATCTTGCCGTTGGCAGCGGACACCACCAGCTGGCCGCACACGCTGCGCACCTTCTCGATCAGCAGTTCCAGCGCCACCAGGCTTTGCCGGGCAGTCACTTTGTCCACCGTCAGGTTTGTCAGTCCGGTCAGCTGGTCAATCCACAGCTGCCAGCCCTCACCGGTCAGCCCGTCCACAAACTCCGTGCTGCGCAGCAGTTCGCGGATCACGGCAGTCAAGTATTCGGCATTGCCCTCACCATCCACGATGCCGCAGGGCTTGCCGCCAGCAGCCTCGCCAAAGCTCACACCCTTCAGGAAGCGGATGGACTCTTTGGCTGTGTCCGGCTGGTTCTTGCTCAGGAACTCTTTCTGGCTGCGCCGGGCGGAAAACAGGTTGTTGTCCGTGGGCAGCGTCTTGTCCCAGCTTCGTATGATGTCCGGAAGGGCAGCGCCTTCCGTCTTTGATTTCGTATAGCTTTTCAGCGCACCGATGCTGTCCGTCACCTTGTCGAACTTGCCCACCTGCAGCGCATCGCTTATCTCGATGTCCATCTGCCCGGGTTCGTTCACCTTGCGGCTGATCTTGGTGATACGGCTCTGACGGTAGCCTTTTTCCGGGAAATACTTCCGGCTCTCCAGCTTCACCCGTCTGCCCACAAACAGGTCTATGCCGTGCTCCTCGATGTATACCGGGTCTGTCGGGGCTTTGTAGGCGGCAATGTCCAGCCAGTGGTCCCGGTTGTACTCGTCCACCGCAACCGCAAACTCCTCTTCGGCCAGCCGGTAATACTCATCCGGCATCCGGATATTCCACAGGATATAGGTGTCGCCTGCTCGGGGCACCAGCTTGCCGCCCGGCAGCTGGGTGTCGTCATCGTAGGGCCAGATGGTGATCAGTTCGAATTCACGTGCCGCGCTGTCGTAGTTCACCTCAAAGTAGTGGTCATCGCTTTCTCCCAGTCCGGCAAGGTCGCCCGTCTGGAACGACACACGTTTGGTTTCTCCGGCCAGCTCGTACAGGTTAGGGTCAAAGTCCAGTTCCCCGTCCCGGAAATAATAGACGGTGAATTTGTTTCCTTCATCGTCTGCCACCTCCTCGCTGCGAACCGAGCTCACCGTACCGACCCGACGGGGGAAGATGCCGCTGAAAGCATCCTGCTCGTAATGGTCATAGATGCCATATTCCTCCACGCCCTGCTCGATGTACTTCCTGCCGCCGGGAAGCATCAGACGCGGGCTGCCGTATTTCTCCGCATCGATGTTGCGGGTCGAGCCTACCGGGAACAGGCGCGTATAGAATTTGGCCGTGTTGCTCGTATCTCTTTCCAGGGAGGTCAGCCCCTTGCCATAGCCAAGGGTGATTTCTTCCCCGTGTTCGCAGCGGCACACGTTCACAGTCTGCCCCTCAACCCACCATTCCACCTTGCCGCCTGCCTTTTCCGCGATGGCTTTCAGCGCTTCGTCGCAGTACATCCCCTCGTAGTCTATCGTGATCAGCTCCGTACCTTCCACCGTACCCGTCTTCCAGTCAGTAATGTGGCCCATGCCGTTATTGATAGCCTTCACCACCATCGCCACATGCTCGCGGGGCGTGGCCGTCAGGGTAAACAGGGGGTTGGTGTCCCCGTCCGTCGTCTCCAGCACCAGGAACCGCTTGATTAGGCTCTCGATACCGTACAGCTTCAGGTTATACTCCCATTCACCATCGCTCACCTGCTTCGGCGTGTAGCGTTCTGTCAGCCAGTACCGTTCGCCCAGATAGTCCGTGTAGTCGTTCACGTCCAGGGGCAGGAAGGCATAATAGCTGAACGACAGGGAAAGCACATTGTCTCCCTGCACTTCCTTGCTTTGCGTCGAGCTGTCGTTCACGGCCACATCCGCACGCTTGGTTCCGGCTTTATCATATATCGTTAGAAGCATATTCTAATAGCGTTTGAATGGTTATATAATCGGTTTCGGTTCCCGGAACTTTACCCGGAACTTTCCGGCATGCACACCTTCCGTCCACAGATAGGTCAGCGGGGTGAACTTCGTACAGTCGGCATACTTCACCCGCAGCTGCAGATCCAGCTGGGGGAAACGGATCTCCAGCCAGCCGTCCTTCCCTTGCTTCAGGAAATTCACAAAGGCAAAGTACTGCTTCATCCAGCCTGCCTGGGTCTTGTTGTAAAGCGCAAAATGCAGCGTCACGTCACGCGCTTCATTCCGTGGGGTCAGCACGGGGCTGTATTTTTCCCCGTGCTCTTCCCGTATGTCCACAGCCGTATCCTTCTTGGCCTTGCTCGGGGTCAGGATGGCCGTCAGGTTCTCCATGCCCCCGCGCCGGTCTTCCACCAGGAACACGCCGTATTCCGTCCAGATGTCCGTGCCGTTCACCAGCACCAGTCCGCTCAGTATATTGCCCATATCACTTCACTTTTAGTCCGTCACGTATCATTTTCTTTATCACTTCCTTCAGTTCGCCCAGGTGTCCGGCGCTCACACCGGTGTTCTCGGCTATCCGGGCCAGATGCCCTTCAGCCGTGTCCATCTTCTCCACCACGCTTTCCAGCCGGTCGTCCATGCTGCTCCAGTGCTGCAGCCCGCCGGTGAACATGCCCTCCAGTTTCGTGCCCTGGTCCTGCGTCATGGCCGTAAAGCCGCCCGCTTTCGCACTTTGGCTCGTACCGCCCTGCTGCGTCTTGTCATAACCGGTGGCTGCCGCCAGGTTGTCACGCAGGGCAAGGGCTTCATCCATATACTGCATGTACTCTTCCATCAGCGCGTTCCGTTCCGCCTCGGTCAGTTCGTTGTCCTCCATGGCCTTGCCAAACTTCTCCCACCAGCCTTTCAGTTTGTCGCTGTACATCTCACCGATCTTGTTGCTCAGCATCGCCCGCATGAAGTACTCGGATATATCCTCCGCCGCATCCTTGGCACCGTACTTCATGTTCATCAGGTTGTCGATGAAGCTGCTGTACATACCGTCGAACGAAATGCCCGTCAGCCCTTCATACAGCTGGTCGGTCAGTTCCTCCAGCTTGCCGGCCTGGTCTATGTAGTCATCCAGTTTCTCGGTCAGTCGCCCGCCATAGCCTCCCTTACCGGTATTCTGGATTTGCGTCCACATATCCACGTTGCTGCGCAGTGCCTTCATTTCCTCCGGGCTCAGGCTCCACAGGTTCCCGTCCCACTGGCGGCCGATCTGTCCGCTCAGTTTGTCTATCTGTGCCTGGTTGAAACCGCCCCAGTAGTAGTTCCAGCTGTGGTGACTTCCGTGGTAGCCGGCTTGCGCCATAGCCATCTGCAGGTAGTTCGAATTCGTTTCCTGCTGCATCTTGTACGCGTCGCGGTAAGCCGCCACACTCTTCGTCCCCTGGCTCTGCTTGATGGTGTCGGTCAGATCCTCTATCGAGGTCTGCAGCAGCTCGTTCCGGTCTGTAAGACGGTCTATAGCCGCCTGCACTTCCTTGGCGTTCCCGCCGATGCCGAACAGTTTGTTGAAACCTCCGAAAGACACCGTGTTCAGCAATCCCCCGATACCTTTCACAAGGGAACCGCCTATCTGTTTGAACAGGTCTCCGCTGAGGATATTGTCGAGTATTCCGGTTATCGCATTGAAAATGGTGTCTATCAATGATGAGATAATCGGGCCAATACCGTCTTTCAGCAAATCCAGTATGGAGAGAATGGCCGATATGATCTGCCCGATGACTCCGGCACTTGACAGGGTTTCGGACATCCGGCTGATGGCATCGCCGACCTTGCCTCCGATATTCAGTTTTGAAAGACCGGTAAGCATGTTCTGGATTCCTTCAAATGATCCCTGCAAGGTTCCGCTCGCAAAGCCGTGCAACCCGTTGGATACCATGTTCAATCCGTCAACCGTGTCCCGGGAGGCACTTTTCACCTCCCCGGCAAGCGCCTTCATTTCAGAGGTGGCGTTCAGGTATTCTTCGTCAGCTGAAACGCTGGACGATTGAGCCGTTTGAAGAGCAATTTGGGTACGTTCTATTTCTGCCTGGTTACCGCTTTCAAGAGCCTTGTTGTAATCGGCCTGCGCCGCTTTCAACCGGATGAATGCCGCTTCCTGCTGCAGTTCTGCATTTTGCACACGTGTTACGGCATCCCCCAAAGCGTGCATCTGCGTTTGCAGCCGGGCAAAATCCAATGTGCCGTTGCCACCGGGGAGCATGCTTTGAATACGTTCAATGGCATCGTAAACGACCTGCTGATCCGCTGCTCCTGATTTTTTGAACTCATCCGTCTTGACATACTGCTTAAGTTCGCCAAGCAGATTCTTCATCTGGTCTGCAAGCAAGCCGGTTAAATCCCCGAACGCTGCTCCCCAGTCTATCTTCTGGGTAAGGGATTCCATGTCCACTTTGTGCACAGCCGCATCACGCTGCTTTTCCAAAGTCAGTCTTTCGCCCTGGGACTGTGCCTTGCGGATTTTCTCGGCATATTCTTCAGCGATGGCCAGTTTCTGCTGCTGGAAGGTCCCGTATTCCTTCAGATAGTCACGCATGGCTTCCGCCTCTTCCCTGTACACGTCCGCCTCCGCTTTTTTCCTTGACTCGGTGTTTGAGGCACGGGCTTTTTCAAGTTCATCCTGTTGCTCCCGGGTAAGTCCGTTATCTCCGGTAGAAAGACCGGCTTCCTTGTTCTCACGCTTCCAGTCGGCTTCCTGCCGGTTTATCTCTTCTTTCCGGGCGTTATAGTCATATTCGATTTGTGCCAGTTTCTTCTCGGTACCGGCTTGCATGCGGTCTATCTCTTCCTTCCGGTTTTCAGCCTGCAGGGCGGCAAGATCCTGCGCCAGCCTACGCTCTGTGGCAAGCCGTTGCTTGGCTTCCGCTTCCGGATTCTTCCCGGACTGCTTGGGGTCGATATGCCCACCGATATTTCCTTTTTTGGCTGCTTCTGCGGCTTTCTTTACCTCTTCCTCCGCTTTTTTCAGATAACCGTCACGTTTGTTTTCGGCATTTTTCAACAGTACGTCATAAGCTTCCTGATCATGTTTCTTGATGGCAGCCTGTGCGTCATAGAACTGCCCGGATTCTGCCATGCTTGACTGCATGATATATTGTCCCCATTTCCCGAAAAAACCCATGGCGCTTTCCGCCTCTTCCGGTTTCTGCGCCTTGATTTTATTCACCTCTTCATCGGCTTCTGCAGCTTTTTTTACAAGGTTCTGGACATTGGTCTGGTGCAGCAGAACCTGTACATAGTCCTCGCTCTTTTGGATAAGGGTATCATACCATTCGGAAAGTGTTTTATAATACCCGAAAGATTCCCCGTACTTGCGGTTCAGTTCCTCCACCTTCGCCTTTTCCTGTTCCTTGCTGCCGGTGAAGTTCTTTATTTCATCGATGACCGATTTCAGTTCGAAGCGGGTACGCACCATCTGGGCACGGCCGTCCTTCTCTATCTCGGTCATTTCCTTGAGTGATATGTTGAATTCATCCACGCCTTTTTTGGCACTGAACAGGTTTTTCGTCCAATCCCAGATTTCATCACCGTACATTACCAGCAGCATGATGCCGGTGGTCATGGCCGTCTGCCAGGAAAAAAGTGAGGACAGGACCTGCTTCCATACCGGTGTGCCCTTCTTGCCGGACTTCTGCAGCTCATCGTATTCCTTGCGGGCACGGGCCAGTTCGTCCGTAAAAATCGGCAGGTTGTTGCTGATTGCCAGGAAGAACATCTGCGGTCCCATGGCCAAAGAAGGCATTTCACGGGCGATCTGCTGGATACTGTTGTGAAGCCCGCCCAACTGGCGCTGCGCGTTGGGTACATCTGCAGGGGTGACCTGCACGGATTCCGATTCCTCCTGCAGCAGTTTCAGTTTGCCGCGCAATTCCTCAAGCTGCTTCTCCAGTGCATGGATCTGCGCGATATTGGCACTCTGGTCCAGATTGGGGGCAGCCGTCTCCCCGGCAAGGCGCAGCCTTTCCAGTTCAGCCTCCAGCAGCCTGACGGTATTACGCAGTTCCAGCGCCTCACGCTCGGCCTTGTTCATGCCGGGCGTGAGTTTGTCCTTCATCAAAAATTCAACTTCTACAGGTTTGCTCATTCCAGTTTGCTTTGAAAAAATCCTACTATATCGTTCGCTTCATCCTCGGCGCTGTGTTCCGGTCTGGGAGCACCATTTCCGCCGCCTTGCTTTTTCCGCACATACCGCGGCGCGTCGCTCAGCATCATGATCAGCGTCTGGTAATTCACCCCATCAAGGATGTAATCCACGCTCCAGCCGGTCGCCGATGCAATCTGCCACACGAAGCCGAAAGGGCTATGGGAACCCTCATACCGGGTTCTTAACTCCCCTTCCTTGCCTGGCTCAGTCTCGGAGTCATCGGGTTCGCCCGCGCTGTCGAGCTGATAATACGCATAAAATCCTTCGTGCCCATCAGACGCTCGAATGTTCGGAACATGGCCGTCAGATAACGCCACTCCACAAAGTTCCGCAGTACCCACGCTGTCACCCCGATGCCCACGTGCCGCGACACGTATCCCCGGCATACCGTATAGGCCAGCAGACGGCTCACAGCCTTACCATGTTCCGCTACAAAGGCCAGTTCCTCGACCTTGTCCTTTGCTTGCCACCCGGGCGCAACGCCCATCTTCAGGTATTCCCTCGCCAGCAGAATCTGACCCCACAGCCTCGGACGCTTCATCGTCACACGCACCTCCACCGGGCGTTTCAGCCACGGAAGCTTCCACCTTTTAAGAGGAACGGACACGCCGCTGTCCAGCAGCGCATCCGCACACTCCATCTCTATCAGTTGTTCCAGCCGGTCAGCCATACGTTAGCCCTCCTCACTTTGGAGCGATGCTGCAGCCGCGGCTTCCGCCGGCGGCAGCTTGTACTGCCCCCACTCGTCCGGTATTGCTTCCGTATCGAACACGCCGTAAGGCTGCGAACCGTCCTCCGGCATCGCCACTTCGAGCGTAACCTCTATCTTGGAGGTTTCTGTAAGGGTCAGCTTGCCTGCAGGATTGGAAAGTAGCGTGGCGTTGGGAATCAGTACGCTCTGTCCGGACACGAGGGAGAGTTCCCATGGTCCCTGCATGACAAGCACCTCCGACGGGGCTGTCCAACCGATCGGAGTTTTCTTTTCCAAATCTTCTTTCTTATAATGCAGGCTGCCGCCAAGCAGTTTGTGCAGGTTCGAATAGTTCATCTGGATCACATTGAACGTCGGGGCGATGCCGCCGTTACTCTGTGGGATGACCAGCACCGGGGCACCCTGCACCTGTTCGGCCTCGATCTTCGCGGCCTCGGGTTTCTTGCCGCCCAGGTCAAACGAGTTCTTTTCAATATACCCGATTGTGAAATCCTTATACTTTACGGCTCCTATGCCGTACATGAAATTCTTGTTCATCTTTTTTTCAGTTTCATTGTTAATAACATACCGACAAGCAAGCCGGCCAATACACCTGTGATAAACGTCCGCATCCGGTTCGGAGGGCGTTTTTCTACCGTTTGAACGTCATTTGAAATTTCGCTCTTGGTTTCGCTACGGATACGCGCCAGCTCTTCTTCATACCATAGCACAAGCTGCTGCAGACTGTCACACGAGGCTTCGGCCACGATGTTCCCGCTGTCGTCGCTGCCTACGGTCAGATTCGCCTGTCCGCTCTTGCCACGGTACACGGCACCTTCAGGAAGTTTACGGAGGCTGTCCGCAGGTATAGACAGCTTCACCGAACTCGCCGGTATACCCGCCATCACCAGTCCCGCCCGTCGGCTTCCGCTCGCGCTGTCGGCGCTTGCCGATTCCGTCCGGACTTCCCGGTTCATGCTCTTTCGGTGACTCGCGCAACCTGTCAAGCACAGGGCAATCGTCACGATGAGGACAGTTTCCGGCTGTATCAATAGCTTTTCTAAGACGGGCCATCTCGCGCGTATTGCGGGCCAGTTCTTTCTTTGTTTCACAAAATTCATCTTTTAGAGGTTTTACAATATTTTCCATCAAAATGCGGGTGGCATGTTCGGCGTTATCTATGCGCATGGCCTCTGCACCGGCCTCGGCCTTCATCGCTTCCGCTTTCGCTTTTCTCACAGTAGCCCGCAAGGAGCCAATGGTCGCCACCGTACCAACCAGGCCGCCGCCAAGGATAATGTTCATAAATTCGCTCAAGTCCATACCACCCGGTTTTATTATTGATTAATACCTATTTCTTTCAACCATTCCTGCACATCGAAGCTCGGACAGGCTTTCGCTGCCAGTTCGTTGTGTCCTATAATGCGTACATCAGGGAATTTCCGATGAAAATCCTTCACATACTTCTCCAGTGCCTTTTTCTGGCAGCCAGTGCGGGTGTCTTTCGGGGTCTTACCGTCTTTTTCCACGCCTCCGGCATACACGATGTGACGGCTTACACTGTTATATCCTTTGGCTCCGTTGGTCACTTCCCAAGGGTCCACCTGTGCATCCTCATTGTTTTCTACCAGACGTTCCACGCCTCCGTTCAGGTGGAACAGGTCGGTATAGCCAACCTGCTTCCATCCTCTTCCTCCCTGGGCAACCGGAGAAGTATGCCATTTGCGGATGTCCGCCGATGATACCTCACGCCCCTCCGGGGTTGCCGTACAGTGTATTACCAGATATTTCAACTTTGCCATAATCATCATGCTTGATAGCCGCTCATCATTACCACTCCGGCATCCTCTTTCTTGGGCATGCAGATGAAGTAATGGCGGAAGTTAATCAGGTTACGCTGGTTCAACGGGTCATTCTTTGACTCGGAATAATACATCTTGGTAGAACCTGTTGCCTTGAAAACCCTCTGTTTGTAGAAGGCAAATGAACACGGAAATTCACCGGCTTCTGCCGTTGTACCCAATGCCTTCTTCACTCCGGCTGTAGTATAAAGCGGGTTGTTGCCATACTCGTAGATTTCAAAGCCGTAAAGGTTACCTACCTTGCCGCTGTTGCGGTCAATATTGTACTGTTCACGGAATGCCTGGCTGGTCAGCAGCAGGTCATTCACATGGTCGGGGCAAAGCACCAGTCTGCGGCCGTCTGACGGTACGCGCAGGTTGTCAAGGGCACGCTTCATTTCCACAAGGTCATTCACGGTAAGGCGCAGACGGTTTGTAGCCGGATCTTTCTCGCCGGTAGTCTTAAGCACCGGAGTAGTTTCCGTATTTTTGTTCGCACAAAGCGCATGGGCCGCCTTGGTAAACTTCGCATCATTGATACTGTTGGCATGTCCCTCTTTCACACGGGCGGTCTTGTCATAGCTGATGGCATAAAGCTCATCGTCTGTAATCGGCGTAGCCTTGGTCTGGAATTTGTCCAGCTTGATGGCAATATCCTTGTCTTCCAAAGCCTGCACATCAATCGGATAGGTTTTATTGTTTATCAAGACATCCGGATCTACACCAACTTCTACCAGGTGAATCACATCGTTATTCACGATACTGCTTTGGTCGGGGATTCCTGACAGCCAGGTTCCTTCCAGTCCGGCACGGAGCACCTTAACAAGTTCCCCTGTCCAGATTTCCGTATAAACCCCTTCACGGAGTATTGAAGTACTTTGCGGGGCCATTCCCATAAAGGCTGCCACCGCATTCATTCCCACAGCTCCGGCCACCGGAGAGAATCCCAATACCGAAGCACACACGACACCTGTCAGCGTATTGAACAGAAGTGCCGTCAAAAGCATTACAATTTTTCCCATTTTCTTCATTTTAAAGGTTTTCAAATTTCACAGGTCATGCCGTATTCAGCCTTGTACAGGCGCTTGTACTCCTCCGGGTTATGCTCGCGCATTTCAAGCAGCGCATCACTCGGGACATCGCTCAGTTTGGCATAGGTGGACGGCTGTGCCTGCTGCTTGCCGCCCTGATAGCTCAATACAGTGGAAATCTTCACCTGTGGTTGCATGGCATCAAGCACATTCTTCAGTTCATCGACACCAACCTTCTTGCCAAGTTCGATAAACTGTATCTTCTTGTCTTCTCCCAGACGCTTTTCCACCACTGCCTTTTCTACAAGACCAGTGATACGGGCCAAAGTCAGCTTCCCGTTTTCTTGCTTCAGGGAATCATTCTCTGCCTTGGCTGCTTTCAGTTCATTTAAGGCTTGATTAACATCAGCCTCCGTTGCCGTTTCCGGCAGCCCCAATTGAAGGGCCAAAAGTTTCAGTTCCATTTCTTCTGTTGTTTTTTGGTTATTGATTAGTGGCAAAGGACAATCACCATCCTTTCCCAATGTGATTTGTTTTCCATCCTTCATCAGTACGATGGCATCATCATTGGAACCTACATCCACCAGTGATACCTCATACAGCTTGCTTTTGGTTATTGTCGGGCTGGTCTGCCCCTGCAGCAAATGTTCGGGCTGGTCACTCAGTTCCAGAATGTCTATTCCGGCACTCACCATTCTCAGACTGCCGAATTCAAACTGTTTCTTGCATCTTTTACTGAGGTCGGTCGCTTCGTCAAACACCAGTTCCCCGGTTACTTCACCATCCTCTACCCGAAGGTCCTTCACATAACCAATCACGTTTCCGCGTTGGTGCATGTACAGCAGTACCGGGTTTCGGCAATACTGCTCCACACTCATGCCCGATGTCAACACACGGCTTCCGTAGCTGTTCAGGCTGTCGTTTGAAATTCTTACACGTTTACTCATTTTCTCATGCCACGCCTTTATGCATTGGCGCTGCAATATTACAGAGCACTTACCGGGAAGCCAAAAAAGTGTGCAATGGTTGCACACTTCTATGAAACCGTTGCACATTATTTTGGCTGCAAGCTGATAAGCGGACAACTTTGCGAATAAATCGGGCAGGTGCAAGGGACTCCGAAGCCTGCCTTTAACCCTATATTCTTTATTATATGACAAAGGCAGAAATCGAAAAGAAAAAATCTCTTGCACGCTCACTGTTCCTTTCCGGCATGGAACAGACTGAAATTGCGGAGAAAGTGGACGTGTCACGCGTCACCATCTCAAAATGGTGCACGGCTGACGGATGGAAAGAGGCAAGGGCGGCAAAGAACGTCACCCGGCCGGAACTGGTGAACAAACTCCTGCTCACCATTGATACACTCATTACTCAAGTCAACGAATCGAACGACCCTGCACTTGTAGCTGGTCTCGGGGACAAACTGGCCAAACTTTCGGCGGTGATTGAAAAGTTAGACAAGAAGGCCAACGTAGTGGATGTCATTGAAGTGTTCATGGCATTCTCCAAATGGATTGAATACCGTTCAACCATCGACCCGGAAGTGACTCCGGAACTGGTCAGGGCAATCAACAAGTACCAGGATCTGTATATCACCGAACAGATGGGCATAAAATAAAACGGCTATGGCAACAGCAGCGGAAAAGAAACAGGCATACGAACAGTGGAAGGAACACTGTAAAAGAGTGCAGTCCATCACGGATACGGCTTTGCTCGCGGGCGAGACACCGGCACAAAAGGACAGGCGTATTCTGCGTCTGCAGGGTAACTATGCCGCGTTCTGTGAATATTACTTCCCCCACTTTCTCACCTTGCGTGACAAAACCACCGGGGAAGTCATACGCACCATCCACAATGCACCGTTCCACAATGCGGCAGCGGCTAAAGTAAAAGGCACACCCAACCTGAAAGCGGTATTCATGTGGCCGCGTGGCCATGCCAAGTCCACACACATGGACATTTTTGTTCCGCTGTGGCTGATGTTCCAGCCCAAACGTCTCATCAACTTCATGGTGGTGGTCGGCAAAAGTGAGGACTCAGCCACACGTCTGCTGGGAGATATTCAGGCAGAACTGGAACATAACCAGCGCATCATTGCCGACTTCGGCAAGCAGCAGGGGAATGCCTCCTGGCAGGATGGGGAGTTCAAGGCGGCCAACGGGGTGAAATTCCTGGCTTGCGGACGCGGACAGTCTCCACGTGGTTTGCGAGACCGGGAAGCACGTCCGGACTACATCGTCATCGATGACTTGGATGACGACGAACTGTGCCGCAATGAGAAACGGGTGCATGACATTACAGACTGGGTGAAAGAAGCCCTTTTTGGTGCACTGGATGTGGGCCGGGGGCGTTTTATCATGGTCGGGAACCTCATTTCTAAAAACTCGGTGCTGGCCAATCTCACCAAGACAAAAGGGGTACATGTATCCGTCATCAAGGCAATAGACAAGAACGGAGAACCGGTATGGCGCGAAAAATGGACGAAAGAAGAGGCGCAGGAATACAGGGATTTCGTAGGCTACCGGGCATGGGAAAAGGAGATGATGCACAACCCCATCGTGGACGGAACTATTTTTCGGGCAGACTGGATTCGTTACAAGAAACTGCCCAGGCTATCCAAGTATGAAATGCTGGTCTGCTATACCGACCCCTCTTTCAAATCGACCACTTCCAACGACTACAAGGCTTGCCGCCTTTGGGGCAAGATTGGGAAGGAACTGCACCTTATAGACTGTTACGTCCGGCAGGATACCGTTTCAGGAATGGTACGGTGGCTTTACGACCTCTACGAGCGTACACGTGATACGGCAGCCGTCCAGTTCTTTATGGAAGCGAACTTCATGCAGGATGTCATTCTGGATGAGTTTGAGGCAGAAGGGAATCTGCGTGGATACCAACTGCCCATCATGCCGGACAAACGAAAGAAACCGGACAAGCTTCAGCGCATCGAAGCGGTGTCACCATTATGGGAACGCGGTTTCGTATTCTACAATGAGAAGTTGAAAGAATCGCCGGATATGCAGACCGGAATCGAACAGACCTTGGCACTGGAGCGTGGCAGCCGTATTCACGATGATGCACCGGATGCCGACGAGGGAGCCATCTGGATGCTGCAGCGCAATTCAAGGCAGGAGAGTTTTCAACCGGTGTTCGGTAAAAGGCCGACCGCCAAAAATATATGGTAACATGATACAGCTGATTAAAAGAATGATTTTTGCATGGCGCTATAAACGTGCCGTTGCCCGTGCTTGCAAGTACGCCAAGCTCTACGGAAGAAAGTACTACGTCCTGTATATGGGTGGCAAACTGAAAGTTGTCCCCAAAAGGAACATCTGTGAACTGATTCACCGCCACCGTTTCCGCAAGGGAACCACTATCCGGGATATAGAAAAAATGGCATTGTTCATCACTAAATGAAAGTAAAGTCATGTTCATTACAGAAGAAGATTACAAAGTTGTCATCGGCGACAACGCATTAAAGGTTATCTCGCAGGTAAGCCCGGAAAACCGTACCAATGCAGAAGCGGAAGCCCGGGAAGAAATTGCCGGTTATCTACGGCCGAAATACGACTGTACGGCCATTTTCTCTGCACAGGATGAACATCGGAACCGCCTCATTGTCATGTACACCTGCGACATTTCACTTTACCACATGAGTGCAGCCATGCCGCAAAAGATGGGAAGCGAGATACGCAAGGAACGGTATGAACGGGCCATCAAGTGGCTTGAAGGCGTACAGGCCGGAAAAATTGTCCCTGATTTGCCTTTGGCTGTCGGAGAAGATGGGCTTCCGTCCGGAAATTCATTTGTTTACAGCTGTCAGAAGCAGCTTCATCATAACTGGTAGGATTATGGATATTAAAGACTTTTTCAGCGGTATGTTTTCCAATAAACCGAAAAACGTACTGCAAACGCCATACGGCAATTTTAATCTGGCCAAGGGGAAAGACATCAAGCGGGTGCAGAAAATGGTCATCGACCTGCAACGCACCACCGATGCACTCACCCGGAAGGACATCAAGAACTGGCGCGATGCCTGGCAGTATGCCATCAATGTGGACAGTCCCAGCCGCCAGCGCCTGTACGACATCTACCGGGACGCGGAAATAGACCTTCACCTCTCCGGGTGTGTGGAGCAGCGCAGAGGTTTTGTCATGGCACGTTCTTTCAAAATCGTGGATATGAAAGGGGATGAGAACGAGGAAGCGGTTCACTTCTTTGACCAGTCCTGGTTCAAGCAGCTCATGCGCTATGCACTTGATTCAATCTACTGGGGACATTCGCTCATCGAATTGGGCGACCTTTGCACTGACGGCGACGGCTGCATCTGTTATTCGGATGTGAAGCTTATTCCGCGCAAACATGTCATTCCTGAGTATGGGCGTGTCATTACCGACCTCGGGCAGGACTGGACTACAGGTATAGACTACCGCCAGCCTCCTTTTTCCGACTGGCTCATTGAGGCAGGTAGGCCCGACGACCTCGGGCTGTATCTCAAGGCTGCTTCACAGACTATTCCCAAAAAGAACATGCTGGCCTTTTGGGACACCTTCGGGGAAATATTCGGAATGCCCATGCGTATAGCACGCACCACTTCGCGCGATCAGAAAGAGATTGACCGTCTCGACAAGATGTTGCGTGAAGCCGGAACCGCCCTCTCCATGGTGGCAGGAATGGAAACCGAAATCGAATTTGTGGAAAGCGGCAAGGGGGACGCATTCAATGTCTATGACAAGCGTATCGATCGGGCCAACTCCGAACTGTCAAAGCTTATCATCGGGCAGACGATGACCATCGAGGACGGAAGCAGCCTATCACAGTCGGAAACGCACCTTGAAGTGTTCCAGAACCTCGTGGAAAGCGACTGTGATATGCTTCGGGATATAGTGAACAACCAGCTCATTCCGCGCATGGTGCGCCACGGGTTCCCTGTTAAAGGGCTGCGCTTCGATTGGGACTACTCCATTGACTACACGCCCGAACAGCAGAAAGCTTACGAGGAAATGGTACTGCAACACTACAAGGTAAAGCCTCAGTACTTTGAGGAAAAATACGGTATCCCGTGCGAGGAGAAGGAACCGAAAGAAGAGCCGGACCCGACAGAACCGAAAAAAAAGAAAGACGGCAAACCGGCTGAAACGCTGTCCCGTTTTTTCGACTGAGCCCCGATGATTATTCGGGGCTGCACCAGCGGTATGCCCACCTGTTGGGCAAACAGAAACTATGCCTCTCCATGGAGGACGAGGCAAAACTCATGCGCGACAAGCTCACGGAACGCTTTGACCGCATGATGAAGGTGCTGTTCCGGCAAGAAGGGGCAAACCTTGAAATAGGTATCCTGGCATCCGAAGAAGCGCAGGATTTTATAGAAGCTCATTCTTCTGTCTTGAACGGTTCATTCCGAAAGGTGGAAATGTCCGAGACCATGCGCAAGCGGCTGGAGCGTTCCAACTATGTATTCTCCGGCTTGAAGACCTTCCATGAACTGAATGAAGCCTTTCCCTCCCTGTTGGATGAAAACGGCAATAGAAAGACGTTCGAACGCTTTTTGAATGATGTCCGGAAGATCGACGAAACATACAATTCAAACTATCTACGGGCTGAATTCACCTTTGTACAGGCTTCGGCTGAAATGGCAGCCAAATGGGAACGGTTCATGCAGGACGGCGACCGCTATTATCTACAGTACCGCACGGCCGGGGATGCAAAGGTACGTCCCACCCATGCAGAAATGGCCGGCATCACACTCCCGGCTTCAGACCCGTTCTGGGCAGAATTCTATCCTCCTAACGGATGGGGCTGCCGCTGTTCCGTGGTCCAGGTACGCAAATCCAAGTATCCGCCTACAGACCACGAAGAGGCCATGGCAAGGGGGAAATCAGCTTTGGAAGTTGACAAAAAGGGAATGTTCCGGTTCAATGCAGGCATGGAACAAAAGACGATGCCCGACTATAATCCATACACCATCAAGCGCTGTAAGGATTGCGATATGAACAACGGAAATATGAAACTGGTCTTCGTTCCGGAAAATGAATTGTGCGCCGCATGCAAACTGGTAAGAACATTGGCCAATGCAGATGCCAAACAGATAAAGAAGCAAGCCAAGCCATTGCAGGAAACAGTTATCACGAATAATGAATTCCCATTCCCGGTAAACATATCAAAACGCACGCTTCAAGAATGGACCAACCAGCCATACAAGTTCTACCATGAAAAGAACCTCATGCTTCTGGATATAAAGAATGTATTTGCCAAAGCCAAATACCTGGGAACAGCAGATAACCACAAAGGTATTCCACACCTCATACAATCGCACATTTTCGAGATAGAAGTAAGAGGTGAAAAAGCACTGATAATAGTTCGGGAATACGACTGGCACGAATACACGCTGCACAGTCTTTCAGAAGGAGGTGAATTATACAAACATATAAAAAAGAAAGAATAGCGAAAGACGCAAGCTCCGGGAACTACAATCCCGTTCTGAACATCTAACGCTATTCCTCACTGCAAATATACAAAACAATTTTTAAAAACAACCCGTTATGAACAAAATTATCGAATTTCTCAAACAAAGCAACCGCTACAAACACCTTATTGGCGGTTTGTTGGTAGGCATTTTGGCCTTCACCCCGTGGACAGCGCTCTATGCTGCAGCTGTCGCAGCCTCCTGTCTGGAACTGAAAGACAAACTGAAAGGCGGACTTTGGGACTGGATAGACTGGTCTCTTACCGTCATAGGCGGCATATTGTCGGCCCTATTTTGGTGGATAGTGTAATGCTTTAGCTCATTTTGCCTGTTAAATCAGTAACTTTGTACCCGGTGGAGCTTCCCGATAGTCCGTGTGGTCTATCGCGGGTACAACAATGCGAACGCGAATGGCGGTGTGTCGAATGCGAATGCGAATAACGATGCTTCGAATACGAATGCGAATATCGGCTCGCGTCTGGAAATCTAATTAATCGGCGTACAGCACCGGGGACGTGTCCCCGAAGCGGTGCCGAGGGAAGCAAGCCACAGCAACAGCACCCATTAGGGTGGAAAGCTGAAAAATCACGCGTCGGGTGGAGTTTGGTAGGCTGTTATCAGTTCGAAGAAGTCAGATCCGGGGAAAGGAAGGCCCTTATCTTTCATGTTTATTAACCAATAGCTTATGCGCAGGGAAGGATATATTATCGAGGAAATCATCGAATACTCCAATATGTCGGAGGCATTCGATTCGGTACTTCGCGGAACCGGTCGTAAGAGGTCAAGGCAGGGACGATTCCTGCTTGCCCATAGGGAGAAGATTATCGCCGAACTGACGGCTTCCATTGCGGACGGTTCATTCCGGCTGGGCGGCTACCATGAGAGGGAAATTGAAGAATACGGTAAAAAACGTATTTTGCAGATCCTGTCCATGAAAGACCGCATCGCTGTGTTTGCCATCATGAATGTGGTGGACCGCCACCTGCAAAAACGTTATATCCGGACAACCGGTGCAAGCATCAAAAGGCGCGGTACTCATGATCTGATGAACTGCATACGTACCGATTTGCAAAAAGACCCGGAAGGCACACTTTACGCATACAAGTTTGACATCCGTAGGTTTTACGACAATGCGCGGCAGGACTTTGTTATGTGGTGCTTCCGGAGGGTGTTCAAGGACGAAAGGCTGTTGGTGCTACTGGAGCGGTTTGTTAAGCTGCTGCCGGAAGGTATAAGCTTCGGACTGCGCAGTTCACAAGGGGCAGGAAATCTGCTTCTGTCTGTATTTTTAGACCACTATCTGAAGGATAAGTACGGGGTTCGTTATTACTATCGCTATTGCGATGACGGACTGGTACTCGGTAAAACGAAAGCGGAATTGTGGAAGATTCGTGATGTTATTCACAGGCAAATGGGAAAAATAGACTTGGAAATAAAGCCGAATGAACGGGTATTCCCTGTAGAAGAAGGCATTGATTTCCTTGGCTATGTTATCCGTCCCGACTATGTAAGATTGCGGAAACGTATCAAGCAGAAGTTTGCCCGGAAGATGCACGAGGTAAAATCGAGAAAAAGACGGCGAGAACTGATTGCCAGTTTCTACGGCATGACGAAGCACGCCGACTGTAATAAGTTGTTTAAAAAATTAACAGGCAAAGAAATGAGAAGTTTTAAAGACTTGAATGTCGCTTACAAGCCGGAGGACGGCAAGAAGCGATTTCCCGGTGTGGTGGTAAGCATCCGGGAACTGGTAAACTTACCGATTGTAGTGAAGGACTTTGAGACCGGTATCAAGACCGAGCAGGGAGAAGACCGCTGTATTGTGGCCATCGAAGTGAACGGCGAAGCAAAGAAGTTCTTCACCAACAGCGAGGAAATGAAGAATATTCTCGCACAAGTAAAGGAAATGCCGGATGGTTTCCCGTTTGAAACGACCATCAAGACAGAGACATTCGGCAAAGGTAGAACCAAATACGTGTTTACATGAGAAGAGTTGAAGGAAGTGCCGGTGTATCGCTGATGGAATGCACGAACCCGGTTAAAGACAAATGGCGCATCCGCTGGGATGTGCAGGAAAAAGAGAACGGCTCTGCCTCCTACATGGAAGAGGAGTTCGGACACAAGCCTACTGATGAGGAAATCCGCACATTGGTTATGTCATGGTATAACAGCCAGACTGATGCAGCTATCCTATCCGGATTCGCCTATAATGGCGCCCCTGTATGGCTTTCTACGGAGAACCAATACAACTATAAGGCAGCATACGATTTGGCCGTTCAGACGGGCGGAGAGACCCTTCCGGTTACATTCAAATTCGGTTCGGATGAACAGCCCGAATACCATACCTTTGAAAAGTTGGATAATCTGAAGGACTTCTACATTCAAGCGGTCAGACACATCCAAAACACACTGGCTGAAGGATGGAAAAGGAAAGATGTATTCAACTTGGATTTATATCGGATTGAATGATTGACAATCCCTTCGGGGGAAGGATAAAAAAAAGCCCCCGGCCTGTTAAATAGTCGTCTCACTTACCATTTAAACATAAAGCACCTCTTACCGGCACGACCGGGGGCAGATACCCTCGTTCGCCAGTAAGAGGCTTTTTTATGTAAGCGCTATTCTGCGCAATGATAAGTGAGACAATGCAAATGTACGAAATTTAACTGGATATGAAAGTAATTGAGATACTAAAATTGAACAGAGAGCTTTTAAAAACGTGCCATTACATGGGCATACGACCCGATGACGTGCAATATATAGAACTATATAATGAATATAACAAGTTGCAGACCAATGGTGAAAAAGTGTCTTATATCGTAGCTACGCTTTCCCTACGATATGGCATCAGTGAGCGAAAGGTGTATGACCTGATCAAGCGTTTTAAAACCGACTGCAATTTGTGTGCAGTGTAATCAGGACTTCCTCCCACTAAAGGCAAACTCCCCTACCCTACCTTTGTATCGCAATAAATAACATTCATATCATGGACAAGTATTATCAAATCTTAGGCAAGGTGCTTTCGTCCGGAAAGATGCAAAGCAATAAAAAAGGGAATATCCGCTACCTACTGAATGAACAGCTGACGCTGCTCCCTGCCGACCTTCTTGATATATTCGAGGGGCATACCATAGCGCGGAAGAAGTTAAAAAACGAGTTACAACTGTTTATGAGGGGCGAACGAAACGTGGAAAAATACAGGGAGGCCGGAATCAACTGGTGGGACTACTGCGGCTCTATCCTTGTGAACAGCTACCCAACCTATTTTGAAAAACTGCCGCCACTCATCGAACGCATAAACAGGGAAAAAAGGAACAGCAAAAACTATATATTGTTTCTCGGATCTACAGGAACAGAAAGCAACCAGGCTCCATGCCTTAGTCTTGTTCAGTTCCAGATAGAGCAAGGAGAACTGGTCATGACCGCCTATCAGCGAAGCAGCGATGCGAATTTAGGACTGCCGGCAGATATTTATCATTTGTATCTAATATCAAGACAGATTGAGTTGCCACTAAAATCCATCACCCTGAATCTGGGGAATGTGCATATTTACGAAAACAACATCGACAAAACAGAACAGCTGCTTGCCGGCAATGAAAATGTAAAATTTGAATTGAACGTATGAGAAAGATGTATCTGTCAGCCCCTCTCCCATTTGTCGGGCAAAAGCGTATGTTAGCCAAGGAATTCATGAAAGTGCTGGAGCAATATCCGGATGGAACATTGTTTGTTGACCTGTTCGGTGGCTCCGGATTGTTGTCTCACATTACCAAATCCCTCAAGCCCCACTCTACTGTTATCTATAATGACTTTGATAACTACCGCTTCCGCATGAAGCACATTCCGCAAACGAATCAGCTGCTTGCTGACATTCGCGAAATGGTAGGGAATTCCGTACCACGTCATAAAATCATTAAAGGAGAACTGCGTGAACGAATATTCAGCCGCATCGAGCAGGAAGAGAATAGCACCGGATATGTGGATTTCATTACCCTCTCCTCCTCTATCTTGTTTTCCATGAAATACAAACTGTCTGTTCAGGATATGCGGAAGGAAGCTTTATACAACAATATACGCAAGACCGGCTACCCGGAATGTACGGACTATCTCGAAGGGCTGGAAATCGTATCTTGCGATTACAAGGAAGTATTCAACCGGTATAAAGATATTCCTGGAGTAGTATTTCTTGTTGATCCGCCCTATCTGTCCACTGACGTAGGGACCTATAACATGTACTGGAATATGGCAGACTATCTGGATGTGCTGAATGTACTGAAGGGGCATTCATACGTATATTTCACATCCAACAAATCTTCAATTCTGGAGCTGTGCGAATGGATAGGTAAAAATAGGGATTTAGGTAATCCTTTTGAAAACTGCACAAAGGTGGAATTCAATGCTCACATGAATTACAACTCTTCTTACACAGATATGATGCTTTACAAGAAAGAGGCTGCCTGATTGCGTTTACTTTGCCTGTATTGAACAAAAAAGCCGCAGACGGTAATTTGTACGTCCGCGGCTTTTTCTGTCTAATAAAGACGGCTATTGCAGCCGCTTGATGGCCACACACTGATATACCTCGATACTTTCCACAATATCCTCATGGTTGTGATTGGTATCACTCTCCACCAGATCCAGCTCCAAAAAGGTCTCCCCGCTCAATCCGGCAAGCTGTGCATGAAGCAGTCCGGACAGGTCAAACACCTTCAGCGCATCCTCCTGCAGCTCGCTGCCCTCAGCACTCGAACCTTCCCAGTCCGTCACGATGTGCAGTTTAATCAAAGGTTCTGCCCGGTATTCCACACCGGGAACAATCGCATTCCACTGTATAGGGCAGAATTCCACAAAGACAGCCGGACGCTCCCAGTTTTCTTCCTGTTCGATGAATTCCACATTATGGTTCCACAAGTCTATGTGCTTGATAAGGTCAATGGCCTTCAGCTCCCGGCAAAGCATCCGGTAAAGTTCTTTTCTCATTTTCTTATGATATTATATTCAATGGTAAAATACTCTGTTAGGTTCTCTTCTACAATCTCACGGACGGCTTTTTCCACTTCAGGCGATGTGCCGAGGAAACGGCGTCGGGGAATCCTGATGGTGCTTCCTGCTTTCTTTAAAGCCATGAACATCCAAAAATCGGCTTCTGTATCAAGCCGGACATTTCGTTTGTCTTTTCGAAGTTTGCCGTCTTTTCTTCTACCGAACGCTCCGGTTGCCTCATAATACTTATGCCAGAAGAAACGCTTCATCCGCTTGGTCACCACTATTTCACCGCCATCATTATGAATGGCCGCATAGGGCAGAGAGGTAAAGAAGGTAATGCTGTTTTCCGTTGTCCGACTTCCGATACTTTTCCGAAGCGCCCCGGTATCTGTTAGTATGGCTCTACCTTCATTCCGGATGGGGCTTTTCCGTCGCTGCCATTTCTCACTGAAAAAAGCCTGCCGTTCAAAGTTCTTGTCAAACTCATCACTCATTTCCACCTGAATGTCTTTCAGTATCCGGGCCACTACTTTTTTTACGTTTTCATTCATTCCCAGTCAAAGTTAAATTTCAATTGTACCGTATCGTCCGGCAAATCATTTTTAGGGTCTGCGGACGCTTTAAGCATATTGTAGAATGTACGCTCACTAATAGCATACACAGGATATATGTACCGCCGCCATATTTCACGGTTCGGTACACCGTGACTGGCATAATGGTCATATATCCTGTTTACTTCTACTACACGCTTCTGATAACTGACTCCGTGCCGCTTTCCCATATAGGTTTAATCGTTCATAGACGGTTCTACTTTAGGTTTATAGGGACGGATGTCAAGCGTCATTTTTGCGCTTACCGTTACCCGGCCACTTCCTTCACACTGTCTGCAGACTTCCTCAACGGTTTCGCTTCGCTTCTTTCCAAAGATCCGAGAGGGATATTCTACAACTTTCTTTACTTTACCTGTACCGTAGCAAGCACGGCACAGGGCTACTTTCGGAGATTTCTCCACTTCTTGTATCATAGTTCTATTATTTATGATTCTGTCATTCCCAGAGGGATAGGTTTCCACATTCCGTTTTCGTTTTTGATTTCAGCACGGATAAACTGTTTGCTCACTTCCGGCTGGTAGGCTTCCTCAATGATACGCACACCTTCAATGAAACGGTCATCTCCGGTTTCCATGGCCACTTTGCGAAGCTGCACGATGCGTGAAGCCTTCAGCGTTCCCTTGGCATCACGGGCCAACAGACGAAGCACCATGCTCACCAGTGCCTTGGTCTTTTCATCTTTGGCCAGACCTTCGATGTATTCCTTCACAATGGCTATACCGTCTTCCACCGTGTCACGGTAACCGTCGGTCACATACACACCCAGCGTGATTCGTTTGTCGCCTTCACTGTTAGTAAAGGTATGGCTGCGCTGGTCATCCTTCACCTTGGTCTTGAAAAGGTCTGCCTTCATTTCCAGAATGGTTTTGAAGTTGTCCATCACAGTCTGCTTGCTTGCCTTGATCTGCTCACTGATGCCCAGCAGTACCGGAATGGAGTTTGCTATCTCCTCATCCACCATCTGTTTGTACATTTCGCGGTCATTCTTGGCTTTTTCCTCTGCCGCTTTCTTTGCTTTTTCTCTCTGGAAGGCTTCAAATTCCGCCTTTTCCTCTGCCGTCATTACCACGGTCGTTTGTTTCATTTCTTCCATGATTCTTGTTTTTTGGGGTTATTGGTTTTCATAATCCTGCATTTCAGGTTCGTCTTCCATCAGCATAGCCTCTCCGTTGGCGTATGCCCAGTCAGCCAATTCACTATAAAACTCGGCTGCATCTTGCTTCTCCATATCAGAGGCAAGCAGGTTGATTTCCTTTTTCAGATTCTCTAAAATCTTTGTGTTTCTATTTTCCATATCCTATCAGTTTGCCGGAGCATCAGGGTCAATCTGAATGAGTGATACCATGCTCACGGGGTTAATCGTTTGCTTTTCTTTCCTGGGCTTCAAGCCGCCTTTCCGTTGTATGGACCGAAGCTTTACCGCCAGTTCATCCAGTTCGTCCACCGTAATCTGTCTGAACGCTTTGCCGACTATTCGGGGATTACTGCAGAAGTCATTGATTCGTGCCCAGTCGGATGTATCTATGCCCAGCTTCTGCATCAGGTTCAGACAGAGACTCCGTTTCCGCCGCAGCTCCTCACGCAGCTTCTGTCGCCATTCGTCTTGTCCGCTCAGCTTCTCCAGAGCCGTACAGCAGGCTTCATACTCCTTGGCTGTCATTTCCTTCAGACTGTCCGTCCGGTTCCACGTGTACTGCAGCACAATGCTTTTCTTGAATTCTTCCCGGTCTCCTGTACAGGGAAGCTTGTTGAACAATGTGTAGAACCGGGCGAAATTGGTTACTTCCTGTGCCATGTCATTTACCATTAAGAATCATTTCACATTCCGTTGATTTGGTACTGACACGATAAATTATCTTATCCGGCTTCACTGATTTACCTTTGTATTCAGCCTCAATTTGCTTAGCAAATATCTTTTTGAACTCATCACCCATTTTAGAAAGTATTTCTTTATTGTACTCCCCGCAAAAACCTATGCGTGAGGATTGGATTTCACGAATTGTTCCTCTATATACCGTAGCGGTCAACTTCATCACCACAACACCGGTTTCCATTTTTATTTTTCCCATATCGACTAATTTTATTCAAACAACACTTTAATGCCACACGAACTGGCCACGTCAAGTTCCAGTTTGGCTCCCTTGCTCAGTTCCCAGTCCTTCAGCATATAGATATAGTCACAAGCCAGCAACAGGGCAATGTCGGCCCGCATGTGGGCTCTCCAATGAGCTTCATCCGGCAATCCGTTCCTGAAAGGGTTTACAGGGTCATAGCCTTGTGCCTTCAGTTCCTCCTCGGCACGGCTGAAGGCTTCCTTGCGCTCATCCATGTCATAATGCGCGATAGCTCCGCTGATGTACACCTTCCCGGCACCGGTCGCCTCACCGCGCTGATAAGCCTTGTGCCGTTCCCACCGTTCCGGAACGACCACACTGTAGTTGCACGATTGGCAGCAGCAGCCTTCTTCTTTCACCGGGAACGGATTGTATCCGTAGCCCTCATACTCTTTGCCGCAGATGCAGCACACTTTCTTTTCTTCTTTCTTTTCCATCACTTCAAATCTTTTTAATGTTTACTTTACAACTTGGATTCCATATCAGCACATTACGTGCAAACAAGACATCACCCGTTTCTATTACGACATGACCGGGCATTTTCGCTCTTCTCACTTTTAAGTCGCTTTGGATGTTTCGCTCCAGCCAGTCATCCAATACGGACCGGCTGGAATTTCCGTCCAGCAGTATCTGGAACACTTCAGTTCCGGTGTAGCTTTCAAAAGCCTTCTCGTTATTATCCATAATCATTTTGGTAAATTATTACTTGTTTGAATGATTCCGTCTTCCCATACCACATAATAGCTTCCCGGGTCTCCAATGGCGCGTCCTTGACAATAAGCTTTATAACCGACCACCCGAATCTTCATATCACAGATATATTTCAATCTTACTGCACCGCCACCCATCGGCTGGCTTTTCTTTTCCTGGCTGATCCAGATGAAACATTTCTTCGGAAAGGTTTCCATCAGTTCCACAGCCTGCGGATAATCCCATCCGGCCACCTGAAAGGAATCGATGATGATAAACTTCGGGCTTTTCGGTTTTTTCAGTCTGGCAATCACTTCCTCCAGACTGCCTTCTGTCACCACACGAAATTTACCCTGCACCTCATTCATCTTCAGATAACCCATACGCCGTTGGAAGCTTTGGTTGATTTTCTCTTCGTAACTCATGTACAGCACCGTCCCATAGTTGCACAGTTCCTTTCCAAGTTGCATCACAAAGCTGCTTTTCCCACTGGCACTGGCACCGCTGATGAACCACGAAGCGTTCTCTGCCGGGAACCCGAAAGGTTTGCTCCATTTCTCATCCCACGGCAGAGTAACCCATTTCTTGGCGGCTATTTCCTTCGGACTGTACGCACGCTTCATTATTCCGCTGTCATTTTAAGTTTCTCAATCTCGGTATAGACTCTTCTCAAACCACCGCATGTCTTCCGTACAATCTGGGCTATATCAGCCCCCGCAGGAGCATTTACCTTGGCTACAATACGTGCCTGGTTGTTCAAGAACTGTTCGCGCTCCTTTCCATCATCCGGAGTCACCTTGCTGTACCGGTCACCATAACGGCTCAACATTTCGGTATAGCCCACCTTCTTACATTCTATGGACCGGTTGATTTTCTCTTTCAATCCGTCTGCCCCCATCATATACCAGGCGCAGCAGCGCTCAGTGGCATTCCATAAGGCCTTCAGTTCCAGGAAAGCTTCATACTGCAGGTCGCCTGCTTCATCGAGGATGATAAGCGGGGTTTCCATCGAACGGAGGTAATATACCAGGTCTTCATACACATCAGAATACTTCCCCTTGCTGTCCACACCAAACTCTGCAGCAATCTTGCGTACCAACTTCAATTTTGTCTTTACCTGCGAGCAGTCGATATAAACGGCATTCTTGTGGCTTTGCACATAATAACGTGCCGTGAAAGTCTTGCCGATATTGGGCATGTCGCACAAGATGCCCGACAGACTGGACTGCTGTGAGAACTCCAGCTGGGCAGTTATATATTCAAAGGTCGGGGTCTTGGCTGCTTTCCATTCCATTTCACCACGGAGGTTCACCCCTAATTTGCGGGCAATGCTTATCCAGTTGGCATCGCTCAGGGCTTTGTCTGTCTGTCCGTTCTTGATTGCACTGTACACAGATGTACTGATGGCTAAAGAGGCAGCATGCTTGGCATCACTGGGATAGTTCGCACGGTTGGCGGCTATCGCTGCTAAAATCTTCTGTTTTTGCGCTTCTGTAATCATAATTCTAACGCTGTTTTAATGTTGTTCTAATTCTATTCTTACATGTCACTGATGGCCCTCATTGCCTCGCTTATTCCGGAGTGCCATTCATAATCTGATTCCGGATCTGCCGACAATTCGGCTGGCAAATCATCGGATAGTTCCACCGGGGGAAGTTCCAGTTCCTCTTCCGGGTCATCCGTTGGCTGATCCGGTGTACCGGTTCCCACCTTTCCGATGGCGTGGTCATTGAGGTATTTGCTGAAATGACTCAGAACTTTGTTTTGCTCTGTATAGGCTACCCGGTCTTCTTCGGTCTGTTCTGCCATCACCCGGTTGTAAGTCACTACCGGACGAACCTTGTCAAGGTAGCGGTCGTTCTGGTACAGGAAGACATCCGTAGGCTTGCCCTCTTCATCCGGCAGATAGTAAGCCGTCACCTTGCGGTTGTTTGGTTCCAGCTGCTCCAGCACTTCCGGACCGCTCAGCCACCAGTCCGCATTTGCCACACGTACTGTGGAATTTCTACGAATACTGGTATCTACCTTTTCTCCGATATATCTGCTCAAGGTCAGTTTATCAAGCGGTCGAAGGGTCGGATTGATTTTGGCTACGAGCACATCCCAACGGGTCATTCCGGGATATTTCTTTTGATTGGGGTGAAGCGTATTGTTCCATTCTTCACAATCGCGCCGGTCGTCCGCCACAAGCTCTTCAAACGTATAATACTTTCTGTCTTCCCAGGTGTGGTTGCTGCTGTCACTCACTTTCTTCTGGTCCACCCGCCGTGCACCTTTGTTATGCCAGCGGCCAATGGCTTCATGGTTCTTATGTGCTATGGTTGTCTTGAACGCACCGTTCAGAGCTTCAGCATATTTCTCCTGTGAGTTCTGTGGGGCACAGAAATGCACAAACTTAAATACCTCACCTGCCTTCAGGAATCCTTCTTTATACTTGCTCATCAAGTGCTGCTCCACCTCAATACCGGCTGGAATACCCCATCCGTTGCGTTCGATGAGCCGGAACATATCACGAAAACAGTCCACTACCAAGGCATCATCCTTATCCCGCCCGTAGGCCAGCCCGATACGGCACTGGCTCACCACATCATAAGCATAATAGGCATGCACATACTCGCCGCCTTTCATCCGACGCGGCAAATCCACGTCATCCATCGTTATTTGTGACAGGGAGAACTTACCACCATGGCGGTGCATGTGCGGCATTTGCTCATGATAGAATTCCATACGTCCACGCAAGGCTTTTTCTATCAGCAGCTGGCTTGCCGGGTTGTTCAGTATGTTCCGGATAGTGCTTTCGCTCAGTTCTTTCGGTTCCCCGTTCTTATCCGTAAAGTTTTCCGGATTGAATATCTCTCCTGTTTCCAGATCCCATACTTCCAGTTCACCGCATACAAACGACAGATACATTTCATGCACATCACTGCCGTATGGTTGGTTGGGAAGTACTTTCAAACTCATCACCAGGCGTTCGTCCATGTGAGTTACCTTCCGTTTGTTCTGGTTGCCGAATTTTCCGGTTATCAAACATTCATAACCGTATTGCTTATATTCGTTCACTTTCTTGCGGAAACGAAGGGTACTGGCAGGAAGATCATGACCAAAGTCTTCGCGTAGGGTCTCGATGGTGGTGGCCATCATGTCCCAGTTATATTTTTCACCCATCAGTTTTCGGTAATCATTGCTTCTGTTATAAAGCTTGATACAAGTATTCAACACGGAAGCATTCACCGCATATTTCCGGGCAAGTTCGTCTGTTGCTCTGTTGCTGGAAGAATGAGAAGCCCAATCCAAAAAATAGGCTACTGCAGCCTGATCCAGCACATAGTTTGAGAGTATCCAGTGGCGAAGTGCCTGCTCTGTTCCACCGGGGTTGTCTTCCTTCACCCGTTCCAGACACTCGGTAGGCAGGCTATTGAGGGCGACCAACGCGCAATTTCCAGCAGCACCTCCACCACGACGCACCACCTTGATACGGCCACGGTTCACCCAGTTCCTGTAGCAGGATTCGGTGATATAGCCGCCATCTATGAGCTCACGTGCAGAAATACACTGTATGTTACCGTAATACACCAACATAGCCGCCTCCTATCTCAATGCCGATGCAAACGCTTGGATTTGGTTAATATCGGCAACCATCACATGCTCGTAAGTCTTCACCGTTTCTCCCTTGATTATTACCTGACCGCTACCATCATTACGGTCAAGCTCTATCAAGGCACCGTTCGGACAGTACTGACGCATCACATTGTCATAATCATGGAAAGTTTCTATTTCCGGAATAACAACCATCACAATACCGCCACGATCCATGGCCAACTTACGGATCTTTGCAGAAAGTTCGGAGTTGCCACGACGGTCATCAAACCGGATAGCGTTATAAACAGTCTTCTCTGTCACGTTGAGTGCCTTTGCGATAAAGTCGCGGTCGGCTTTCGTAATGTGAATGTACCTCTTGTTCATATCTCACTTGTTTTAATGATTAATATTGGGGGGAGTCCGGGGAATCGAACCCCGGCACAAGAACCATGCACTCCCGTGTGTCTTTCCACACCGTCACCCGTCTCTTAACGCCTTCCGGGTTGTCACGCTGGGTTTACTGTTGTCCCTCAACCTTTTCACCTTTTTCAATAATCCCAAGAAGTATAGTGAATTTCTCACGTATCTTCTGGTTCACTTCCAGTTCCAACGTATGCGCCAAATTTGAAGCCGCACTGGTGCTGTTCTTGCGGATGCTTCCGGTAAGAAGACTATCAGTCAGACTGTTTATCTTGCTTTCCATGTATAACTTTACATCATCATGGCTACCGGCAGATAAAACCACCTTCAAGGCACGGTAACAGGAAAGTTCACGTTGCGTCTTGTACATATCCTCGGCATACCAGCAGAAGAAATGTTCAAAATCCTCATTCATGTCTTTGGTGTACTTGTCAGCCTGTCTTACCAAATCATCTATATGGGTCTTTACAGAACTGAATACAAAATCCCAGCAACTCATTTTCTTGTTTTCCATAATCTCACTTATTTAAATTCGTTTATAATCGGTTTCAAACTCACGCCGTAACAACTCATCAGGCGGCGGATAAGGTTCTTCACATAAAAATCAGGTGCGGAAAACACAATCCCGGTCTCTTCGGTATATCTGAAGCTGATACCGTCCATCATCAACACGTAAGCCACCTTGTGCTTCACGCTCTGTGTCTGCCATTCTTTTATTTCTTCGTTCATTTTCTTTAATCCTTAAAATTCGCTAATCACATGCCTTTTTCGTATATTTGGCGCGGTGTTCCTTTTTGAACACGCTGCAAATATATAGAATATTTTCGACACTAAAAAGTTTTATGTAGATAATTTACGACTTATGACGAATATTTCCGACAGGATTGCAATCCTAATTAAAGAAAAAGGTATCAGTACAAGGGCACTTGAACAAGCTATTGGGTGCTCGAATGGAGTAATTTCAAGATGCATTAGCAAAGGAACAGATATATCAAGTTTATGGGTGTCGAAAATTATCGAAATACATAATGATATAAACCCTACCTGGTTACTTACTGGGAAAGGTGATATTTACTATAATACATCATCTACAACAACACAAACAACCGAACTATCCTCTCTCCTTGCCTTAATTAGAGAAAAAGAAGAAATCATCAGGGAACAAGATAGAGAAATCGGACGCTTAGAGGAACGAATCCGGCAAATGACAATCGAAAAGGAAAAACATGTATCGGATGCGCCCATTTCCGGTACTGCAAATGTCGGGTAGGCGGATTTACTATTACCATACACCGGTGATGGAAAACGAAGCGTACCCCCTATCATCCCCCATGATGTCCCCCTCCCAAGCAATCCCCCTCCCCTACCATTATATAAGGGCATAAAGGCACTGATATTGGGGAATTTAAAAAGTAAAACGTGAAAAATGATAGGTTTTTAGGGGGGGGCTATCAAATAAAAAACAAGGGGTATTTTTAAAATTGTGGTATTTTAGCATGTCTGTATCGCACACCGCCAAAACCCTATTTTGAATATCCAGTTCTATAAAAGTGAATATCCACTTTGAATATCCACCTGAATATCCAGCGTCAAAAAAGACCGATTTCAAGCACAAAAAAGGGGAGGTATAACCACCTCCCCACACCGGATCATTCTAAAGCCGTTTTTATTGCCTTTTTAGCCGCTTATTATTCGTCTGATACATTTCCACTACGCCCGCAAGAAATGAGCGTAGATTGCTTTATTATAGCCTTTTTGGTGCATACAGTCCCGTTACCAGATAATCCTGCATGAAGCAGATAATTCTTCGTTGCGCCCACCTGTTCTGCCGTCAAAACAGTATAAATGGCCGTTATACTACTAAAATACCAGTCTTTCCGCTTTGTTCCTTCTATTCCGTGTGTCAAATGTATATGTATTACCTTTGCCATAACTAATAATATTTTGTCGCAAATATACCAAATAACTATTATATGGAATAATTTAAGCAGCATTATATCAAATAATCAGGCACAAAAAAAGCAGCCGCAGCTGCCACTCACTCCCCCACCAGAATCAACCATGTAAGCCTTATGTAAACCCAATTAAACCTATCTGCAAATCTGTATGCCTAAAAAGCACATAAATGTAGCTGCAAATTAAACCCACGTAAACGTTTCGTTTTGCAGAGCCATCCACTCATATTTTGCATAACATTTTGTATATCAATAGGTTTGATATTCTTTCCGCTCAATCCTCAATATACGTTTCGTTCTGTGCCCCATAAAATGATGCCGTCGACCTGCAGGGGCGCAATATTTCAGACGAAGTTTGCAACTGAGGACATTTCCCCCCCCGGGAAAAACGGGAACCGCATGCACGGCGCCCGTCAGGGGGTGTCATGCATGCGGTTCGCTTATCTTTCAGGCATCAGCTCCGCAGCAAGTGCGCGGTGCGCGATGCGCCGATTCTTTGTTGATTAGAAGCAGTAGCCTACAGAGAGCTTCAGGTTGCCGGTGTTGATGCGTGCCTTGTAGTCTTTCTCACCCTCTTCGCCTTTGATTGTGTGGCTGTAAGCGGGGATGAAGTCTGTGCCGTACTGTACGCCGAGCACCCAGTTTGTGTACTGGAAGTTGACACCTACCTGCCAACCCATCTGGAACATGTTCCAGGTATAGTCCTTGCTGCCCACGCCGCCATCTTCTTTGTCGCTCATGAGGTTAGTCCACTTCTTATCCTCGTCCAGAGCTTTTTGGTCCTGGTCGGGATACTCTGACCAACCGCGTTGACGCTGCATGAAGTTGAACTTGAAGTTGATGCCTGCATAAGGAGCGATGGTGAAGTCCTCAACCACGTTGAAGCGCCATGTGAAGTTTACAGGGATCTGAAGGTTGATGTTCTGGAACTGGTACTTGTACTCGTATTCATCCTCTTTCTCGGAATCACCGTAGAAGTTGAAGTTGATGTTACCACCAACCTCGAGGAACATGGGAAGGCTGTTGGAGAGGCTGAAGCCGTGGATGTAGTTCAGACCGAAGCCGTTGGTAGCTGCGCTCTTCTGGTCGTCCTTAACACCCATGGAGAGTTCCTTCATGTCGCCACCTGCGCTGTAACGAGTGTTGTCATAGGAGATGGCTACACGGTTGTAGTCCTGAGCCATAGCGCTGCTTGCTACGCAGAGAGCGCCGGCAAGCATCAGTGCATTGATAGTTTTCATTTAGTTTGATGATTAAATTACTATTGATTGTTAAAGATGTCTTTACAAATAGCTGACCGTAAAAAAAGAAAAGGTTTTTGAAGGCTTATTTTTAGTGTGCCCGCAGCTTTAGATATGTGCTTTCTCATTGCAACATCACCAGCCGAGAGTAGCTGTTTCTATTTTTACTTCTGTTAGCAATTCGGGAGCAAATTTATGAAGAAGACTTAATTTTTGATACTTTATGTGTGTTAAATATTGTTAATCAACTAATTATCAATGTATGTTATTTTTGTAGAGTATCCGACAACAGCGCTTTCCCCCGTTTTCCGGCCGCCGCGGCCTGCTACATCCGTGTGAATTCGCGGGTGAACTCTATGCCGGGGCGCACGGGCAGAGTGGTGGCCAGAAAGAGCGAATACTCCGGCGCGTTATACTTCACATGGTAGCGCTCCTGCCCCAGGCCGCTCAGCAGGAAGGTGGCACGCTCCACAGGCTCGCCGCCGCGCCCGGGCGAAATGCGCTCCTCGATGCTGATGTCGAACCCTATGCGGGTGATGGCCAGCGCCACGGTGTCGGCGGAGGTCACGCCTGTCAATCCGCTGCGTATCAGCGCCACATCGCCGTTGCTGAGGCAGCGAAATTCCACACGGGGCGTGGTGTCCACCTCGCGGTCGAGCGTCATCGCCTCGGCAAACAAGGTCTCGGCCTGCCCGCGGCGCCCGGGCTTCACTATCAGCCCAACGCAGCATGCCGCCAGGGTGAATATCAACACATAGAATTCGGTACTGAACAGCTCCATATCCCTCTTGTTTTCTGCACGTTATCCAAGCACCGACATCAGCCACGAGCAGATGAGCATGTAGATGAGCATGCCAATGATGTCATTGGTGATGGAGATGAAGGGGCCGGTGGCCAGCGCGGGGTCGATCTTGAAGCGCTCCAGGGTCAGCGGCACGAAAGTGCCGAAAATCGAGGCGAACATCACCACGGCCATCAGCGAGAGGCTCACGGCCAGTGTGGTGGGGTTCCACGGATTGAGCTGGAAGGCATTGTAGACAAACACCAACAGCGAGATGATCAGGCCGTTGATAAAGCCAACGCCCACCTCTTTGAGTATCTGCCGCCCGGTGTCCTTGAGGTCGAGCGAACCGTTGGCGAGGCCCTGCACCACGATGGCCGACGACTGGATGCCCACATTTCCTCCGGTGCCGCCGATCATGGGGATAAAGAGCGCCATGGCGGGATTGGTGACGAAGCCCTGCTCGAAGTTGCCGAGGATCAGCGAGTTGCCTATACCGCCGACGATGCCCATCAGCAGCCACGGCAGGCGCGCCTTGGTCTGGCGCCACAGCGTGTCGTCCGACTCCACATCCTGCGACAGACCTGATGCTAACTGATAGTCGCGTTCCGACGATTCGCGCACACGGTCCATCACGTCGTCGACGGTGATGTGCCCCACGAGGCGCCCTATCGAGTCGATCACGGGCATCGCCACAAGGTCGTACTTCTCGAAGTCGATCGCCACCTCGTCGAGCGGGGTGTCGGTCTTCACCGCCGCAGGGTCGGTCTCCATCACATTCTTGATTTTCGACACAGAGGGGTGGGTGATCAGCTCTTTCAGGGGCAGAGTGCCGCGCAGCTTGTCGTCGTTGTCCACCACATACACGTAGTAGACCTCATCCATATCCTCGGCCTGCATCCTCAGCTGCTTGATGCACTCGGGCATGCTCCAGTTTTCATTCACCACGAGCATCTCGGTGCCCATCAGACCGCCGGCGGTGTCTTCGTCGTATTTCAGAAGGTCGATGATGTCGCCGGCCTGCTCCACGTCGTCGATGTGCGAGAGCACCTCGTCGCGGTCCTCCTCGTCGAGCTCCTGGATGAGGTCCACAGCCTCGTCGCTGTCGAGGTGGTCCACATATTTGCGGGCGATATCCTCCGGCTCCATGCCGGCAAGCAGCTTGCGGCGGTCCTCCTCGTCGAGCTCCATCAGCACGTCGGCGGCCTTGTCGCCGTCGAGCAGCTTGTAGAGATACTCCGCCTCCTCAAGGTCGAGATCCTTATACAGCTCGGCGATGTCGGCGGGGTGCAGCTCCTCGAGCATGCGGCGTGCCTCGTCCTCGTCGTGGCGCGCAACTACCTGCCTGATCTTTTCGAGAAAATCTTCGTTAAACTCCTTCATGATCGGTCATATCTGTGTGATTGGTGGAGTGTTGGATATATATCTATGTGTGCGACAGCGGTCTATGCGCCGGCTACCCGCGCGGGAAGAGCAGATTGGTGAGCTCCACGAATTGCTCCACCGTCAGCTGTTCGGGCCTCAGGGCCAGCAGCGGGCTCTCGGGCAGCGCGGCTCCGGCAGCCACAAGGGGCTTGATGCCGTTGCGGATGGTCTTGCGGCGCTGACCGAAGGTGGTCTTCACCACGGTCTTGAACCGCCGCTCGTCGCAACCGAGGTCGGTGACGCCGTTGCGCACCAGCTTCACCACCCCCGATTTCACCTTGGGAGGCGGATTGAACACATTTTCGTCGACGGTAAAGAGGTATTTCACATCGTACCACGCCTGGAGCAGCACACTCAGTATCCCGCGCGCCTTGGTGCCCGCCGGAGCGGCAAGCCGCTCGGCCACCTCGCGCTGCAGCATGCCCGAGCAGCACACCACATCGTCTTTCCACTCCAGGATGTGGAAAAATATCTGCGACGAGATGTTGTATGGGTAATTGCCTATCACGCAGAATTTTCGCTCCGGAAACAGCGCCCCGAGGTCGAGCTTCAGGAAGTCCTCGCCGAGGATATTGCCGTGAAGCGCCGGCATATTGGCTTCGAGATACTCCACACTCTCGGTGTCGATCTCCACCACTGTCAGATCATGCCCTTTTTCGAGCAAAAACTGTGTCAGCACACCCATACCCGGGCCCACCTCCACTACCGGAAGGTCCTTGAAGTCGTCGAGCGTGTCGGCTATCCGCCGCGCTATCCCGAGGTCTGTCAGAAAGTGCTGTCCAAGCGCTTTTTTCGGTTTTACCTGCATATCTCTCCAGTTTTTTCTTTATCTCCCTCCCTTATATCGAGCCTATAGGGCCTATTGGGCCTATTCCCCCTAAATCATCTCAGCTCTAAGACCTAAGACCTAACACCTAAGACCTAAGACCTAACACCTAAGACCTAAGACCTAAGACCTAAGACCTACAAAATTACTCATTTTCTTCCGTTCGCACGCCGTATACCCTTACATTTTCTTCAATATGGCGCTGATTATCGGCTCCATTATGGTGTAGCCGAAGCGGTTGGGGTGCACACCGTCGTCGCTGAATGTCACCGCGATAGCGCGGTCGCCGGGGTGTACCAGCGGGGTGTAATAGTCGGCATACGCCAGACGGTTGGCCTGCGCGTAAGCCTTGATGCGGCGGTTGAGGCTCTCGATCTTGTCGGGTATCCCGGTGGCGCCCTGATTCCAGTAATATCCCTCGGCCGGGAGCACTGACGTCAGCACCACCTTGATCCCGTGCATCCGCGCCAACTCGCACATACTCACTATATTTGCAAACGTGCGGTCCTCGCTGTAGGCATCGTCGCCCGCGGCGATGTCGGGTTCGCCCGCACCTATCACCACGCAGGTGGGATTGAGGTCAATAACATCCGGACGGAAGCGCAGCAGCAGCGCATACGTGCTCTGGCCGCTGATGCCGCGCCCCAGGTAGCCGTTGCTCTTGAAAAACTCCGGGCGCTCAGTCTGCCACCCCTCGGTGATGGAGCTGCCGAGAAACACCACCCTCTTCTCCCCCTTGCGCAGCGGCGGCAGCGCGGCATTTTCAGCCGCGTACTTATCGAAATTCACCGCCTTTATAGCCTTCGCCGACGCCCCCGACCGGCCCCCGCCGGCCCCCTGCGCCATCATCTCCGGGGCACCGGCCATCATCACGGCCACCACGGCCATCGCTCCTATTATAGCTTTCATTCTCATATACATTCTCCTTTCTCTCCTCCCCCCCTTTTCCCACCTGCTAATATAACAAAAAACTGGCTATGCTTCTATGGCATAGCCAATTTTTTTATATCCGGATGGCCGATGGCACTTGATAATGCCCGACAAAAGGGATCCAGCTTATCGGCGGCCTTTACTATTATTGTTGCGCTTCTGCTGCTCGCGGAGCATCGCCTGCTGCTGTCGCTGTGCCTCCTCCAGGCGCGCCATGAAGCCCGATTTCTTTTTGGGTTTGGCGGCGTTGGCCATCAGGCGGGCACGCACCTTCTCGTCGTTGGTGCAGGCGCGGAAGATGTAGGTCTGCAGGATGGTGATCAGCAGCGACAGGAAGTAGTAGTAGCTCAGGCCGGCGGCGTAGTCGTTGAAGATAAAGAGGAACATCACCGGCATCAGGTACATCATCCACTTCATGCCCGGCATCGAAGCCGAGGAGGGCTGGCTCTGCATGTTCACATAGGTGTAGAGCACATTCGTACCGGTCATCAGCAAGCAGAAGAGGCTCACCTGATTGCCGTACCAGGGTATGCTGAACGGAAGAGTGAAGATCACATCGGGAGCCGCGAGATCCTGCGCCCACAGGAACGACTGGCCTCTCAGCTCGATACACGACGGGAAGAACCAGAACATGGCGATCAGGATAGGCATCTGCAGCAGCATCGGCAGACAGCCTGCAAACGGGCTGGCGCCAACGCGCGAATACAGCTCCATGGTCTTCTGGTTGCGCACCATAGCGTTCTCCTGACCGGGATATTTCTCGTTGATGGCCTTGATGTCGGGCGCAAGGGCGCGCATGTTGGCCTGCGACTTGTAGCTCTTGTAGGTGAAGGGGAATAGGATCAGCTTGATGAAGAGCGTCAGCAGCAGGATGATGATGCCGTAGCTCTTGATGAAGCCGCTCAGGAAGGTGAACAGCGGTATCACTATCAGCGTGTTGACCCAGCGGAAGAGCGACCATCCCAGCGGCAGCAGATTCTGCAGCTGCAGGTCCTCGTCGGAGGCCTCCTCGCCCTGGTCGGCAAGGATGCTCTTGTCGAGATGCTTCAGCAGCGGGTAGAGGTTAGGTCCGTAGAAGATGTCGATGCTCACGGGATTTTCCGACACCGACGAATAGTTCATCGTGGCCTTGGCGGTGAGGTCCTTCACAAAGTGGGGATTGCCCTTGAGGTCGGTCGAGGCCACCTCGGCGCCGATAAAGTTGCCCCGGGGGATCATCACCGTCGAGAAGAACTGATTTTTGAAGGCTATCCAGCGCAGCTGCTGGTTGAGCGTCTCGCTCTTGTCGCCGATATTGCCCAGGTCGTCGGGCGAGTCGCCGGCATATTTGTAGTAGATGCCCGAGTTGCGCTCCTCGAAGACGCGGCCGCGCTCGTTGCGCCCCATCTTCTGGTGCCACAGCATCTCCACAGTGGCCACCGACGGCGGGATCAGGCGACCCATACCCTGCTGCACGATATCCATCTTCACTACATACGAGCCCTTGGGCAGCGTGTAGCGCAAGCCCCACATGGAGCCGCCTCCGAGGTCGAGCTTCATCAGTAGCGTGGAGTCGTTGACCTGCTCGGGGGTGAAGTAGAATGTCGACGTGTCGAAGCGCTGGCTGGCCGAACTGAGCACGAATCCGTAGCCCGAGTGCTCGGGGCGGCAGACATCCACCTTCATGGTGTCTATCTTGCCGGTCTTGGCGTCTTTGTTGACATAGGTGTCATAATCCTCGAGGGTAGCCTGTGCCACGCAGCCGCCGTGGGTGTTCAGTTTGAGTTTCAGCACATCGTTGCCGAGCTCCACAAGGCGCTCCTCGCCGGCAAGATGGCGGGCGAATCCGCGATAGCGGTCGGCCTCCTCCATGGCGCGGCGCAGATGCTCGGTGGCGGCGATGCGGTTTTGCAGCGTCAGGTCGTCGCCGAAGCGCGATGTCACTACGTCGGCATAGGGCAGCACTGTGTCGCCGGCCTGCACTGTGCCGCTGATCTCGCTGCCGCTGACGGTGAGGTCAACGTCGGCTGTGCGGTAGCGCACGGCGCCGGTCTGGGTGCTGTCTTGCGATGAGATTGGTGTGCCGGCCTGACGCAGCACGGCAGCCATCCCCGCAAACTCGTCGGGGCGGATGCTGTCTACCGTGAGCGACCGCCTGGCGGCCTCGGCCTCGGCCTGCTGCTGTTGCTCGGCCTGTTCCTGCAGCTCCTGCTGTTGCTTCTGTATGTCCTTGTTGTTGATGTACATGAACCCGAAGATCACAAGGCCCATCAGCAGCAAGCCATACAAAGTGTTTTTATCCATTAGTTTACAATCAGTTGTATTATTTTCGTTTCTTCTCTTTCGGTCATTCCTTCTTCTCCCCGAGGCGCTCGCTGCGGTAGGCGATGGCGGCATCTATGAAGCTCCTGAACAGCGGATTGGGATGAAGCACTGTCGAGGAGTACTCGGGATGGTACTGTGTGCCGAGATACCACCGCTTGCCGGGCACCTCCACCACTTCCACCAGATGTGTGGCGGGATTCTCACCCACACACTGCATTCCCGCCTCCTCAAGCCGGCTGCGATAAGCCTCGTTGAGCTCGAAGCGATGGCGGTGACGCTCGCTTATCAGGCTCTTGCCGTAGGCACGGGCGGCCAGCGATCCGGGACGAAGCTCGCAGTCGTAGGCTCCGAGCCTCATGGTGCCTCCCATGTTGGAGATGCTCTTCTGCTCCTCCATCAGGTCTATCACCTTGTAGGGCGTGGTGGTGTCCATCTCCGTGGAGTTGGCGCCCTCAAGCCCTAAGACATTGCGCGCATACTCTATCACCATGCACTGCATCCCCAGGCATATGCCGAAGGTGGGCACATCGTGCTCGCGGCACCAGCGCAGCGCCACGAATTTCCCCTCTATACCTCGCTGCCCGAAGCCGGGAGCGATGATCACTCCGTCGAGATCACGCAGCAGCTCGTCGGCGTTGGCCTTGTGGAGCTTCTCCGAGTGGATCAGCCGCAGGTCGAGCTTGCGCCCTTCGTAGGTCACCGCCTGGAAGAGCGACTCGTCGATGCTCTTGTAGGCATCCTGCAGCTCCACATATTTTCCCACCAGGCCGATGGTCACAGGCTCCTGAGCCTGATGCATCTTGTCGAGAAATCCGAGCCATGCCTTCATGTCGGGCTCACCCTCGTCGGGTGTGCCGGTGAGGCGCAGCACTATGTTGTCGAGCCCCTGGCGGTGCATGTTCACCGGCACTTCGTAGATCGAGGGCACATCGATGCTTTCGATCACGGCGTCGGGAGCCACGTTGCAGAAGAGCGCTATCTTGCGGCGCACCTCCTCGGTGACGGTGTGCTCGGTGCGGAGCACCAGCACATCGGGCTGGATGCCCAGCTGCTGCAGCTGCTTTACAGAGTGCTGCGTAGGCTTGGTTTTCAGTTCCTTGGCTGCCGCTATGTAGGGCACATAGGTCAGATGGATGCAGAGAGCAAGCCGCCCAAGCTCCCATTTGAGCTGACGCACGGCCTCGAGGAACGGCAGCGACTCGATATCGCCCACCACGCCTCCGATCTCGGTGATCACGAAGTCGTAGTCGCCGGTGAGCCCGAGCTGTTTCACCTTGCGCTTTATCTCGTCGGTGATGTGCGGCACTATCTGCACTGTCTTGCCCAGATAGTCGCCGCGACGCTCTTTGTCGATGACACTCTGATAGATACGTCCGGTGGTCACATTGTTCGCGCGGGTGGTGTGGATGTCGGTAAACCGCTCGTAATGTCCCAGGTCGAGGTCGGCCTCATGGCCGTCGACCGTCACATAACATTCGCCGTGCTCATAGGGGTTGAGCGTGCCCGGATCTATGTTGATGTACGGGTCGAATTTCTGGATTGTCACGCGGTATCCCCGCGCTATCAGCAGGTTGGCCAACGATGCCGAGATGATCCCTTTGCCAAGCGACGACACTACGCCGCCGGTCACGAAAATGTACTTTGTTTCCACTGTAAATCAGAGTTTAGCTCAGGTATGATTTCTGTTTGAGACTTCTGCGTGACAGCGAGCGCTCCCGCTCTTTGCCGCGTGGATTTACGGGTACATCAGCACCCGCAGCATTGCCTTCGGGGCCGCTCCTCCCGCCGCTTTTGGCTGACGGCCGGACAGACCTTTCGGAACACTACGGGGTGCAAAGTTAGCGATTTTTGTTATAAATCCTGCACTTTTCTTTTGAAATCTACCATTTTGATTGCGGCCTCGGCGGCTTCGGCGCCCTTGTTGCCCAGGCAGCCTCCGGCGCGGTCGAGAGCGTCCTGCTCGGTGTCGACGGTGAGCACGCCGAAGATCACCGGGATGTCGCAGTCGGCGTTGAGCGACGTCACGCCCTGAGTGACGCTCTGACATACGTAGTCGAAGTGGGGTGTGCCGCCGCGAATCACGCAGCCGAACACTATCACGGCGTCAAACAGCCCTGCTTCGATCAGCTGCGATGCTCCGAAGGTCAGCTCCACGGCCCCCGGCACGTGAAACACCTGCACATCCTCCCCCTCCTGCAGTCCGGCGCCGCGGAGCACCTCCAGGGCGCCCTCGGTCATGGCTCCGGTGATATGGCCGTTCCATTCGGCGGCCACTATCGCTATCCTCACATTCTCCACCTTGGGCAGCGCACCACCTGCGGGCGCTCCCCCTTTCAATGCTGTACTCATATCTCCCTAATTTTCTTTCTATTATCTTTTAGCAAGTTCGCCGAGATAGCCACCGTGGTGCCTCAGGGCATAATCGCGACGGGTGAAACCGGTCTGCTTCATCACATTCACCACCAGGATATCACCGATCACGGTCATCATCGTGGTGGAGGTGGTGGGCGTCAGCCCCAGCGGACACACCTCGGGAGCGCCGCCGGTGAAGAGCGTGGCGTCGGCGAGCTGCGCCAGCGGACTGTCGGCATTGCCGGTGATCACTATGATGGGCACATCGGTGATGAGCCGACGGGCCAGTTTCACCAGGTCGAGGATCTCGTTGGTCTTGCCCGAGTTGGAGATCAGCAGCATCACATCGTCGGGCTGCAGCACACCCAGGTCGCCGTGCTGGGCCTCCGAGGGGTGGAGGTTCACTGCCGGTATGCCGGTGCTGCTGAAGGTGGTGGCGATGTTCATGGCTATCTGACCGGCCTTCCCCATGCCCGAGGTCACCAGTTTGCCGTGGCGTCGGTGCACATGCTCCACTATCAGCTCCACTGCGCGGTCGTAGTCGGCGCTGTAAGGTATATTTTTGATCGCCTCACTCTCTGCCAGCAGTATCGAGTGCATCGTGTTCTCTATATCGTTCATATATAATATGGTATTAATTTCATTTTTCAAAGGTCTCAAGCTGCTCCACCCATTTGGCATCGAGTTCGCACCCCTGCGAGGTCTTCGGGTCGAATCCGGCCATCACCACAGTGGCCACGCACTTCACGTCGCCCGTAGCGAGGTTCACCACCCTCTGCTCCAGCACAAAACTGCGCCTGGAGATCTTCACGCAGGCCGTCACCACGCTCACATCCTCGCCGAAGCGGGTCGGCGAGAAGAAGCTGATGTTGATGTTCACTATCACGGTGGCTATCCCCTCCATGCTCAGCTTTCCTCCGGTCACGGCCTCAAAATAGCGCACCTTGGCGAGGTCCATATACTGCAGGTAGCTCGCATTGTTGAGGTGGCCCAGCATGTCGAAGTCGCTGAAGCGGCTCTGGATCGCCACGGCGTGGTAGAACGGGTGCTCCGCACGGGGCACCTTCTCGTTGCTGCATTCGGGTATCTCTATAGCTTTTTTCATATCATTCATACTCATTTCGTTAATGTATCCGCAGACCGCTCAGCGCCTTCTCGCCCGTCATGCGGTTGAGTTCGGCGATGATTTCCGACTTCTTAAACTCCAGTTCGGTCTTCAGCGGTGCCGAATCTACATACACGTGGAGCACTCCGTGGCTCACATAGCGCCGGCCGGTGAGCCGGTTGATCCCCGGGCCTACCACATCGGGCCAGTACGACATAGCGCGCTGCTCCATAAACTCATCGCGGCGGGTGGAGTTGTCGAGCACCTGGTCCACGATCTGGCGTATGCTCATCGGCTCGGTCCGTTTCATGCCTCACCCTCCTTTCCGGCCTCCGGGGCCTCTCCGTCAGCCGTTTCCGGCTCCTCAGCCGTCGTTTCAGCCTCATCTTCCATCGTTTCCGACGACGAATTGAGGGTAAACGCCCCCTCTTTCACCTCCCACGAGCGGTAGTCGTGGCCCGACTGCGCCATGATGTGGTCGAGATGGTCGCGGTTGGTGTCGGTGATGAAGATCTGCCCGAAAATATCCTCCGACACTATCTCCACCAGCCGCTCCACACGCGTGGCGTCGAGCTTGTCGAATATATCGTCGAGCAGCAGCAGCGGACGCATCCCCGAGGCTTCGCGCATGAAGTCGTACTGCGCCAGCCGCAGCGCTATGGTGTAGGTTTTGCACTGTCCCTGCGAGGCGGCGCGGCGCACGGGCATATCGTTGAGCATCAGCTCTATATCGTCGCGGTGCGGGCCCACGGTTGTATGGCCGAGCATCTCGTCGCGCAGCCGGTTCTGGTCCAGCAGCACTATGAGGTCGTCGGGACGCCCGGCAAGGTGGCTGCGGAGCATCATCGCGGGGCGCTCGCCGTCGGCGGCTATCCGCGTGTAGTATTTCTCAAAAATTTCGGTAAGCTTCTCCACCCATCGCTCGCGGGCGCGGGTGATGTAGGCCGCCGAGCGCTCCATCCCCAATTCCAGCGCCATATACAGCGAGTGGTCCACCACATGGTCGCGCAGCAGCTTGTTGCGCTGCTGCAGGGCGCGGTTGTAGCGTATCAGATGGTCGAGATACACGGCGTCGGTCTGCGAGATTACCTGATCCATGAAGCGACGGCGCTCCTCGCCGGTGCCGGTGATCAGCTCCTGGTCGGCCGGCGACACCATGGCCAGCGGAAACAGCCCTATGTGGGCGCTCAGCCTGTCGTATTCCTTTCCGCCGCGCTTGAAGCTCTTGCGCTTACCGGCCATGAATCCCATCTGCAGCTCCTCGGCTATCCCCTTGCGGGTATATTCGCCGCGAAGCGTCACGAAATCCTCGCCGCGCTTCATTATCGCGCTGTCGGTAAGCCCGCTGAAGCTCTTGCAGAAGCTCAGATAGTAGATGGCGTCGAGCAGGTTGCTCTTGCCCATGCCGTTGTTGCCCAGAAAACAGTTGATTTTCGGGCTGAAACGCAGACGGGCGTCGGCGATGTTCTTGAAATTCGTTATGGAGATGCTGTTGAGATGCAAGGCTGTAATCTTTTTTATTCGGTTATAAATGAGGCCGATTCGGGCCACAGGCTCACCCATATGCCGCAGATCAGCAGGCACACTGCCACTATCAGCATCAGCCGGGCCGTTTTCCCGAGCAGCGGGTTCAGAGCCGCCCCTTCCGCCCGGCACATCTGCTGCCACAGTATCCACACGCCTATCCCCTGGAGCATTATGCCACCCACACCCACAGGAATCTCGAACCATACGGGCATCATGGCGGCGGTGGCTACAAGGCCGTTGACCAGATAGAGGCGTCCGGCAAATTTTCTGCCGAATTTCACCGCCAAAGTGGTTTTACCCACTGCGCGGTCGTCGTCGGCATCGCGGTAATTGTTCACTATCAGCACATTGGCGCCCATCAGCCCCATCGATAGCGCTGCCAGCCACACCTGCCACGGGCAGTCGCCGGCCTGCACATAGTAGGTCAGTGTCACCGGCGCTATCCCAAAGAAAAACACTACGGCTACCTCCCCCAAGCCATGGCGCGACAGCGGGTAAGGTCCTGTGCTGTAAGCCAATGCGCCTATCACTATGACTATGCCGGCAGCAAGCAGCCACCATCCTCCCCAGCAGATCAGCGTCAGCCCCAGTGCGGCGGCCACCCCGAGGGTGCCGAGAGCTGCGGCGAGCATGGCGCGCGGGGTGATGTCACCCTCGGTGACCCCGCGGCGCGGACCTACGCGCCCTTTGCGGTCGAGGCCGGCGCGGAAATCGAAATATTCGTTGGCAAAGTTTGATGCTATCTGCGCTAAGAGCGCGAAAGCCAGGCAGATAAGCGATTGAAGCCACTGAAAGGTGCCGTTCATCAGCGCTATGGCCACGGCGGTGACCACTCCGGCCACCGACACCGGCAGCGTGCGAAGCCTCATCGCTTCCACCCAGCATTTCACCTTGCTTAGCCCTTTCGTCGCGCCTTCGTTTGTGTCCATTTCTTTATCTCTTATGAAAGTCTGAGCGATATCAGCCCGGTAGAGTCAAACCGCGGCAGCGCCATCAGCTGCACCGGAGCCATCATGGCGTACGGCGAACCGCTGCTGTCGCCCACCTGCTTCACCCCCGCGGCGAGCAGAGCGTCGCTCACGCATTTGAGCGCCTTCTCGGGGGTGTTGTTGTCTTTGCTCAGGTGGCACAGAAAGATCTGCTTGAGATTCTCGGTGTAGATCTCAGCCAGATAGCGCGCGGTCACCTCGTTGTTCATGTGGCCGGTGTTCGAGCGGATGCGGGCCTTGAGATATTCTGGATACGAGCCGGCCGAGAGCATCGCCTCGTCGTAGTTGGCCTCGATCATCAGATAGTTGGCCTGACGCATGTAGTAGTCGGTGCGCTCGCTCACGCATCCGAGGTCGGTGGCGATGGTAAACCGGTGCTTCCCGTTGGTGATGAAAAATCCGGCATTGTCCGTGCCGTCGTGCATCACCTCGAAGGCCACCACCTCGAAGCTACCCACCTTGAAGGGATGCTCCTTGTAGATCGGATGGTGATAATCTTTGATACGGTTGGAGATGCTGTGGCGTCGAAGCATCCCGTTGAGCACCCTCGGGGTGCAGTAGACGGCCATATGGCGGTATTTGCGTACGAAAGAGTAGACAAACCGCACATGATCCGAGTGGTCGTGGGTGAGCAATATCCCCTTCACGCGGTTCATGGGGATGCCGTTGCGCCCCAATTCGGCCACCACGGTGTTGAAGTCGACTCCGGCATCGATCAGCAGCCCGGTATTGCCGTCGCCCACATACGAGCAGTTGCCCGAGCTACCGCTTCCGAAAGAGATAAAACTCAGTTTCTTCACCTCGGGGAGCACGTCGATGAGCGAATATCCCCCGCCGTAAGCGCGGCCCCCTTCCGAAGAGTCGCCGCGAGCGCCCTCCTTTCCCCCTGCGAAACCCGAGCGCTCGCCCGTGGCCTCCTCCTGCCGACGGCGCTCCATCTCCTCCAGGTGCTTCTTGGCGGCACGCTCTATCACCGGAGAGATCGGCATGGGCGCAGGCTCAGGAAACAATCCGTCGCCCAGATTGTCGAACAGACCGCCGTAGATTTCGGTCAAATTGTCACGCTTCTTAAATCGCGCCATCTTTCGTTTCTCTCCTTTCGTCTTTTATCCTTTCCCTCTCCCTTCCCCGGCTGATTATGTCCCCTTTTTATGTTCCCACTTTGTAGGGACGCACGGCTCGTGCGTCCTATCCCCTATTCCCTCCTTTTCCTCCCTGCTTTTTCAGCTGAAAAGCAAAAATATCGTCGGCACCTTCCCGTAGTCGTAGCTTGCCTTGGCCCACTGCCTCACAGGGCGTGTGATGATCTTCTCCCCCCGTCCGGTGATATCCGAGGCCACACACAGCAGCATGTCGCCCGGCAAGCTCTTGCACAACTCGGCAATCAGCCGGTTGTTGCGGTAGGGGGTCTCGATGAAGATCTGCGTCTGGCGTTCGCGCCGTATCCGCTGCTCCATCTCGCGCAGACGAGCCGCGCGTTTCGGCCCCTCTATCGGCAGGTAGCCATTGAAAGCAAAACTCTGCCCGTTGAACCCCGAGCCCATCAGCGCCATCAGTATGCTCGACGGCCCTACCAGCGGCACCACCCGCAGCCCCTTGCGCTGCGCTACGGCCACAGCATCGGCGCCCGGATCGGCCACCGCCGGGCATCCCGCCTCGGAGATTACCCCCATCGGATGTCCCTCCTCCAGAGGCTTCAGCATCGCCGACACCTCCTCAGGCCGCGTATGCTCATCGAGCACCACAAACTGCATCGCGTTGACATCGATCCCCGGGTCCACCCGCTTCATAAACCGCCGGGCCGACCGCACATTCTCCACGATGAAGTAGCGGATCCCCCTCAGCAACTCCGCATTTCCCGCCGGTAGCACCGCCCCCGGCGCCGAGCTATCGCTCAGCGGCACCGGAAACAGATACAGCGCCGCCTCCGCCTCCCTCCCCTGGTTTGTCAGCTTCCCGGAGTTGTCGCCCGTCGGCTTTCCGGCGCCTTCGCCTGTCGGCTCCGCCGTCATTTTTGCATTCTCGTCGTTCATAAACACAAAATTACACATTTTCCCCCACCCGCACAAAAAAATCGCCTCTTCAGATCAACCGACAGGCACCGTGCAGAGTCCAAGGGCAAATGCAATATTAGCGAAAATGTTTGAAAAATTCGACAG
>ERZ779852.282-NODE-282-length-56354-cov-17.220768_pt1 | contig 56354 bp, 58 predicted proteins | sample MGYA00511559_ERZ779852 | MGnify/ENA primary metagenome ERZ779852 (study PRJEB29588, sample SAMEA2157977) | human gut metagenome | biome: human gut; feature: human-associated habitat; material: faeces | place: Denmark | collected 2008/2010 ...
TATACTCGATATATACCCGACTTCTTTCTTTAACAAGAAAGAAGCAAAGAAACATAATTACATTTAACGTTCTATTAGTCACTGCTAAAGCTAGCAAGACTTGCTAAATAACGGGTCCCACACTAGGGATTTACGAGAGAACATGGGGCAAAATAGCCAGAGCCAGAATCGGCATGAGCATTGGATAATCAGGTAGGCATATATACATTTATATAAGAAAACATTTATACAACAGCGCCAGAAAATAAAATTTCCAATATGCTGATAACTCAAGTAGATACATAGATAAGAAAAGAGGAAAACATCATGAAAAACAAGGAGAAAAACACCATGTACAAATTTGAACGCAAAATTATGGAATTTGACAACATTAAATACATTGTCATAAGAATGAAACACGCCCTGTTTAAAGACCAATACAGAGACAGATGTAGAGTATTTGTTATGAAAGAAGGTATATAATGAAAGATATATGGAATGAAATACCGGACGATTATTATCCTGAAATAAAAATATACACAGCAAATCAATGGAATTAAAAAATAAATAAATAATCAAGCATACAACTCGTTGTTCGTACGACACGGAGGTCGTACTCACCTATGTTGTATGCTTTAATCACATATGTAATCAAGAGATAAAACAAAAAAATCTCAAAAGCCAAAGTACAAAAGAAAATGAAAGGAGAACAAACAATGGCAAACAACGTAGCAACAGAAAACAAAGGACAAGAAATCGAATTAGTAATGGCAGAAGCTCCAGTAGCATTCACAGATGGTGACTACTTCAGAGGTATGTGCGAAATCGCAGCAGCAGCTCACACAAAACAAGCTCTTTACATTCCAGCTAAAACAAGAGGAATCTTTGATTCATTATTCCACAAAAGAATCTTTGCTAGAAAAGAACTTGAAAATGGTTCATGGGCAGTTGGTAACTTCCAAGTAACTGAAAACAGATATCTTTACAACTTTGACCCAATCACTCGCACTTACAGAGACAAAAAAGAAGACAACTATAACAGCTTCCTAACATTAGTAAAAGAAATCTCTGAAAAGAAAAACTACACAGTATTTTCTTTAACAGCTCCTGTTAAAGAAAACAACCAACTTGATGCTATCTTAAAGTAATTTGTCAAACTTTGCGTCATATAGCATCAAGCAGGAGTGGGCTTAGTTCCCTATGCTCACTCCTAACCTGCCCCAGTCGTCTAGTTAGCAGGACATGCTTTCACCTTTGAACTGAGCAAGACCTAGGTGCAATTCCTAGTAGGGGTGCCATTTAAAAAAATAAGGAAGGGACATATGAACAACATCAAACACAATCTACCAATGTGGCTAACTATATGGAGCATATTAGGATTTGGATGGGCATTCGACCTATCAATACCAATAACCAATATGTTCATCATAGCATTACTATTATTTATGATTCCTGTTAAAAAAATAAAAGATGAAGTAACAGAGAAAAAAGAAATAGAATTACCAAGATTCATGCCAAACAAATAAACTACTCCCAATAATACTCCACAAACAAACACATGGGCCGAAAGGCCCTTTCTATTGTAAGTTTAATCTTCTATTGTACGTGTGGAACAATGAGACACTTATTTGCGAACCGTAACAGGAAAACTAAGGACTGTCCTACTATACTATATAGCCAGGAGTCGCGGAAACCTCAGCCGATGCATTCAACATAATAATGGTTTGTCATGACCGGTTCGACTCCGGATACAATAGAAGATATCATATAAAGGAAATAACATGCCTGATATAACTATGTGCAAAAATAATAACTGCAAAAACAAAGACACTTGTTATAGATTCACAGCTACACCAAATGAACACTGGCAAGCATACTTTGCTGAACCAGTACTTGACAAAGATAATAAATGCAGTTATTATATACCAAATAATATACAGGAAGCTGATTAACTGTAAATCCTTGTAACAAAGCCACCAGTTACAACTCCTGTTACGATCCCAGTACCTTTAATAGGTCGGGGAACCCGGGACCAGATAAGACATGGGCCGAACACCAAGTAATCCCATCGATTGACTGGTTCTAAACCCGGTCCGTGAAATACTATTAGTAATTCATGGGCTTCTAATTCTAGTGATGAATCCATTATAAATCTCGCATCGTAGACCACTAGAGTTAGCGAACCGGAGGAGCAATCCTCCAAAAGCTAGGGTTAAACAGCAGCCCACGTGCCATAGACAAGAATCTATGGAGGCCATAGGATAAATCCTATGGGTTCGCCCTTGTCGTCTAACGCAGGACATCACCCTTTCACGGTGAAGATATGAGCTCATTACTTCTCAAGGGTGTATATTAGAAAATCCTGATTGATAAGTACTTTATACTTACCAATTCTCCACTCCTTAGTTTTAAAATTGTTTTGCATTATTATAGTGTGCGACACTATTGATAATTGCCATAACACAAAAGTTAAAACTAAATGGATAAAGGCCCGGGGAATACTTTCATGGTGTTTTTGCTCACCCCGGGTTTTATAAAGATATGGGACGAACCGGTAAAACCTTCCGGGGATCAATAGGCAGGTTATTGGTAGGTCCGTTGAGCAGACGTACTTTTCACTGTTGAGAAAAGGCAAGTATGCTAACAAGGTCTTGAGTGAGACGAAGTGTGTACACTCCAGTTCTTTTAATAGTTTTAAAATGGGTTAGACTCCAGGTTTCTGTCTGTACAGCAAACCGTTAAAACCCATTTATAAAGCAGGGTAGAGCAGTCCGGTCAGCTCGTTAGGCTCATAATCTAAAGGTCACAGGTTCGAATCCTGTCCCTGCCAAGATCTCACAAAACAACTTGACAATGCCCCCCCGAAAGGGGGGATTTTTTAATGGAAAATGCAAAAGAGTAAGGAGCTCTGATGTGATATGCTAGATAGATTAAATAAATTCTTTATAAAGATAAATCATATAAGACTTGCTCTTAAACATTTTTTGGAGGCAGTTAAGTGATAGAAAATGAAATAGAAGAAATAATGGATGACGAAGATACCATAGATATATGTACTACTAAAGAATACTTTGATTTAGTGTATGCTTTAAAAGAACGGGTAATGGACAAAATATATCAGTTCTATATGTCTTCTGATGATAGTGCCACTATTAAAATAAGAATCCATCCAGTATTGCTACACTATAACTCTTCATCTAAAAGTCTTAATACTATCCCATTGGATATACAGAGATTACCAATTTTCCATAAGATAGACTGGGAAAAAGATAAGAAAACAAGACAAAAGATATTAGAAAACGTTGCTTGTTCAGTACTTTCACTAAGTAATTACAGATATGCAACTAATATACGTACACAGAATTCAATATTTCTTAAATATAACACAGTAATATTTACAGTCACTAAAAGAAAGGAGGAAATAAAAATTGGCAGTAGATAAAAAAGACATTAAAAACTTTATGGATGGTTTAAGACATGTAATGTTAGCTAGAACAGCACCAATAGTAAAGATCTTCAATGGCACACAAGATGTAATGTATGGTTACATGGATGAAAAAGATGGCTATGTATCAAAGTATAAATGGGACGCAGATAGTGCACGTTGGATTGAAGAAATCTATGATCTTCTTGTTCAGGCTACAAAATACGAGAAAAGATTTAAGATCTGTAAATTAACAAAGAAGTCACATGGTTATAGATTCAGATTTGATAATAATGATCCTACCATATTACCATCTGTAAAAGTTATGGTTCTAAATAAAATAGAAGACATACTGATAGCTTCTATTCCTGAAGCAGGACACCCAGTTCCGGTACCATCTGTACCAAAACTGGAACTAGATCCTTTACGGGAAATTAAAAAAGAGAAAAAGAAAACAGTAGAAAATAAGGAGAAAAAGATGAACGATTTTAGTTTAACTAATTTGAAAAATGCAATCATCAATAAGGTTACTACCCTTGATAAGAAAACAATTACTATCATTGGTATCATTATATTGTTATTGTTAATTGCAACTCGTTACCAGGATATCAAAGATATCTTAATTGGTATCAAAGATAAAGTAAAAAGAAGCAAAAACTTTAAAGCTATGGTAGCTGACGGAACAGCAGCACTTGACAGCTTAAAGAAAATTGTTGGTGTAAAATCTTCTAACAAAGGAGACAGCAATGAAGAATAAAGACTTAGCTTTGATATTTTTAACAAGTATCATTGGTTTAGTCTTTGTGGCTTTTAAAGTTGTAACTAAAGTACTATTTGAATGGTACGTGTTATATGCTATAGTACTATCTTTTATAGTACTATTAGCAGTACAGATATTCCTCTTATGTCTATCCTAGACATTTCCCAACAAAGAGGAAAGTAGGAACCCTTGGCAAGGAGGGATAGCCTACCGTGGTTCTCGGTAACCCGCCAGAGATTTATGGATGTTCCTATAAATCAACGGTGGGACTTCACGATAAAACGAGCCCCCATGCTGGAAGTATGGCGCTTCAACGAGGAGAGCGATATCGCCCGGGGAGGGCAGTCCTCCTGGAGTGAAGGTGAGTAGCTCCAAAGTATCTGTACGTCCGGGACGAGACGTATAAAACCAGACCGGCTTTTGTTCTCACTTCTTTGCCCATATTCAAATGAAGTGGCCCTTGCAACCCCAGCACCAGCACCGGAACTATATGAACCATATGAACCGTATGAACCGGTGCCCGGGGCCGGGATTTCCGATGGGAAAGGGGAGGTATCCGGGATTCCCGGAAAGCTGGAGAAGTAGATAAGACATGGGTTATCGGATGAGCATAATTACATTTATTATAGGAAGATTCGGAAGGCAAGGAAAAAAGGCAAAGAAAAAGACAAGGCAAGGAACAATGAATGATAAAGAAAAACTAATACGAGTATTAAAAAGTCTACAAAAAGAAAGTAGGATATGCACTTACTGTCAATGCAAAGAAGGATGCCCGGCATTGGAAAGTAATGGAGGTAACTTTACAAAAAACCAAAAAATAGAATATAACAGATCTTTCAGGATATCAAGTGTAAATCAATGCATACTACATAAAATAAACTGGATTATGAATCTATGCGATGAAAATGGAGAATTAGAAATTGATTAAAGATTACTATCTAAGAAAATATTTACAGCATTTAGTAAGCATAAATATATCAGCTCAGGATAATTGTATACGCATGCATAGTTGTACTATATGCCAAAAAAATATCATGAAAGATACATGTAACAAGCATAATGGACGTTCAGAAATATTATTCCCTGACACAGAGACAGTTCATATGTACTCTTATCATAGAACCTGCTTGGAATATATAGGTAAGGCTGTAGGAGAAAGACTGGAACAAGATTTATATAATGAAAAACTAACTATAAGGAAGAAGTAAAATGGCTAAGAAATTCACAATGGAAAACATTAAGATTTCAGACGCTAACAGGAACATATCAAGAGTTCACGTTGATCGTCTGAAAACATTATTAGAAAAGTATGGTTATGTAAACAGCAGACCAATTATTGTAGACCCTGACGGGTTAATCATTGATGGTCAGCACAGATACCTAGCCTGCAAAGAACTGAAAATAACACCTACAATCGTAGTAGAAGAATCATTTGACCTAACACCGGTTCTTAATTCGTCACAATTAAATTGGTCAATGGCAGATTACGTTAAATATTATGCAACAAAAGGTTATGAACACTTTGTTATTATGGAACAAATCTGCAAAGCAAAGAACCTGAAACCCGGTGTTGTATATAACATTGCATTTAACAAGACTATAGATAGAACAGGAATGGCAAGACAGAGTTCTAAGTTCCCACTTAAAGATGGTACTTTCAAATTCCCAGACATTTCAGAAAAAGGTCTTGCTAAATTAGAAAGAAAAATTGACAGAGTAATAGGACTTGTTAGCTTACTAGACCTACCAAGAACAGATAGACTAATTATTGCTATATCAAGATTGGCCCAAGATAGAAATTTCTCATTTAATACAATGGAGGCTAAAATTGCATATCAAAGAGCTCGTATATACAAATGTTCTACAATTCAAGAATATATGCAAATGCTTGCAAACATTTATAACAACAAAAATCCTAAAAAAGTTGTCGTATAAAAAAGATTTATGCTACGATGGATACATGGGTATTCATCAACGTAGAGACGGATCATTTTATGTTAAGTGCGACTTCGACGATTGTTTGCACACAGAAGAATTAAAAGCAAGGGACTTCTGGGAGGCATCCGCAGAAGCAAAGAGGCTAGGCTTCATGCCAGTCAAGGGCAAAGATGGAAGATGGGTTAATTTTTGTACAGGATATTGTAAACTGTGCTATTTTAATCCGCCTATCATTGTTAAAAAGATTCGTACATAATCACCTGTCATACGTACCTGCTAACTGAGTTACGCGAATAGTTGAAATGACAAGGCATTATCGAAAGGAGTAGTTATCTACTCCTTTTTCGGATAGAAGGAGAAACAATGAAATTATTAGAAAAAGAAGAACTGAAAGGTATTGACAGTACCTCAAAAACAATTGAAAAATGGGACAAATTTTTCAAGAAAGCTTTAGTAAATTTAGGATACAGAGACGAGTTAATTAAAAATATGTATCCGTACAAACGTGGTATACCAATGATAATAGGAGATAGGCTTCCTGTTGATGAATTAACAGGAAGACGCTTCTTCAAGTTATCAGATGCTGATAAATTAGCAGGATTGCTCTCTCCAGCTATTGACGCGTGGGGATCAACCTTTGTGTTAACAAAAGCACCGAAAAGACAGCAAGTTCTTATGTTTTCTCTTTGGGAAAACAGAGAAATTTTTGATTCATTCTTCAAGGATCTGGAAGAAAAAGATAAGTATCATAAAAAGGTATTAGAAAATTCAATAAGTAAAATTGGAACTTATTCAGAATACTTTTCAAATCTAAGTACAGTCGAAGAATTAAGCTATCTATGGGAATATTTCATAGATAGATGTGATATTTACCAATCTTTTGTTTCAGTACATGGAAATTATATTTCAGCAAATGACTGTGCAAGAGAAGGCTACTTAGACGAACGAACAAAAGAAAGATTATTTATAGATAGTGTAGACCCGGTGGGGAAACATGCAAGTGCCGCGTACTACATATTCTATAAACCTTTTCAAAATTCTTTTGGAGAGTTAAATGTAAACAAAGCAAAAGATATTTTAATAAAATGCGGTCGTGATCACTTCAATGACTCCAGTGTTGAAGAAAGACTTAATAAGTTTTCAGAAGTATATCTACAAGATTATATGTGTGTTTCATTGAACCCGATAGATAAATTTATGTGTTCAACTAAACAAGCTTTTGGTTCTTGTATGTCTATTGCAAAACAAAATGGTACACGAGGAACAGCATCAGGACCTGCATTTGGGCTTCCAACAACGTTCGATACAGATTCAGTATTTCTTATATTTATGACCCCTGGTAAACATAAAAATATGTACTGGGAAAGCTCAGAATGGGAACAGCCAGGAGAGGAACGTGATAAAGAAAAAGCATATAAATATTTAAAAATGACCTGTAGATGCTTAACATATCAAGGAAGATTAGGTGCTACAGCTCACGCTGTCATAGATAAATTAAAAGAATCAGTAATAGATAGTGGAAGACTTATTGAAGAAGATAACAATAAATTATCTGAGATAGTAAATAGAATACAAGCAGATAAAGAAAGATTGTATATAGGCAGACAATATGCTGCAGGTGGTGAAGACTACATATGGCAAGCATTTGCTTCAGTTATGCTTGCAAGAGCAGGAGTAAGAACATCTTTAGCATATGCAGACGCGGTATCGGATCTAAAAGACTTCTGTAGATCAAATAACTTTATTAGTTCTACTACGGGGTGGGGTAATTTGACTCCTAACGCAAAATCTGTACAATATCACACCTGGTTATATACAGGTGAAATGGTAGCAAGACCTCCTGTATCAATAGATAGATATGGATATCTCCGAGGTATATATTATGATAACCTCCTACTCAATTTATCAGAACAAGCAAAACAACACGCTTTGTACGGAAGCTCAAGAACTACATGGCTTAGAAGGTCAAATGCTAAGATATTAGAATATGATGATTCACTCATTCAAGAAGGTTGTAAACCAGTAATTACAGTAGGCTCATCTAGAACAGGTAGTGGTAGCATAGCAGGATATTCTGGCAAAGTAGGATTAGATATGTTCAAAGTACTTACCGGAGAACAAAATTATTCTTATTATAATTCAGATATCAAAATCTGTTCAGTATGTAAGAAACTATTATTAGCTCACGAATATGAAAATGTACTTCGCAAAAACAAAGATGGTGTAACAGAATATATATGTAATTCGTGTATAGAAGAACACGAATACACTAAATGTCCCAGTTGTGGTGAGCTGTATAGCAAAGACGATTCTGAGATGCACGAACTTGTTAATGTCAGAGAACTTACCCATCCTACAAGATACAAGGATATGGAGCCTGTTGAGATATGTAAACGAAAACTGTCAAAGGCAGCTCCAGATTCAAGAGGAAGGTGCTCACACTACATTTGCGCACACTGTGGAGAAATATATGAAAGACCTTACTGTTTCGGTTCTTACGATTCAAATTACATGCAAATCACATTCAAGGGGCTAGAAATAACAACTAGCTTCTGTGATTCTTGTTATAAGAAAGCAACAATGTGCGATAAATGTAAAAAGATAATCTTTATGGATAGCATAAAAGACGCTTGCTTACTTCTTCCAAACAGAAGAGTAATCTGTCCTGATTGTATTGATTCAATCAGAATGCAACAGAAGAAGAAAAATGAACTGAAAGAAGTTATAGAACATATTGAAACTACAGATGTAACTCCTAACAAAGAGTTACCTAAAATAGAAACCTTAGAACAAGGGCTTGCAAATAAAGCCGCTATAGTTGGAAGAAAAGTAGGAAAAACTAGTACTTTAATAAAGGATGTATACAAGCAGATATCTTCTTATTGTAAAGCACATCCTGAAAAGGAATTTCCTACAGTAAAGGAATCACAAGTTCCTCCAATAGAAAGTACAAACGAAACGGTAGACCCAATAATAGAAGCGCTTACTTCTGAACTACCATATTAAGGAATAAAAAAGATGACACATAACATAATAACAACAACAAAACAAAAGAAGGAAGTTCTGATGCCTTCAGAGGCTAAGGAACTATTGAAATCCTTATATTTAATTAGATCGTATTCAGGCTTTGAAGAACCATTAAGAAATGCAATAGCTAGGTTCTTGGAAGAACATAACATACCATATGTGAATTACAATGGAAACCTGCTGGGGCTTAATCACCCCGGCAAGCCATTGTTTTCGGCACACATGGATATGGTAAATACTGAAGGCTATAAATTAAAAGGATCGGAAACATCAGTAATAGACCCGGTATTCACACTAGATGATGATGCTTGTATAAGATTATATAGAGGCAAAAATGAGAAGGCAAATCAGACCTCTCTTGGAGCAGATGACAAAAATGGTATATGGGTTACATTAATGCTCCTCAAAGAAGGATATGAAATAAACTTTGCTTTCTGTCATTCAGAAGAAATAGGTGGAGCCGGATCAACACAAATCATATCCGATAAAGAATCAGCAGAATTCATTGAGAAATGCCAATACGGAGTTATCATTGATAGAAGAAATGCTAATGATATAATTGGTTATGAGAATGAGTATTGTCTGGCATTGGACGACAGGATCCATGCTTTTGCTAAAGAGAATGGTTTTAAATTCTCACCAGCAAGAGGTTCAGTATCAGACGCGGATAGGTTCTCGAAACTCATTGAGTGCGTGAACTTATCCTGTGGATATTACGAACCACATACATCAAGAGAGCACACCAACTTAAACGAACTATGGAATACATTCTTGTTCTGTAAGAAGATGCTTGATGAATTTACTTATCACTCTGTATCACCGGAAAGAATAAGAAAATTCAAAAAAGCAACGTGTCCATATTCCGCATATTCTAAGACAACTACGACAACTTCTTTTTATGGTAGTGCTTGGAATAAGAATACAGAGGAAAAAAAAGAGCCTACGTATGTTAAAAAAGGGAATGTATACGTTCCAAACGAAAAAAAAAATCCGGATACACAGAAGAAGACGAAGATAATTACTCCCAGTCGTACTACGAAAGATATTTCGGATGGTACTAACAATATTATTAAATATGATGCAGACTGTGCAGAGAATCAGCTCGGAGATCTAATTGCAAAAGACTATATGGAAGAAGCATTAGAGTACGGTATGGCGTTCTGCTCAGAAATAAACGGATATATTATACCACTGATTCCGGATAAGGATCTTAAAGAGGAGTCAGTGGGAGATGTCCTTGAATATTACACTTGTCCAAAGTGTGGAAAGCAGGTGGTGTTATTACAGAACTCAGTTGATGCATTGTTTATGGACTACTATAATCCAGTAACTAATTCAGAATTAGCCCTAGGGATATGTACAAATTGTAATGGGTTACAAAATTTAAAAAAAGAATTAAAATATTTGTTATAAAATAAGAACAGTAGATTAGTATTAGAAGGAGAGACCCAATGTCTGAATCAGATTTCAGAAGATGGATAACAAAAAATAAACCAAAAAATTCAATAATTCAAACAATAGAAACAGGTACGGGCTCAGGTGTTCCGGATCTTTTCTATTGCTGGAATGGACGCCCGTGTTGGATAGAATTGAAGGCAACACAGGGAAGGGCGTGCTATATGCGGATTTCGCAGTGGCGCTGGTTCTGTAATTTGGCAAAGGCAAAAGGGGTTGGATTCCTAATAATAAAAAGACTGAAGCAAAAGGAGATAGACATCTATGACATAAAAGATTTAACTACTCCTGAAATGGCAAAAAAGGGAAAATTAGTTGGACAGAATATTATATTTCCTGAAGAAATAAAACCATTAACCAAGGTAGACATAGTCTCTGGACACGAGTATTTTTATCACATATTACACCTCCTATTAAGGAGAGAAAGGAATAAAAGCAAATGATGAGATTGACCTTACTAGCAGTGCTCTTTGTATCATTTTTAGGGCTGGTAGACGCATGCAGTGCTAACTTAATAATTGTTAACACGCCCTCAGGTACAACTGTATGCACTCCTCTCGGTGATACCGGTACTGTTATATGTAATTAAGTTGACAATAAAAATGTAAGGTGTTACGATTACCTTACACACGGCGGGGATACAGCGTAGTAGAAGAGATGAAAGGAGAAAGCAATGGAAAACACTGCAGACTTCACTCAAAAAGAACTTTGCTTGTTGTTAGAAACAATTTGCGAAAAAGAATTGGGTGTTTATCTTGCTAAGGATATGAAATCCGTTCGCAAGAAAATTGACTTGTTTGAAAACGATGATACCATCGGTATTAGACGTATCCAAAACAAACAAGGAAAAACAAGAGTTTCAGTATTTGAAACCATTTTCTGTGCTAGTGATGGCACAACTGGAAAAGCATACACCGCAACCATCTAGAAAGGTAGAACATGTCTTTAGAACAAATCAAAGAGAATGCTCTTGAGCTCAAGAGCTTAAGAGATAGGAAAGATGATTTGAATGATCAGCTAAAAGACATCAATGAACAGATTCGAGACATAGAAGAACATACGTTGAGCACATTGATGGATGACGAAGGTATATCTGACGTTACCATCGATGATGTTCGCGTACGTAGAGGAACAATCTTTAGAGGAAGTGTCACAAGCAGTTGCGATAAAGAGAAGTTCCAATATCTGTTCGATACTGATAATGATGGCGCTCTGAAGCAGAAACTGGTAATAGATATAGAAAATATATCCCCGGAGACTGTTGATGAGATAAGCGATATGCTGACCAAATCAGGGATAGGATATGAAATCACATATTCTATCCACCACATGACATTATCCAGTATCATCAAGGAATTAGTTTCTGAAGGGCAACTTTCAACTGACGATCTTGAACGATACAGGATATATGCACAACCACAGATAAAAGTAGAAAAGAAGTAAAGAGGAAAAGAAGAAATGGCAAAAAACGAAGTAGCAGTAACAGAACCACAAAACACAGCAGTTACAACACCAGCTCCAGCTTTAGTAGCAGTGGAACAAGAAGATATGATGATTCCTTTTTTAAAAGTTATTCAATCATTATCTGAAGAAGTTGTTCCGGGAAAGGATAAATATAATCCTGATGTTAGACCTGGAGACATCTATGATTCTGTAACAAGAACAGTATTTAAAGACGCAAGAGTTATCATTTGTGGTCTTAAAAAATACTATGCAGAATGGACACCGGAAGTACGTGGTACTTTGGTAGCAAAACATAGAGCAACAGATCCTGCTGTAGTAAATGCTGTTAAGATAACCAAGAAAACAGACAAAGGTACAGACTATATCACACTTCAGACACCTGAGGGAAATGATTTAGTTGAAACCTATGGCATCGTAATGTTCGTACAAAACGATGACGGTCTTCAAATGCCAGCAGTTTTAACACTATCAAAAACCAGTTTCATAGTAGGAAAACAATTATCAACCATTTTAGCAATCCACCAAAACAAAGGGGTACCAGTATTCAAGCTTTCCACAGCATCTTCAAGTAATTCAAAAGGCTCTTGGTTCAAGCCAACCTTCACATTTGATTCTTATGAAAAAGATGAAAATGTAATTGGTATGGCTCAAGGTATGTCTGCAATCGCTGACAAGGTATTATTTAATAACTTGGCAGGTGAAGGAGGACCAACCGAATCAAGAGATATTGACGACAACGATATTCTATAGTAAACCTAAAGCAATATTTACTAGGGGCACCTCATTCTTAAGAACTCCAATAAGTAATCCAGACCTATAAGTGCCCCTTTTCTTTTTATTGGAACTTCAAGGAGAAACAATGGCAACAGCAGATATAAAACATGTAGAAAAGCTAATGACCCTGTTCAGGGGAAGCAGCAAAGCTCATGGTGTATACATGGAACAAGTAGATAAAGACCCTTTAAAGAAAAAAGTTAAGGGTCGTGCTATGACAGTGTCCCTGCCACCTACGTTGAAGAAATGGATACAGCACGTTGAAGGTTCCTCCGGTGCCAGCATTGGCATCATTCCAATTAACGAAGAAAATAAATGCTATTGGGGAGTTTTAGATATAGATGGAGAAGTCGATCATATAAAATTACAACAAAGGATACAGGAGCTCGAGCTGCCATTAGTCGTGTGTTACAGCAAGTCTAAGTCCGCTCACTGTTTCTTATTTCTAGAAGACCAGGTAGATGCCGAGAGTATCCGTTCTATACTCGAAGAGATGGCGAGTAAACTGGGAGTAGCAGGATGCGAAATATTCCCTAAACAGAACACTCTTAATGTCGAGAAAGGGGATCTAGGCAACTGGTTGAATATGCCGTACTTTAATGGAACAAGGCGTGGGGTATTGCTTGTTGATGGTAAACTACATGAACAAGATTTGCCAGAGTTCCTTGAGTACGCTTATTCCAAACGTCTAAGCCAGGAAGACTGGGATAAGTTAATTGGACATATCCAAAAGCATATTGATGATTTAGATACAGTCCTTGAGGGGGCTCCACCTTGTATCCAATATATCTTGAAAACACAAGGTATATGTGAAGGTAACAGAAATAAGATGATGTACAATATAGCAGTATACTGTCAGAAGAAATACCCCGAAGGACAGGTAGAAGAAAAAGTAAAAGAGATTCATGATAAGTATGCCAAGAATCCGCTATCCATTAAAGAATTGAATACCATTATCAATTCTGTTAAAGGAAAAGACTACAGGTATCAATGCAAAGACGGAATGCTAAAACAGTTCTGTAACGCGTCGATTTGTGTAGAAAGAGAAAACGGAATTGACTTCTCAACAGAAATTAAATGTATAAAGAATGCTACACGTATTCTAACAACCCCTGCTACATACGCAGTGGAAGTAGAACTGGAAGCGGAAAGACCGTCCAAAGTGTATGTGTCGGTTGATCAGTTATTTAGACAAGATCTGTTCAGAAGAGAATGTTCTGAACAGTTGCACAAAACTTTTCTTCCAATGTCTCCAAAGCAGTGGAATGAAATATCAACAAACATTATCAACACAGCTTTGAATCAAGACCCACCATATGATATGATGGAAGAAAGTCAATTATACTTTTCTCTTATAAGCTATCTTGAAAATAGAATGCAAGAAGATGCAACTCTGTTAGATGCTGATGAAGGAGTATACCATAACAAGATATCTAAGAAAATCTATTTCAAATTATCCGGATTCAGAAACTTCCTTATTAGAAAAGGGCAGTACGGCAAAGACCTTAACAACTGGAAACTGGGAAGTAAACTAAATGACTTATGGATACCAACAGAGGAGATAGATTTCTCAAATGAAACAAGAGTTAAAAGAAAAGTAGATATCCAATCTGAATATATGAAAGTAAGAGGAAAAACAGAATACCTAAGAAGCATACCGGATTCTGAAATGCCGACATCTGAAGAGTTACGTGAAGCCATAGAAGGAGTATTATAATGAAAAAGAAAAAGAGTTTTGTTCCTTTCACAGAAGAAGAATTAAAAATGATACAGGAAGCAGGGTCTAAAAGCTTAAGAGATATCGCATTCCTGTTAAATAGAAGTCTTGACTCTGTCCGTAGAAAGAAATGGATGCTAGAAAATCCTGAAAGAGATAGAGAAAAGAAAAAAGAATACAGAAGAAAGCTACAAGAGGAGACTCTGGAAGTAGCAAAGTATAATAACTCTCGCTGGTCAAAAGCAGAAGAGGAAGAAGTTTTGAATAGTAAACTCCCGGACCCGGTACTAGCAAAAAGGTTAGGTAGAACTATTTCTGCTATTCAGGTGAAGAGGTTGAGACTATTGGAGGAAAAGAATGCTAGAAGAAGAAAGTAGAAAAATACATGATAACTTTAACACTATTATGGACAAAATCAAGTACAGCGATTACTGTGTACCTTTTGGTAAATACCGAGGATGCTTCTTAGCAGATGTTTTCTCGGAAGATCCAGAGTACTTTGCATGGCTAGACAAAATAGCTCATGACAATGATGTAACAGATTACCCAAACCTAAGAGGAGCAATAAACTACCTGAAAGGAGAAAAGTAATGTTTGAATTGTGTACTAATGCCGGTTGTGTTTTCTCTTGCTGGTGTAAGAGATTCACTTATAACAATAAAGTGCAAGGCAATTCCCCGGATTTTCCAAGAAACTTTTTTAACTGTAACGGCGAGTATTATGTAATGAACAAAGCTAGAGAGATTTATGAAAGGGATAACCCAAATGACAGTATTGATGAAGAACTTGAACGAGTCAAATACAAGAATAATAATAGGAAATCCAGGATGCGGGAAGACGACAACCCTGATCAAAGAACTGGAGAAGGTAGCCAAGACGACACCTCTTCACAGGATAGCGTATTGCAGCTTCAGCGTCGCAGCGATAGAAGAAGCAATAACGAGGGCGTTGAGCTCCCTGAACTTGTCCAAAGATACGTCAACGATTGGGAAAGATACACAGGTTTCACGCAAAGACCTACCTTACTTCAGAACATTACATTCGATGGCTTTTCACCTACTCGGGTTGAACCAGGACGCATTGATGGATCTGAGACAGCTCAAAGAGTTTGGGAAATTAGTGAATCTACCGATATCAGGATGTGGTTTAGAGAAGAGAGCGGGGCAGAAGACTCTGCAGTACTCAGGAGACAAGATTCTTCAGATACTCAACGTAGCGAAACTGAACAACCAAACAGTTAGAGAATATGTAACAAGGACTTTAGCCCATAATGGAGAGTCTTTGCCAAAGAACTTTACTATAAATCAGCTTGAGGATATTGACAGAAGATATCAAGACTATAAAATACTAGAAGAAATTTATGATTATACAGATATGCTTGTTATGGCTAAGTACGCGGAATTAGACCTTCCCGATTTAGATTACCTATTCGTAGACGAAGCACAGGATCTATCTGCTCTACAATGGATTCTTGTAGATCGTCTTGCAGAACGTACTGATAAAATTGTAATAGCGGGAGACGACAAACAGTGCCAGCCTCCTGGAAGTAAAGTACTTACTACTGAAGGTTTTAAGAATATAGAAGATCTTGATGAAGAAACAGATAAACTTATATCCTATGACAAAAGAGGAGCACAGTGCTATGGAAAATACTCGTTTAAAAAGAAAGCACACGAGTACACTGGGCTATTACATACTCTTAAAACAGAAAAAGGTAAGACAACAGTAACAGAAGGGCACATAAACCTTGTTAAATGGAATAACAAGGATACATCTAAAAATGTAGTATACCTAATGCAAAGAGGAGATTACTTCAGAATTGGGTGGTGCCAACTGTTTAGTTCTGGTGGATTCTTACACCTTGGCGAGAGAAGTCGTAAAGAAAAAGATGAAAAGACTTGGATACTAAGAGTATGCGATTCAAAGAAAGAAGCTTCGATATATGAAAGCATTATAGCTGCAAAATACGGCCTGTCTCTGGTTCCTTTTGAACCTGTAAATGGAAGTACCTATTATGACAGAGATGGGCTAGATCATATATTCAAAAGTATTCCTGATCAGAAACTTAGAGCAGGAAGATTACTAAAAGACTTTGGAAAAGAATTAAGTGACCCATTCCTGCAGGAAGGAAAAAGAAATAGGCACGGAGCTACAATCTTTGAATGTTCAACAAGAAACCTGATAGAAGGTCTCATGAGCTTGCCACACAGAGTAACTAATAAAAAGATAGAGTGGAAGCAAATACAAAGCATTACAGTAAAAGAGTACTCCGGGGTTGTATATGGCTTGGATGTTGAAAAACATCATACATATATAACAGATGCTAATATAATAACTCATAACTGTATCAATGAGTTTGCAGGGGCTGATGTTGATACTTTCTTAGCATTACCCGGCAAAGTTGAGACCCTGAAGCAAAGCTACAGAATACCTTCAGCAGTATTTAATTTAGCGAATACCATTATGAAACGCATGCTTAAATATCGCAAAGAAGGTGCAAACTGGACACCGAGAGAGGAAAAAGGAAAGGTAATTACCTGTACTTCCTTGCCTTTATCAAATATTCTCTCCGGTGAATGGCTATTGCTTGCACGGTCTAGTTATCAATTAGAACCAATGAGAGAACGACTAATTAGACTTTGTAGCGACTTCCCGTTCTTGTTTACAGTAAATGGGGTGCCACCAGTAGATATGGATATTTTCAGAGTTATTGAATTACACAAGTTGTGCGCTTTGAAAAAAAGAAGTATTCTCGAATTGGTAACCGTAGCAGATACAGACAATTTATCGGATAAGAAGACAAAGTTTGATTATATTAAACTTTTTAAAAAGTTTATGTCTTCTGATCCTGCTCTTAAACCTTGGGAAATAGATTCTAATTTCAAGGAAAAGCTACTTCTACCTTGGTATAAGGCTATGGATAAATTAGATAGATATACGATAAAGTATGTAGAACATTTATATAATGTATACAAAGAAAAGAAAGAAGACTTGTTCGAAGATGCGAAGATTCGTTTAATGACAATCCACGCAGCGAAGGGTCGTGAGGCAGACAACGTCTTGGTATGCATGGATTTACCACGTTCTGCAAGAGCTTCTATGTTGCAAGCAGATGATGACACGGAAGCAAAAGTGCTCTATGTTGCTATAACAAGAGCTAAGAAAAATTTGTACCTTTACAGCACCAATAATAACCGTTACGGTTCATTAAAGACTTATTTGGAATAAGCTCATGCACTGAGTTCCTTCCTCCCCGCTTAAAAGCGAATAATGAACTCAGTACTCCTTTCTGCAGGTTATCTACGGACCAGTATTCTGGCTCCTGGGTGTCCGAACCATATGTGCTAACCCTTTAAATTATTCCCTTGGCCGGGAATAATAGCACAGGTAATTACCTTGGCTGGTATTAAAGGATACTATTGCGAACAATCTGTATATCTCTTAATGAAAATTAGTTGCCATGCTTGTACAGATTGAGGAACCGGAGTCTGGAAACGGGAAAACCGACACGGGTAACAGGTCTCCTTGTATAGTGCTTCGTCACTCTGTTACCCGTCTTTCTTTAGATACAGGATGTGCATAATGACATTTCTGTATAGGAATTTGGAACGGGGATATGGATAAAAAGGAAAATGATTAAGGGAAAGGAAAGGGTTAAGATGGTTAAGATGGTTAAGTTAATATTGATATTTTTATAGATAAATGTTATAATTATGGAGAAGTTACAATTTTAAATATAAAGCTCTGAACCCCTTTTGGGGTTTTATTTTTAGAGAGGATATATGAAAGCATTACCAAAAATTAATCCAAATCAACCAATTACAATAGACTTAGAAACCTGCGATCCGGAGTTGAAAGTTACCGGTCCCGGATACATAACAGGTGTGGGATTCGTAGCTGGTATCGCCATAGCAGCAGACGAAGGTTCTTGGTATATACCGATAAGGCACGCAGAAGGTGAGAATTATGACGAAAAAGAAGTTATCGAATGGCTTAACGAAATCTGCTCAGCGGACACGGACAAGGTCATGCACAACGCCCAGTACGATTTGGGTTGGCTTAGTTATATTGGCGTCCAGCTTCATGGCAGAATTTTTGATACGATGCTTGCTGCGCCCCTTCTTGACGAAAATCGTTTCTCTTATGAGTTGGACAGCCTTGGCAAAAGTTACTGTAACGAAGGCAAGTTCGAAGAAGCTCTCAAGATGGCAGTTGTTGAAAAATTTAATAACATTAAAACGCACAAAACCATTATAAGATTAAAAGAAAATGTACCCAAGAAAGTACAAGAATACCCTGCCTTCATTGATGCAAAGAAAAGAACAACACAGCTGTATGACTTGTGGCCCAAGGATATACAGGATAAATACGATGTCTTTGGCTTTGAAACAGATAAGCGTGGACATGAACTGTTTAAAGTTCCGACAACCCGTCAGGCCGACATCAAAGGTCTACTGTGGGCAATAGATCCGGAAGAAATGGGAACATATCCGATACAGGACGTTGATCTAACAAGAAAACTGTACTTCATATTTAAAGAACAGTTGAAGGCAGAAAAGCTTGAAGTAGTCTCTAACCTTGAGTTTGAGCTGTTACCGTCATTACTTGAGATGCGAATTCAAGGTGTTCGCATTGATATGGAAACCGCGGTTGACCTAGATAAACAATACACTGATAAACTTAACCAACTTCAGAAATCCTTAGATCAGAAGTGCGGTTTTCCTGTTGATGTAAATATAACAGATGATTTAATAAAAGTATGTAATAAATTTAACCTGAAATATAAAATCACTGATAAGGGAAATCCTTGCTTTAACGCAGAATCTGTACCGAAAGACGAATTCGGTATATTTGAAACCGTGCTCCTAATTAGAAACTATTATAAGGCAAGGGACACTTATATAAGAGGATACGTATTCGGCGGAACCTATAACGGATGGCTTCATGGTCAATATAACCAGTTGAAATCAGACGATGGTGGCACTGTAACAGGAAGGTTATCTTCGTCGATGCCTAATATGCAGAACCTGCCGAATCCGAAATCCTCTCAGATCGGAAAAGATATAAGAGGATTGTTCCTTCCTGATAATGAAGATGAGTTGTGGCTGTCTATGGATTATTCGGGGCAAGAACCGAAGATGATGATCCATACAGTTATTGCCATGGACAGATGGAAAAGAACCATGGTAGCAAAAAATAGTGATCCTGATAAAGAGTATTTCCCCGGAGCTAAGTTAGCTATGGACCCTAAGTTCAGCGGTAGAGGTGCTGATTTCCATACAGCAGTAGCTACAATATGTATGGAAATTGAATTTGGATTAGCTAACAAAGTGCCTACAGAAGATGAACTAAAGGCAGCTGCAAAAGAATTCAGACCGAAGGCAAAGTCCATAGGTCTTGGTGTTATGTACGGAAGCGGTGATCAGAAGGTAGCCGATGAAATGACTAAAAAAGGCTACCCGATGACCAAAGATGAAGCCCATGAAATACGTCAAAACATATATCAAGGTGTACCATTTTTGGATGCTTTAAATAAAGAAGTTATGCGTCGAGCCCAGCACAGAGGATATATCAAGACCGTTCTCGGGCGCAGAGGACATTTTGATTTATGGGAATGTCCTTGTTGGGACAAAGAAGAAAAAGAAAAAATTGGTAAAGATAATTTAAATTTTAAGTCTAGACAAGACGCATTTGCGTGGTATAATGAAAATAGAGATAAGTATTCGACGTTAAAGCCACCACAAAGAGCGTATACATATAAAGCGCTTAATAAATATATACAAGGTTCATCAGCGGACCAAACCAAAACTGCTATGTTACATTTATACAAAAGAAACGACCTATCACTAAATACCTTGGACATCTTTTACAGGCGGATACCAAATTTCGCACCACCAAAATTCAAGACACAAGTTCACGACGAAATAAATGTTTCAATTACAAAGGGAGAAAAAGCAGAATGGTATCAAGATGTTATGGAACACTGTTTACCACTGCTAGTAGAAGTAGTCGCTGACCCGGTAGTGTGCACAAAGTGGTCAGAAGCAAAATAAAGGAGAGAAAAATGGAAATGTTTGATGGTAGTATTTCAGGAGAAGTATTGGAAATGATTGAGAACTGTGATCATTCCGGATTGCAGATATATAAAGACGGAAGTACTTATATAGGAATATGCCCTGTATGTGGGATGTATAGTGAAATAAGCGAAAGGATGCTGGAAGATGTATAAATCAAAAACAAAACCCTTTGAGCACCAGGAAAGAGCTCTAAAGCTCTCTGCTATGAAGAAGAATTTCGCTTACTTCATGGAAATGGGGTGTGTAGATGGTGAAACAGAATTCTTGACCCAACGCGGTTGGGTGAAGTTTAAAGACTTCGCTCTTGAAGATTGGGAAAGACCACTGCTTGTAGCCCAGTGTGAACCTTATGGTACGGACATAAAGCGCTGGAGCTACAGGTTTGTGGAACCGGAAGCATATATCAAAAAAGATTCTAACGATTGGTATACTCTAACTAGGAAATTGAAAAGTGGTGAACAGAAAGAGTTCATGTTTACCGGAGACCATATTCTACCTATCTCATATTGCTATACCAATCACACCACTAATCATTACAGAAATGATGTTAGACATGATATGTATGACTGTACCGTAAGATACCTATGGCAATGTCTAACAAAAGATCCGAATAGAAAACCATGTTATCCAATGCATGATTTCAGACATACCCGACTTTACTTTACAGATGGTATATCGGAAGGGTTTAGAGGATTTGATTCTGAGTACTTTTATCCTGAAAATAACAAGGTGTGCAGGCTCACCCCTGCTGAGATTAAGTTTATGGTTGCCGTCGCAGCTGATGGAACTTATCCTAATAAGAATGACAACAAGGTAGATTTCTACTTTACCAAAGGAAGAAAAGTAGAAAGAATACAACAGCTCGCTGCTAAGGCTGGAATACAGATGGCATATGAAACAAGGAAGAGTACTAGCAAAAAGACCATACATATCTTCCATGCCATCGCACCGATTAAATGTAAAGTCTTTGGAAAAGAGTGGTATAGCTTAAATAAAGCTCAGCTTCGGGCAGTAGCAGAGGAAGTATTCCATTGGGACGGGTACCTATCTTCAAAAGGAGATTATGCGGAATTCTATACTATCCATAAAGAGTCTGCTGATTTCATACAATACGCTTTAACAGCTAACGGATGGCCATGCCGAATTCGTTTCCAAAAAAGCAAAAATCTGTACAGGGTAAATGCGGCAAGGCATTCCTGCTGTGATTTATCTTTGTTACCTGAAGAATTCTCACAAATTGGATGCCTTCAAAATATACAAAAAGCATTCTCAGGAGCAGAGCACGACACAGAAACCAGAACAGCATATTGTTTTAGAGTTCCATCCGGATACCTATTGTTGCGTCGGGACGGAGAAATATTTGTATCAGGTAACTCCGGTAAAACAAAAGTTATGCTTGATAACATCGGTACGCTATACGACTCAGGGCATATAACAGGAGCTATAATCCTAGCACCAAAAGGTGTTTATATGAACTGGTCGGAAAAAGAGATACCTACGCACATGAGCGACGATATAGAAAAAGATGTTCTTGTGTGGAAAGCTTCAGACTCTGAGGGTAAGAAAAGAGCTCTTGCTAAGAGAATACAGAACTGGGATGGAAAGAGTCTACAGCTATTAGTATATAATATTGAGTCTTTGATTTCTGAAAAAGGTATGGTTCTCCTTTCGGACTTTATTAAACAGCATAAAGGCAAGGTTTTGGCACTTGTCGACGAGTCAACCTGTATCAAAAATCACAAGGCTAAAAGAACCAAAGCTGCGATAAATGTTGGCAAGAAATGTTTAGCAAGAAGAATTGCAACAGGATCTCCTGTTACAAATTCTCCACTAGATTTATATTCGCAATGCGCATTTCTTGATAAGAGTTTACTAGGTTTTGGTTCTTTTTATTCATTCAGAAATACATATGCCAATATTGAAAAAGTGCGGAACAGGCAAGGACAATCTTATGATAAGATATTATCTTACAAGAACCTAGACCAACTTTCAAAAAGACTGGATGAGTTCTCATTCAGAATTACAAAGAAAGAATGTTTAGACTTGCCTGATAAAATTTACGTAACAAGAGATGTAGATCTGACACCTGAGCAAGTGAAATTATATAAGGAAATGTCAGAGTACCAGTTTGCTATGCTTGAAAAAGATGATCAAATACATGAAATGTCAGCTCAGATAGTTCTGACTAAACTATTGAGACTTCATCAACTACTCTGCGGAACCTTTGTGTCAGACGAAGGGGAAGTGCAATCTATTCCTAACAATCGAATCGATGCCTTACGAGAAATCTTGGAAGAGACTTCTGGTAAGGTCATCATCTGGGCGACGTATCGTGATAACATCTTTCAGATAGCAAAGATGCTACAAGACAGTTACGGAGATGATAGCTTTGTTACTTATTTTGGAGATACGTCCCCGGAAGAAAGAACACAAGCTATCAGTAAATTTCAAGACGAAGAAAGTCCGGTCCGATTCTTTCTGGGTAATGTTCAGACTGCTGGTCGAGGCATTACTTTGACTGCTGCGAGTACTGTGGTATACTACTCAAACAATTTTTCCTTAGAATTAAGGCAACAGTCAGAGGACCGGGCACATCGTCTCGGTCAAAAAAATAAAGTTACCTATATTGACCTTGTTGTTCGTCATTCTTTAGACGAAAAAATCATAAAATCTCTAATTGAGAAGAGAAATATAGCAAATGAGATACTAAAAGATGACCTAGAAAACTGGATATCATTATCCAGGGACTAGGAGCCCCGTGAGAGAGTTTCTAAGTAATTTACATAGCTTCACTTTCTTTCTTATGAAACTCTCAATACAGGGCAATCTGAGCGTTAGATGTAAGGGGGTATAAAATGAAAAACGCAATTTCTTTAGAATCAGTGAAAAATTTTATCGAAGCATCAATTTTGAATGCGATCGACAACGAATTGTTAAGTTTTGATTGGAACAGATTAAAAATTGATATATTGGAAACAACAGCAAAAGATGAAAACGGATTAGATATTGAAGTTTATAAAGCAAGAATTTCATATTTAGGTGAAATTGGAAAAGATCAAGGGTTTAATTATTCCCTTGCTGCTCCGGTAATTGAAGACCGCAACGAAGCTCTTCGTCACGTCATCGGGTTGACGGTAAATTTATTGAACGGAATTAAACAATATTCTTCAAAACCTGTTTTAACAGTTATTGAAGGAGGCAAAATTGACTAGAGTTCTTGACTGCATTTGTAAGTTACGAGATGTATTAGAAAATAAAGACTATAAGAAGCTAGCTTTTCATATAAAAACTATGCAAATAATCTTTAATGAAGTGACCCGTCACGTTAAGCGCAAAGGCGAAGACTACACATATGAACTTGACTTCACTGCTCAGGATCTGCGGGAGCTTGCTCAAGATATCAGTGATACATTTAAACGCTGGGATCAGGAGTTAAACCCTGAGAAGAATATAAAGCGTATGAAAAAGGAAGATCTGAAGGATAGGTGTATGAACTTAAATCCGTACCTTGAACGAGCACTTCCAATTATGGAATATCGTAGGGACTATTGTCCGATCCTAACAGAATTACGTAGCATACTTGAGCACCATGCTATCTTCCTATATTTCTTAGAAGAAGCCAGCAGAGATGAGTTTGCTTTGAAGTATACAGAACGATTTAAATAAAGAAAGCCCCGGGTAGAAAGATAGAACCCGGGGTTTATAGTTCAAGAATAGCTGGAAGCTAAATAGATTTATTTTTCGATAACGATGAAAGCAATGCTTTTATATATTTATTTCCATTAAAACCTTCTGCCACAACATCAACCCATTGTTCCAGATATTTAAATATCTGCTGTGGTGTCACAAAGTCGGTTAGAGGTCTGTTACCACGTAGCTGATTGAATTCTTTCGTTGCTAACATCAGGTTACCATCTTCCGTTGTTCCTCCTTTAGAATGTGGAACGAAGTGGTCGATTGTAACATTCTTGATAGTCAGCTTACGACCTGACACATCATGAGTAACTGTAGGAAATTTGCCTTTCTTCCAGAGATCTTTTGCTCTCCAGTGATACCCAAATGAAGGTTGAGGTTTAGTTGGCGGTGTATCATGCTCCAGTTGATTAATTATTTCTTGTGATATATCTACTGTAGGACCAAGATTTCTTACTACCCCATTTATTCTCATGCGTCAAATAACCCCCATTTAAAATTATTTATATACGGATTTCCTGTATCTATATGAACCCAACCAGAAGTATTGTTTTCAATACGGACCGGCATTCCTATACTCAAAATTCGTTTCCGAACCTCGCTATCGGTCATACCCTCGACATGAAAATCCACTGCTCTTCCATTGATATGCGGACTGCGTTTTGCTGTAGATCCTGCTCTTTTGTTATGCGGAATCTGACGCACCCAGCAGTGAATGATAAAAGGTTTACCTATTTTAGCCCTTGCTTTCTGTAATTGGATAGCTGTTTCAACAGCATTTTGGAATACTTCTAAGATAGGATATCCATCTTTTGAAGTCTCATTTGTAAATACTTCATTCCAGGTAAAGTTGTTTGTTATTTTCCAGTCTTTTGGAAAAGCTAATCCGTTGTCATATGCATAAAGGTATGCTGTAACTGCATCTACAAACATCCATGTTCTCCTCCATAATGTGACAGTAAGAAATTATAGATCTTTGTGACGGTTTCTTGTACTGCTTCTTGGCTGCTTTTTACTTCACTTATGTCCTCTTTAAGAGCAAGAATCTCTGAGTTGTGAACCTCTTTTAGTACGTATCTTTTATCCAGATCATCCTTTAGGCTATAAAAATCTTTTGCAGTAACAACCATTCCTGTTGTTGTCAACAGGGTGACTACCGCCAAAAACATTTCTAAAGGAGACAGGTCAGGCATTATTTCACCTCTTTGTCTTCAATTTTTTCAACTCTTTCTTCCAGGTTCTTAAGAGCCCTACATGGGCCCATCATAATTCTTGAAATTCTAATTAGCTCTACAATCTCTTCAACTACTCTTGATAAACAGAAAATACCGAAGCCTATTGTTACCCATTTACACAAGATGTAAAAGTATATTTGTCCTACACTTGCTTCAAAAATCATAGCTGCTTCTCCTATGTTTAAATCTCTACAAATATAGAATAACATACTTTTACATTCTTGGCAATGGTTATTAAATTTTGTTACTTATGTTCTGCTAATCTACGCATAGCACAATAGTACGCATGTTCTGATGCATGCGGATCATCCACGTCATGAAGGCGGTCAACAGCCATACATATAAACTTAACGGGATCCTGACCGAGAGATTTAAAGTCAGCTAGGTAGTATTGTGTAAGAAATTTAGATTCGAGAGCACCAATTACACGAGTGTCATGGTTAGATATGGCATCTGACATACCTACTGCAGCTGCAGCACCGATTCCTGCACAGTTTCTTCCACCGAAGAAACCGCCACCGAATCCGCCGCATCCACCATTAGCCCACTGATTAAGTAAACCAACAGTACCTGCAATACCAAGACCTAAAGCTGTACCCGCAACGCCTTTAGATGCAACTTCTCTGTCGCCATCTACTGTTTTAATTTGCATAGTACGTTCTCCTTTCGTATGTACTAAATCGACCATCTATAATATACACGATTTTTGCACAATAAAAGGACACAAAAAGAACCGGTTTTAAACCTAATTAAAACCGGTAATTGCATTTACACCTTGGAGAAAATTCTCCAATCCCCAAACTACATCCTAATTAAAGTATTCGAAATAAATTTTTGCTATCTCTGTCTCTTTGTTATGAATTAAGTAGGATAGTAATTTAGCTAACAAGTGGTTAAGTTCCCTGGAATACTGAGTTTCAGAAATTCCAATCTCCATACAAGATCTTGTTTTAGTCTTGAACTCGAGGTACCTCTTTTTCACCATTACACATTGGATTTTACTCCAACCTACATCACTAATCAAATCTTCAATGTGGCCCTTGCAGAGGCTGCGTAATAAGCTACGCTCACGTTTGAATTGCATAGTTAGGTTTCCTCATTCTAATGTGTTTACTATTTTTTTCCTTTTTTTCCTTTTCCTTTACAAGCCATTTTTCCTTTTCCTCTTTACTTATTTGTACCTTCTAAACTTTTTGATCATTCTCTGGAAACGTTTTTCGTCCCGTTTGCTAGCAAAAGTTGCTTTGCTCTGTACTAATTCTAACGCTAACTCAGCATAATTGCAAGCCCTTTGTAAATCTTTTTTATCATCAATTATTTCATGTGTTGCCTGATTAGCCGAAACGGTCTTCCGCCAATCGAAAAGACCGTTTAAGCTCTGTAAAAACAAACTAACCCAATCCATTATATTACTTCTTTTTTCTTTCGTCAATGATAACATCAATTAAACCAAAGATTGCAACACACGCTGCTATAATAGCTTGAGTCAACCCGTCGGAAATAACAACTCCGAATGTACCAAGGATTGTGAACAATCCTTTATAGGTTGAAGATTGTGTTAAGTAATTTAACATTACGTCTAAAAATTTATTCATAATGAACCTCCTTTATTATGAGCTACTTGTTGGAAATTGTCCTGTCATTTTGCCTGAATAGTATAAAACACCTTCGTCTAGGTCACTCCTGTTTCTTACCCAATTCTCTCTATTAGAAAAATCTATAGTAAATGAAATTGTATAAGCATCGTTTGGAGCTAATGTTACAGGAGCTGAAAGCTCTTCAATTATCATTGGTGCCATGATAGGTAAAGCTGCGTAGCTAACATCAGTTAAATATTCATTTGTTTGAATATTTGATTTAAAACTATTAAATAAATCATATGTTGTATAAGGATTACTACTGCCTGTATGCTCTAACATATGCATAACATTATTATCATCTAGATAGTACAATGGAAGATTAAAAGAATAATTATAATAATCGTAAGTGCCGTTAGGGTAATTTCGTACGTAACCAGAAGAAATACTGCCAGTATTAGTTGCATAAAATAAAGATCCTGTTTTGTAGTTGTTTTGTCCAAATGTTGAAGTACTACTTGTAGAACTTAATAACATAATATGTGAAAAAGTTACATTTTCAGTACCTTTATTTTGACAAACACATGATGCTCTTGTTACTCCATTAACATCTGTAGTATCATTTGTTACTGCTGAGTACCTTAAATTTTTTAAAGGCATATTTTCGTCAGGAATACCACCATAGCTGTATTCTGTATAAGAACTAATAATGCTTCCTAATACACATCCTTTTGTGCCATTTGCTAATCTCCAACCTTGGGGTACAAACATAGGAATCAAATACGTTGAAGAAAAACCTGGGTGGCTTGACGAAGTACCTTCTACTCTATCTGGATAACTTGAGCTAACATCTACGTTATCTGACGGACCGGAAGCATCTGTACCTAGCGCCATACGAAAATCAACATATAATCTATTATAACTTGATGCAGAAATTGTATAAAAATTTCCGTCATCACCTTCAATATGTACTTCAGTAACTGTTGCACCAGTCGGAAAATAAACATCTACCGGAGCTATGTTCTTCATAGAAATAAGAACACAACCTCCACCGCCCTTTGGCCACTTATCTTCTGAATATCTTTTAAACATATTTGTAATTGGCATTTCTAAACTCCTTTATTATTGTTCCGTTGCACTTCCTGATACTCCAAAATCTACTGATCCGATTTGCTCTGATTGAAGAGTAGTTGTACTTTGTACAGCCCCTGATTTAACGGTAGCCCCTCGGCTAGAAAAAGTAACTGTTGGAGCAGAACCTCCTCCTATTTGTTCCTCAAGTGCTGTAACTCTTTCTGTAAGAGCTGCTATTTTTGCTTCTAAATCTTTAATTAGAGCAGAACTGCCTGCAGCAGAAACTTTAACCCCTGTTGAAGTTTGCTCAACAGTAATATTGTCCCCTGGCTCAATATCTTCCTGTTTTAAATACAGCTGAGGATTCTCACCATTGATGTTATTAACAAGATTATCGCCCACTGCTATTGTTGGAGCAGAAATATCTAAGGCTTTCCCATTTTTTACAGTAAGAGTTGTAGTACTTGCATTAGTACTCCCTGATAAATATTGGTCCAGGTCAGAAGCTCCTCCGCCTTCGCCGGAACCTGCACCTTCTTCATATGCACCTAAAGGTATTCCACTTTTTCCTAATTCAAGAGTCATTTTAGCCCACCTTATTTATTGTTATTTTACTTTGCTTATCAGGAGCACCCGCAACAGAAATGATACCATTTCTCGTATACAAGTTCGTTTGGCTTCCTTTTTTATACTTCACATAGTTACCAGGATTAACAATTATACCCACTGTTGCTGAAGTAGGGGTTGTATCTCCTTCGATGAAATAAACGTCATCATCAACAGAAGTGTTAAAGATATAATAAGTACCATCTGCATCGACTTCAATATAGTCTGAAAGTTTCGTCCATTTGTTTGGTATCAAAGCGTCTGCGATATGCATTTTTAATTCTCCTTTTAGTTTTATAATATATTATTTTAAATATGTTGTCAAATTAAGAAATTGTACCAGTTGATGAATTTCTTGTTACAGTAATTGTACCTACAAATATATAAGAAACGTATGGTGAACTATCTCCTGTTGATGTTTGAGTAGCTGTTGTTTTACTGTTATTGTTTTGATTACGAGTTACTTTAACGTACAAATTACGGGTTCGTGTTTTACCAGGAGTTACTGATGCTTCTTTTGTTACAGGATTGTAGTAGCAAGAATAATAAGCTGTACCTGTACCTGTGCCCGAAGAGGACCTGTGTGCCTGAATATTATGCAAGAAAGAGTTTTTAGGCATATAATATGTCTGTTCTTTTCTTGAATCTGTTGCTGAAAGTGAAGATACATCTACCATATCTTGGTATAAATTACCTGTATAATCAACTCCTTTGTATTTAGCATAATAGAAAATATAGTAATCTACTCTCATTTTTGAGTGAGAGTCACAATATACAAACTTGAGTCGTTGCGTTGTCGATGTTCTTGATGCGTCTGAAGGGAAATGCCCTGTTTCCCACATATTTACAGTAATTACTTGACTTAAGTCTGCTGTGCTTGTACTTGGAACAAGAGTTGTTTTACTTCCAAGTTTTTCAGGTACCCGCACGTCTTTCGCTGCTGTTATCATATCAGAGAATGAATATGTAAATTTCGGAATATAAACTTTGCATCCATCTGTATCTGTAGCATATCCTGCATTAACAGTGAGGGTTGAGCCAGATATAGATTTTGTAATTCCTGATCCGGTCGCAGTATTGATTGAAATTACATTTGTGATATTTCCAGCAGAAACTGTAACCCAGCCAAGGTGTCTAATGTTCTGAGCGTCAAATGAATAATGTGCCCCGGTTGAGCAGGTAAGAGAAGAAGTTGTCACTTCTGTTCCCGCCGATGCTACAGCATATACAGGCCATGTTCCTTCTTTTGGTACAGAAAGATTTTGCAATGATACTGTCATAGCAGAAACTGTTTTAATTCTTGAAGTTCTGTTACTTGAAATAGCCCAGCCTGCGGTTAAATACAAATCTGAGCCAAGTTGTGAAATAGCCATATCTTGTACCGGCTCTAAGTAGTTACTTGTAACGGTGAGTGATGTTCCAAGATTTAACACACCATTTGCTTTTCTTATTCTAAATAATGAATTTAATTCTGATGCTGAAAGACGTATTGTACCGTTTGTAGGTACATTATAATCCGCGTTACTTGCGGCATTTCCAAATACAACTGCGGTACCTGCACCGAGGTTTAAGGTTACTATGCCCTCGCTTGTTCTAGATAATTCTTTCCTTGCTACTTGATAATAAGTTTCTGTTATAGCTCCACCATCATAATAGTCATAACGATAGAATGTCATAGTACCTGAAATAGAATTATTGTTAGCAGGGTTAATGGTAAGTGTTAGCGGAAGTCCTTGTTCCCATCCTTGCTTTGTTGAGAAAATAAGTTCTCCATTTGAATAGGCAGTATTTACACTTTGCCCACTAGCATATATCGCTTTTACTTTTTGTCCGTTTATATATATTGGCATTTCATTACTCCAATACTAAAGCTAACTTAATTGCAGATTTTTGAGCTTCAGTTAAGTTGCTCCATTCTGTTTCAGTATATGTATTATATATAACGCCTATCTTACCATCTGCTGCAACAGAAATAGTATCTCCATCCGGTTTAACTTTCCCTGCTGTAGCTGTTGTAGCTATAGGAGTTGTTTCTGCTTGTTCTAAAAGGTTTTTTGAGGTGTTGTTTTTGTCTGTATAGATTAAAGAATTATTACCTATATCTAATTGTCCTCCGTCTAGAGGATACAAGACTATGTGTCCTGTTGTATTTAAAAAGGCTATACTTGAAGCATAGTTAACGTTACCCATTACAAGATGGCAGTCAGGAGCCCCACCAATATTTGATGAGAAACGAATGCCTCTTTTTACTACCTCTGCTCCTGAAGAAATATTGGACCCTATTCGTAGTTCATTACCTCCATAAGTACTGTTATAATCAACTCCGAATCTTAATAGTCCTCCGTCATTGTTGGCACCCATTCCAATATACCCTACGGGATTTGTAAGAGTACTTGTACATTCAAAAGATAACATATCATGGTATCCATCATTTGAGATTTTTTTCTTGCCAGTAATTGTTTGATCAGTATCTAATGTCACTGCATTCTCTACTGATCCTCCACCCCCGGTTGATGAGATTACATTATCCTCAGAAATCGTAATACCTGTTCCGGCGGTAAGTGTATCTTGTTTTGTTGCTCCTATAGAAGCTGCAGTTCCTTTAGCATCATAAAACTGATCCAGATATGCTTTATTTACATTATATTCGTTTGTGATTGAGCCATCATCATTTACTACTCGTACATTAGTTAACCCTGTTGATCCTGTTATAGCGGGTTCCTTACCCGCTAACTTACCATCAATTTCTGATTTAGTATAAGTGTCAAACTGTGCGGTTTCTTTTGCAACATCAGCCCAATACTTAGCAGAACCTTCCGGTCTTGATTCAATAGGATCTATAGCCCAAGACTTTGCAGTTGCAATTGCTTCAACACCAGCTGCTTCAACATCACTTACCGCTTCATTTTTAGCTGCAGTTGTAGCCGTTTCAATAGCAGTAATTGATTCTGTTGTTTTGTCGTCAATTGATTCAAGACCATCTGCTACTGCATCATGAACATCCAATAAAGTTTTCTTTGCATCTGCTACTGCATCATGAACATCCAATAAAGTTTTCTTTGCATCTTCTGCTGCAGCTGTTGCTATTCCTGCCTGTGTTGTAGCAATGGTAGCCTGAGCTTCTGCTTTATCTGCTTGTTCGGTAGCTTTCTCTATAATCTCATCGATGCTTGTATCTGTATTTGCTAAGTTTCCATCATCATCCCATTTTATTCCTTTTCCAGGGCTTGGAAGTGGGAAAGTGACTCCGTCTAATACAGAAGCATCTGTTCCCATTGGAAATTTAACAGCCCTCAAGATGCCGTCTTCTTGTTCTTGGTTCTGCATTGTAAGTTTATCAATAGCATCATTTATTTTTTCAGAATCAAATTTTGCTTCTTGAGGAAATTCAGCTTCATTATTTATTGGAGTGTCTCTAAATACAACAACTCTCACCCCTGTTGCGACAGGAGTAAGCATAGTTATGTTCTTACCAAGAACCGTATAATCTACGTTAATTTCTAAAGTATTATTTCCGCTAAGCATCTTTACATGCTCAGGCTCATCATATGAAAACGGAATTGGGATCGTTCCCCCTGCTGAGAAAGGGCCTATATATACGTATCTTGTTTGTTCAACTGGAATTGTCATATTTATTCTCCTTGGTTTTATTATATATTATGTTTCTTATAATTACAAGCGGTCCCAAATTGGCTGAGGATTTTCTTCCCAAGGAAGAACAAGTTGCCCTCTTCTCTCCCTGCCACGAAGCATATCATAATAATCTTCCGGGCCTCCCTTTATCCATAGGTCCATATAAGACCCTAATGCATACTGATAAATCGGAGCAATGATAGGGAAGTTTCTTATACCTGTCATCTTCGCTGCTTCCTGTACTACAGCTGCTCCAAATCCTGCAGGTTTATTCTCAACATCTGAAGATCTAAGAGGCCGTGTCAAAGAAGATATTGTTCTAACCAAATTTGATCCAGATGGAAATACGTGCAAGGCTATACCACCAGCACCTTGCCCTGTTCCATCCACTGCTTCCCAGAATGTATCGAGAGCTTCTCCACCTAAACCTAAAGGTCCTGTTAATCTTCTTCTAACTAAATCTAGGTTAGGTTTACCATCTTCTGTTATAGGTAATTCTATTCTACCTACCATAGCATCTACAGCTGTATCTACAACTGTCATAGCCAGTCCTATAGTTAAAAATCCTTTAAATAAACTATGCATCATTTCTTGTCTAAGTGCCCAATTGACCTTTACCATAGGATTAAACATATCAAGGACTGTTATACCACATTCTCCAGCAATAGAGTTTGCTATAATGCGACCATATGTGTTGTAAGCCATTGATGCCCCAAAAGATTTGAATTGGGTAAACATCTCAACAAGTGCTGCATATGTAGAACCTTTAGGTAACTTCAATCTCATAGCAGACATAGTTCTTTCAGAAGGAAGCGATACCATCTCATCCGCTGCTGAATCTATAAGAGTAACGCCTTTATTCCACAATTGACCCCTATAGTCATCTATCATTGTTTTATTTATATTTAATTCGCCTTTTTCTCTAAGCGTTTTAGTTATTATCTCATCTGGGATCTCTGATATTTTAAATGGGTTGTAAACAAGGAATTCACCAAGACCGTCTTGCACGGACCCAGAAACATCCATAACTGCTTGAGTGCGTAATAAGTTCCAGTCAGCTGCATCTAATCCTTCTCTATTAAGATATAATTGCATATTCTTTGGAAGTTTAGCGAAAGATGTCTTACTTGCTTTTCCTATAGACATCTGGATAGCCATGCCTGCAACTTGTTTATTTGAGTTTGTGATGTCTGAAATATGAGCACAACCATTAAACATAAAGTTAATTAAGTTATTAGACATATACTCATAATAATCTAGTGCTGAAGCATTTTCACTAGCTCTGGTTAAAGTTAATAAAGGATCATTTGTCCATTTTTGTAACAGGTTTTCTTGCTCTATTATACCTGCCGCATTTATAAGTCTGAACATTTCCGGATCATTCATAGCAAGTTTAATGGCTCTACCTGTAGTCGCTGCTGCTTCTATACGTCCATCAACCAAAGCATTATTTACTAAGTTCTGCCAGATTGTTCCATAGTCAGCGAAAGATTTAAGGCCCGCTTTCATAAGCATTGGTGAAGATAAAATATTCTGCGTAGCTTTGAGCCATCTTACAAAACCTGAAGGCGATAGTTCCTGCATACCGCATGCTTGTTCAATGAAGTCTAAAGTAGATCTTCGTTGTTCTTCAGTTATGGCAAAGCGGTTCCCAGGTTTATCAGGAGCTTTCTCTGTTGCAGTTAAAGATGTAGATATGTCGTGAAGTTTTTTAGAAAAATCTGAATCTTTAACCCTGATTGCTTCATACGCGTTCATTAGCTCTTGTGCCATCTCCATAGGTCTTGAACCAAATGTCTCTAAAACATATCTTGCCTTTAGGGCTCCATCAGCATTTCTTTGAACCGCTCTTCTAACATCTTCATAACCAAATATGTCAATAGCATGCATCTCAGAAGATGAATCTTTAAAAGAAATGCGTCTATCATAAGCATCTAAATAGGCTGCTTTCTTCCCTCTTCTTACTTGTCCTATATTATCAAAGCCTGCGAGATAGCTATATACCCATTTTGTTGTATCCGGGAAAGTAGAAAACTTTTTAGCTTCACCCAGAAATCTGTTTCTTATTGCGATAAGATCAGACACAGCATCTCTAAAGTTGCTATAGTCTCCAGCAAGAACATCATTCCAATCCCCCGTTAAAACAGCGTCCCTAACTTTGTTGTATCCGATTCTTGCTCTACCTTCTTTATTGAACATCTTGTCTAAATCGAAATCTCTAAAAGCCCACAGTGCTACTTTCCTATACACAGGGTCTTCTATTGAGAAGAAGCTATCTAAAACTTTTTGCCCTCTATTAAAAGTACCAGAAACAAAACTTTTAATTTCTTCAGGAGTAGAATATATTGTATCTCCATAACGCATTGTTCCGTCCGGTGCTAACTGTTCTATTAAAGTATTTACATTTAAATTTTCATTTAGATTCATTTGTTGACTAAGTTGATTTATTTCACCATCAGTTATAGCAGAGTCAGAGTATTTTAACTTCTGGGTTTCTATAAAATCCATAGGTGTAGAATAATTTGAACCATATTTATTCATACCTGCATTTAAAGTTGCTTCGTGCTTACTCAATACTTCAGCAATTCGTTGAGCATCAGAGTTGTTATTTCCGTCAACATCTCCATGTTTCAATTTTATAAATGCTTCTTGTATGGCTCTTTTATTATCTTTGTCTAAGAAGTAATCTTTTAAAGTAAGACCTGTTGCATCTTTAGATTCAATTGTGTTTAACTCATTTAATAAAGCATTTACATAAGCTACAGAACTTTTCTTAATGTTCTCAAGACTTCTGTTTGCTCCAGTAAAGTTATATATAGTTTGTGTAGCACCAGAAGTTAGTACTTCTGCGGCTATCTCAGGGTGGTTTAACATTAAATGCATCTTATTCGTCATAATGCGAATATCATTTAGAGCCTGGAGCTGTATTCTTGAAAGCTCAGCATCAAGGACTGAGTCTAATGCTTTTGTTAGTAGATTAGCATCTGATAAACGTTGTGCCTGTGCTACTTCCGGTTCAATGTTTTCTTTTGCAGGAGGTGCCTTTAATTCATCCAACTGACCTTTAATTTCTCTGTATTGTTCACGCAACTCTTGAGAGTATTGCCTTCCTCCCTCGGTCTTTTTGCCTCCTTTGTCATTTAATTTTAAGCCATTCTTAATCTCACTTAGTTTTGACTCTAACTCAGAAATTTTAGCAGTGTTGTCTATCACTTTTTCTGGTGCAGCTTCTTCAGGCTCTAATAAAGTCTTTAAAACTTTAGGATCTTCTTTTATTATTTCCATGAAAGAGTCGACTACTCTTTTAGTTACTTCACTGCTGTTTATGAAAACACTAAATTCCTGTTTTCCTAAAACACTTGATACTACTTCTGAAACCCTATGCTCTATATGAGCGAGAGGAGTTTTATTTCCTGATTCTGCATCAAATGCTACTTTACTAAAGCTTTCACCAAGGGAAGAATCTTGTCGTAATGAGTCCAGTACCGCATTTTTAACAGATACAAAGCCCTCAAGTTTTAAAGCGTCAATATCCTCTAACGCTTTATTGGCTGCCTTGTATATGCTGTAAGTATTACCTTCCCCACCAGAGAATTTTTCTAATCTATTGAAAGTGACTTTAAATTCCTCATTGGTTTTTAGATTTTCTATGCGGGTTCTTTGAATATTTAATTCTTTATTCCATTCCGTTGCTTCAATGTCCATCTTTTTAAGATCGTCGAAGTTTTTAATAGGAGTTCCGAGAATACGATTTAAATCTGTATCTTCTACAAAAATCCCTTTATTTACTCCTTCTAAAAAGTTCTCAACTCTTTGGGCATCCATTGAAGAAAGCATTTCATCCATTCCAGCAAGCTCTGCGTTATTAGCAGCGCCTTCATCTAATTGTTCTAATAAAGAAGACAATCCGTTTCTTGACTTTTTACCGGAAGCATCTTTGAAATCGTATATTGTACCTTTTTCTCTTTTTTCAGATATAACATAGCGATCCGCAAAAGCTTGAGCTTCACTCATTACATCTTCGTACTCAGTTAATCTAGAGCTTTCTGGTATTTCACCTGTTGACTTTTTATAATTAAAATCGGAAAGAGCATCATCGAAAGTACTTTTCCCATCTCCTAATTTGTATTTTAGATATGCATCTTTTAATAACTCTTCTAGATTAAGAAGAGCCTCTGTAGAATATGGTATAGGCTGTTTTTTATCTCTGGCTTCTGTATTAGCATCCCACATACGTTTATATTCTGTATCTATTCTTTTTAGTTCATCTGCGAAATCCTGATACCTGAAATAAAAATTATAGAAATCATTTAGAGCTTGTTCGTTACCTAGAACAGAGCCTTTATATATGTTCCGTAATTGATCAAGAGCTTCTCTATCGGATAAAGCTGACACTTGATACAGACCTAAAAGTCCAGATTCACCATTTACTCTTACTTTATAAATACCATCTGAAGTAACTTCTCTTAAAATATTATTCCCAAATACGTCTTCTGCATTATCTGTATTTAATTTAACAAGTACATTATCAAAATCAAAATGAGAGAAGATAGTACGTCCCATAGGAAGATCTGATATTCTAGGAAGCTGCCCCTGAGACAATAACTTTGAAGTAAGTGCTAAACGTGCAGTAATCGTTTCATTATCTATATTTGTTCTCTGTAAATAATCAACATTATTTTTTATAAGCGGATGTTGCTGTTTTACTCCTTTTTGCAATTCTATCACGGTGTTCTTCATTTCTTTTAGAGCTTTAATTGTGGAGTCAGCTTTATCTATAGGAATCTCACCCATTGCTCTTTTAGCCTGTATTTCACTTATAGCTTCATCCATTTTCCTTATAGATATTTCTGCAGGGTAAATCCCAAGAGCTTTACCTGTTGCTCTCATAGCTCCTGGTAATACTGTACCCAAAGCACCAGCTGAAAGTATCTCAATAAGAGCATCTTTACCGGTGTATAAATCTGTACCTATTTCATCTGAATTATATTTTTTAAATGTAACAAGGGGAATATCTCCACCCATAAATGTAAGAACATCTAATCCTGTTTTTTCTGTTGCGGTTAAATTTCCATATTTCAGATTTGATACATTTTCTAATAATTTAGCCGAAGTAATTAAACGCTCAGAGGCTTGTCTTGCCTGTGGCCCTCTTAAAGCCTGCGAATATCTTGATAAACTGTATGCTCTTAAGCCTGTATTCTCAGCAGAGGTGGCAGACTCCATAACCGCTGCTGCTGTTCTAGCACGATTCACTGAACCAATAGATTCCAGAACAGCTTGAGTCTTCATAGCATTCTTAGTCATACCTGCTGCCTTTGCTGCTGTACCCACCATAAGTTCCGGAGCCAAGGCAAGGGCTGCTGTTGCTGCTGCATCTAGGGGTGTTCCTGCAAAACCTGCTACCATTCCTGCACCAAATATCTGAGCCTTCTGTAAAAAAGTAGGGTCATACGTTTCGGCATATCTTGCCATATTTTCATTGGTCTGTTTTTTACTCAACTCTTTTTCTATACGCTGTAAGGCTGCGGATTTTTTTACTTCTGCAGTGTTCCATTTTAAATCTAAACCCATAGCTTTTGCCATTTGTTCCGCCTGAGAGGTAGTGATTATTTCCGTATCCACAATACGATTTAACCAGTCTTTATACGCAGCCCCAAGACCAGACTCTTTTACGTTGTCAACAGTGGTCATAACTCTTTGCTTTTGTACAAAAGTTCTATCCACCATACTTTCACCAACGTTAGCCGGACCTGTTATTGCATCGGGATCATACCACTTATCCACCAAAGAAGTTGCATTCTTGTATCCCTGACTTCTTAATGGCAAAGTAATTCTATTAAACTCGTCGAGATCTTGAGTTGCTTTTACTCCTCCACTCATAGTTTGTGCTGATCTTGCATTTTCTATGTTCTGAATCTGTGCTCTAATTGCTGGATATTTCGCTAACGGATCCGGATCATTTAGCGAAGATATAACTGACTGCATTTCTAAAGCATCACCTTCAGGTAATTTGTTTATAGAAAGAGCATTTACAAGTGGTTCTGCATTGCTATCATAATATTGTGTTGAGTACATTAACGATCCTTCCTATGCTATGGTAAAAGGTTTTAACCATTTATCTAAGTCAGATGGATGATTATCAATTTCCCATTCTCCATTTTGATATTTTTCAAGTCCATCTTTTCTTTTCATAGCTATTATATCATTTAAAGTTTTTCCTGTCACGGTAGGTTTATTATTCTTTGCACTTATGAACTTAAATGTTGTACCTGGGAATATAGAAGCCATAGCCATTATACGAGCATTAAATCTATTAGATTCTTTAAATATATCTCCAGCTTGAGCGAGCCTTGAAACAATAGATGCCTGCACGTTCCAGTCATCATCTGCTTTAATATCCACCCCAAGAGTCCTTCCTACAGCTTTTGCATCAGCTTCAGAAAGCTGATAGCCCGGAAGAAGATTATCATAGATGTAACGAGCATCACTAAGCGTAACACCGTAATAACCCATGTCTCTAGCCTTTTTAACACTGTCTTGAGTTACTTGCCCTTTATAAAACAATTCATCTGCTTGAAGAGCAAGTTTTGTGTCATCATCCATTTTACCTAAATATTTTCCATTTCTATCTTTATGTGTAATAGGATCGACGGGAGTTCCTGAGAAGAAGTCTCCATTCTTACATTTTACTCTCTTTTCAAAGTGAATATGAGGACCGTCAGAGTGACCGGAATTTCCTGAAAGACCGAGTTGAAGGTCATTCGCTCTTACCTGTTTTCCTACTAGATTCTTATTTACTGAATTAAGGTGACCATATAACCACATAACTCCGTTTGGAGATTCTACTATTACACAGTTTCCAAAGCCATCTTTCCATCCTGCAAAAGTTACTTTTCCAGCCATAGCTGCTCTTACAGGAGTATTCATAGCTACAGCAACATCTATACCATTATGCCATTTTCCCTTTCTCCAACCAAAGCCGGAAGTAATAATTCCTGAGCCACTCGGAGCATTTGAAGAATAATCGTAAAGTGGCCATTTAGTAACTCCAACAGTATATGTACCTGGTTTGTCCATAGACTTATGATATACAGACATTGTGTTTTTATTTGACATATCTGCCATAGCAAATTTAACAAAATCAGGAGCACAGTTATATTGAGATATTGATGCCTTCACAAGTTTAGTAGCTTCAGCCCTTGACATACCTCCACCATAAGGAGACATAAGTTCTCTTATTCTCTGTTCTTCCATTTCTGGTGTTATCTTTTCTTTTGATTCAGAATTTGCTAATAAATTTGCAAGTCCTACATTCTCACCTAATACACTATCTACATTGCCTCTTCTAGGGTCTTTCATGTATCTAAGGAAAGCTCTTTGCGTTTCTTCTTTTCCCATATGCCCAAGCAATTTTTGAGCATACATTTCTACCTTTCCTGTTGTCCATGCACCCTTGTTATCTTTATTAAAGAAATTAAATTTCCTTTGAACTTCTCTGTTACTTGCAATATCAGTGAAAGAAGCAACATTTATAGCCCCTGTTACAATTCCGGATTTATACTCTAGTGCTTTCTGACCAGGGTTTCCTTCTGTTGTCTGGACAACCGTAAAAGGGACTTTGCCACTTGGAGTAGGGTACATTAGCTTGTTACCTGATCCAAGAGTTATTTCACCTTTTTTACTGTCCGGGTCTGGAGTAAATTTGGCGTTTTTATCGAAGGTATAGTTTTTTATTCTATTATCAAACTCTTTTGCATATCCTGCATAACCTGCTTGTGTATTAATACCGTTAGTTCCATCCGGAGTTGAATATCCTGTTGAGAATTTGTATAAGCCATTTGAGTCAAAGTTTGCCTTTATTACAGACTCAAAATCGCCTAAATCAAAAGTTCCTGTAGCCCCAGCCTGTCCCTTCATTCTAGAAGCAGCCATACTTGCGGCAAGTAAACCTAAGGATTCTCTATACTTATTATCTACTTTATATTTATTCAAGATATTATACACTGAAGATTGGAAGTTCTTATCTGTCAAGTGATCGATCTTAAGCAATTCCGGATTCTTCCTAGCTAAGTCACTTATATTATTTAAAGTAGGACTTACTAAAGCTGGCATACTGCTATCTTCAGATTTGTAGGCAATCAAATCAGTGTATTTTTTCATTTCTGAATTTTCTAGAAAAGCATATCCCATAGCTTTATTTAAGAAATACTTTTCGTCTCTTGAAGCTGTGGCATAATTACCACTCATAAACACATCTGCTGTACCTATGTTATTCATCACCACGCCCGCAGCAAGAGCATACTGTTCTCTTTCTGCTGATGTTCCTAATTTACTATAATTTACATAAAACTCTTTTAAGGCGTCTTGAGATGCTAGAGCGTTGTTATAGATCCCAGTAGATCCGTTAGTAAATTCTTGTACTGTACGGATTTGATTTCCTGCATTTCTGCATTCATCTAATCTAATAGATACAGTACCTTTTTCTTTATTAACTACTAATAAATTATTAGGAGTAATAGCATCTTTAACTTGTTGCATACCTCTAGAGTATTCAGGAGTATTACGGGCAAAAGCAGCCCCGTTTCCTTCCATAAGTCCATTTACTTGTCCACGGAATGCTTTTATCTGTTCCACTAAAATAGCTTTTTTAATTAACTGTTCTGAATCTCCGTTTATTGCTAAACTTTTCATATATTCAGCAGGAACATTAAAATTAGCACTTACCACTCCATCATTGTTAAATATAAGTTCAGGTATTTCATCCGGGATATATTCATTATTACGTATATACTTTGTTTCAATTGTGTCTATTAAATCCAGTAGTGCTTTAGACGGGCCTTTCCCAGGAGTAAGCTCCCCACTTCCTTGAGCATATTCCAGTAATTTATATATTTGTCTTGGGCCATAGCTATAAATAACTTGATCTTTAAACTGTCTTGCTCTTTGTAGTTTTACTGTATCGGAGTCACTGTTAGCTAAGACATACTTATATGTTTCATAAGAAGATCTAAAGTCCTTTTCATACTGTTCATCAGATGTACTATAAAGAGCAACGTTATTAGCATAGTTTCCTTTTTTTATATTCTCTACACCATAAGTCTGATCAAAAGCATCCATAGTTAAAGCAGGAAGAGCTCCTAACTTATTCTTTTTAATGTCATTTATCGCAGTAGCTATAGTTCTGTTTGTTACTTCATCAAAAGCTGTATTCCAAGTTTCTTCTATTACCTGAATTGTACCATCCGGATTACGCATACTATCTACTATTCCAGATTTTAAAAGAATCTGTCCTGCTTCTGTTTTCTGGAGTTCTTCGTCAGTTACGTTTAATACTTTAGCATTTGTTCCATAGAATTTTTGGAAATATTCGATACCGTAATTTTCAATCATAACTTTGTCAGCATTATTTAAAACACGATATCCGGTAAAGGTTTTAAGATTATACTTAGTACCTAATTCTACCAACTGAGCAATAGTTTGATCTGCAGTACTTAGACCTGCTTTAAAGTTGCTAACCATTCCTGCAACCATAGTTCTTGCAGCTGCATTGTAATAAGTATTATTATTTTTAACATCCTCATAGTCTTTTATGTAAGTACTATCCATCATATTGCGGTAAGTACTATATGTTACAACCCTATTAAAATCATCCGTTGTACATTTTTGATTATTTACAGTAGATGTAATAGCAGACATATAAGAAGCTTCTTGATTATAAGAATGAATATCTGCGTCTTTTTTAAGGTCAGAACTTACTGCCGAATTTATATTATCTTCATAATATTTTTGTGCCCAACCTCTTATTTGGTCTGCGGCAAAATAGTTTCCTTTTTGATACATTCTTGAGACATCTTTTTCTATATTATTCATGAAGTTATCTAAGATGTCTTGTCTATGTACCTCTGTATAATCTGATTTGTTCAGCTCATCAGATAAGGCTGTCTGTCTCTTATTTATATAATCATTAGTAAAACTTTTTGCACGATATTCGAGTGCCAAAGTGTTTTTAAAAGTACGGAGCTGTTCTTCTGCCTCATAATCAATATTTTCTAACCTAAAGTCTCGGTCATATCCAGCTCTTCTTCCTTCATGAACAGCACTTGATGTCTGTGCTAGGTATAATCCAATTTCTGGATTTAAGAAAAAACCCTTCTTTTGTTCTTGAGCTCCAATAGAAGAAGTAAGATCTAGAGGATGCCTTTCGGTTAAGTTAATATTCTCATTAGGCAGAGTGTCTTGTACTGCTTCATCTGTGAATGCTCTTCTCTCTTTTGCCATTTTATCTTACTCCTTTTTTAGTCGGTTTTATTAAATCGTAGTCATATGTACTTAACTCTGTGCTACCAGGATAAGTTCCCCATTTAATATTGCTTTCTATTTTTAAGCTATCTGATAAGGATTCTGGAGAGTATCCTGTATCTATTAGTACAGAAGAAACTCCTTCTTCTGCTGAAGGACCTATAACTTCTGGAACTGAATATTTCAAAGCATTTAAACTTCTTTCTGTTTCATATTTCTGAGATATACCGTACCTAGATACTTCATTATTATATCCTTGTTTTATATCAGAAACAATGTCACTTGTTGCCAAAGCAAGACCTTTTACAAAATTAGATAAATACTCTCCTCTTTGCTTATATGCGTGCTGCATAGCTTGTCCCGCAACATTATATGCCTGAATGAATCCATCTCTTTTAGCATTATCTACAGCATATAGAGTATCTAATGATTGAGTAAATTCTTCTCTTGTATCATACTTTCTGTTGGCCATTAACTTATCTAAGAATGAGCCCGAAATAGAACCTGCTCCTGCTCCAGCTATAGCTAATTCATTCGTACCTTCTGTAATAGCATGTTTTGCCTTTAGATTAGCAAGTGCGATATCCCCTTTAATCTGGAGACGTCTTGCTTGTTCAGCGGCATTTTCTATCATATATTTTTCTTGCTCTGCGTACATATTATATATCTTGTTAGAAGAAAACGCATTAAATAGACTTGTAATACCGGATAGAGCTAAAGTAATACCAGCGTTGGCCCAACTAGCTCTAGATACATGATCCGACCAAGCAGATGGTTCATAAGATGTGTCTTTAGGTCTAAGTGTTGGGAGAGTTTCCGGTACAGGGGCCATTATATTTTCTCTTGATCTTAGTCCTAAAAAGTTATTAGAAGTAAGCATTGGATCTGATGCTGTTCCCCAAGAATTTATCCAAGCCTGCTCTGTGGTAGAAGATATAGGCCCTAGTCCTCCCTCATATGCACGAAGTTGTTCTGCACTTGGAAATGTGTAACCTTCTGCTGATACGTATGCCATTATTTCCTCCACAACCTTTCGTAGATTACCTGATCTCCACCATCCATTCCTGCTTGTCTTCTATACCCTATAGGTTCAAATCCAAAGAATTTAGCAAGTCTATTGGCTTTTTCGTCTGTAGCTGAAACGTAAGCTTCAAATCTTCTCACGTCTTTTCCTACAAATTTTTCTACATAATCATACAAACATCTTATCACACTAAACCTATGCTTGTCTATACCTTCTCCAGCATACACCATTGCATAATATGTTCCGGTACCTGAGCTCTGCATTCCATATATCAAGATAGGTTTATCCTTATAAAACAAAGTAAATATAGGTAATTCAAACATCCAGGATGTTTGAACCTCCTTGTGTTCATACATAAACTTTATTTCTGCTTCTTGTTCTTTTCTTGAATCGAAGTTTTCAAAATGTTCAACTCTAAACTTTTCAACTCTATAATGCATTTATCTCTACCCCTGCAAATATCCCACCAACTGTGCAAGGCATACCTGGTTCACTCTCAAATATTAGAGTATAACTCATATCAAAGTTAGTCCAAGCTGTCATAATGTCATGTTCTTCCTGTCCTGATACAGGCTCTGGAGCTGTATCCATATTCGATATAGGACTAAAGGTAAGAAGCTGTGTAGTTAATCCTCTGCTTTGCTGTTTTACTGTTAGACCTAATGTTCTTAGCAAGTACAGCATCAGCCTATGAATACGAACTCTTCCCATTTTAACTGATATTTGTCTATCCCCAAAATCACGTTCAAGTGTTTCAAAATATGCTTTGTATGGAAGTCCTATCCATCCGTCTTTAATTGGATACTGTAATTCTACAGCACCGTTACTTACAGTTACATCTTCATGCAGAGCACCTTCATCAAGTACTCTCACAGTTTGTCCTTCTAAATGTCCTAATCCTGTTATCTGTGTAATTGCGGGACCTGAGTATCTCATAGCGGAATCTAAAAAAGGTATATCTTTAATTGGAGTTTTCTTTGAGTATTCTTTTGATAAAATCTCCATATATCTTCTTGTAGTTCCATTTATTTTTCTTTCTACAAGCAGGATGAGCATATCTTGCTTGAATGTTGCAGAAGGCACAGAAACAATATCAACTACCTTTGCATTATCACCTGCAATCTCTACTCTAGTCCAAGCAGTGACGTCTTGTTCTTTATCATATGTTACAGCAAGGAGGGTACCATCTTCTAACAATGTCCATATAATAGCGTTTGGTTCTCTTTGGTATACTATCTTTTTCATTCCTGGTATTGTTAACGATTCAGATAATACAGACAATTCAGGGCCAACATAAGCATCGCGGGTATAGTCATAAGCAACGGAACGGAGAGTTCTTTGTAGACGCTGTATAAATATAAGAGTATCATCAGTAATAACAGGTAAAGCGTCATGAACGCCATAAGTTGATTCTTTTCTTACAACACAATCTCCAGGTGCCAATCCTGCACCGGCTGAATACATACGCATTTCATATAGCTCTGTTCCAATAAGCAATGAACCTAAGGATGCCATCCAACGTACAGGAGCGATTTTATCTGTTGCCATGTTGTAATAAATAGCATTAGAGTCTTTTACGTTGCCACTATAATCACTTGGTGAAAAATTGTGATAGTTAAAACTATTAGTCATCCATAACCAAGGATAATCAGTAGTACCTTGCCATACAACTCTTTGCTCATGAATAGTTACAAGAGAAGGCCAGTTTGTACCATACCAGGCACCAAGTCTAAAATCTGTTGTATCAGTTGTGGCCCAAGCCTTTTGCTTCATGTTTATAGTAGCATGAGTAGAATCTGTTACAGCAGTAATTACACCCCATCCCCATCTGTCTTCAAGAGTGCTTTCTTCAGGATGGTTAATACGTACGTGTCTCCCTACGTCTAGCCGAGTAAGATTAAATCCGGTTACCGTAAGTGTAGCACTTCCTACATTAGTTGTACTTACTTTTACTTTTTTAGTTTGGTCATAGTTTTGATCTTGATAAGGTCCGTCTTCAAATGTATAATCTACAAACTGCCAATTATTGTTAGCAAAACGCCTTAGCTCTCTTGGTCTATGATTTCCTGACGGATCTGCAATATACATAACATTTAAAGATTGAGCGTATGATAAAGTTTCAATCTCGTCTGCTGTGTAAGGAGAGACTATTTCATACTGCTTTGTAGCATCTGTAGGATCAGCAATGGGCCCAAAGTTTTCACCATCAAAAGTATAAAATCTAATTTTATTATCTAAAAATTCTAAGACAAGAGACTGCCTTAGGCTGAGAACAAAAGGAATAAGATTTACTTTCTTGCCTACATTTCCTGAATTCCACTTATATAGCGTACCTACCCTTTTAGAGATAGGGCCGTATTTTGAAGCATAGAAATTAAGAGCATCAGCGACTCCTGATGGATATTGTTTCAAATCATCACGAGCTCTAAGCTTTTCAGTTATTATACCGAAATTAAATGATGTTTGTTTATCAACCAGTTTAACCATTATTTCTCCATTTCTTCAGACATATCTACACGAAGATGTCTATCTATATGCCTATTAAAACGAACCCCTATTACTTCTCCTTCAGGTCTGATTATGTTTCTATCTAAAGCATTTCTTGAAATAGCTTTTTTTAATTTTTTATTTGCAACTTGTTCCAAGTATTGACCTAGAGAGGCAGAAGCTGGAATAGCATAAGCAAGTTCTGCAGCAAGTTGAGCAGAAAATGCTGAAGCAAGGAACGGATCAAATTTAGCCGAATCAATTAAACCTGTATATTTGATCCAAACCGTTTCAGCATTGGATAATAGAGTATCACCATCTATGTCAAAAATAGATTCTTTTGGTCCTGCATACCAGTTATAGTAGGCATTCAGATCTATGTACGTTTCTCCGTTATCTATAGAAATCTGTTGTATATGTAGGCATTCAGGATCTTTTGGAAGTTGATAAGTATATTCATATCCTCTTGTACGTGGTACGTCCAACTTAGCAAGCTGTTGGGTTACCCTTGCACAATTCCAATCTGTCTCCATTAAAATGGTTCTTTGGACTATCGGATATTTTTGACGCACAAGTATTGAAGTAGAAGTAGCGTTATCTTTGTCCAAGTTTACTATAGGCTGTTCGCCAAGTGTTGCAAGAGCGTCATTTACTATCTCAATTAGTCCAATAGCCATCTTAATTCTCCAATTAAGCTAACACTTTTTTCTCTAAGTTATTATTAGTAAGTGTAGCAACTGTTACAGTTTTACCGATTTTGTCAACATCCATTACAATGAATTCTAAAAGATGTGTAAGTTTTTTGTCAACGTCAAATCTAAATACTCTAATAGTATCCCCAACATTCAAGAATGAAAAAGCTGAATTAAAGAATCCTGGTCTCATTACTTGAGTGTAGGTTTCATGTTCTGCTTTATATGTATAAATGCAAAACTCTGCAACACTATTAGGAATAGTTGTGAAGTTCTTAATATTAGCTACTGCTTCTATTTCGCTAATTACTTCAGGTGATTCATCTACTGGCATAAATTTCCTCCTTTAAACTAAACAGGTTACAATAAACCTGAGTTCATTATAACCTGTTTTATATTTTTTTGCAAGTTATTTGCTTACGCTTCAGCTAAAGCTGTAGCAACTGTGATAGTTCCTTCTGTAGGAGCTACAGCAGTTACTTTCAACATGCCTGCTTTATCTTTTGCGTTAACGATGATAACATCACCTTTTCTAACTGAACCAGATAAATCTTTGCTATCGAAGTATTTAGCTGCTGTAACTTGAGCAAAAGTGTCATCAGCTGTTACATACATATAGATTGCATTTGTTGCTCTAGCTACAGGTGCAAATAATTTAATATCTACTGCCATGTTAATTCTCCTTTTTTTATTTGATAGGGGCTATTATGCCCCCACCAATTATGCGTGTGTTACTTCAATTTTCAATACGCCAGTGTCGTCAATAAGAACAGCACCTAATTTGCGTCTCATGTAGTAAAGAACTGTATCATCTTCAGTTTCAATTACACGAGTTTTATCTACACCGCCTAATGCCAAACCTACGCAAGATTTAACAAAAGCGTTACAGATATTTTTGTTATTACCACCTGAAGGAATATCAGGATCAACTCTCCATACCATATCCATCCAGTAACGTCCTGTTTCTGCTTCTGAGAATAAGTAAGGAAGTTTAGAATAGCCAACAACATCTGCTTTGTAGAATTGGTCAATAGACATTAAGTCATCCCATTCTTCTACACCTAAGTTGATGATAGGCATTTCTTTGTTTCTGAAGATGTGGTTCTTTTGGAACCAAGCCCAGATTGATTTTGCCACATCGAGAGTGAAACCATTGTTTGCTGTGATTGTGTTAGATGTTGAATTGATTGCATCTAAAATCATTGAGTCAACTTTTTGGTTCATTGATGCCATTGCGTTATCAGTGATAACTAACATTCCATTAGCTGATGTTGAAGATACTTCTTGTTCATCAATTTCGTCACCTGCATAGAAAGTTTCCAAATCGCAAGGTACTCTGTCTAAAGAGCCGCCGTTACGAGGAATCTTACCGAATCTTGCTTTTTTACCTGCAGGAGTTCCGGCATGAGAACGGTTGAAGTATGTTCTATCACCTACTGGAACAGGTCTAGTTGTTACCAAGTTTGAGTAGATTGCATCTCTTTTTTGGTAGCATAGTTTAATTTCTGAAGAAAACTGTTCTTCCACTAAAGGTAATAAAATCATTTTACAACTCCTCTTTTGTTTAAAAATGTGTTACTTACTGTCTCTAAACTAAATTTGCCTCCCGGTTTTAGTAAAGAAGTTGTGATTCGAAGCTGTGACTCTCAGGTCTCTTTCGAGGTTACCCGTGAAACTTCGCCGCCCCAGCATTTTGAGATTGTTTAAGTTGAACGATTTGTTTGTTGAGAGCTAATACTTGTTCGCGATTCTTAGTATAATCCTCACCCATTAACTTATCTCTTTTTTCCTGAAGCGTTTGCAATGTTTGTGGTACGTTCTCTACAGCATTGCCTTCTATGAACACTGTATCACCTGTCATCATTTTTGTCAACTTCAAATGAGCTTCCAAAAATTCTGGGTCTCTAAATAGACCTGCGTTTTGCATTCTAGTTAAAGTTGATTCAGGATACAGCTTTTTCACTTTTTCTGTAATAGCATTTATATTTGAATTATATTGTTGTCCCCAAGCTGCTTTCAATTTACCTTCTGCATCTTTCAATTCCTGTGCAGCCTTATCTGCTAGGGATTTATTGTAGTTGATATAGTTTTCATTGTTAATATCCAAATATGCAGAAGCAAGAGCTTTATACTGATCTGCAGTAAGATTAGCTTTATCTGCAATATCTTGAAATACTGAAAAGTCAAATGAGTCTTGGTTATAGACATAATTTTCCTTTGCTGGTTTGTACTCAAATTTATAATCTGTTTTATCTTGAGGTTTACCTAACTTGCTATAAAATGCAGCTACATCTTCTGGTGTAGATGTTGCATCAGGTAAACGAACAGATTTTGAAATAGTCTGTTGAGCGTTAATATAATTCTTGTATAAATCAGATACATCTTTAATATTATTCCATTCAGATCTGTCTTTTAAATCTTCCGGAATAAAATCTTTCCAATTCGTTTTAAAATCTTCACCACTACCTTTACCAGGATCACCGGAACCAGTAGGATCAGAATTAGTCCCGCTGCCAGTACCTCCGGTAGGATGATTAGGATCATTAGTAGGATTAGGATTAAGATTGCTAGGGTCGCCATTTTGTGTTCCTCCCATTTGTAGTAAACCTTGTCCATTAGTAGTCATCTGTATTTCCTCCTTTATTTATTAGTTTTTCTATCTCAGATAGCGTATCTTTAGATACTCTGGCTGCCATCGTCAATATGTAGTCTATTACTTCCCTATGCCCTGCTTGCTTAGCTAGGAGAATAGGGTCATTAGTTGGTTTCGGTCCATAGTATCCGAAACGGGTAATTAAATCCTCAATTACTTTTGACCCTCTATCTCTAGTATTTATGGAATTAAACAACGAAACATATGCCTTCTTAGCGTCAGGGTTAATACCTTTTAACTTATAATAATAGTCAGCAAAATTCATTACATGCCTCCCATATTCTGCATTTGAGCTTGAAGCATTTGAGCTTGAGACATATCACGAGCTGCTCCAGCTCCAGCTTGAGCCGTTTGTGCTTGTTGTTGAGCTAACATAGCTTGCTGAGCTTGTTGCATTTGAGCTTGTTGTGCTTGACGTTTCTGTTCCATTTCTTCAGGAGAGAATAAAATTCCTGAAGGAGCTCCAAGAAGTTCTGTATATAATCTTACAGTCTCATCCATATTTACAGCATCCATAGAACCAAGTTGTGCACCTTGAGCTGCAAATGCTATAACTCTTTCAATTGCTGAGATCTTAAAATGTTGCTGTGCTTTAGCTAATGGGCTTTCATATACAATATGTAATTTAACAGCACCTACTTTAATAGCTTCTTCAAGAATAGGAGGCATGTCCGGAAGGATTCCTCCTCTTCTTTGAAGAATAGCAAACACCCTCATAACAAGAGGCTTGAGACAATCTTTTTCTATACCTCCTTGCCAAGGAGACATAAGCTTCAACTGTAATAGTTGTTCTTGCATTGCTTGATAAGTATTATCTTTATTATTTTGCTCAATAAGGTCAATCAACAATCCTTGACGCACCTGGTCACGTGCATCCTTTATTGTCTCAGTGTTAATCTGGAAATTACCTATTGTATGCATAGGTTCAGCTCTGAACTGTGCGTCAGGCTCATGATAGTTTAACGCAGCAGGTTTTAGTGATAGCGGGTTCACGTACGTATCTAAAGGAACGTTCATTGATGGCTGTAATGCCAAATCTCCTGCTGATAGTTTTTGTTTAACGAGTTTATTTAAGGATTTAACTGTATGACGCACGTTCATCGCCGGAGAAAAACCATATATAAATCCTGCAGGTACATTGATACGGGCCACAGCATATGGCATTTCTTCAAAGCCTGATTCATATAAAATTTCTTTTGATTGTAAATCCACCCAAATTGACGCAAATGGCATATTCTTAGCATCAGGCATGGTTATATCTCTTACATATCTAGGAAACACAGCATGTAAAATAACACGTTCTTTCATCGGGTCTTTAAAGGCTACGTTCTTTATTTCTTCCGGTACGTGTCCTTTTATACCGAACTCTTGTATTACTTGCTCATTTGTCATAACAAGGGTACGATAAACTTCTCCAACTCCACCATTTACATTATTTAGTACATATAAGTCTTTCAATGCGATAGGCTGAATGTTGATTACCGCGTCTGATGGATCTTCTATTACAAATAATCCTGATGTTGAAAATGCTAATACTTCCTGAGCTAGAGCATGCCAGCCTGCTTGAGCATTTCCGTTTATATAGCGAGCCACGGTCTCTGCTGACTGGTCAAGATATTGACGTACATCTCTTCTGCGTAATAGTTGATCTACTGAAAATTGTTTATATTTGTCTTTTTTTCCTGTTGTAGAAAGAACAGAAAAGCTAAACCACTGTGTTGCAGGGTTAGCTGTGTAAGAGTAAAATGCTGATGCTGCCTTAACAAGAGCATTTGTAGCAGTATCATCGTATTTACCAGGGTGTGTATCAAACGTAACTATAGAGCCATTATTTGCGTCAAGATCGTAAAAACCTCCACGTGCAGGAAGAACAAGATCTGCGACCTCCTGCCAGATCGTTAAGAACTGAGCTCTTTTATTTTTAGCTGTCTCAAATCTTTTGATAACACCTATAGCCTTATCTGTACTATAGATACGATCTTTCCACTCTCTATTGTCCATTATCCTAATTTACTCCCCAATGATAACAAAGAACCTGCTGCAAGAGTTGTATCCTCTTGAAATCCAAATGCACCAAATTCATTGCCTGCTGACATAGCTTTACCGTATGCATCTTGCAAAGATTTTTTATTTTTCATTTTTTCTAAATCTGTAGCACCTTTTTTGGCATTATTTTGTATTTCCTCTGTTTGTGTTTGAACAGGTGGTGTATATGCCTGCTGTTTTTTTCCTCCAAATAATCCGCCCATCTTATTCTCCTTATGCGAACATTGATTGTACACTCATTGGTTGTAATGTCTCACCTAGAAGTGTAGCACCTCCTCCAATGTCTTCTTCATCATCCCAGCTGCCTGATAGGATGTTATCCAACTGAGTATTTCCTTGAAGAAGTGACGCACCATAGGCACGGTTACGTTGATTGGATTCATCTGTAAGTCTTTTTTCTTCAGCATCTGCAGCTGCCTGCTGGTCAGCCAATTGCTTCTGATATTCAGCCTGACGCTTAGCAGCTTTATCTGCTTGACGATTAGACATAACTGTAGATGCTATGGTAGCTCCTGCTCCAATAACTGTTCCGATTAAACCTAAGAAAGGTACAACTGGTGCCATATTCATCTCCTATGTATATACATCTGATTACAATATAACATTGTTTTATAAATTTCGCAAGTGCTTTTAAATTTAGTAGTCATATAAGTTATAATCTACTAATGCAAACTGCTCCACAGCTCGTCTCTTAATTCGTCCTCTAGGCTTCTCTTCGTCATTTTTATCCAGTTTTTTGATGCGTTCTTCAAGTGGGTCATATTCGTGAAGAGCTGTATCTTCCACTTTGCGGTCCAGCCCTTTATCGATAAATGTGACAATCGCCTGTGCCAAATAACGGAAGCCATCCGCTCCATGAGAAGACCAGTCGTGACAAGGTTTCTCCTCATACATTTGTTTTGTTTCATTCCACTCCTTATGATATTCTTTTAAGGCTCTTACACCTTCGTTTGTACGTGTTAGGTCGAAGTGTACATTTATTAAAAGGCGACGTACAAGGTCAATACCTGACTGTACATCGGTACGCGGTACAAGTTTAAATTTTATGCCGTGCTGTTTTGCTACAGATCTACGTGTAACACCAATAGAAATATCTGTTTGGTCCAAATCGTGAGGACCAAAATGTGTTTTATATTCGTAGTTTTCATGATGCTGATACAATGACATCGTTTTAGACACCATATCATCGGACCAGCCACATTGCTCTCTTAATTGGTCCCATTTACCCTGCACTATATAACAACACTCAATCAGAGATCTGCCTACGAATTCATTATATTCTATTACTTTAATTTTCTTCTTATCGATCTGGAAGTACCATATAGCCATCGCATCAGAAAAACCAATATCCCAAGCAGTATATACTGGTGCTTTAGGGTCGAACATGGATAAGTCTTTAACAGCTCTTCCTTCCTTCTCAAGCTTCGACATAGCTTCTGTATAGTATGAACCCACCATACCTGCTTCGAATGAGCAATAGTACTCTTGTTGTATGATTTCTTCAGGGACATTAAGATCTCTTTGTTCTTGAATCGTTTCAGGTGAAACGACTGGGACCATGATAGGGCGACCATTTTCGCCGATGATAGGTTGTTCTTCTTTATCCAGTAGTGGTTTTCTCGTGTCATCCACTGTAAGCACCTGCACAAAGTATTTAGCTCCCTTATTGTTAGCAGCATCAACCATAGATTTAAATAAATCGAAAGCATGATTACGTCCCCTTGGTGTTGTTATAAAATTAGCCCATCCTTCGTTTTCTGCAAGGATAGGTGATAAGTAGTCCCAAACTGATGGCTTCATCAAAGCAAACTCAGATAAGTTAACCCCTACAGGGTTTGAACCCATCAAGGAGTCAATACGGTCAGCCCCTACTAATTGAATCAGGGATCCGTTGGTTAGACGAATAGACATATCATCGTCACGTTTTGATGCAATTAAAGGAGGTGGTATGAAATCCAAGAACGGGATTCCATCTTTAGTTGATCCTGTCCAGATAATCTTTCTCGCCTGATTCAGTAGGGGTAGAACGTGCCAGTACGTTCCAACTCTTTTCTGTGTTTCTTTAATAAGAATATTCCACGCCAAAAGGTCTTTACCTGTACGACGGTGTGCCAATAGAAATGCTCTTTGACGGTTTGGTGTTTCGTCATAGTAACGAAGTACAGGATACTGATATTCCCTTGGTGTGAATTTATATGGTAATGATATTACCTCTGGCTGCTTAGGCAGCTTACTCCTCAGTGGTCTTGCCATCTATGACTTCCGCCTCCAATATTTGTGCACCTGGCTTATCTTTATAGAACTCCAGCATCTTTTGCTCTTGTTTCTTTTGAGTAATACGTTCAACTCTACCTGTATCATCAACTGATTTTACTACACCAATGTTACGTGCATATCCCATTTTGGTTTCATCAACCCCTGAAAAAGATATCATGTTGATTGTTGTACCTGCTGGTCCTTGCGGATTAGCAGCAGCAAATGCACGAGGATTGTATTCCTGAGGCAATTTAGCTTTTGCTACTTCAATCAGTAGTTTATTATCTTTTACAGCGTAATCTCCTATATATTCTCCTTTTTGGAAGACAGGATTCATTGTGCCATTAAGAGCACGGTCTACCATTTCAGCATCAAGGGAGTCTCTGAAGACTTGTTTTGCAATTTCTATATCTTCTGAGAACTGCTTATGCTTTTTAGCATAGTGCATAATAGATGACACGCGCATAGTTATAGATTTATCCTTTTGTACAGCAAGAGATATTGACCCAAACTGTTCTACGCCGCACAGGATTTTTTCTCTTTCTTGTTCAAATAATTTAATTTCCGCGTCTGACAGGTGATAATAAGATGTTTTAGCAAGATTTGTGTCTTGAATTGCTGTCTGCAGTTCTTCTTGTTTAATAATTAGTTCGTTTTGAAGCTTATCCACTCTCTGTCGCTCCTTTACCAAGTGTTCTTGTTTCCGTCTGATTTCATTTCGTACCTTAGTTTCTTCCTGTTTACTGAAATACGCAGCGCCGAAACTTTCCATCTTGGCTTTTTGATATCTGGCAATTTCATCATAATACCTTTCTTTACTTTTTTCAAGTAGTTCTATCTCTTCAACAAGAGAATTTTGGTAAGAAACCATTTCCCGAAGAAGAGAAACTAGTCGAACTATAGCAGGATATGCTCGTTTCAGCTTAGCTTTTTGGGCTTTTAGCCCCGTCAGGAAGACGTTTTCGTCTGGTGCGTCGTAGAGTTCTCGTATTTTTTCGAGGGTCCGACGCGTGTCTTTAATAAATTGATGTAATTTTTTGTATTCTGGCATGAAATTATCTTAGCAAAAATGATGATTTTTTGCAATGTTTGGGTGCACAAAAATTTAGGTGCCAAAAATCGGGTTGAAAGCAGGTTGTAGTGCTGAAAAGCAGAAATGTAAGCGAAAATTTTGATTATATTAGGGAAAAAGGCTCAAATATAGACTACAAGCGGTTTTGAATACTTTCTAACCGCGCAAAGTCGTATATAGTGCGAGTTGTAGGTATGCGGTTAGAAAGTTAGAAAGATTTTGGGCATATTGAAAAATTGACCATCAAAATCTCGAAAAGTTTCTAACCTTCTAACCGGTGCCTCAAACCCAATTATAGCTTGAAAAAAAAGTTAGAAACCCCTAAAAGTAGGTTTCTAACTTTCTAACCGCGCACTATGACTGCATTTGATGCCATATGTAAACAGGCACATGGTCTTTTTTAGGTCTTTTTTGTAAACGATTGTAACAGAAAGTATATACTCGAGTATATACTAGAGTATATACTGAAGTATATATTATGTATATACTTTCCTATTTTTAGAAAAATAATTTACGTGCACCTTACGGACCGCTTACATTTATTTTGCTAAAAATCGGGTCTTTTTTAGGTCTTTTTTGAGTTTAATTTACGTAGGATGTGTATACTTACATTTATCCCTTATAAAAAGTACAAACGACTGTGTTGTTCCCCTTTCCCAACCCCACCCCTACCGCCCTTGGGGCGAACGGCCATCGCACCGTCGCCCAGTCACAAAAACAAATATTCAGGAAATGTTCGTCGAACCCTGTCCCACACCCACCCTTACACGTCTCAACATACTAAGAGCGATCCCAATCCCACCCCCACCCATCCGTGTATGAAACAATTCGTCTTCGTGTTATTTTTGGGTCGCCCAAGCAGAGGCAGGCCTCTGCTCCCGTGCGCCGCCGCTGCACCGTGCACAGCGCCGACGCTGGTGCGTCACAAGTGCCACACCCTCCTCCATCCCCGCCTCCGCCCGGATGGAGGTACCAGTATTCCCAATCTCACCCTGTCACTTCTGCCAGAGTTCTGGTCCCAATCTCACCCTGCCACTTCTGCCAGAGTTCTGGTCCCAATCTCACCCCCCACCCGTCCGGGTGACCTTCGTGCTGGACCAACTCTGAAACGGTCGCCGGTCTACGGACCTCCTGACGTCGCCCCGCCGACACGGCTCCCGATATGACACTGGTGTTATATATAATTGTGATGATTTGACATGATGATTGAATTGTGCTATGATTTGACATGATGATTGAATTGTGCTATGATTTGACATGATGATTGAATTGTGCTATGATTTGACATGATGATTGAATTGTGCTATGATTTGACATGATGATTGAATTGTGCTATGATTTGACATGATGATTGAATTGTGCTATGATTTGACATGATGATTGAATTGT
>ERZ779852.287-NODE-287-length-55552-cov-6.629079_pt1 | contig 55552 bp, 52 predicted proteins | sample MGYA00511559_ERZ779852 | MGnify/ENA primary metagenome ERZ779852 (study PRJEB29588, sample SAMEA2157977) | human gut metagenome | biome: human gut; feature: human-associated habitat; material: faeces | place: Denmark | collected 2008/2010 ...
TCCTGCAATATGTCAATTTCGTCAATCATCGGAGAATTGGTCAAGTGAAATACGCATTAATTTAATTCATCCAACAGGTAAATAAACCATTATTTTTCAAGAACGAGGGATTGCCACGCGGTGCCTGGAGAAGAATCGGATCAACCGACCAGCGATGCACAGAGGAAGATTTGCATGTATTCTATACCGAAGCAGACAACTTCGACACCGCTATCGCTGAGGATACCGATTTGGAAGACCTTGATGAGAACGCAGTGAGAATATATCGAGAACTGCGGGCAAAGGTCGACCCTGATGCTGAAGAATTGAAATTGCCCGACATTGAGATGCTACGTTCACTCAAGGCTGTCAAGAAAGCAAAGGATGGTAGTTGGAAACTGACAAATACCGGATTGTTGGTATTTGGTAAACAGATGTCGCTACGGCGAGAGATGCCCGCTGTCAGAGTTGACTATATCCGTGTTACCGGCACGAAATGGGTTGAGGACCCATACAATCGTTTTCAGTCGATTGATATGCGAGGCCCGTTGTTGCTGATGGTTAATCGTGCGTTCAATGCTGTAGCCGACGACCTGCCAAGAGGTTTCTCAATACCGGCAGGCAGCCTGCAGGCCCGACGCCCGCTTAGTATTCCTGAAGATGCTTTGCGCGAGGCAATTGTTAACGCCTTAGTGCATCAGTCGCTTCGGGTGCATAGACCTATACAGATTATCAGATATTCAAATCGTATTGAAATAATCAATCCCGGTTTTTCGCTTAAACCGGCAGAAACACTCGGTGAGCCAGGGTCAGAAATGCGTAATCCAACGATAGGCTCAATATTCCACGAAACAAAATTAGCCGAGGCAAAAGGCACAGGTATCAGCACCATGCGCCGCTTGATGAAGGAGGCCGGTATGATGCCGCCCACATTTGATTCAGACCTTGGACGTAACACATTTACAACTCGTATCCTTCTGCATCACTTCATGCCGGAGGAAGATGTTCGTTGGCTTGCCTCAAACAGACTTTTGGCAGAATTGAATGATGCTCAAAAGACCGCAATTATCTTTTTACGAGAGGTAGGAGCTATTGACAATATTACTTATCGTCAGCTCTCCGGTGTCTCGGCTCGTGAAGCCAGTGCTTCGCTGAAGAGGCTCGAAAATCTCGGCCTATTGAAGATGAATGGACAAGGCCGGAATACTTACTATACTCCATCGGTGGAGTTGAATGAAATGTATGCGGCCAATGGAGCAACCTCTATATCTAATAATGCAACCTCCGATCCTAATAATGCAACCACTGTATCTAATAATGCAACCTCAGTGCCTAAGGATGCAACCTCAATTTTAGCCACTTTGCCCAAAGAAATAAGTCTGAAAATAAACTCTTTGGGCAAAAGAGTTCCATTAAGCACGCTTGAGGCATTGACCATTGAGTTATGCACAATTAGGCCGTTTTCCATTGAGGAACTTGCATTATTGTTGCAAAGAACCGTAAGTCATATTAGGAATAAAGTCTTGCCCCCATTGCTTTCAGATGGAAGCGTACGTTTCACCATCCCCGAGATGCGCAACCATCCGAATCAGAAATACACTGCTGTAAATCATGAATAAAGAAGAAAAGAAAGGCTACGGCATAGTAATACCGGCAGAATGGAAGGCATCAGACTTCAACGGAAGTTTGGATGATTTGTTTGCCCAAATTGTAGACCTTGATATTAAAGCTTTCTATCGCATGGCTGAAAGTACCGACATTGATTTGGAATTGCTGAAAAATGCCGGATATGAGTATCAAGGTCCTTCGGCTATAGCCTTATATGAGTTGGAAAATTTTCTTACCGACCATATTGGTAGAGCCAGATTTATGAGTTATCTTCGTTCTATGCCATCGGTAAGTCAATACATGAAGAAAGATTTCGACTATGTACTCGGTCTTTATAATCGCGATAATGATATTTTGAGTAAATACTATCCCGACGACTATGCTGAGGTATTGACACAGGAAGTTGAAGAAATGCCGACAACGAATAATCCGCTGGGATTGAAATTAATGAGATTATTTATTGATGAGTTTCAGGATGAGAAAACTGCGGCTCGTCAAGCAGTGCTTGATAGATACGGTGAACGCTTCAATTCCCTGTTTGTCTTCGAACAATTTGCTTTGAGTAGGAATATTGGGGATTGGTATAAAAACGAAAATCCATACAAAATAGCAGATATTGAGTTGTGCGAATCTCTTCAGGAGCTTATGAATGTTTATCGGCTCATGAGAGATGGAGGTCGCTTTATTATCAAGTCTGTAAACATCAGAACCCGCAAGACAGCAATAGGCAAACCTGCGGCGAAGATATTGGCTGATATGATAGTGATGGCTACCCCTCACATTAGACATTTTGATTTCCAAATGGGAGAAGTTGAGGGACGTTTTGATGAAACCGGTGAGTATATTCCGGTAATGAATACCGATAACGAGACGGTGAAAAGCATCGAACATGAATTGGAGAATACTCTGGCTTCTTTCCAAAGTGATCAGAAACTGGGCTTGTTTTACTATCTTGCAGATAATGCAATATGGTGGCCTGAAGGGATGTCTGTCACGGACAGATATATATTCCTATTCAAATTAGCAATACACTTCGGATATGTGCCGTCATCAGAAATTGATGATTTTAGCTCGGCCTATTGCAGAAAAGATATTGTGGACAAAATCAAATATCTGATTAAAACGGAAACTAGAAAGGATCTTGATAAAAAGGTCTTACGGAACTATATTCATTGACAAAACTGTAGAAACAAAACAACAACGGCGTTCATGATTATCTGTGAGCGCCGTTTTTGTATCTACTCCCATAACAAAATTTTTGACATTTTATGGAAAATCTCTAAGGAAATTTTCGCTGGGAATTTCCCAATATTTCTTTCCAGACGATGTTTCCATAAAGCTGTTTTGCACTGAGATAACTTTGCAACCGTAGAACAGGACGTAAAGCGTGAAGTTGCGGTTTCGTAATTCTGTCTACGATTTCAACATTATGTTATCTCAGAATAATCAATCCAAAGGCGGCGTAACTATGGTGGTACTGCCGCAGGAAACACTTGACGAAATCATGGAAGTGGTTCATCGGGCTGCCGATGTTCAGGGTGCAGCATCGAAGCCTGCAGATGAATGGCTCACGTCGGAGGAAGCGCGAAAGATTCTCGGTGTTTCGTCAAAGACCTGGCAAAACTACCGAGACCAGGGCGTCATTCCTTTCTCTCAGACCGGTCGCAAGATATATGTTCTTCGCAGCGACCTGGACAATTACCTTAAGTCTCACCGCATCAAACGTCGCTAATTATGAAAAGAGTAGAGATTACCATAAATTACAAGAGCAAGAACATCGAGGAAAACGAAGAGTTTACCAACACTGATGTTTACGCCTATGCATCTGGCATAATCAATGCCATAGCTGAAATGGCCATAGCTGAAATGGTGTCACAAGGTCTGCCCGTTGAAAGCCTCAATGAAATCAGTATCACTCTTGCTAAGAAAGGAGTCAACAATGAGTCCTTCACCCCGTCAATTCGCCTTAGAGCAAAATGCGTTTGCTCAACATCCACAAAATCAGAATGCCATGGATGAAAATAAAGTAATCGTTAAACCGGACAAGAAGCTATCGCTGAATACTGGCATCGAACTGCCTATCGACGGTTTACCTCCCACTGTCAGATTGTATATCGAAAGTGTGTGCCAAATCTATCACTGCCCTATGGAGTTCGTTACTGCGGCAGTGTTGGCTACAGCATCGACTGCAGTAGGCAAGAAGATAAAGGTCAACGAAGGCAAATATCCCAATATGCCGGTGCTCTGGTTCGTCTTTGTTGCTCCCAGCGGAAGTAACAAGACTTTCCCGATAAAATTGGTAACGAAGCCTCTGCGCCAGATTGATGCTGAATTGTACAAAGCGTACAAGGAGCAGCACGATGACTGGAAAGCTGTGCCAGTTAAGGAGCGCACTGATGATGAACCGAAGTGTCCGTCAATCGTCCTGGATGACTGTACTGATGAACGTCGAAGCGAAATCCTGTATATGAACAATGATTACAGTGACGTTAACGGTGTCGCCGGTAATAAACGCGGTACCATTCTTATTTGTCCTGAGATGAAAGGAATGTTCGACTCCCGAAATCAGTACCAGAATGGCGGAACTGCACCGATATCGAAGATGCTTCGCCTGTTTGACTGCGATGACATCAAGGTTGACCGCAAGGGCAGCTTCACTATGCTCATCAAAAATCCGTTCTGCAATGTGCTTGGGGATTTACAGACCGGTATGCTTCGGGCAACTTTCGGTAGCGAGTTATTCATGACCAATGGCCTGAACCAGCGCTTCTTGTTCTGCATCGCAGAAAATATCGAATATCCTCAGCGTAACCATGATACGTTACCGCAGGAGATTGAAGATAAATGGAGCGCAATAGTGAGAATGCTCTACGAGAATATTTATCACGGTGAAGGAAACGTGCATCGCACCCTGTTCCGCACCACAGATGGTGAAGTACGTCTTGGCAAAGAAGCCGATACACTCTACAATCAGTACTACAACGAATTGCAGATTAAGAAAGATAAAGCGAGAACCGACTATGAACGCTCTATCTATAGCAAGTTGCAAATCCATGTTCTTCGATTAGCCGGAGCGGTTCACGCTCTTGAAGTCGCCGAAGAGAAAGGTTCGCGTGACGATTACTATACCATCCGCGAGAATGCCATGGAATATGCTATTCGGTGCATGGCATACTTCGAGCGAATGGCCATTATAGTGTACGAAAGACTTACGGCGCCTTCTGAGGTAAAACCGGCCAATGAGTTGACCAATGCAGAAATATTGCGTGAGTTTATGCGTCGTTATCCCTCGGTATCGCAAAATGCCTTAGCCACACTTATCAATAAAGCGCCGGCATATATCTGCAAAGTGATGAAGGCAAAATGAGGTTAAGGTTAATTCCCCGATAACACACTATGTATCAATTGGAACTGTCTTAACCTTATCTTAACCCCGGCGCTCTCGATTTTATAAGAGAACGCAGATTGCGAGGTTAAGAAGAAGTTAATAGTCATCTACCTGAAAATCACTGCTTTTATGCTATAATTAGCCTTAACCTCCAATATATCAATCGTATGATAAATTTACACAACATAAAAATCAGTGTCTATCGCGGTGTCCGCGACCGCTTTGGCAGGGTGATGTCGCTCTACGACTTCCTGTTCAATGTCAATATCGGGGCTATAAATACGCTGAGGTCGTGCAAAGACCCCGAGCGACGCAAGCAAATCAAGCAGTCACTACCCCAGGCAACCATCAGCGGAGTCTTCTATCCTGTCCGGTCTGCCGAGAACTTAAAACAACACAGCGGGTTGATATGCGTAGATATCGACGGCAAAGACAATCAGCATATCAGCAACTTTGATACTCTAATCGAAGATGTGCTGAGCAAGATTGACGAAGTAATGTACGCCGCGCACTCCGTAAGCGGGAGAGGATACTTCGTGATAATCCCTCTGAAATATCCGCATCGGCATAAAGCACACTTTGACAAACTGGTAAAAGTGTTTGCCGATATGAACATCAATGTCGATAAAGCATGTGGCGATGTGTGTCGCTTACGCTGCCAAAGTTACGACCTGCACCAATATATCAATCTTAACGCCAAACCATTCGCAGGTGTCTACGAGCCCCCTAAGCCACCTTTCAATTTTCACAATTCCTTTTCTGAAAGCGAAACCGAGGAAAAAGTCGCAGCATGTTGTCGGGAGATACAGCAGTGCCATATCGACCTTACGATCAACTATGATGATTGGATGAAGGTGGGTGCCTCACTATCCTCGCTTGGCGAAACGGGACGGCAATGGTTTCATCTGGTCAGCTCGATGAATAGCAGCTACAATCAAACCGATTGCGACCGAAAATTTAACAACCTCTTGCGATCAACACGTCGCATCGGAATAGGTACATTTTTCTTTCTCTGCAAGCAAGCTGGAATAACAATATAATCACATCTTCAATTAAAAATTTCACGAGGGATGCCAAACTCAAATGGTGTTCCTCGTACTGCTTTTCAGTGTTGTGTTATAATTGCGCATTTGCGAGAGGGAGGGCGTCGGGAAGGAACGGTCCGACCTTGATTTTGATGGGCGGCAGAAGCCGGTCGGGTCCTATCGAAATCAAGCCTTAAAAATTTGACTTTCAGGCAAATTGGACATATTTCAAGGGCCCTATTCTACAAATTTCTCCAATTTGTAGTGGCTTGAAATGTGTAACGACTGAAGAATGAGGGAGTTGGGGGTTACGGGGGCTTGCCCCCGTAGTGGCTTTGCACACCCCCCACCGCCCTCGCGCTCCTTTTCGCTCATACCACTTTGGAGAGCGGAATATGCAGAGCCATTGTGCGGTAGATTAGCAAATTGCGACTTCGGCACGCAGCTACAATTAACATTTCTTAACGCCAATTCCCCAACATTTCCAGTCCATTCTCTGAGTTGAAAGAACGAAATGGTTGGTAATTAGGTAAATAAGGGTTTTAGGAAGAATATGTCTCCCTAAATTGGCGATAGACTGCCCCCAATACGCTGAGGATTTGCCAATAATCGCTGTCCTTTGCCGTAGCGCTATATGCACCATTGTGCGGTAACTTGCTGTGCAAACGAGAGCAGAACGAAACGCAGTTTCAGCTATGCCGAGTGCAGCCACCGCTCTCCCTTGACGCAGATGCAATCAAGTCGAGGGGCTGAACGACGGCGATGTGCGGTGATGACGATGCTGCGCGTAACGGAAGGCTTGTCAGCCAAATGAACGCAGGGAACTCGGAGTGCCTACAAAGGGATTAGAGCAAACGGCAGGTGTCGCGGAGGAACGGAGCGACAGGCACTTTGTCGTGGGCTTGCACTAAGACAATGTGCCGACCTGCCCTTGCTCTAAGCCGTAGGCAAACTCGGAGTGAGTGAAGTGGTTGGCCGATAGCCGGAGTGGAGTCAGTGCATCGGGGCCTGGGGCGGGCATAGCGTCGCAGACGATGAATGAAAGGAACGTGCCGGGGGCTTGGAATGTAGGCGGCTTCTTCCTCTATGGGTGGGAGGAACGTTGCTGACAGTATGGCTCACGCGCGATTGGAGGAAGGAACGAAGCAGACCGGCATCGACGGCTCGGAATAGCAAGCGGAGGCATCGGGTTGACAGCGGAACGGAAGCGAGCCGACACCGTAGGCGCAGCCGGAGGTGTCGGTGTTAGCGAGAGTGCAGCCGTCAAGATAGTCTGTAAACGCAGCGCACAGTTTATCTCCTCGCAGACCGCAGCGGTCGTTAGTCGCAGGGAGGCACGACCCGCGACCAACGATGTTCGGGCTTGGCGATGGTGAGGGTGCAAGCGACCGACGGATTGAGCGGTCTTATCGCTTTAGCGCTTTCGTAGCTTGCGGAGAAAGAACAGCCATAGCGTAGGCCACGTTCCGGGTGGGGCCGATAAAGATGCCGCCAACATTTCTGCTCACGGCGAACAATGAAGCGAGTGCCGCAGGCTAATCACCGTGCGTTCATCAGTCCTCCGTGGGTGGGCGGAACGAGGAAAGCGGCGGCTTGCGCCGACCGTAGGAACGAGAGCAGCGCAGCGGCCACGACGAGCCGGAAATAGCAAGCGGAGGATTCTTTGCGGAGCAAAGCGCCAAAGGCGATTACGGGATGACAGCGTAGCCGTCAGAGATAGTTTGTAACCATAGGTGCAGACCGTAGCGCCCGACACCATGACGTAGGAGCGGTGTCGGGGTAAAGCGTAGGGCAAGCCGGAGGGCGCAATCTATCGGCCCGAAAACCGCAGCGGTTTTTAGCCGAAGTGAAACGAAGTGTAACCTCGGCCAAAAATGCTTCGGGCTGGGCGTGGACTGAGAAGCAAACGACTGACTTAGGGAGTGTTCGTAAAAATGGCGATTACGTCGTTCCGGGTGGGGAGAACAAAGATGAACGCGGATTATAATAAATGTTTGCACAATAAGTCATAGCCTACATATATGTTAGTCAGCAGTGATTATCGATGCTTTAATATACAGCAACAGCGGCTCCCGGGGTGGGAGCCGCCGCAGGTGTGTGGGTCGTTCAATATTCCTGCTCGTGGATATTGATGCTGCTGATGTATTCGAGGCAGTCGCCGAATTTTTCTATCACGAGCATAGTGGCGAATTTCCGATTGAATGTGAAGATGTTCGACCACAGGCAGGTCGAGTCGTCGGTGTCATCGACCTTTGGTCGCTTTGCCATCGGCAAAGAAATGAATGAAGGCGAAGAACTTTCTTGCGCCCTTGGGGCATTCGAGCGAGTAGTCTGTGAGGTTTGCGAAGTCGCTCTGAACGGGTCGTTTGTCGGGAAGTATCATATCTGATTGATTTAAGAGTTATGTGCCGAAGCACTTTTGATTTTACAGTGCAATGATTGGGAGAACTGAGAAAGCGAGCGAAGCAAAAATTTCAAGCAAAATTTTAAGCCGGTGGCGTTAAATACTACCTGCAAGGTGGAGATTTATAAAAATTTGCGAAGAAATCCGGAGGCTTGTTTTGCGTTGAGCGGTCAGTCCTACCTTTGCTAATGGAAAATCAGTGCCTCGTGCCGTAACTCCAATCAGATATGACCGATAAGCGACCCATGCGACGGAGCTTCACAGACTGCCGAACTGCACCGGGGGCGCTAAAACCAATATCCTTTCGCTTTCTTTTCATTGCGGAATACAGGGGGCGCAAACAGCTTCGCGGTTTCCGACCGATGCCATTCCTTGAAAGATTCCTCATTGAGTCGGATATAGTTCACAATATCCGCGAGCCTACGGGAATTGAACGACCCCGATTTGAGGTAGCCGAGAATCTGGGCTTTGACTTGTCGGACAATAACATTCCGCTTTTCTGTCAGATCTCCGCGCAGGTTCTGCGAGCGGAGCGCTGACAGCAGTTCCGGCGAGAGCCATTCTTCGGCCAACGATGCTTCAAGGTCTATGACCTGCGGGCGGAGTTCGAGATACTTTTCCCAGCGGCTCCCCTGTATGGAGCCGACAGCATCCACGATGCCGAGGTCAGGGAAAAGTGTTGAGCCGAAGAAGTCGGCCTGTGACGATGTGAGCCACTTCGATGCCCCGACAAGTTCGGGCAGCAGCGCGGCGATGCAGTCGTCGCGGTGAGCGAGCATCGAGCCGACGAGCCGGTCCACTCGCGGCTTGGATGCCGGAGCGAGATTCTGAGTGCTGACAACGCCGAAGCCATTGGGCGTAAACACGATGTCGAGCGAGGGAATTGCCCGGCGCAGAGCGTCGGCAACAACGAGCCGCGAGCAGATGATCTTGATTTCGTTGCTGTCGGTGTAACCGCAGATAGTGTTGAACGTACTTTCAGAAGTGAAAGTCGTTTTGACCCAGTCTTCGGCGAGGTCGAGAAAGGATGAAAGCCTTTCGATAAAGGGCGTTTCGCCCTTGACCGAGGCGATGATGTTGGGAATATATGCGCGAAGCTGCGCATCAGTCGTTATCAGTTTCATCAGTATTGGTAGTTACTTGTTTGGCGTCTTTGTGTTCATCTAAGGTTGTAAGTTGCATAAAGGGCACGTCAACTTTGACGCCCTGCCAGCCGTTAAATCGGATTATGATGCGATGAACGGTAAAGAGCAGGTCGTGATACGGCTTCTGCAAGGCTTGCGCGATGGTGTAAAGCTCGCGCTTGTCAGAGCCGGAGTTGTTGGATTGGGCTTTGCCGGGTACACTTCCAACGAGATTGGAATGGACGCGCATAGTAAAGCATATCATATTGATAGCTTCCTGTATGTCGGTCTCCCAGTCGCCGCCCTCCTTACTGTCATCTATCTTGTTGATGACAACATCGTGCTGCTCCTTGCCGTCAGGGGTAACATAGAAAGTCGAGAACCAGGCTTTACCGCTGTTCTCGGCACCGGTGAGGAAGTCGAGAATCTGCTGTTTCTCGGCGACGATACGCGCCTGTTGCTTGCGGCGGTTGGTAATGCCCTCGGCACGGAAAATACCCTCCCAGTATTTCGCCCCGACCTCTATGTGGTACTTTATCGGCGCTGAATTTTTCAGCTTCGCCTCTTTGGCGATGCCGATAAGTTGCTTTATGTTATACCATTTCCCTTTGAAAAGCGCAGCATAATAAGGGATGGGATAATAGGTAGAGTCAACCGTAGGAATACGGCTGACGATGGCGAACTTCCGGCACTTCGACTTCTTGGCGAGTTTGTCTTGCAGATCTCGCCACGGAGAAGTCTGGTCGAGCAGGTCGATTTCCTCGATGTCGCTCCGCGACGAGATGGGTTTACGCCAGTTGGCGTAAAGGATTTTGGAAATGCGACCGTGCTTGTCAGCCGGAGTGAAGCGACAATAACAGGCTTCCTTTCTCAACAGACGCACAATCCTTGTGCCCTCCTCGTTGAGAATAAGCATCGACACGGCGAAGCCGAAGTGCTTGAAGTCCTGACAGATGCCGAGAAAGTAAGCTGCGATGTCGTTGTCAAGTAGGAAGTCTTCGACAGCCGACTTGACCGATGCGGAGGCTTCGGTGGCGCAGTATTGCAGCCCCGAACCGTAGCAGACCTCGGCGTTGAAACACTGGCAGGTTGCCAGAGTTTCGTCTTTCTCGACAAGCGCGAGCAAGTCGAAAGGCATCTGATTGTCGCCGCCCCACGGAATATAAGAGAGTGTATCGTCTACAATCGTAGGCACGATGTCAACGTCCTCCTTGAATACTGACGCGGAATTGACGGTGAAGGCTGCACGAGCATCGAAGCCCGGAAGCGTCTCGACTGAATTAAAGTTGAGTTCGGTAAAAGAGAAGTCCATAACTGAGTGGTATTTGCCACAAAGTTATGGACTGAATGGGTTGCGCGAAAAGACGCTTATTTCTTTCCAAATAGCCACGCAATTAATCCAATTACTAATACAACGACAAAAGCTATACCTAATAATGCTTTTCCAATTTCACATATCCAAAAAAGGAGTGGAATTAGACCAATAAACCCAATAACATATAATATTGTTCCAACGCATCCTTTGCTAGCGCTAATATCAGATGAGTTTGATGAATCATTAGATTTAAAAATGAAATATCCAATGGGGAGTACTACGATTGCAACTAGAAGACCAATACCAACTTCAGAACCATGTGGCAACGGTAAATCTGGCTCATTTGGGTCATATCTTGGCCCTGCGAAAGAACTCAATGAAATCAAAAATGCAGCCAACGATAAGAAAAATTTTTTATTTTTCATTTGGTTATAAATTATAAACTTTAGAAATGCAGACTATAACTCAATAAATTCAAATTGATTTCACAAGTTTTAATATCTATCAAGAATATATTCTGAATCAGAAATATTATTTAGTCGGTCAATATCTACATTTTTTATCTTTGTTGTTTTATATCGGTCCAATGAATAGAATCCTTTATGAATTTCATTTGCAAGACTATCAATTCTATTAAAAGTAGCTTCTAAGAAATCCATATCCATTCCTAATCTCTCATCATAATCATCAATACGACTAAGTTCTCGGCCACAATTATAAATGTGCCAAAACGCCCATCTTTCTTCTTTTCTAGAAGAAGGAGCACATTCTATAGGGCCAACTGCTTTATGTGCGATCCAAAAACCATCTAATTTCTGGTCTATACTAAAATGATGTCTCATTGAAAAAGACCCTCCCCCGTATAAAGGTAAATTTTCGTAAATATACCTTCCCTGGCCATTTCTAATATAGTCAATTATTATACTCTTTTTCATTCTAGTATACAATTCAACGTCAGAATTATACTGTTCATAAAAAGAGTACCAATAATTCATAAAGTGGTCAAAGTATGCTTCTTTTTTAGCTTGAATTTTATGATTTGAGTATACTTTGTATATAGTAAAACCAACTAAGGAAGTTAGAATTATGATACATATACTTATAATTGTTTTCTTTTTATTCATGTAATTAATATTTTCACACCGCAAAGTTACGCATTTTCAACGGAATATCAAAGAAATACCTCGCAATCGTTAACGCGGAAGATGCAGCAGTCGCGAATCTTACGGCACTCGCCGGAGGAAAGTAACTTGACGTTGCGCCAGCCTCCGTAAAAATTGTATCGCAGAGAGATACAATTTCGGAGTTCGAGGATAGAGCCGTCGGATTTCCAAACGGAAATGTCGACGGGGTCGCCGGAGTTGAGCATGGTGCGGGCGGTGGATATGTGGATTGACTGAGCCATCAGGTGAAAGTGGGATTGAATTTGTCGTTGAAAATGCCGGGCGTCGTGGGTTTATCCATCACCGGCCTGTTGTCGGCAAAGCGCCATGTGAACTTAACCTTGTTGAGTTTTTCGTCGGAGTCGGAAAGCTCGCAGGTGTAGTCGGTGATGAGGATTGGCCGCAACGCTTCAAAATCAGAGTCATACTTGGAGCAGTTGTCACCGAAAGGAATACGGACAGAGGGTGCGGTGAGCATTTGCTCAACCTGGGCGCACTCGTCGGAGGTCAGCGGTCCGCTTTCGACTTCATATTCCTTTGAAGTCGTGATGTCGTAGAACTGCGAGGTCTTGCCGAGAGTGGCAAGCGAGCGGTCGGTCTTGACCTTGACCGTGGTAGTGCGCGGCAAAGAGAGGTGTTCCACCACACCGAAGCAGTTCAGATAGAATATAGGAACGTTGACCTCCAGGGCCGGGTCGATGTAGAAGGAGGCCGAGCGGTTTCCGCAACGGACGGTGACAGACTGGAGCACCGGCGAGAGCGCCTTGCCGCGTTCGATGAGCTTGTCGCGGATTTGGACAGATAGATATATTCTTGCAGAATATTGTTGACATGAGCGATTTGGCCGTTGCCCGATTGGACGTACTGATACGTCTGTCGGCGCCCGTTATCGTCAAGAAACGTGACATAGACGCGGAACATGATGCCCTCGCGTTCGGTGGTGTACCACGACACGTTGATTAAGCTGTCTGGAGCGATGCGGCGCGAGCGCGACAGCGTCAGGAAGTTTTCGCGCAGCCAGTCGGCGGGGTCGAACAAATCCAACAGCTTGTCGCAGTACAGCACCCGAAACTCCAGCTCGGCGCTTTCGTCACCGAAAGAGGCTTCGAGTTGGACGTCGACGAGGTTCATCTCGTCGTTACCGGCGATGTACTGCTCGATAATTGGAGATATGTCGGAGACAGTCGCATAGCCGTTGAAGGCGTAGTAGCGGCCTTCGAGCAGGACAGCGCCGTAGATCATGAGGCGGAAATCGACTGCTTCGTGGTCGGTGTAGATGTTTATGTCGGGAATGACACTCGACAGAAACAGACTGGGTTGGAAAACTGAAAACTGTATCATGCGGCAAAGGTAGTCGGTCGCTGATTGAGGATAAAAGACATACTCGGCTCTACTTGGATGGCCGGTAGGCACCGTCCGAAGCCCTACTTAGCTGAGGGATAGAGCCGCAAAGGTGGTTGGACTCGGCGTTTTCTCGGATGCCGCCGTCAGGTGGACCGCCCGGAGGTCATTGTAACCGCAGGGCAAAACGCCGCCATGGTGTATCGTTCAGAATTTTCTCGGATGTCGCGGGTGCGAACCGGGCGGAGGTCGTTGTAACCGAAGCACAAAATTCTGCCACGGTAAAAACTTAGGCGACTCCCCGCAGGGAGCCGCCGATGGCTGATAGTTTGGAGAAGTCATTTCTCCAGATGGTCGGGAACGAAGTCCGGCGCGTCGGGGTCGATGCCTCGCGCGATGTACTTCGAGCGAATGGCGTTGTAGGATTGTATCACAATCTGATTGATGATGCGGAAGTGCAGGTCGTCAATCAGGAGAGCCATCTGCTCTTTCATGCTCGGGAACTGCTGCCCGAAAGCGAAGTTGATTGTCCGTGCGGCTTCGAGGATTACCCGCAGTTCTGATTCAGTGAATTTGTTGTAGTCGACTTGCATTGCTTTGTGGATTAAAGGGTGAATGTTTCGTGAGTATTGTGGTCGAGATGAGAGATGCGCAGTGTGTAGTTTTCGGCGCCATGCCGGTATTCCACGCGGACAAAGGTATCGCCGTCGCGCCAGCAGTAGAAAAGACCGAGGCGCATGGCCTCGAAATCGTCGTCGGCATAGAAGTTCCATTTGCCTTGTTTGGTGATGCAGGTATATTCTCGTTGCATGGTCGTGAAGTTTGATGGTCTGACTTTAGGGTGAAAGCAAGAGAGGCTTACGCCTCCCTTGCGGCCTCGAACTGGAGGCGTTCGTAGATGGTTTGGGAAATCGTCGCTCCGTAGCGGGCTTTGAGCAGGTGCATGTAACGGATAGCGCTTTTGGCGGTTTTGCATCCGCAGCCTACATTGTCCTTGGGGGCGACGCCCTTGAAGTAGACGTACCAGCGGTTGAACTTGCGCTGAGCCACGATGAGCTTGGGAGTTACGGTCGGAGTAGAATCGACGGTGGGAGCTGCGGTTTGAGCTGCGATGTTTTCTGCGGATTTTTTAGTTTTCTTTGCCATGATTTTGAAGTGTTTGGGGTTTGAAATGTGAGCCGAGGCTCTTAATTTTTACGGTACAATCAAGTGGGAAGCTGTTTGAGACCGAACAAAAATTTACAGAGAATTTTAAGCGTAGCGGCTAAAAATGAGGCTTGTACCATTTTTCGTAAAATTGTCGCAGAAATAGCATAGCGGTTTTCGTGAGCGTTGAGTTGGCGACCTAACTTTGTACAGGAAAAATAAGCCGTGGGTCACATCCCCAAATACGGAAAAGGCAAACAGAAAACTAACTGCAGACAACTCGGCCTCATCGCTTTAGCGCTTGCGCAGCAAGAACCCGCCCTGCCGGAGAGACTCAACAAGTCACTCCGCACTCGTCACGGCAGCAGGTTCAGCGGTACGGCTACAAGGATTGGGCAAAGACTGTCGAGATGCGGAAGCAGCAAAGAGCACCGTTGCATATTACCTGCGCCCGCTATGGAAAGACCCAGAACTTCGGAGGGCGCCCTGTTCGGGGAAGCAACGGCGGTGTCCGTTGCGCCCGAAAGTCTGACCCGATGAACGACCGTGCAACAACCTATGTGCATCACAACGGCAAATGGCTGTGCCGACAGATGAAGAAGCCTGATGGCGAGAACCGATGACTGGCGCGACCGCGATACCTCGCGCGGAATATGGCGGCGCAAGCCACTGCGCATCTCCGACCACAAGCGGAGCGTTCACCCTCCCGAAACGATGTCAGCGACCACCGACAATGAAAAGGAGCGGTCAGCTCGGATGTCGCGCGAGCGAACCTACCCGACAGCCCTCACGGCTAAAGGGTCTGACCCGCTACCCGAATACTCGGCAAGTTCTCGGATGCCTCGCGAGAGGACCGACTGGAGGCCGACCTGCCGGAAGTCAACTTGCCGCCCCGGTGTCGGCTTAGAGGCGGCGCCGGAGAGACGATGAACAAATGAGAGAAGGCAATGGCGACAGATGAACAGAGCAAAAGGCTGCCCCGGCGGACAGCCTGCCCTTTGAAGGAGGAGGATTTTACCAACCAACAAAGCAGCCCTGAACCATTGTGTAATCGACGTCATCGTGCAGGGAGGCTGCGATTTCCTGTGCTTCCTCGGCGTCGCGGGCTTCCACTTCTTCAGTGTAGCTTTCGCCGTCGAAAGTGATTACTTCTACCGAGAAGTATTTGAGCTTGCGGTTGGAGTTGAGAGAGCTGTCGAATATGTTCATTACGTGGGTCATGATTTTGAAGTTTTAGAGGGTTTTTACTGTGCGCCGGGGCGCGTTTGATTTACGTTGCAATAATTGGGAGAGCTGAGGAAGCGGAGTTGCAAACGTTATTTCAAGCCCACGCGGTAAAATCTTGGGTCCTGGAGGGTGAAGAATTTATGAAATGTTGATTGCAAGCCCGGAGGGTCAAGCCCACAGGCGCAGATGTGCGGTCAGCCCTACCTTTGCGATGTAAATTCAATGTGCCTCGTGCGTGTTTACAAGTAAAGTTCCTCGCGAAACGTGCTTGCTAAAAATCGTGTCACTCGTAACCCGCAGGGCATATTTGGCGGTGAGCGCCGACCGCTCCGCTCAAAATACACACCTATACCGTGAAGTAATCACCGACGGTCAAAGCGGAACACCTTGAAATAAGAAGCCCAGTCGAGGAAGTATAGAAAAAGAAATCGCCCCTGCACGAGTCGATGGAGCGAATGGTTCAGAGTTCACTCGGTAAAATCTCCCTCAAAGGGCATAAAGCACGGTAACGACCTATTCCTGTGAACAAGTCGCCGTAGCCGGAACATTACCACATAAAAAAGCGAGCTTCGGATCCAACGAAAAGTTGGTGCCGAAGCCCGCTGTATTAGTTACAGAACTGTTATTCTATTGTGTAGAAGATGGAATCAAGGGCATCGTTCCAACTTGCATATTCGACCGGAACGAAGCTTCGATAGCATGGCGCTTCTGCCATTTCTCTTGTCACGACTTTTAGTGTAAGATTCTTTAAAGTATCGTTAAGCTGTTCAAGTCTTCCGGCTGTGATTTTACCCGAGTCAAGGCGGGGCATCAGTTTTTGTGTGATGTATTGGTGGATATTAATCTGCTCAGGGACTGACTCATCCACCGCAAAGTCGAGACGACGAAGCCTAAATTTCAATACCCATTCGGGATTGGCGTTTTCGACATAAGTGCCATTAGAGCCATGCATTCCAGAGAAAGAATCGAATCTATATTGCTGGTCAGTTTTTACACCCGTGACAAATCCTCGCCGAGGCATCTCTTTGTCAATTTTAAAAGAATAGGCTTTCGTATGCCACTCCCGCAATGTCTCGTTCATACGTTCTTCGTAGTACCATGGAGTCGATTTGCGGCACATTGTCAGAAGTGCGGGTGTTTGTTCGATAACAGTTTGAATTACTTCTTTGCCGGCATTGCTGACACATCCGTTTGGATGAATTCTGTAATGGCCGTAACGGTATTCGCCGATATTGAGAACTTGTTCGGGCACAATATGTCGCTTGGGGTAAATGGTGCCATAAAGCCCATCTGCGTTTCGGCGTTGCTGAAATGCAAGATAGTATGTCCAATGGAATTGGTCGCTGAGTATAAAAAACTTAAAATAGATAACCGCCCTGAAATACTTATTGAGGTCTATAAATACGGACAGTTGATGATCTCCTTCCGAGTCAGCGCTTACATTTTTGCCAAAACTATTGGCAATGTTTCTCAACTTCTCGATTTCAGAATCGATTTCCAAATAGGTCTCAAAATCGTAATTGTCCATGTTTGGGTGGTTTAGAGGAAACGTAGAGCAAGATAGGCTACAAATTCGGCACCATGTGTCGGGGAGGGCTCGTCCGTAACTTCCATTCCGGCAAGTGCCACCATGGAAGCACGTGTCATCCAGGGGACTTCATGGCCAAGTATTGGTTGTGCGGCTTCGCAAATATTGACAAATTTATGCTCGGACTCAGGATCTCCCATATTATAATGGGCAAACGCTTCCTGTAAGATTACTTTATCAAGACCCATGTATGAAACCATGGGCAACCCCTCAATCTTATTCTTGATTTGCGCCCATACATCCGGGAGGGTTGGGGCCTCGCGAACCATTTCCTCAGTAATACTGTCATCATCACATTTATCAAAGTTGAAGGGTTCCGGATGAACATACGAATGGAATTTGTGTACAATTTCATTATCGCGCACAATTGCAAAGGCGATAGAACAAATGCTTGATGATTCGGTGTTTGCCTGCTTAATGTCAAATGCGGCAAAATTGCCGTTTAGTGTGGCTTTTGATGTATCAGGCTCAATCGGCCAGCCGAAATATCGGTTGCCGAGTGTCTTGACTTTCAGTTCCATCTCGAACCGACATTGTTCAGGTTTTAAAACCTCGACATTGCTTCCAAGTCCAAGCAAATAATTTAAGAAATCGGGCGTAGGTGCAACGAAATATCGAAAATCGGCGTATTCGTTTCCTTCGCCGGGCAATTCTTCCTGTGACGGATGAATCGGAAGTGCGCGAAGTTGTTCCGCATCTTTACCCCAAGCCCGTATGGTAATAAGCGTCGGCTTGATGGTTTCCATTATTGTTACGCCAAAGAAACGCGAGAAGTATTCATCGGCGTTGAAATTTCGCGGAAGTTTGAATTTTTTATCTTGTAGTAACTCTACATTCAAGATATTTTCAAGCTCATACAATTGCATAGCATCAAAGCTTTTGACTTTACATAGTACATACCAGCGATTGTTATGCTGACGCATTGCGTATGGTTCAGCTTTCACTTCAAATTGAGAGCCACTATAATTCTTGACAGTCAAACATACCGCAAGACCTGACGACATCGCCTCTAAAATGGGCTGAAGATGCTCGATTCCCTTAGGTACAGCATCACTAATAATACGGTCGTCAAGGCGTTTGTAAGCATTAAGGGTATTGAATATCGAAAGTGAGTTGATTACCCAGCTTTCAACATTCTTGCCGCTAATCTTCTCAGGATTCTCGATATAGTAAATGTATATGCCACCACTTGTGCGCCGACAAGCGATATTCAGGCCAAATGACTTGGAAATAGCTTTTCGCCATCGACCCAGAACCTGGCGATCAATCTTATCGCCGTTCCTTCTCGATTCTCCAGCCATTTTCAGTTCCCAGGCATTGCTTATTTCCTGAAGCGTCAATCCGGCATTGAAGGTCTGCAATTTACCAATAAGCCAGATATATTTTTCGATTTGAGTCATGTTGTTGATTTTTGATGCAAAGATACGAATAATAGTGTATTGTTTAGTGATACATCTAAAAATTTTTCAAAAAATTCAGGTGGGTGAATTTTTAAGACACCTGAGTCGTAATTTTGCACCAAATTAATTCTAATATGCTATGGCAGGATTTTTTAAGAAGCTAATAGATCAGGTCAAAAAGGAATATCCCGATGTGGGAGAACTTATCGACTCGGCACGGGGAGGCAAGGTGAAACAATTCCTCCAAGACCAGGTTGCTGAAATCACCGGTATGGGTACGTCGAGCAGCCAGCAAACGTACGGTGAACTGCTGAAACAGGAAGCTGATGAACAGCAGGCTCGTGCAAAAGATCGGGCTGAACGACTCAAAGCTGTCTACCGTGATCCGGCTGACATTGAGATGGCAGCCGAGACACGCCGCCTCATCAATGCCCGCATCAAGGACAATCTCCGGCCCCGCAACTTCCTTTGGGGGCCAAAAGAAACTCTTGACGAACTCGCCGAATACATCATCGACAACTGCGATAAGGAAATAGACGAGCTTTGCGCATACATCGAAAGCAAAGGTGTACGCTATGACCGCGAGAAAATGGAGGAGGAAATCAACTATTTCCGAGGTCATTCAATATTATACCTCTATCGGCGAAACAGAATCGAGGAATATATCTTCCTTGATCGAATGACATCCGATGAAATCATGGAGCTTGTTGACGAGGACATCCGTCAGATGGAGGAAATTCGCAATAGACATTAATCACCATTAAACCAATACCAATATGGCACTATTCAAACTGACAGTAAAGCGCAAATTCAACGTGCGCCAGGGCAAATTCGCCGAACCCGGCATGACAGCCGAAGTAACTTACAACGGAAGCAACTTCCCCATTGGTGATACAAAGTATCGTCTGGAAGTCACAGCTCAGTTCAAAGCCAAATATGGCATTGACGTTGACCCCGGACAAGTTTCCACAGTCAACTTCGACGTAAAGAAAGCCTGATGCCCTATTTTAGAATCACACTCAAGCGCCTGCTGTTGGATAAAAACGGCAGACGCGTTGAGCCAGGCATGTGGGCCGAGGTGTCGCATGATAAACCCTACGTCAACTGGGCGGCTCCCCGCACGCTTGATGACATAAAGTTTCAATTTCGCCTGAAATATAATATCGAACTAAACGGTGGTCAGATAGGCCCGAACAATTTCGACGTCACGAGAATATCGTGAATCCTCAAACTGTAATCATGCCAGCCATATTTTATCCATTATTTGGATATATTTATGGTTGGAACGGCCTATTTGCAGAGCATAGAAACGGGTGCCAAGGCTTTTTTCTTTGTTGATGTTAACCATTGTGGTTGCTTTCGGCGCCGGGAACTCGAAGTCTGAAACTATCAGCACATCGGCCATTTCGTATGCTCCGGAGCGGAGGACGCAGATAGCTTCGGCCAACATCTGCTCGCCATCTGTGCCACCACTGAGACTGTCGCTCAGGAAATGATCAAGTTTGCCCCAGTTGCGAGGTTTGGCAAGGTCGACTGCCTTTGCACGGACAGAGAAACTGATCAGGTAGCATGGCCTTTTCTGTTTTTTAGCCATGCGAAGTAATTGCCTCAACAGAGAGAAGGCAATTTTAAGTGGCCGACCTTCCATAGAGCCGCTGGTATCGACGCACACTATGATAGGACCTTTCGTCAGTCGCGGGTCTTTGCGGTGTTCTTCAATCTTTTGAGGCTTATCCTTGCCCGGACTTGAAAACAGTTGGAGTTCCTTGGTGACGTATCGTTTAAAGAAGAGGTCTTCGGGCATAGATAACTCCACGGGAAGGACTCGTTCGAGGTTGTTGCCCGACTCGACCCGGTCAAATTCCTCCACGGATGAATTTTTTGCCACGGTTACCGGCAGGAATTTGTAAATAATACTATCTTTTTCCTCCTTTGACGGTTCTTTGTCTCGTCCTATTATGTCAACAATCTCCTGAAGTTGAGGATAATAATGGATATAATTGTCAAGACGTTTTTTGTCTTGGTAATCCTGTATCCCAGCTTCCCGGCTCTGACGCTCGAACTGGTTTCTGGCACGTTTCAGGATTTGGCTTTCCTTCTGCTGGAGCCTGGTACGACAAGCCATCTCCCAGTCACCGGCGACAGCGGCAAAGACAGACTCATTGTCTTCTGATTCCAACTGGGCCGCGTATCCGGATATATTTACCTCGTATTCCGAATAATTGGCTTCGATAGCGTCCCGTACTTGTTGCCACATTCCAAGCTGTTCATCTACAGGAGATTCTTTGAAACGTGCAATCATTCCCAACTCTTTTTCCGCTTCCAGTTGTAATGCCTTTAAATGCTTAAGCAAGAAAGCAAAGAACGACATCAGTTCATCCTTGATAACCTCAATCCACGTGGGGTCGGAATCCTTAGTCAGTTCATTGTCGTCGATAACCTCCCGCATATATTCCGCCAGATAATCGTCTTTGGAAATCGAAGCCGGCATTTCTCCGGTTTCTACATAAGCGTCGAAAGCATCGCTGTATTCTTCAAGTCTGGTGTCAATATCAGTGTAGTCGGTCATTTTATCATTAATGCTACGTTATTGAGTTTTACCTCGGTTGTCTTTATTAATTCCTTGACCTCCCTTATCGTTTTGTCGACCAAAGCAAGGTCCGTTTTGGAGAGGAAAATGTTTTTGCCGACTGTAAAACAGTCAGCGACCATTTTCTCCCAGTGGGTAGTGTTCTCCTGCAACAAATCCTGAATGGCTGTGATGCGTTGCTGTAACGGCAGATCATCTATAGCCTTCTGCTCCTTGGTTCGTTGGCCGTCTTTGCGACGAAAGGAATACGGAGCACCGTCGATAATTATGCCATCCTCGCTTCGCTGAAGTTTTAAGTTCCTTAGGTTGGAAACATTATGAGGAAGATTGTCAGAAGTTTTGCCAGGCATCATTGCATGGATAATATTTTTCTTCCGTTTTGCATCAAAGTACATTATTCCGTCTCTTAGGGTATTGTTCAACGACGAGTAGTCCCATTTTGAGAAATAGGCATCTCCGCCGGGATAATTTTCTATGAGATAGTAGAAATAGTCATACTCCTCTAAATTATCCACTTCGTTAATTCGAGATGCGACAATAGTAGACTGTTCCTTTCGGGCAGTCATCATATCGCGGATTAAGCGTTCTATTTGGTTCAAGGATTTGATGGTTGCATCCGATATGCTTGAACAAATTGCATTGAGGACATTCGGGATGCACTCAACATCATTCCAGAAACTGTGTATAAGTAGCAGATAGTCCGACATGTCGATTTCCATACGGCCATTCAGATAAGCCGAGGTCTGCATGAAGCGGTAAGCCTTACGCCAACGTCGGTCGGAGATGTAATAACGAAGTTTGTTGCCGTCCTCTTTTTCCAAGTCGGCAAAAGTTTTACGTAAGGCTTTGATGGCGTTAATGACCGACTCATTAATGCCGACCGATTTTGACTCGTTCTGCCACCGGGCATACAATTCATCTGTGATAAACAGGTCGTCAGCCAAGTCCGACTGCTCGCAGCTCATCGACATTATCATCTTGAAAAACGCATCATCGTTCTCAATGCAGTTGGAAACCATCCTTATAAGGAAACGGTCCCATAGAGCCTCCAGGCCTTCATCCCTGGCCGGGAGTTCGTTACTGGCCGCTATCAGCACTTTCATAGGGCAGTGCATTATCTGTCCTCCATTATGGAGGATATGTTCGTTGACAATGGTTAGGAGCGTATTCTGAATCGACGGTCCGGCCTTCCATATCTCGTCGAGAAATACAACATCGGCCTCAGGCAGATAGCCGGTAGTTAGACGTTCATAACGGTCCTCGTTTTTCAATCGTGAAATGGCAATCGGGCCAAAGATTTCATCCGGGGTGCTGAAACGCGACATGAGGTAGTCAAACGATTTTCCATCCTTGAATACTCGTTTAAGGCGACTCGCCACCATACTCTTTGCTGTTCCGGGAGGGCCGAGCAGAAACATATTCTCCCCAGCCACGGCGCATAGAAGCGAGATGGCTATAATTTGTTCCTTTTCATAGACGCCTTGCGACATCCAGTCAACCAGCATCCTGATATGTTCACGCTGAGTTATTGCAGTCTTTTTCGACATAATAAATGGTAATTATCAGAAAGAGACAATCTGTTTGGAATCAGGGACATCCTGAGTCATCGTACGGAGCACGCGCCGCCGTTCTTCTTCAGTCAGGAAATGACGGTGGCAGATATTCCGTGCCTCAACCTCCCCGGCGAGACAATGATAACGTCGCCGTCCTATCGTCTTGGGGTCGCCGCCTTTTGCAAAGCCCTCGATTTCCTGAATTAGATGCTGGATTTCGTGGAGTAGCACTCCCTCAATCCGATAGTCGAAGATGTCCGACGGGGAGCCCATGGACACGACCATTCCCCCGGTCTCAGGATTATAGTACCCGGCAGTGCCCTTGCGTGGAGAATACATGGCGTAGAGCGTAAGGTTTTCAAGTTGAGGGTATGCTTTCAGTATTAGCGCATCTTTCAGAATCATCCTGATGTTTATTGGTTCACCAAACCGCGGCTTCACATAATCTTCGATTACGTCAGATTCCATGAATGGATCCGGTATCTCGTAGCGCCAGAATCCATCGATGCCCTGCTCCCACCCGGTCTGAATTTTAATGACAGTTAAGTCAAAACCTTCCCTAACCATTTGCTCGGCTCTGTCAAATCCGAATCTGTTTTCAGGGTCAAGGCTTGATACGCCTACCTGTCCGATATAGCTCATAGGTCGGTGATTAAATCGGTTTTACCATTGATATAGTTTTCGAGGCTCGCCCTTATCGTTGCAAGACGCGGGTCATAGAGACATTCGTCGAGAAACTTCTGAGCGACATCCTTTGGCGGCGACGAAAAAAGCATTTCATCACGATATCGGGCTATGATTCTACCGACAGCTGATAACTGGTGCCGACTCGTTACTTCTGTCAGCTTATCACAAACATAATCGCTGAACTGTATGACTGGCACCTTTACGGAATTAATCAGCATCCGGTGGATTTCATCCGCGACTTTCTGCGCAAAAGCCTCCCAAGAACCCAGCTCTCCATCCAGAATCTGTGCCTTTGACAAATCATGCCACTGAAGATATAAAGCCCTGATTTGTCCGGGCATGGTATTTTCTTTGAATGAACGGCCATGATATGACAGCGTTCTGTTGCAAAGTATAATGTGTGGTGGCAATTCATCTGTATACAGAACTTTATCCTTGGTCTCAGGAGCAGATATACGGACTTGCATATCACGCTTTGCAGGAGGTAACATGGCAGAATGACGCCAGTCAAGTTCAGGCCACTGGCTGTTATCTTCTATCGTCCTGAGGTTGGCGAAATCCTTCATCTCGCCGACGGTAAGATACTCGCGGGGAATCAGGATGACTGCACGCAACGAAGCTAAAAGCGTCATTATTGATGCAAATTCCGGAGAATCAGGCGGCAGCTTTTCGGTCGCGTAACGCATGAGCGGCCGTTTGGGCGCGTTATTATTTTTGTTGTGGATAGATGTAACCTGAGTGGCCTTAAAGAGTTCACGTATAGAATCAAAACGTGTATCAGTCTCAAATTTTCGGGAATCCTTATCGACTACACTTATATAAAATTTCGTAGTCATTGATTGGTAATCAAGAACCGGTGAGATAGAAAAATCCAACCCGATTCCCGAAATCTGATATACATGATTTATGGCAGAAGCATACTTCAACCCATATCCAAGTGGTAGAGTGACAGTTGAAATCAGCTTTTCAACATTCTCTCCCGTCATTGGCAGGAGCAGACCTCTCTCTGTCTTTGCGTCCCCGCTTTCTTCGTGAGAAAGTGAGAATGTAATGAAGTGCGGTTTCATCTTCTGGATAAGAGGATTGGCAAATGCGCCAAGTATGTTGCCGGTGATAATCTTACGGTCCAGTATACGATTGTTGTATTTCGCGATTTCGGAGTCCCACATCGACCCGTTGAAATTCCATTTAGGGGACGAAAGGATTGCCAGAAGCCGCTCATAATTATTCTGCGAACCTTTATCGACAAGATTCAACACCAGCTCTTTATGGATGGCCGACAAGGCAAATACGAACTGTACTTTCCCCGGCTGAAAACGTTGCCGTGGATTCTTGCCGAACCTGACTTCTTTTAGTACGGCCATAACGCGGCTGACGTCTTCCTCGACAGGAATCTGGTTCAGTATATTCCAATATCCCAGACCGATTACTGTCTTAGAAATGACAGTCATCAGCCTTTTACGTTGCGCCGACACGCCTTCAAGTTCTTTCTTCTCCCGGGCTTCAATATCTTCATAGTCTTTGTTGTAGGACTTCAGTTTGCGCTTTATGCGTTCATGCTTAGGATACCTGGCCAAAGAATTGAAGATACTCAGGTCCCAAAGTTCTGCGGGACGTTGCGCCAATAGAATGAATTGCCGGGCATCAGGTTCTGCTACACCGTATTTCAACAGCACACTTAGCGTAGTGTCAAATAGTTTCTCTTTCCTGGCTGTAATCTTGGCTCGGATAGACTTTCTCTCTGACCTGTAATACGCCTCGATGTCCTTTTTGAGATCTTCGGACTCCGACAGGTATCTTCCGTAAAGAGTGCTTTTCGCAGCTTCAAAACTACGATATAAAGCGGCTGCATCGTAAGGATAGGTGCGATGACGGCAACGGAATGTAGAGAGCATCGAGGCGCCCCCAATTGCCGAGTCATCAATGGATGCCGTAAAGAGTTCCTCTTTAACAAATTCCGCCTCGAAATCGCGGTATTCGCGTTCAAGGTCCCACTGGTTGATACGGCGCAGTTCTTGTTCCATATTCTGGTACGCGCCGAAGATTTCTTCGATAATGTCTTGCTGAGCGGCAACGCTGAGCATAGATATTCGGGCGAGCAGCTGACTCGCAGTCGTGTTTTTCTTCAGACCGAGAACAAATGCAAGTTCCTGATTTGAAGCGATAAATTCCTGAGTTACAATATTGCCGTATTTATTGGTGATGTCGATGAAGTCAGCCTGCCGCTTGTCCTGGTCCTGATTGGCGGTGGTGTTGGCGCTGAGCGAACGGAGTTTGGCGCGCAGCATCATGTTCAGGCGTTTCTCGGAGGGAATGGCCGTGATGATATATTCATAGAGCGGCGGCAGGTCTTTAATCTGCCCTGTGCGGTTGATGCGTCCTCGCTTCTGAAGGTCGATATTCACGTCAAGGTCATTCTGCACAATAAGCATTTTACGCTGCCGGACCTCGGATTCGGAGATTTCTGCGGTTGCAACAGCATGGGCGCTCGCTCCTATGGCGCCGCAGGCGTTTATCAGAATCACGTCCAGTTTGTTGTTCTGAAAGTCATTGTATATGTGGTTCGAATGACGTTTCTTTCGTGGGATTATCGAGACGTTAATGAACTCGTCGTCACCTTCGGGCGACAGGTATTCCAACTGACGCGCACGCCCGGTACATTCCTCAAAACGAATGTTTCGGGTAACGCCGTCCTTGGCTGTGAAAGTCTCCTGTGTAATCAGCTGACGGATTACATCGATCGGCGACATCGGCAGATGAAAAATATCTTCCTCAATTCCTTCCCGGATTTGGCGGACATATAAGCTGATTTCATCAATTTTAGCCTGAATCTCTGCCACAGCGCCGGCGGCCGAGAGGTCGACGTCGAAGATTGTCAGGGACGGATTCTTTGGATTGCGGAGCGTTTTGTCAAGCAGTCGCAGAAGTATAGTTGAAAAGTCGCCTTTCGGACATTCGCCGGTTGTCGGGTCAATGCTGTCGCGAAGCACACATTCCAGGGTGTCGCTCATGCCGATTACCACACTGCGGCCTGACTGCACCTCTCGCACGGCAGCCTCGGCCACATCGCGCGCCTTAAGCGAAAGCAGGAGGATTTTGTTGACATAAAACAGCTGTGCACGGGTAGGATAAGGCCGAAAAACTTCGACCCCCTGAAGTGCAAGCATCGAGAACAGTTCCTTAACCATATCCGACAGGTTTACCAGTTCCCGGAACCAGTACATCACCTTGTCAAACAGTTCGGAATGAAGCGGCAGTTTATCGTCGAGATAGGTGTAGATAGGTTCCGGAATACCTTCGCCGGAATGTTCGCGTCGGATCATCTGCCCCTCCTTCGCCAGCTTGGATGCCACATACTCCTGCATCTGCACCCCACCATTGGAAAAGGCCTCTTGCAAAGTTTCATTAGTTGCCAGTGAACTCAGCACGGTCTGACGCATAAATGTAATCAGACACTCCGGCCGCTTGGCAAATGTTGCTGATAGGAAAACGCACTGGGTGTCGGGACAGGCCTCCAGTATTGAATTGATGCTTTGGGTTATTATCGAAATTTTGCCGGCTGATACGCTACTGCTCTTGTGTGCCTCATCGAAGATAAAAAGCGCCCGATGTTTCTCGCACAACGATGTCAGGAAGTCAAGACGCGTCATATCGCGCCGCGCATCCTTTAGTTGAGAATACGTCAGCATGACGTATTCAAACGTGTTGGCAGGGATGTCGCCCTTTTGGTATATCAGCTCAAGTTCTTTCTTTTTCGGCGATTTATACACCTCCTCATATTGCTTTGCATAAAGTCCGACAACTTCCTCATCGTCTTCATCTTCTTCCGGGCTCCAGATTTCATCGGTCAGAGGAGCGATTTTGTCCTCTATCGGCTTGTCGAAGTCCACAATGGATACGCGGGTATTCACGATCAGCGGCCGGGCATCCTTGATGCCGAGAGCCTTGCAATCTCGGTACATATCGCTGAAAAGCGTATAGCGATCGGTAAGAAATATCGGCAGATACCCCGCCAACATTCCATACCGTATCATCGCTGCCGCCTGCCGCCCTTTGCCGATACCGGTCTGATCGCCGATGATAACCGATTGACCTCGAGCCTCGATATTGTATATCGCCAGCGCGACACCGTCAACCTGTTCCGCCGCCAAAGCTACCGACAATTCTTCGGGCGACATCTGCAATCGATTGGCCACGAACCCGGCGATGTCGCCACCCAAAGCCTCATTCAGCCGAGCGTAGGCATGTTCGGTTTCTTCCGCCAACTGTTCCGGAATTACCGAGCCTAACGACTCAATAGCCCCAGCGGCTGCGCTCTTATATTTAGTTGTCTCGTCCATAATTCAGATTTTGCCGGCAAAGATAGAATACAGATATGCCATTTTGTGACACACTTCAATATAAAAAGTCTGAGTTTTGAATACTTGCTGCTTTACTCCATTATTGGTTCAGGCAACAGGTAAGGGCCAGATTGCGCCGTTTGCTTGTTGATATAATCGCATAGCCGTTCGGTTTCGGAGGGAGCGATGAAGGCACCCTGTACGCGGTCGGTCTGGCTGTTGATAGAGAATAGCATATCGCCGTTACCTTTGAGCAGTTGAGCGCCATCTTTATCGAGTATAGTTCTGGAATCCGCGTTTATCAATGTCCTAAAGGCTATTCGGGCGGGGAAGTTGGCTTTGAGCTTTCCGGTGATAAAACCGTATGAAATACGCTGAGTGGCTAAGATGAGGTGTATGCCGACAGCGTGTGCTCTCTGTGCAAGCCGAATAATATGTTCTTCTACCACATTGCCTTTTGCCCCAACAAGGTCGGAATATTCATCGATGACAACGACAAAATATGGCATTTCGCGATTCCCATCATCACGGCATTTATTATTGTATTCCCTGATGTTGCGCACCTTCGCCGACATGAGGCGGTTGAATCTATTCTCCATCTCCAGACAAAGCGAGGATAGCACCCCCAATGCCTTGCCTGCATCTGTAACAATCGGTTCATTATCACCGGGCAATTTGGCGAGATAATGGTTTTCAAGTTTCTGATAGACGCAAAACTCGCAGTGCTTGGGATCAATAAGCACAAACTTCAACTCAGACGGCTGTTTCTTGAAGAGTAAGGATGTAATGATGGAATGCAGACATACCGACTTACCTATCCCTGTGGCACCGGCCAAAAGCAGATGGCGCATTTTACTGAGGTCGGCCATTAGCACCTTGTTTGATATTGTGCGCCCGATTGCCATCGGCAACTCCATATCGCTTTCCTGAAATTTGGTCGAACTTAAAAGCGAGAGCATTGGTACAACAGTCGATGTTTCTGTGGCTGTATCGCTAACATTTTCAGAAGAAGTTTCTTCGTTCAGAAGGTCGATTGCGGGTAAGTTGTAATCGTTCATAGTCCTGATTTTTCGGCAAAGGTAGACCTCAGGTGTCCTATTTCGTGATACACCTCAAAATAAATTGAAAAAGCAACGAAAAATATCGCTGCTTCGATTCAAAACAATATTTTATTAATCAGTAAGAGTGAATTCAAAAATATTTCGATAATTTGCTTAGGACTTCATTGAAGAATTCCTCTAAAATCTTCTTTTGCGTTTGATAATTCGGGGCTTCATCGAATTCTTTCAACTTTTTCTCTTTGAGGGGTATCCAAACATTAGATGGAGCTACAAGATTTCGTTTATAAGGCTTACCGAAATATTCTGCGTCGGCTGCTAAAGATTCAGCTTCATTCAGAACAGGCTTTTCCAGAAAGTATCGAGCATGAAGTACCAACGCTATCTCCGGTTTCTCACAGAAATTGGCATAATAGATAGCGTAACCACTCAGATTATTTTGTCTCCCGAAATCAAAACCGAAAGCGCTTTTATTTGGATATTTTTTGTCATACCTCGCAGCAAGGGCATCATCATCATAGTTTACTATAATTTTTTGTACTGTATCAGCAAAACATGCTTCACTTTCAGGCTCTCTAATTTTCATCGGATTATTAGCGTACCGATCAATTCCGCAGACATTTTTCAAATATTCACCGTATGCTTTTATGAAGGGATTGTTGGAGTTTTTACAGCAGTTATTATAAAATTCTTCCCATGTTTTTATTACATATCCTTCTTTCTTACAGTTATAGTTCGTTATATAACCAAAGCGTTCTTTCGGAATCCTATAAGCTTTCTCATACTGACCAAAATGATGATTTTGGTCATATATTTTCACTTCAATGAGATATGAAATGTTCTCATCGTTTGTTTTTATCAGTATATCGACACGAGAGTCCTTTGCAGAATCATCCGGAACCTCCCGAAGTATATTGCTTACCTCACTGACATTAATTTGCGGGAAGAAAAATTTTAGAAAAATCTCTTTAAATTCGTTATCTGCATTGCATAATGCCACAGTTACATCCGAAATATCATTTTCTTTCCGGAAATAGGTCGCAAGTTCTCCAAAGAATTTCAATAAGGAACTATTTGTATTTTCGTTTGCCATGATTATTGAGTTGGTCTCGCAAATATACGACAATATTTTTGAATAGCTTATACGTTTTCTAAAAAACATTTTCAGGGGCTAACATCAATTTTGCGCTTTGAACCTGGTATCGTTCTGACGGGTTAAGCGCTGGAATGTGATGGTGGACTCACACAAAAAGCTGTCGAGGCGGAGGAGGTCGGGGACGGAGTATGCCTTATGGCTGGTGAGGTCGTGGACAGCATAGCATATTATGATGTCGTGGAGCCAATCTTTCCATTTGCAGAATGGCTCTTCCAGCCAACTCTCGTCATCGTCAAGCCTATTTTTCCCTAAGCGGGCATAGATGATGTTTTCCTGACCTTTGGCTATATAAAGCTCGGCGAGTGCCTTTATCATCAGCGTGAAGTTAGAGCCGTAATAATCGTCATCGTCGAGTTTGAGCAAGGAATCATCGCCTTGATAGATAAATCTAACGTGACTTTCAACATCATAGCCGTCATCTTCGCAGTCGGCCATATAATATTCAACTGCTCCTATGTCACCAATGCGGTCATAAGCCCGCTTAGTCAGATTGGTAAGATGACTGTTAACCTGACGGAGCCGCTCAAGATTTTCCTCCGTCAGCTGAAAGGCATCGTTGAGCAGCTTGCACCGACGCTTGAGAAGCGACTCAACGCGGTCCCTGTTGCTCTCGCTTTCGGCCCATTCGTTGTATTCTTCTATATTAGAGCCGGTGATAGAAAGAAGCTTGCTCTCAATCTTCTGAATCTCAGATTTGAAATCGTCCATAATATAGAGTGTTTTGTTTTGGTGTAATTCTATAAACAATGATATCTATAACACCGATCAATCTATAGGTTTGACATTCAACTTACGTTTTTGTAAAATAAAATCATGAGCCTTTTCAGAGCCGTTGCGGGCAAGACAAGCCAATCCTAAAAGAGATTCTCGGGACTCAAATTTTTCAAATCTATCAATGAGTTCATCGGCTGTAACATCACCAGTATAAGTATAAGGATTATTTTCGATAAAGTTGGTAGGCACATTATTCAGAAGTTTTTCTGTTAGATTATCGAGGCAAAGTCCCAGACAGATTGACCACCAGTAGGTACTTGGATGTTTCACAGATGCTATACAAATTTCTTCCCTCAATTCGAGGAATTCATCCTGCAATTGTTCAATTCGGGTGCAAAGAGCGTCATAATCTTCAATTGTATATTCATCAGGAGATAATGCTGCCAGAAAATTGTTTAATTCCATAAAATTGTCCTCACACTCCAGTGGTGTTGAAGCAACGTTGTTACTATCCCAATTGATTTCACCACTTAAAATAGCGTTCAAATCACGCCTGATTCTATGCAAATTGTTATAGAATCCATCTACTGAATTAGGAATATAAAACATGGCTGTTATATTTTGAAAGGTTTGGCGATATTGTTGTCAATTAGGTAGCGGTTGCCGGACCAGTCGCAGTTGAGGGCAAAGATGGGTCGGCGGAAGCGGCGTGCAAATTCCACGGCGTGCATCGTGCCGCTCTCGCGTTCACATTCCACCACGATGACCTTGTCGGCCATAGCCATCTGTATGCGAGTTCGGGCTATCAGTGTCCGAGGATTGGCCTTAGTGCCCGAAGGTTGTTCGCTTACTATCAGACCTCCATGAGCGATTATGTCGGCTTGAAGTCCGACATTCCCCTTAGGGTGTACCCGGTCAAGTCCTGTGCCGACGACAGCCATAGTCCGACCGCCTCCGTCAAGACATCCTCGATTGGCGGCGGTGTCGATACCGAGAGCGAGTCCGCTGACAACGATTTCCGATGAGTGGTACTTTCCAAGCCGATAAGCCACATCCAAGCCCTGTTCGTCAGGTTTGCGCGAGCCGATGATTGCCACCCGTTGCTGAAAACCGGGAGCGCGCCGGAGCAGACGCAAATCACCAAGTGTATATAGCTCAAACGACGCATCTCCTTTAGTCAAATCATAATCGAAACAGATGAACTCTTCAGGATAAAATCGTGAATTGGGGTGAACGCAAACGGGAACGTCTGTGCTCAAAGTCACATCATCGTTCCATCCGGTGACTGCCGGGAACAACTCCGCAAGAATCCTAATCACATCAATTTTAAGAATCGGCAAATCAAAGTTATAATAGGTTCTGCGTAGATACTGCGTCCAATCCTCAAAGCAGATGCCGGTTTCTCCTTTTTCATAACTGAGTATGAAGGTATAGTGCCATTTTATCGTACGCCTATCAAGCTGTACGACATACTCTTTTTCCGAAGCCGGGTCGTAGAACTTATACCACGCCACCTCTTCATCTAGGTCATGGACTCTCCAAATGTGATAAATCTTATCCTGTGCCATATTGGGAAACAGCAACTTATTAGACAAATCCTATAGCTTTATAATCCTCACGTTGCTCGTCAGCGAAAATATTTATCTCATCGCCGCACATATAGGTGGGATGTTTCCATTCGACGACTGGTGAGATTGTAGCCAATCCACCGTCCTTGCCATCGACTACGGTATAATCCTCATAGTCATAATCCTCGCAGGTTATGGCGATGGTGCATTCCGTTTCAGAGTCATTGAGATATACGTCTACGCCGAACATGGCGAAAAGTTCGTGCAATTCGTTGTAAAACTCACAGGCCGTATGGATATTACGCTCCTCAATGAGTTTTGTATAGTATGCGTGACGCTTACGCATCAGCTCGATCGTCTGTTCCATTAATATATGTCAATATATGTCGTTTATATTTCTTCGCCAAAGTAGCCACCGCTTATGTATCCCGAGTCCAGCCATTCTTCCTGTATCATGCCGCCATTGCGCTCCACAGTCGCTTGCAACCATTTCAAGGTATGGGCGTCAAGCTCCGTAAAGTCGTTAGCCACAATTCTTAGCTTAGATGAATTGCTGACAGCGATTTTGCGTAATTCCAGACAGTGAGAAACGTCCAGTTCCTCAAGAGCGGGATTTTTTGTCAGATTCAGGGACTTTATATTTCTGCTCGCCCTGATTATCAGTTTGCGCAAATGCGGCATGACCGAACAGTCAAGGCTATCTGCATAGTATTCAGTTACTACGAGCGTCCTAAGATTGGGACAACCGCTGAAATCAACGCTGTGAAGTTGCGTGTATTGCAGATATACCAATGCCGGACAATCCTCAAAGACTACCCGTTTTATCCACGTTTCCCAAGTTCCATCAACAAGTTCCTCCAGAGCTTCGCTATCATCGGAATAAAACTCGATTTCAAACGGCCACTCTTTCTTCTCGGCCGAGTTGTAATAATGTGCAACGCGACACATGCCGAAGCCTTGACGATGTCGCAGAGTTGAGTGTGAGCCATCGCCCCAGTGCACTTCAATCGAAGTGCCGGGTTTCAGCCGGGCATCGAACCAGACATGGTTACCTTCGGTCCACTCCAGTGTATTGATTGATATGTGTAGCAGTCGTTTCATGTCGGCAAAGTTAGAGCCCATGTGTCTTATTTAGCGATACACCTGAATTATTTTTCAATGCAAAGATGTTTTAGAGTAATTTCGCCACCCATGCTATCGTCAGTCGCGCTGATTAGTTGCCAGTTAATGCTCATCTCTGCGAAATATGTGGTAAACAATCGATTTAAGCGCGATAACTCGTCATCAGTAAGCGGGTGAGCCGATGAAGAATAGACAATGCAAATAAACTTATCGCCATCGCTGAGGAATGTTTTGGTATTGGGATAATAGTCGCGGTTCAAAAGCAGATCGACAAGATAATCCACCCGGTCGCTTTTACCGAATGTATGTGACTCATATCTGTTCTCGCAAATATTCTTTGCGTTGAAGATTGTAGCGACAATTTCATCTGACACCGCAACGCCCCCGTTTTCCAACCCGTCAATCAATTGCTGACGTTTATCGAGTTTGTGCAAACGCTCTATGCGCTTTTCGAGCCGGTGGAAGCGTTTGCGCTTGGTACCATTCTGATGCCTCTGTCGGAAATGGATGTAGTCCCATTCCTCCGTTGTGAAAGCCACGGCGAAATGCGCCGAAACCGAGTAATCGCGTAGTTGCGCGATTGTGCGCTTGCTGCGCAGATAAGGCAGATACAGTCTCCTCTCAAGCCGCTCCGCCATCTCGCCATATTTTGAATAAAACTTTTCAAACGGATTCCAGCGATCGTTCGGTGTAAAGCCGTAAAACGTCGCCCCCCAAAGAATCGCTCCGGCGAGCTCGGCATCCGTAAAGGGATTGTTTTCGGGTCGCACGATGGTTTTTCCGACAATATTTTCCCAATAGTCGCCTTCGATATTATGGGCGAGCAGAGGTAGCGAGCCCTCATCATCCCATTTCTCACGGGGAGTAACATCGAAAGTCACCTTTCCGCCATTGCCCTCGAAGGGCAGATTGCAGAGAATGTCAAATGCCTCCTTATAGCCGGTAAGACACTCCGTGGATTTGTCATTCCGGTGTGTATGCCTTAAAGCCTCCGCAATCGCCGGGAACCCAATCGTATTGAATAATTCCTGAACAGTCATAATCAAAAGTCTTTACAATTTGATGATTCAATATTCTTTACCGGTGAAAATGTTGATGGTGCTGTTACAGCAATAGTAGTCGTTTTGCCACAACACTTCATCGCTGATATAGAGAGAGCCGTCTCTCTTGCGTTTCACAGTGTATAATTCATAGTTGTCCAGATCGAAATCTATATTGATGGATGCCGACTTTTCGTTCCCGGAAAGGTCCACTCCCATTATTGTAAAATGCTCTATATTGTCGGCGATGAAATCGACGATTGAGGTGTATTTTGCCACAAGCTGAGAAAAGTAGGCGTGACGCTTGCGCATTAATTCAAGAGACTGGTTCATATTGATGGGTATTTAAAGCCATTTCTATACATGGATATTGCCTCCCGATACTTCTCCGGGATATATTCGGTATAAGATTCCGTGAACCTGATTGACTTTTGGATGTCGAACAGAGATGCCATGGCAAGGGTATCGACAATCGGCTCGTTCATCTCCCCGATTTGTAAGTCGGGGATTGATGAAAGCTTATCGTTGTACTGAACGAGAAACATATCCGTACACGCCCAAAGTAACTGGCGAGTAACGGAGGCTCGTTTCTTAACTGCATCGCCTTCATAATCCGATGGCATGGAAAAAATGCTCCATATAAACTTTCTCGGAACATTCAGAGCCATAACCAAGGGAAGAATATTTATCCGGGTAACCCAACCACCCAAAGCCGCGAAAATAAAAATTCGGTCTGTTATTTCGTTGACTATGGGTTTTATCAGGGAATTATCTTTCAGAGAAAACTTATCAACAGAGCCGTTAAGCAAAAATGAGCAGTCGGCAGAAGCCGAATTGCGCTTCAAGTCAGCTATATCAGAATCACAGACTATCAGCTTGTAGTCGCTAAATATTCCCGACTCGATACAATCTGCGGCAATATTGTAGCCGCCGTTGCCTATAGTAATGATAGTCGATTTCATGTCACCAACCTCTCAGTTCGCCGACCGCTTTGACTAACGACCCCTTCAATGTCTCTTCATCCAAGACGAAGGGTTTGCGGTTAGCCCGGTTGGCAGCCATAATGCGCTTTTCCTCCTCCGTTGGCTCCGGAAGATCGACCATAAACACACGGCAAGAGCTTGCCTTTCCGCCTTTGACATGATTTGCCCACAGTTCGGCCATAAGATTTCTGACACCTTCAGGCGATTTGATTCTCTCGGTTTCCACCATATTCTTTTTTTCCGGCAAAGTTATACCCAAGGTGTCCCGTTTTGCAATACACCTAAAAATAACCGCAAAAAATTACGCCCCAATCAATAACAGGTAAGATTGTAGGTCTCGACAATCAAGGACCCAAAATAGAATTAATTCGGAAATGAAAGTATTAGAGGGTAGACAGAGGCTGCGGCGTAGCATTTGCCAGTAATTTGCCAGTTGGATAAAATAAAAGCGACTTAACTTGGTGATATTCACCTTGCTAAGTCGCTTTTGGGGTGCCCAGAACAGGACTCGAACCTGCACGCCTCGCGGCACGCGCACCTGAAACGCGCGCGTCTACCATTCCGCCACCTGGGCTTGGTGAGCTTGATTAGGGCTGATGTCAAGGGGAGGGTTCAGGAGGCCTCCGCAGCCGAAATTTTCGCTTTCAGTGATGCAAAGGTAGGCACTTTTTTTGAGACGTGCAAGTTTTTGGCGTGTTTTTTATAGGGAGATTTTTGGAGGCGATGTAATGTGCTGAAAATCAGGTGGAATGAGGGACGATAAAAAAAGATGGGAGAAGTAGGGCGTGAATTTTGCGAGGGTTTTATTACTTTTGTATGCGCAGTGAGAGTGCACGCGCGGGGGAATAACGAAAGAAAACAGACGATAAACAGACGATAAACAGACGATAAGATGAAAGGCGGAGTTATGGCAAAGATATGGGATGGGGTGAAGACATTGATGCAGAAGGGATTGGTGCTGAAAGGGTCGGCGCTGAAGGGCGTGATGCCGAAGGCTTTAAATCTGAAGGGGTTGATGCTGAGGGTATCAAGGGCTTTGGGGTTTAAGGGCGTGATGCTGAAGGGGCGGATGTCGAAGACGTCCGGGATTAATGGGATGATGCCGAAGGGGCTGGTGCTGAGGGTGATGGTGGCTGCGGTGGTGATGGCGGCGGGGTGCGGGGAGGCGTACGGGCTGAAGGGGGCGTGGCGCGGGGAGCTGGACCTGGGGCGGACGAAGTTGCCGTTGTTGCTTCGGTTTTCGGAATCGGAGGCGGGGGAGACGCGGTGCACGCTCGACTCGCCGTCGCAGGGTGCGCGGGGGATAGAGATGGCGGTGGAGCTGTGCACGGCCGACTCGGTGGCGCTGAGTTGCGAAGCGCTGAGGGCGCGGTTTACGGGACGTGTGATGGGGTGTCTGATCCGGGGGCGGTTTGAGCAGCAGGGGGCGAAGCTGCCGCTCAATCTGGTGCCGGAGATAGTGATAGGGGAGCGGAGGCCGCAGACGCCTAAGCCGCCGTATCCCTTCAGTGTGGTGGATACGGTGTTTACGGCTGCGGATGGGGCTGTGATGAGCGCTACGCTGTGTATGCCGGCTGAGGCTGAGGGGACGGCGGTGCCGGCGGTGGTGATGGTGACGGGGAGCGGGCCTCAAAACCGCGATGAGGAGCTGATGGATCACCGGCCGTTTGCGGTAATCGCTGATTATCTGGCGCGCAGGGGGATAGCGTCGCTGCGCTACGACGACCGCGGCACGGGGCGCTCGACGGGCGATTTCGCTTCGGCGACGACGTATACCTTTAAGGACGACGCTGTCAGCGGGATCAAATTCCTGCGCGGCGTGGAGGGGATAGGGCGCGTGGGAGTGCTGGGCCACTCGGAGGGGGGCACTATAGCGCTGATGATCAGCGGGGATGGAGAGGCAGATTTCGCCATCTCGCTGGCGGGAATGGCGAAATCGGGTAAGGAGACGCTGCTGGAGCAGAACCGGCGGGCGTTGGAGCGGATGGGGCTGTCGGCGGGCGAGCGTGACAACTCGCTTAAGCTCATCGGGCTGTGCTTCGATGCCATGGCTGAGCAGGCGCGGCGAGGGGAGCGGCGGCCGATAGATGTCGATTCGATCGTAAGGGCTGCGGGGCTGCAGGTGCCGGGGCCGATTATGGCCTCAGTGAGGGCTACGCAGGGACATCGCACTGGCTGGCTTGACACGTTTGTGGGGCTAAATCCGGCGGAGTGGCTGGGGAGCGTCCGTTGCCCGGTGCTGGCTATTAACGGGGGAAAGGACACGCAGGTGTCGCCCGACAATCTGGATGTGATATGCGAGCGGGTGGCGGGGGCCGATGTGAGGCTGATGCCGGGGCTGAATCACCTGATGCAGCATGCGGTGACGGGCGAGGTGGGGGAGTACAGCGAGATTCGCGAGACCATAGCGCCGGATGTGCTGGAGGCGATAGTGGGCTTTATAAAGCAGGGAGGAGATGGGAGATAGAAGATGATAGGAAGACGGGAGGGGGGCTTCTTCGGACTGCGTCCTCAGCACAGTGCTGTAGATGGAAAGGAGAGAACGAAGAAAAGAGAGGGGAGGAGGCTGCAAGCTGCAACCGAAAAGCCTAAAATCTAAAAGCCATAAACTGCAAGCTGCAATCTAAAACCTAAAACCTAAAACCTACAACCTAATACCTGCAAACTACAATCTACAATCTGAGCTCCAGGGCTTATATTGTCATTTCGCCGCAGATGGGGTGGCGGAGACAGCGGGACACCTGGATGGGGGAGAGGCCCATGCCGAATAGAAACATCATCTTGGTTAGGGCGGCCTCGGTGGTCATGTCGTGGCCTGAGATGACGCCGGCTTCGGCGAGCTGATGGCCGGTGGCGTAGCGTTTCTGGTGCACTCCGCCGTTGACACACTGGGTGACGTTGATGACCACTACGCCGCGCTCCACTGTCTGGCGGATGGCGTCGAGAAACCAGGGGAAGTCGGGCCCGTTGCCGGCGCCGTAGGTTTTGAGTACTACGCCTTTGAGGCCGGGGGTGTTGAGCTGTCGGCGGAGCGAGCTTTCGGTCATACCGGGGTGCATGTAGACGATAATCACGTCGTTGCTGAGCCCGGTGTGCACCTTGAGGGGCAGGCGGTCGTGCACGCGCCAGAGGGCGTCGGGGCTGAAATGGATGGAGAGGCCGATTTTGGCGAGCGAGGGGTAATTGTTGCTCTTGAAGGCGTTGAAGTTGTCGGCGCTCATCTTGGTGGAGCGGTTGCCGCGCCAGAGATAGTTCTCAAAGAGGATAGCCACCTCCTGCACCATCGGTTCGCCGTTGACCGGGTCGATGGCAGCGGCGATCTGGAGGGCTGTGATGAGGTTTTCCTCGCCGTCGGTGCGCACCTCGCCGATGGGAAGCTGCGAACCGGTGATAATCACCGGTTTGCGCAGGTTTTCAAGCATAAACGACAGGGCGGAGGCAGTATATGCCATGGTGTCGGTGCCGTGAAGCACTACGAATCCGTCGAATCGGTCGTAGTTTTTGCCGATAGCCTGTGCAATCTCCTGCCAGTGCTCGGGCTTGATGTTGCTCGAGTCGATGGGAGGGTCAAACTGAGTGTGCTCGATGTCGAAATCGAGCATTTTTATTTTTGGCACATTGTCGATGAGGTGGTTGAAGTTGAACGGGCGCAGCGTCGCCGTGGCCGGATCCTCGATCATGCCGATAGTGCCTCCGGTGTATATAATGAGTATGCGCGGACGGGGATTGCGTGTCGTTTCCATCTCATCGGGTGTTAGTGTGGTGTTATCAAATATGCCGCGCGCCGCCCCTGCAGGGCGGGCGCGAGAAAGGTAGTGCGGGGGATTATCTCACCTGAGCTCCGGGGGTGACGGCGCCTGTGGGTCCGATGACCACCAGCGAGCCGTCGGGGTTCTGGGCCGAGAGGATCATGCCCTGCGACATGACGCCTTTGAGCTTGCGGGGCTCGAAGTTGGCGATGAAGCAAACCTGCTTGCCCTTGAGGTCCTCCGGTTTGTAATATTTGGCGATGCCGCTGACGATGGTGCGTGTGCCCATGCCGTCGTCGATGACAAACTGCAGCAGCTTGTCGGCCTTTGGCACGCGGGAGCACTCGAGCACTGTGCCCACACGGATATCCATCTTCATGAAGTCGTCAAAGGGCACGTCGGGCTGCTGGGGCTCGGGGCGCCAGTTGCTGAGCTTGTTCTCCTCCTTGATGCGGGCCAGGCGGGCGAGCTGGGCTTCGATGGCATCGTCTTCGATTTTATCGAAGAGCAGCTCGGGCTTGCCGAGCTGAGTGCCGGCGGCGATGAGGTCGGCGCGGCCGAGCATATCCCAGCTGAGGGGACCCATGGCGAGCATGCCGGCGAGCTTTTTGCCGGTGAAGGGGAGGAAAGGCTCGAAGGCCACGGCGATGTTGGCGCAGATCTGCAGGGCGGTGTTGAGGATAGTAGCCACGCGGGGCATATCGGTCTTGGCCACCTTCCACGGCTCGGTCTCCTGGAGGTATTTGTTGCCGAGTCGGGCAATGTTCATGGCTTCCTTGAGGGCTTCGCGGAAGTGGAATGTCTCCAGGTTGGCCGTCAGAGCCTCGCGAATGTGTTTCAGCTCGTCCAGAGCCTCGGTGTCGACCGGCTCGAGGGCGCCGGCAGCGGGCACCTTGCCGTCGAAATATTTGTGGGTGAGCACCATGGCACGGTTCACGAAGTTGCCGAGGATGGCTACCAGCTCCGAATTGTTGCGGGCCTGGAAGTCGCGCCAAGTGAAGTCGTTGTCCTTGGTCTCGGGAGCGTTGGCGGTGAGGACATATCGGAGCACATCCTGCTTGCCGGGGAAGTCGCGGAGGTATTCGTGGAGCCAGATGGCCCAGTTGCGCGAGGTGGAGATTTTGTCACCCTCGAGGTTGAGAAACTCATTGGCGGGCACATTGTCGGGGAGCTGGAATCCGTCGCCGTAGGCCATGAGCATGGCGGGGAATATGATGCAGTGGAAGACGATGTTGTCCTTGCCGATGAAGTTGATGATGCGTGTCTCGGGGTCTTTCCAGTAGCGCTCCCAGTTGTCGGGGAGCAGCTCCTTGGTGTTGGAGATGTATCCGATAGGAGCGTCAAACCATACGTAGAGCACCTTGCCCTCGGCGCCCTCTACGGGCACGGGCACGCCCCAGTTGAGGTCGCGGCTCACGGCACGGGGCTGCAGGCCGAGGTCGATCCACGATTTGCACTGGCCGTAGACATTGGTTTTCCACTCCTTGTGGCCGTCGAGAATCCAGTGGCTCAGCTTCTCCTCCCATCGGTCGAGGGGGAGATACCAGTGGAAGGTCTCCTTGAGCACCGGAGTGGTGCCGGTGATGGCGCTCTTGGGGTTGATCAGATCAGTGGCGTTGAGCGAGCTGCCGCAATGCTCGCACTGGTCGCCGTAGGCTCCCTCGTGGTGGCAGTTGGGACATTCGCCCGTCACATATCGGTCGGCGAGAAATTGCTGAGCCTTCTCGTCGTAGAGCTGCATGGAGCTTTTTTCCACAAACTGGCCGTTGTCGTAGAGACGGCGGAAAAACTCCGATGCGGTCTCCTCGTGGATTTTCGAGGTGGTGCGGGAATAGATGTCAAACGATATCCCGAGCCCCTCCATCGAGTCCTTGATGAGATTGTGGTAGCGGTCAACGATATCCTGAGGCGTCACGCCCTCTTTCTGGGCCTTGATGGTGATGGGCACACCATGCTCGTCGGATCCGCCGATCATCACCACATCTTCGCCGCGCAGGCGCAGGAAACGGGTGTAGATGTCGGCCGGCACATACACTCCGGCGAGGTGTCCGATATGCACCGGCCCGTTGGCATAGGGGAGGGCGGTGGTGACAAGGGTACGCTTGAATTTCTTTTCCATTAGTCTGATATAAAATATGCAAACTCCGCTCCGCCATTGGGCCATCGCCCGGCGGAGCAGGATATATTGTCGGTGATTTTTTGCAAAATTACTTATTTTCCATCAAAAGAGCAACCTCCCGCCTATATATTATTTTGACACGTCACGATTGGCTAATTTTGTCCTGCGTACAAGACAAAATGAGAGATGATTTTCGGTAAAATTTACCGAAGTATTGATAAAATGAAGCCGGAATATAGCGTATTTACTGTGGTCAGCGGCCACAGCAGTGCTTGTATTTCTTGCCGCTGCCGCAGGGACACGGGTCATTACGGCCTACTTTCCGGCCGCTCCAGGCTTCATTGATGCGGTCCTGGAGCCCGGCAGGGATGTCCATGCCCATGGCTCGCATATTGGGACCGGCCACGATGCGGGGAGGCCTTTGGGATAGGCCTTGTTGCTGCTGATGCATCTCCTGAGAGGAGCGACCGCGAAATTGGGTGCTCGGCACAGTGTTGGCGTATTCAATGAAGGTCTTCATGATGTGATTCGCGTCCTCTATGCTTCTCACCGTGGGCATTAACGATTGGATCTCTTTTATGCCGAAAGAGGAGGTGTTTTTGGCTACATAAATGTCAATCAGCAACCTTTCGGCAGCGAAGGGAGAGAAGCCATAGCGACTTATGAGGAGATTGCGCAGCGCTTCCGACTCTTTTTTGTTGGGGAACATGGGCCAAAGCAAATCGCCCGCCGCGAGCAATTCCTCCTCCGAGAACTGCTTGAGCGGCTGCTTCATAGGATCGGTTTCATATTCGGGCACCCCCTCTCTCTGAAGGTAACTTATGAACCATGGCGACACGATGAGATAGGGGAACTCATTTTTCTCGATTTTTTCCTCATCACGAACCACCATACCTTCCAGTCCGGCGTTCAAAAGATAGTTTACGACCCGGGTGGAAGTGATATCCGCTTCCGGGAGAATCTCATTGATTCTATGGGCCAACTCATCAGGCCAAATCATGCCACAGAGCGTAGCCATGCCGCATATCAGTTGTATCGCATGATTTACCGAACTGTATAACCTGTATTTTAGATGGTCTTCAATCGCCTTCTTCAACTCATTGTCGATCAGCACTCTTATCCGGGCCGGATCATCGGTCTTCTCCACAAGCAGGATGTTGCCGTTAATAAGCCGGTTGTGATACGGTTCTATGTCGGAGAATAGCAAATCGGCATCGACTCCCCCTTTTATGGCACGTTCGAGCATGTCGAGCTCGTCGTTTCTCAGGAAGAGTGTCAGCGAAAGCGGTTTATCTATGAATTCCCCATATATGGCATCGATCAGCTCCGCTTTCCTTAGTGATTTCGGAATCTGCAGATGAAAGTCATCAATAATCTTTTTCAGCTCGGCTACCTTCATATATTCGAGCCTGACTTTCAGATTGGGTAGGGAGATGGTCTCATCAATCGGAGTGGATCTTTCTAAGACAAGCATACTTCTTTGCGGATTGGCTTATAAAATATTGTTGCAGAGGGCGGATGAAATTCGAGCGGAGGGGATTACTCGAAGATGTAGGAGTAGTTGGAGAGGAGCCGGGTCAGGCGGGGGGAGGTGCGCAGGGGTGCGAGGCTCACGCGGGCATCGTCGGCGAGGGTGATGCGGTATTTGTTGGCGTAGCCCTTGTTGAGCGCGGTCTCGAGGCAGTCGAAGGCCTTGTCGGTCTCGTCGGCTTGGGCATATAGGCATGCGCAGAGATAGTTGAGCGACCCGTCGGTGTCGCGGTTGTCGCGGAGCAGCTCCTCAGCCCATTTTATCGCCTCTTCTTTCTTGCCTGTGAAGAGGAGGGGGAAGCCGTGATACGACGAGGGAAGTGAAGTGTTGACATCCTGCTCGAGCATACGGCGGTAGATGGCCAGGGCGTTGCCGCTCTTGCCGTTGTCGGCGGCGATGGTGGCCCAAGCGCGGAGGAGATAGTTCATGGGGTCGTCGGGATGGTCGATGGTGAGCTCGCCGAAGAGTCCGGCGGCCTCGTCATACTGTTTCTGCGAGTAGAGGATGCGCCCCTTCTCAGTGATCGCAGCGGTGCGGTCGGTTACTTTCTCGAGGGCGCTGCCGATGGCGCGCATGGCATCGTCGAGGCGGTCCTGGGCGCGGTATACGCGGGCCAGAGCAATGAAGTACTCGCCGTTTTCGGAGGTCATGCCTATGGCATGGTTGATATTCTCAAGCGCAGCGGGGAAGTCGCAGAGGGCGTAGTAGCACTCGCCGAGCGAGGCGTAGATGCCGGCGTAGTTGTACATGTTCTCGTCGATGAGCTTGCGGAAGTCGGCGATGGCCGAGGGGAAATGGTCGTGGGCCTGTGCGATGACGCCGCGGATGTAGTAGAACATCCCCTGCTCGGGCGCCTGATGGATGGCATTGCTGAGGGCGGTGATCACTGCGGGATAGTCGGAGTTGCTGACATTGATCAGCTCCTGGAAGGCCTTGGGATTGGAGTCGATGCTGATGGCCATGATGAGGTCGTCGACGGCTCCGGTGTTGTCGCCGAGCATGCGGCGCACCGACGAGCGGCGCACGTAGATGTCGCTGTCGGAGGGCATCATGGCCACTGCGTCGTCCATATACTGGCTGGCGAGGCCGAGATTGTTCTCCTTTACGGCTACGCGGGCCAGACCGGTGAGGGCCTCGGCGCTGCGGCCGTTGTAGGAGCGCAGACGGTTGTAAGAGGCCTTGGCGTCGGCGTAGCGTCCGAGCTCATACTCCGAGTTGCCCTTCTGGTAGAGAGCCATGAAGCTGGTGGGATCGAGGCGCAGGGCCTCGGTGAAGTCGGCCAGGGCGTCCTCGTGCTTGCCGAGCATCTGATAGATGTCGCCGCGGAGCGAGTAGCACTGGAAAAGCATGTCGGTGTCGTCGGCGGGGGCGTAATTTATGGCGTTGTCGATATCGGAGAGTGCGCGGAGATACTGGTCGAACTTATAGTATTCGTTGGCGCGGCGGAAGTAAATGTCGTAAGCCTTGGGATTGGCATCCAGCTCCTGCTGATAGACGTCCATCATGGCTTTGGTCATGGGGTCGGACAGTCCCTGCTGCGCGGAGCATGCGAAGGAGGCCGAGGCGGCGATAGCGAGGGCCGCGAAGGCGGTTTTCAGTTTGTTGAACATTGGTGCTGTATTGTAATATATGCTAAATCGTGAAAATGATGTAGGGGAGAGGGTTTGTCACTCATATAAAGTCGGGGAGAAGGTCTGTCAGTCGGCAGGATGAGAGTTGATGGCGTTGACCGAGGCGCGGATGAGGGTGAGATGCGACAGCAGGCGCCCCATCTGGTCGAGCGGGAGCATGTTGGCGCCGTCGCTCTTGGCCACGGCGGGATTCTGATGCGTCTCGATGAAGATGCCGTCGACACCCACGGCGATGCCCGCGCGGGCCACGGTCTCGATCATGTCGGGACGTCCGCCGGTGACTCCGGCCGTCTGGTTGGGCTGCTGCAGGGAGTGGGTGACGTCGAGGATCACCGGACAGCCGTTTTTCTGCATCTCGGGGATGCCGCGGTAGTCGACGATGAGGTCCTGATAGCCGAATGTGGTGCCGCGCTCGGTGACGGCCACCTGCTGATTGCCGGCGTCGCGCACCTTCTGCACGGCGTAGCGCATGGCCTCGGGGGAGAGAAACTGCCCCTTCTTGATATTGACCATGCGGCCGGTGCGGGCAGCGGCCACTAAGAGGTCGGTCTGGCGGCAGAGGAAGGCGGGAATCTGCAGTATGTCGACATACTCGGCGGCCATGGCAGCCTCCTCGGCGGTGTGGATGTCGGTGACGACCGGGATGTGGTAGGTCTCGCGCACCTTGCGGAGGATCTCCAGGGCCTTGATGTCGCCGATGCCGGTGAAGGAGTCGATGCGCGAGCGGTTGGCCTTGCGGTAGCTCCCTTTGAACACGTAGGGGATGCCGAGGGTCTGTGCGAGCGCACTGACGTGTCCGGCGATGTCGAGCGCCATCTCCTCGCCCTCAATCACGCAGGGACCGGCGAGCAGGAAGAAATTGCCTGTGGGCGACGATTTGAGATATTCGGTGATGTTTTCGATCATTATCGTGAAATGTATCTGTTTACCTGAGAAAAATGTGCTTTACTGTTGCTTGATTTCGGCCACGGTGTGGAGGGTGTGGCAGGCGAGCAGGGCAGCGGTCTCGGTGCGCAGGCGCGCTTCGCCGAGCGACACGGGTATGAATCCGGCCTCGAGTGCCATATCGATCTCCTCGGGGGAGAAATCGCCTTCCGGGCCGATGGCCACCACGCAGTCAGCGCCGGGACGGTATTCGCGGCTGAGGAGCCGGCGCTCGGAGGCGCTGTCGCAGTGGGCGATAAACTTCTGCGGCACCCCGGCCATCTGCTCCACAAAGCGCTTGAACGGCGTCATGGGGCAGATCTCGGGCAGAGTGGCCTTGAGGCTCTGCTTCATGGCCGAGACGGCAATCTTATCGAGGCGCTCGGGCTTGAGCTCCTTGCGCTCCGACCACCGGCAGAGCAGCGGCACGAGGGTGTCGAAGCCCGTCTCGGTGAGTTTTTCCACCATCCACTCCATGCGGTCGAGATGCTTGGTGGGAGCCACGGCCATAGTGATGCATCCCTGCCAGTAAGGCTCAACCTTCTCGCAGTCGACGATCTCCACCGCTGCGCGCTTTGGGTGCGCGTCGGTGAGGCGGCAGGTGTAGCGCGAGCCCTTGCCGTCGATCACCTCGATGATGTCGCCGGGCTGCTTGCGGAGCACTTTGACACAGTGCTGCGAGTCGCTCTCGGGCAGGGTGAGTGTCTGCGCTATGTCGGGTGCGAAAAACTGTATCATATCTTACTCTGAGAGTGGGGGTCTAACGCTATAAAGTTCAGATCTGCTCTTCTATCATCCCTGCGGCGCCCGATTCGGTGTCGGTAGCCTTGGCTATGGTGGCGTCATTGTCGGGGTGCTTGCTATCCTTAAAGATGAAGAGGAAGAGCAGGGCCACCACAAGGGCATAAGCGGCGAAGATATACCAGCAGGTGCGCCATCCGGCGAGCTGCATCTCGGGGGAGTCGGTCGGTACGACGAAATGGTTGACCACCGCCATGGCGCTGAGTGTGCCGATGGTGGCTCCGAGGCCGTTGGTCATGATCATGAAGAGCCCCTGGGCGCTTGAGCGGATGTCGGGAGTGGTCTCCTTATCCACGTAGAGGCCGCCGGAGACATTGAAGAAGTCGAAGGCGATGCCGTAGACGATGCAGGAGGCGATGAACATCCACAGATTGCCGGCGGGGTCGCCGGCTCCGAAAAATCCGAAGCGGAATACCCATGCGAACATCGACATGAGCATCACGCCCTTGATGCCGTAGCGCTTGAGGCAGAAGGGGATGAGCAGTATGCAGAATGTCTCGCTGATCTGCGACAGCGAGATCAGCGCGTTGGCATTTTGAGCCGCCCAGGCATCCTTGAAGGCATCGATATGTTCAAAGCTGGTGATGAAGGGGTTGGCGTAGCCGTTGGTGATCTGGAGCGAAACGCCCAGAAGCATGCTGAAAATGAAGAAAATAGCCATGCGCTTGCGCTGGAAGAGCTTGAAGGCCCTCAGGCCGAGTGCATCTACCAACGATGCACCCTTGGCAGCCTTGGAAGTGGGGCAGTGGGGCATGGTGAGCGCGTAGCCGGCCAGGATGAGGCTGAAACATGCCGAAGCAAACAGCTGCATGTAGGTGGCCTGGAACTTCAGGCCTCCGAATCCGGCAAAATTGACGAAAAGCATGGCGCAGATAAAGCCGATGGTGCCCCAGATGCGGATGGGCGGGAAATCCTTCACCGTATCCATCCCCGCTTTAGTCAGTGCATTGAATGCTACCGAGTTGCACAGTCCGATGGTGGGCATGAAGAAGGCCACCGACACTGTGTAGAGCGCGAAGAGGGGAGTGAAACTGATCTCGGGGGTCATCAGACAGTAAATTCCGGCGAGACCCATGAAGAGGCCGGCGATGAGATGGCTGATGCTGAGCATGCGCTGAGCCGGCACCCAGCGGTCGGCGATGATGCCGATCACCGATGGCATGAAGAGCGACACTATGCCCTGCACGGCGTAAAACCATCCGATCTCTTCCTGCAAGCCGTTGCGGGCCAGGAAGTTGCCCAGAGATGTGAGATATGAACCCCATACGGCGAACTCGAGAAAGTTCATTACCGAAAGGCGTATTTTCAAACTTTTCATGGCGGTGTATTTTGCTTGTTTTTAGTTGTTTGTCGTGGTTATTGCTCACCTTTGCGCCGGGTGATGATCTCTTTGATGCGTGCGGCTTCCTCATACTCCTCGTCGGCGATGCACCGCTCGAGCATCTTCTGCAGCTCGTCGAGCGACTGCTCCTCGGTGTCATCGATAGCGGCATCGCCGAGCTCTTCGGTGTCGCTGCTCTCGTGGTCGGCATCTTTGATCTCCATGATGAATCCGGTCTCCTCGAGAATCTCGGGGGTGGTCCAGATGGGGGTGTTGGTGCGCATGGCTATGGCTATGGCATCGGAAGTGCGGGCATCGAGCACCACCTCCACACCGTTGCGGTCTTCGAAGGTGAGGGCCGAGGAGAAGATCCCCTCCTCGAATTTATGTATGAAGACATCTTTCAGCTCCAGACCGTAGGCGTGGGCCAGCGAAGCGAAAAGGTCGTGGGTCATGGGTCGGGGAGGGACTATCCCCTCCATCTTGATGGCAATCGACTGGGCCTCGGCCTGCCCCACTACCACCGGGATGCGGTAAGGGCCATCGGTCTGCGCGAGAATCAGAGCGTAGGCGCCGTTCTGAATCTGGCTGTAGGAGATGCCGAGCACCTTGAGGCGCACACGTGCGCTGCGGTCGGATCCCATGTCGTTGTTGTTATAGTCAGCCATATGGTGTCGATTGTGTATTTTAAACCGTGAGAGAGTCAGGAGACGATGCTGCGCCCGGTGATGATGCCGCTGCCGAAGCAGAGGCGGGCGTCGCGGTCGTAGATTACGGCAAACTGCCCCGGAGCTATCCCCTGTATCTTGTCGTCAGACTCGATGACGTACTCGTCGCCTTCGAGCCTGGTGAGCCGTGCGCGGGTGAAGACCGGTGTGTGACGGTTTTTGAAGGTGATCTCAGCCTGAGAGGCACCTTCGGGCCAGGGATTGCCCGAGACAAACTGCATCTCGGCCAGATGGAGCGTTTTGCCGTACTGCTTCTCGCAGTCGTATCCGTTGCTTACATATATTACATTGTCGTGGATGTTCTTTTTCACCACATACCACGGGCCGCCGCTGAGTCCCAGCCCCTTGCGCTGCCCGATGGTGTGAAACCAATAGCCGCGGTGCTCGCCGAGCTTGCGGCCGGTCTCTATCTCCACTATGGGCCCGGGGCGCTCGCCCAGGTGGCGGCGGATGAAGTCGTTGTAGTTGATTTTGCCGAGAAAGCATATCCCCTGGCTGTCTTTGCGCAGGGCGTTGGGCATGTGGGTGGCGAGGGCGATCTCGCGCACGCGCTGCTTGGGGAGGTCGCCGATGGGAAACATCACATGGCAGAGCTGCTCATAGGAGATGCGCGCCAGAAAGTCGGTCTGGTCCTTGACCGGATCCACGGCAGTGGAGAGGTATACCTTGTCGCCCACGCGGGTGGTGGTGGCGTAGTGGCCCGTGGCGGTCATGTCGAACTCATGGCCCCAGCGCTGCTCGAAGTAGCCGAACTTGATCATGCGGTTGCACATGATGTCGGGATTGGGCGTAAGCCCTTGGCGCACTGTGCGCAGGGCGTATTCCATCACATTGTCCCAATACTCCTGATGGAGCGACACCACATCGAAGGGCAGATTGTAGCGCCGGGCGATGTAAGTGCACATCTCTATGTCCTCCTCGGCCGAGCAGTCGCCCTCGTCGTTGTCGAGGCCTATGCGGATGTAGAAAAGGTGCGGGTCGTGGCCCTGCTCCAGCAGGCGGTGCACGGCCACGGCGCTGTCAACCCCTCCCGATATCAATGCTGCTATTTTCATAGGACAATCTGCGTGTGTGTATGACGTGGGGGATGGAGTTACTCTTTGTCGATCTTTTCGTTGACCCGGCGGAAGGCCTCGAGAAGGTTGTCGATGTCGAAATTTTTGGAGAGGATCACATGCTGGCCGTTGAGATAATAGATCACCGGCGGGTTGCGCATGTCGTAGGTCTCGTCGATATCGGGCACGGCGCCCACCTCCCAGCGCTTGTTGTAGACCGAAGCGCGGTCGCGCCACTCGTCGTCGGCCTCGCCGGGATAGATGCTGAGTACGATGATGCGGTTCGACTTTACAAGGTCGTTGAGATTGATGTCGGCCGAGAGGCGCATGCGTGCCAGCTCACACTCGGTGCAGTCGGGGTCGTTGATAAACAGCAGCACATATGCGCCGGCGGGGAGGTCGCTGAGCTTCCCCTGCGAGCCGTCGGGACGGGTATATGTGAAGTCGGGCGCGAGCATCCCCACCTGCGAGCCTCCTAAGGCCGAAGCCTGATACTCGAAGCGGGCTTTCTCGGCCGCGGAGATCTTGCGGTTTTCTGCCACAGCCTTGGCGAAGGGGAGGTAGCACTCGTCGCACACCACCTTGGCGGTGTCGGAGTAGAGCGTGGCCTCGGCTATTTCGGCTAAAGTGAGCAGATTTTTGGGATTTTTACGCACTTCGTCGATGAGGCGGTCGATCGACGAGTGCACCACTGCCGCGTCGGCGTAAGGCATGAAGCTGACATAGTCGCGGAAGGCTTCCTCCATGCGCTGGCGCGAGGAGAAGGCCGACTTGAGATTGCACCGCTTCCAGAAGTTTTCGATGAAGAAATCGGCCTTCTCGGTGAGCGTCTCGAGGTTTTCGGGCACCTTGGGGTACTCGAAATAGGTCTCGGTGGTCTGTGCGGCGGCCGATGATGCCGCTAATATGGAGATGGCGGCGCAGAGGGCCATGCCAAATTTTCTGAGTGTCATGTCAGTCGGGTGTAAAAGTGCGATTGCCGGCATGCGCCGGCATGCAGGCAAAGGCCCGGAAGCACATTGGGGCGGCTTCCGGCGCGGATTAGTTTGATGCAAAGGTAGCTAAACCCGCTTGTATTTCCAAACACGCTTTTGTTGTTTAAGAATATTTTTACAAAAAAACATTTTGGCATGAGGTTTGTTAATTATTATATAACGAAGACCCGCTGACGTCGGAGGCTTGGACCTTGACGCCGCAGCGGCGCCGCATCGGGCAGCGCAGTCGGCGGGTAGGAATAGATGATTTTGACAAACAATAATGTTACAGATATATGAATTTCAATAGTTTCACTATCAAATCGCAGGAGGCAATCCAGAAGGCTCTGGAGTTTACCCGCTCGTCGGGTCAGCAGCAGATAGAGCCTGTGCACCTGCTGAAAGCCATTATGAGCGAAGGGGAGTCGCTGGTGAAGTTCATCTTCCAGAAGGTGGGTGCCAATCTGACAGTGGTGGCCGCCCAGACCGACCGCGAGATAGCTTCGCTGCCGAAAGTGTCGGGCGGTGAGCCCTATCTGAGCCGCACCTCCAACGATGTGTTGCAGAAGTCGCTCGACATCGCCAAGAAGCAGGGCGACGAGTATGTGACCCTTGAGGCCATGCTCCTGGCGCTGTTTGAGATCAACTCGCCGGCATCTACTATTCTGAAAGATGCCGGACTCAACGGCAAAGAGCTCGAGGCCGCCATCGCCGAGCTGCGCAAAGGGAAGAAAGCCACCGACCAGAGCGCCGAGGAGACCTACAACTCGCTCAACAAGTATGCCATCAACCTCAACGAGCGCGCACGCGCCGGCAAGCTCGACCCTGTGATTGGGCGTGACGACGAGATACGCCGTGTGCTCCAGATCCTGAGCCGACGCACCAAAAACAATCCTATGCTGATCGGTGAGCCGGGTACCGGCAAGACCGCCATCGCCGAGGGGTTGGCTCAGCGCATCGTGCGCGGCGACGTGCCTGAGAATCTGCGCACCAAGCAGATCTTCTCGCTCGATATGGGTGCCCTGGTGGCCGGAGCCAAATATAAAGGCGAATTTGAGGAGCGCCTCAAAGCCATCGTCAACGAGGTGACACAGAGCGACGGCGAGATCATCCTCTTTATCGACGAGATCCACACCCTGGTGGGCGCCGGTAAGGGCGAAGGCGCCATGGATGCCGCCAACATCCTCAAGCCGGCCCTGGCCCGCGGCGAGCTCCGCAGCATCGGTGCCACTACACTCGACGAGTATCAGAAATATTTCGAGAAAGATAAAGCGCTCGAGCGCCGTTTCCAGAAGGTGATGGTCAACGAGCCCGACGAGATGAGCGCCATCGCCATCCTCCGCGGACTGAAAGAGCGCTATGAGAACCACCACAAGGTGCGCATCCGCGACGAGGCGATTATCGCAGCCGTGCAGCTCTCCGAGCGCTATATCACCGACCGTTTCCTTCCCGATAAGGCTATCGACCTGGTCGACGAGGCCGCCTCGAAGCTGCGTCTGGAGATCGACTCCGTGCCTCAGGCTCTCGACGAGATCACCCGCATGATAGCTCAGAAAGAGATAGAGCGCGAGGCCATCAAGCGCGAGGGCGACAAGGAGAAGGTGCGCGAGATAGAGAAAGACCTCGCTCAGATGCGCGAGGAGGAGAAAGAGTACACGGCCAAATGGAAGGCTGAGAAAGAGCTCATCAACCGCATACAGCAGAACAAGATAGACATAGAGCAACTCAACTTCGAGGCCGACCGCGCCGAGCGTGAGGGCGACTATGCCAAGGTGGCCGAAATCCGCTATTCGCGCGTGCAGCAGAAGGAGCAGGAGAATGCCACCATCCAGACCCAGCTCAAAGCCATGCAGGGCGAGAAGGCCCTGATCAAGGAGGAGGTGGAGGCCGACGACATCGCCGATGTGGTGTCGCGCTGGACCGGAATTCCTGTCAACAAGATGGTGCAGAGCGAGAAGGAGAAGCTGCTCCACCTCGAGGATGAGCTCCACGACCGCGTGATCGGTCAGGACGAGGCCATCCGCGCCATCGCCGACGCCGTGCGCCGCTCGCGTGCCGGCCTCAACGATCCCCGTCGTCCTATCGGTTCGTTCATCTTCCTCGGTACCACCGGTGTGGGCAAGACGGAGCTGGCAAAGGCACTCGCCGAATACCTCTTTGACGACGAGAATATGATGACCCGTATCGACATGAGCGAGTATCAGGAGAAACACGCCGTGAGCCGCCTTGTCGGAGCGCCTCCGGGATACGTCGGATACGACGAAGGCGGTCAGCTCACCGAGGCCGTGCGCCGCAAACCCTACTCTGTGGTGCTCTTCGATGAGATCGAGAAGGCACATCCCGATGTGTTCAACATCCTGCTCCAGGTGCTCGACGACGGCCGACTCACCGACAACAAGGGACGTATGGTCAACTTCAAGAACACCATCATCATCATGACCTCCAACATGGGTTCGCAGGTGATCCGTGACAACTTCGCCAAGATGACCGACGAAAACCACGACGAGGTGGTGGAGAAGACCAAGCAGGAGGTGCTCGACATGCTCAAGCAGACGATTCGTCCCGAATTCCTCAACCGTATCGACGAGACCATCATGTTCACCCCGCTCAACCGCGCCGAGATCGAAGAGATCGTGGGTCTGCAGGTGAAGAGCGTGAGCAAGATGCTTGCCACCAACGGTATCACCCTCAGCGTCACCCCGGCTGCGCTCAGTCTGCTGGCCGACGAGGGATATGACCCCGAGTTCGGTGCCCGTCCCGTCAAGCGAGTGATCCACCGCCTGGTGCTCAACCGCCTGTCGAAGGACATCCTGGCTCAGACAGTCGACAAGTCGCGCCCCATCATCATCGATGCCGTCGACGGTGAGCTCAAGTTTACCAACTGACATTCTACACCATGACACCGGCAGGCGGTGTATCGCTTGCCGGTGTCATATTCAATGATTAAATACTTAAGGGATATGAAAAGAAGATTGTTTTATTACCTGCTGATGTTGTTGCCTCTGGGGCTTCTGGCCACAGCATGCGACGGCGACGACGACAACATACCCGACGTGGGTGTGCAGGCCACCATCTCCGGTGGCGTCTTTGACAACGATGAAATCTATGTGGTGAAAGGTGAGGCGCTCAATGTCGATGCCCTCACGCTGGTCAACCGCAGCGGCAAAGAGGGCACTCTCGGCGCCGTCACCTACTACTGGGATCACTACCTCATCGGCACCAGCATAGCAGTGCCCTACGGCCTCACCATCGACACAGCCGATCAGCCTGTAGGACGCCATCTGCTTCAGGCACAGATGCCGATATACGTGGTGGATCACCCCATCTGCTACGGATATGTGCAGTATTATGTGAATATCGTGGAGAGCGCCTCCGACCTTCCCGGCGGCTCTGCCGGCGGCGGTGACACCGGCGGCGATGACACCGGCGATTCCGGCAACGTAAGCCAGACCAAAGTGGTCAACGGCATCATCAAAGCTAAAGAATAAATAGGCTTTTTTCAGATAAATCGGAACGGGTGCGCCCCGAGGCCTCAGGCCTCCGAGCGCACCCGCTTTATCATGTCGCATCTCGCCCTCCAAAATCTGCAAAATAAGGCAATGAAATGCTCCAAAATCTGCAAAATAAGGCAATGGGACTCTCCAAAATCTGCAAAATAAGGCAATTGGACGCTCGAAAATCTGCAAAATAAGGCAATGGGACGCTCGAAAATCTGCAAAATAAGGCAATGGAACTCTCCAAAATGTGCAAAATAAGGCAATGAGAAGGAAAAATTACTGAAATAAAATGCTGAGTATTAAAATATTTGCTATCTTTGCACCGGTATGAAAGAAAAACGTATTGATATCAGGTCGCTGGAAGTGGTTTTGAATGACCAAAAAATGGAACTGGAAAATTGGTCATATGAAGGCCTTTGCATGCGTAACGAGAAAGATCTTGTTGACCTGGGTAGCCCTCAGGCCCAGGTTGTCATAGGTGTGCGTCGTAGCGGTAAGTCCACTCTTTGTAAGCAATCGCTTGTCGAAGCAGGAAAGCGTTTCGCATATGTTGATTTTGACGATGAGCGGCTGATGGGACTTGCAACTGAGCAGTTGAATGACGTGCTTGAGGTATTGTATAAGATATATGGCGATTTCAAGTATGTGTTTTTTGATGAGATTCAGAATGTAGAGGGATGGCCGCTGTTTGTCAACCGGTTGTTGAGAAATAAGATGCATATAGTGTTGACAGGAAGCAATGCAAAACTGTTAAGCACCGATCTTGCCACCCATCTCACGGGAAGAAGCAGTGAGATAAATCTGTATCCTTTTTCTTTTGCAGAGCATTGCATTATGAAAGGTATTGATTCGCCGATGCTTACCACAAAAGGGATTGCCGATCGAAGGAATGCGTTCGATGAATACCTTCGCGAAGGTGGCTTCCCGGAGCTGAAAAGTATCAGGAATCGCAAAAAATATATCACCAATTTGGTTGACAATATCTTAAAACGCGATATTGAGCAAAGATACCATATAGCATACCCGTTGCAGTTTGAGGATATGGCCAATCATTTGCTGAATATCTCACCGTATATAGTTTCTGCATCCGACCTTGCGAAGACTTTTAATTTCCGGTCGCTTCATACTGTGCGCAATTATATAGGCTATCTCAAACAGGCGTTTTTGCTTATCGGCATACACAAATATTCGCCTAAAAGCTGGATGCGGCTTACGCAGGAAAAAATCTATGCGGTAGATGTGGCAATGATGGATGGTAGGGAGAATGCTTTTGCAGGTGAAAACCTGGGCTGGAGACTGGAAACAATAGTACTGAATCATCTGGTGCGCAAATGCCGCTCGGAAGGTTGGGATGTCTATTATCTGAAAGAGCGTTCGGGCGAATGTGATTTCATCGTGTGCGATAGAAATCGTGTACTCCGGTGCATTCAGGTATCCTACGACATCTCTTCCGAGAAGACACTCGGGCGCGAAATAAATGGCTTGATGATTGCCAATAAGCGGACCGGGTGTGAAGACTTGCTGCTACTGACCGACCATGTATACAGCACCATAGAGAAAGGCGGACACACTATCCGGGTGATGCCGGTGTATGACTGGTGTATGGGGCAGTGACGGAGCGCGGGTCGTCGTGGCCCGATGGGAAAATCGATGATGGAATAATACCGCCGGAAAGCACGCAGGGCGCAAACGGGGAGGATTTT
>ERZ779852.313-NODE-313-length-53318-cov-7.157464_pt1 | contig 53318 bp, 73 predicted proteins | sample MGYA00511559_ERZ779852 | MGnify/ENA primary metagenome ERZ779852 (study PRJEB29588, sample SAMEA2157977) | human gut metagenome | biome: human gut; feature: human-associated habitat; material: faeces | place: Denmark | collected 2008/2010 ...
TCAGAACGTCGTGAGACAGTTCGGTCCCTATCTGTCGTGGGCGCAGGATATTTGAAAGGCGCTGTCCCTAGTACGAGAGGACCGGGATGGACGAACCTCTGGTGCACCAGTTGTCACGCCAGTGGCACAGCTGGGCAGCTATGTTCGGATCGGATAAACGCTGAAAGCATCTAAGCGTGAAGCCGGCCTTAAGATAAGATATCCCACTGAGTCAATCAGGTAAGACCCCTTGAAGACTACAAGGTAGATAGGCACAATGTGTAAGCATGGTGACATGTTAAGCAAGCGTGTACTAATCGGTCGAGGGCTTGACCAAGCAAAAACGATCTTTGTAAGCAGCTCGTTGTTCAATTTTGAGGGTGTGTTAACCTCATAAGCACCATTAGCTCAGTTGGTAGAGCAGCTGACTCTTAATCAGCGGGCCCCGGGTTCGAGTCCCTGATGGTGCACCAAACCGCCATTAAGCGAACATTTTGAATCGTCAGATTCAACACTGAAGTCCCCCTGCCCGGGGGCTTTTTGTGTTATCTGGCGGTTTTCTCTTTCTTCGGCTTCCAGCATGGCTTTCTCAATATCTTCAATGGTGATCTTGCTGCTGTCACCCGTGAAGTTATAGCAAATCACGACCTTATCTTCGTAGACGTACACTGAGTTAATGAATGTATCGACCAGACTTTGCGCGTATCTGATGTCTGACCGGTCACCCTTTGTTATGTTGGAGAGGTAATAGAGGATCTGTTTTTCATCGAACTTCTCCTGCACCAACTCCTGCTCGGCGATGGCAAGCTTGATATTCTCCAGCTCGTCCTCTCTATCTCTGATCCTTGCCGCAATGGTGGGGGAAGCAGCGCCCGTTTCCAGCGCAGCCACAAGATTATCGATTGCCTTCTCGCACTGCTTCCTGCGCGATCTTAGCCCGTCGAGGATCATGGTATCTTTTTGTGCCTGCTGCCATGCGACCAGATCGGCGGCAATAGATTTGATGGTGCTTTCTCTCAATATTACATCGAGCGTGGTATCGATGACCAGCTTTTCAAGTACATCTTTACGGATAGGCTTTTTCTTGCAGGCGGTGGATTTGTCTCTTATGTTCTTGCGATGTACGCAGCCATAGTAATAGTGCCGCGCGCCTGTTTTGCTGGTTCCGCTTTCTCCCGCCATCGATGCGCCGCAGAGACCGCAGAAGCACTTGGTGGTAAGGATAAATGGCTCGGCTGCTTTGGCGCGAGCCGGTGCGTGTTTATTCTTCTCCATTTTGATTTGCACCCTTTCAAATAAGTCTTTCGGAACAATTTGCGGCATGCCGCCCTCTACTCTGATATCGGCGTAGATGTACACGCCAGTGTAGCGCTCATTCCGCAAGATTGAGTACATTGTCGAGCGAGCGAGTGGCTTTCCCATAAAGGTCTTAATGCCGCGGCTGTTCAGATCGTCCATGATGTGAAACAGCAGCTCGCCGCCATCGTATCGCTGGAAGATCTCCAGAACAGCAGCGGCTGCAACCGGGTCAGTATGAAATCGCTTATCTTCGCCGGCAATGTAGCCGAAGGGAATAGCGCCGCTGGTGATTTGACACTTGCGGGCACTCTCCATCAGACCGCGGCGCACATTCTCGGCGTTGGTTGCCGAGTAGAATTCAGCCATGCCCATCAGCATGGCTTTTTGCATGCCACCCAAGGGACCATCGGCAACCGGCTCGGTGCAGGAGATCAGCGATACGCCGTTGCGCTTTATCCGCATTTCGTTCAGCACCATGTCCTCCATGTTGCGCCCGAAGCGGTCATTCTTCCACACGAGGACGGCATCGAACAATCCCTTTTCGCTGTCTTTTATCATCTGACGGAACTCTTCGCGGTCATCGTTGGTGCCGGTCTTATGCTTGTCTGCATAGGTTTTGATGATCTTGTACCCGTGGGCATCAGCGTACTCCTGACATACACGGTACTGACCCTCTATGGATTGGTCGGTTTGCCTGCTGCCGGGGGAATACCGCGCATAGATGCAGACGGTACGCACCGGCCGCAGGTCATATCTTTTCTTTGCGATGGAAACCGCCTCCTTCCTTTTACGAGAATGGCTCCCCTTAATCCTTTATTTTAGTTTAGTTGATACCGTTAAAATGTTCGTTGACATTTCTATGACATTAGTCTACTATGTAAATGAAAGAACATCGCCGGAGAACGCGAGGGTTATTCACCAGCATGGTTAACATGTGGTAGTCGCGCCGGGGGTTCTTTCTTATTTTTTGTGCGAAATTGGTGTTTCCAGAGTTATGTCAGCCTTTTAATTTTCTCTTGCCAACCTTCGGAAAAGCCAATGCAGGACAGATCAATGTATTCTTGATACTGATCCAGAAGCACTGTAAGGGGAACGCAAACTGAATTGTTCCATTTTTCCGGATCGGGATACAATGATCGTAGCGCCATAATTGCACCCCAAAGCTGCCGCTCTTCTTCCGGGGATAGGTTGAGGCTGGACGGGACAGCAGTAAAGGTTCGATTGTATAGGCGTCCATAATGCGCACAGAGGTTCCTAAGGTTAGAACAGCACAGCAGCCAGCTGGAAACAGCATTTTGATGCGCGGAAAAACAGCTGCGTGCAATTGCCTTCTGATCACCCATTTTCATATCGGAGAAAAAGAAAGAGATGTTGGAGAATGTTAAAATCTCGACCATAACCCAGATGGGCAGCTTTCCGCCATATTTATTAATGTGGTGTTTGACAAATGGCACATTTTGATTATGCTTAATAGCGTCATTGATGATATTGTTAAATCTATCGGCGTTATGCTTTTGACTTCTAAAGTTCTGAGGATCCAAATAACCGAGAGCCCCATATTTGTGAGCATGATAGTAAGCAATAGTCGACCGCAGATAGATTTCGGTATCCTCTATTGCAGAGAATAGAATTCCACGCAGTTTCTTATCAAACTCGTAGATGTTATAAACCGTAGTAAAACTTGTTCCGGGGATATACTTATCGTGATCATTTTCCTGCCAAAAGGAGATGAAGTAAGCCGTAAAACGATAGTAATTGATCTCCTTCAGCTTTTGTATGCATAGGGCAGGATCATCAATGATGCATCCTCTGCTGCGGAGCTTATCTACCTGTTGTTCATATGTAGTCGGTTGTTTAACTTCCAGCTCCATAAAACCCTCCTAAATAAAAATGTCCCCCCCTGTTTCACATCACGCTTACGCGGAGAGGTGCGGGGAGGTCCTGTTACTTATATCGTATTCTCTCGCACCCTATTTGTCAATCGTTAAACTGCATAAAAATTATGAATAAATCGCAAATTCCGTTAATAAAGCAGAAAATACACGAAAAAATCGCATGAAATGAAAATAAACCATGAAAGACAATCCTGCGACAGAATGCAAAATGGTTAACCGTTTCCACGGCTCACTTCGGTGAGCCTTTTTTTGTGTCAACATTTTGCCGGCGCCGGCAAACCATCGCCTTACTCCACCCCGCTGAGGAACGCCACAGCCTTGCCGAGGATCCGCAGCTGGGCGATTTCCTCACCAACAAACATAAGCGGCTCATAGCGTGGATTTTCCGGCTGTAGGATCACCTTGCCGGTGGACTTATACACACGCTTCAGGGTCGCTTCATCATTGATCAGCACTGCTGCTATTTCGCCATTCTCCACATCGGTCTGTTGGCGCACAAAAACCACATCTCCGTCCATGATGCGGGCGCCGGTCATGCTGTCGCCGTGGCAGCGCAGGCAAAAGTCTGCGTGCAGCTCCTCCGGCATTTCCACATAGCCATCTAAGTTTTCCTCCGCTAATATCGGCTCGCCGCAGGCGATGGTACCGAGTAGGGGGACTTTTCTGGTTTGGGGAAGAGGGATAATGTTCGGGGGGAGGGGCGCAGAAAAAAGGTCTTTTTCATTAAGGGTAACGTCCATGTCATCACACTTGGAAAGTAGATCATCAATGGTAAGACCCATGCCAGTGGCTATTTTATTGATGACGGGCAACGACGGAACCATCTTCTTTCCAGTTTGCGGATTTATTTCCTTTTCAATGAGGGAGATGTAGCCAGTTGAAAGACCGCACTGTGCTCCAAATTGCCTTTGAGATAATCCGTGACCCTCTCTATATTGTTTAATGATTTCAGATAGTTTCATAGTCGCTCCTCACTTATCTTTGTTAAGTACAATTTACATTATAGAAAGAGTAAAGTCAATAGATTTGACAAAAAGTTTTGACATTGTTGTAAAAAGAACTTGACGATATGGGTAGATCGTGGTATTATGATTATGTCAAAAAGTTTAGACACATGACAGAAAGGAGGGGGCGACTTGGGGTACAAGATTAAGGAACGGCGGGAAGCGTTGCGAATGTCACAGGAAGAACTTGCTTCAAAAAGTGGGGTAAGCCGTCAGACAATTTCCTCCATCGAAAACTATCCCGACAGAAATATGTCGACAAAGACGCTTGAGAAGATAGCTGCAGCGCTGGGGACAACGCTCAAAGATCTTTTTTTTAGCTAAAGCGTCTAAAGTATTAGACAAAAGAGAAGAAAATAGAGTTCTCATTGCCTGTAGCGGGAAACAAAAAGACGACGGATGGCGTTCCCCGTCGTCCAATGCCAAATTTGTTTACTCTTTACAGCCTTGCAGGCTTTCGCCATCTTGTAACGCCACAAGATTTCTTGGCGCTGTCCTGTCACTTTCGCAGTTTTGGTTCTGCATAGCCTTCTCGCAGGCAGACCATCGGGAGTGCTTTATATGGCGTGAGTTTTTACCCCGTCACTGGGTGGACGCCATATAGAGCCACTGCATTTAGCCAGTTTTACGTGCTTTGGCAACCACTGTTGCGACCCAATGGAAAGAGAACAGGCAAAGTCAAAAGGTTGGTCAAGTTGACCACCTCCTTTGAGTTTGCCCTTTTAAGAGGGCTAAGAAGAGCATAGCAGATTTTCCCGTTACAGTCAATGAGAACTCATAGTAAAAGGGAGGCGATGAATTGACGCTGAAAGAGCTTCGAGAGCGCGCGGGGTTATCTCGAGCACAGGTTGCCAAGGAACTAGACTTAGATGCCACTTGTGTTACGCATTGGGAGTGTGATGACTGGTGCCCATCTCGTAAGTATCACAGGAAATTAGCGGAGCTATATAAAGTATCGGATCAGATGCTTAAAGAAGCGGTAATGGTATGCCGTGAGAAATGTAGGAAAACGAGTTAGGAGAGGAGGGGAACAAGTGAAAAAAGATAGAACCGACTGGTTTTGCACAGCGGCAATCATAATTTCTATATTATCGATTTTAGTAAATCTGCTATCCAACCAACGCTTTGTACAATTTCTTGGAGATTTGATAGTACTGCTATCGCAAGGGATAGTATCGAAATGATAATAGCGGATGTGGCTTTCACATCGGTCTTGTTTGGCTTCAGAAAGGCGGAACCGGCTGGTGTGATATTGGTACTCAATAGTTCCGGGTGAGCTTTCCCGTCCAGAGTTCTAAGTTCATGTCCGTCTCTTTCACATACGCCGATAAGGTATCCGCTTTTGATACACTGCATTAAAATCTCGGCATCTTCGTATGTCATTTGGTGTGGATCAATGTCGGACAGATTTGAGCCTTGGACAAAGAGGATCATTTTCTTTTCAGCTTGTATAAGTTCTTTTTCTGACTTAATCATAGCGTCCTCCATAAAAATGTGATCGTAGCAAATTACATTATAACACATGGAGATTTAGACGGAAGAGAAGGGAGGGATAGTAGGTGACGAATGAGCGCATAAAGGAAATACTCGAAAAGCAGCTGGCACTGCTCTCCGAGTATTCCGAGTGTTGTGATTCCACTGCATTAAGTCAGATTACTGACAGCATGGTGGCAATTGTCAATCTTCTCCGTGAATTTTCTTTTTGAACCAACCGGAACTTCTCTTGTCCCGAAAATCTCGCTCCAGTTCGTAAAGTGCTTCAAAGTACATGGATTGAATTTCGGAAGGGCTTTTTCCGGTCAGATCCTGCGATTGGAGATAGAGCATGGCAAGTGCTTCTATGCGGGACTGGGGGAATGTAAAGAATTTTACTTCATCTGGCATTTTATCACCTCCTTTCCAAATTTATTCTACCATAGGCTGGAAATGGGGACAATACGGATCTGCCGAAAACGATATCAAACAAGCTGGATTATCACTCCTGCTACAGCGGCAAGCGCGGCAATGCCAGAAAGGCTCGTTGTTATCAAAAAACGAGCGATATGATCCTTTTCATTTTTCATACTGGCCTTTGCTCTTAGTCCATTTTCAGTAAGGTGCGTAACGCCCTTATCGAACGAATTTTCACTGAACCAATAGTGCTCGTCGGCGAAAACGCCATCAACCAACTTTGACCGGAGCATGGTTTGAAATTCAGCTTTCGTCAAAACAGCGCTGTTGCTTCGCTTGAACTTGCGCAGTATTCTTTTTTCTTCTTCGGTCAGGCAGTACGAAATATCAAGTTTTTCACTCATAATAACACCTCAAACACAGAATACGACAGATAGGGGGAGTGGACAATGCCAGCAAAACAGACGGGCTATAACACGCCGGCAGCAGAGAACCTAAAGCGACTGCTGAAAGAGCGGGGCATTACCGGGTACGAATTCGCGGTAACGGTTGGGTACACGCCGCAGCAGCTTACGGATATGATGCACCACCGCAAGATCATGCGCCCACCGGATATCGCTGCTCTGATCGATGCGCTTGGCGTTGAGGCATCGGAATTATTCAAGAAGTAAAAGCCGGTCAGTCTGACCGACCGGCTTTGCTTCCTGCCCATTACTTGGGACGGCGATTAGAAAGCGCAGAGCCCGCAATCTGCTTTGTGGTTTTGCTGGTACTGGAACTACGCAGCGCTTTTGATGCCTTGGAGGCAACTTTGCTGGAAGTACGAACGCTATTTCTTGCCATTGCTTCACCTCCTTTCGGTGTGGGTGGGGTAGGTGGACGCTGCTGACCGCAACTCAGTAGCGTTACTACCTACTACATAGTATAGCACAAAAACAATGATATATCAATATATAGTGGAGAATAAATGTTCTTACACTATATACGCTGATTAAGCGGCTTATCAAAGATAGAAGGAGGCGATGCGCCATAGCAAAGAAACAGCAGCTCTCCTACAAGGAGATGGCGGACTATGTAAAAAACTGCGGACACCACATGTCCCGCTGGGATGTGGTGTCTTGGCTGATCGGGCGGCAGGGTGTCGTCACAGCGAAGGATTGGGAGATCATCCTGCGCATGTATGTTAAAGAACTTGTGAGCTGATGTGCTCACCGGAGGTGCGATGAAAAGAGGTGGAAACATGGCAAAAGGGGAGAAGCTGCGCGTCGTGGTGAACGGCGAGGTTGATCTTAGCCTGATGTCCGAAAGCCAAAAGAATACGCTGTTTGCTTGCACCATTGCCGCAATGGAGCGGTTTTACGCCGACCCCGCTAATATGGCAGCGTATCGCGAGTGGGCAGCGCAGCAGGCGCAGACGGAAGCTGTCTGAGATTATGTTATGGAAAGGAAAATTGATATGCGAAAAGTGAAGAGAACCCAGCTGCGCAGCGAAATCTGGTGGTGGGTAAAGGAAGGGCTGACCTGTCTGATGGCATTTGGCGTTATGGGTGCCATGACGGTTGTTCTGATGCTGACGATAGGAGGGAGGTGAATGCTGATGGTCAGATATAAAGGCGTGTACTGGACCTGCCCCTACTGTGGATCAAATCTCGATCCCGGTGAGCGCTGCGAATGCGGCAGGGCGGCACGGATCCACCTGCTGCGCAGGCGCATGGGCAAGGGGGTGATGGTATGGCGATGATCTGCAGGCTGCATGACAGAGAGTGCAGCGGCTGTATGGAGTGCATGACGGAGCTCCGGCAGATTGGCACCTGTGCCGGATGCGGAGATCCGATCTATGAGGACGAAAGCCATTACGAAATTGATGGTGAACAGATCCATGAGGATTGTCTCGACCGTTGGGCGGAGCAATTCCGAGTAAAGGCGGTGAGCTGATGCGCAGCGATATTATCAAAATCAGTACTAGAGGCATGACCCGTGACGAGTGGCTGGCGGAGCGTCGGAACGCTATCGGCGGCAGCGATACATCTGCAATCCTCGGACTTAACCCCTATGCAACGCCCTACACGGTTTGGGCGGACAAAACCGGCAGACTGCCCCCGAAAGATGACAGCGAGGCAATGCGGCAGGGGAGGGACTTTGAACAGTACGTTGCTGACCGTTTCACAGAAGTTAGCGGGAAGAAGACCAGAAGAGTCAATGCGATCCTTAAAAGCCCGGAGTATCCATTCGCCTCGGCGAATATCGATCGTGACATTGTGGGCGAAGACAGCGGATTGGAGTGCAAGACAACAAGCGTCCTTAACCTGCGGAACTTCCGCGATGGAGATTTTCCCGCCCAGTACTACACCCAGTCCGTCCATTATTTAGCCGTAACGGGATATACCCGATGGTATGTTGCCGTTTTAATCCTCAATAAAGGATTCCTGATCTACCAGCTGACCCGCAAGGAGGGCGACACAGTGCCGGACTGGTGCGAAAGCAGCGTATATGTGTCCGACAATGAAATTGCTGCACTTATGGACGCAGAACGGGAATTTTGGGAACTGGTAGAAGCGGACACACCGCCCGAAGTAACCGGATCGAAAGCAGATGGTGATGCGCTGAATGAAGTGTATCCCGGGGGCTTTGATGAGATGGTTGACCTGTCGAAAGTTGGCAGTGCCATTGATCTTTATGAAGCACTAAAGGGGAATCTGAGGGTTCTGGAGATGGAAATCGCCCAATGCGAGCAAGAAATCAAGGCTGCATTGGGGAATAGCGAGAGCGGACAAGCCGGAAACTGGATCGTTAACTGGAAAACCCAAAAGCGTCGTACTTTTGATGCAAAAGCATACGCCGCAGATCACAAGAATGAAAATCTTGACCAGTATTATCGAGAAAGCAGTTTTCGAAAATTTGAAATAAAGGAAGCACGATAAACACAGGAGGAATAAACATGCAGAATACTATTCAAAAGGCGTCTGCGGCCAAGCAGTCGCCGGCAACCCGCAGTATAAACCAGATTATTAACGGAATTCTTGACGGAGAAGCGATGCGGAAGCGCTTCGATGAACTTCTTGGGAAGCGCTCGCCGCAGTTCATTAGTTCGCTGGTCACGCTGATCAACGCCACCCCACAGCTCCAGCAGGCGATCTACGAAGCACCTATGACGGTCATTCAGGCTGCCTTGAAAGCAGCGACCTATGACCTGCCAATAGATCCTGCGTTGGGATATGCCTATATCGTTCCTTTTAATAACAGCGTGAAGGAAGCTGATGGGACATTCCACAAGCGCATGGAGGCTGCGTTTATTCTTGGCTATAAAGGCATGAATCAGCTTGCAATGCGCACCGGCGCCTATAAAACCATCAATGTAATGGACGTTCGTGAGGGAGAGCTAAAAAGCTATAACCGTCTGACTGAGGAGATCAGCATTGAATTCATTGAGGACGAGGATGCGCGCGAGGCAACGCCGGTCGTCGGTTATGTCGGATACTTCAAGCTGATCAATGGGACCGAAAAAACAATCTATATGACCAGAAAGCAGATCGAAGCCCATGAGAAGAAACATCGCAAGGGCAAGTACATGGGCAAGGGCTGGCAGGACGACTTCGAGGCGATGGCGCAGAAGACTGTCTACCGTCGTCTGATCGGCAAGTGGGGCCTGATGTCTATCGACTATCAGACCGCCGACGCAGCGACTATTGCTGCTGCCGAAGCCATCGCCACCGGCAACTTTGATGATGACAGTATGGAAGGATCTATCATTGATGCCGGCACCGGAGAAGTAATTGACGTGACCGACAGCGTGCAGGAAGTGGAGGAGGATACAGTATGAGCATGATCAACGCCGAAGATCTGGCAACCCACATTCCTTATGGAAAGGATAAGGCGGTATCCCGCGAATTCCTTTGTATGCTTTTCGGGATAAGTGACCGAGCGGTGCGCCGCTTGGTCCACGATGCCCGCGATGCGGGGCACATCATCATCAATGATCAGACTGGTGCTGGCTATTACCGCAGCGATGACCCCAAGGATATCATCCGTCAGTATCGACAGAACAAGAGCAGAGCACTTGCCATACTGGCACAACAGAAACACCTGCGCCGCCGGCTGAAAGATGCCGGTGTTGAGGTGTAAAGACAAGGAGAAGGCGGCATGAGTAAATGCTATGTCAAAGCCTATTATGACTGGATAGAGCAAACAGCCGCCCTGTCAGATGCCGAGCGAGGGAGACTATTTATCGCCATACTGGAATATGCGCGGTCAGGTCTTGATCCAAAACTCGACGGGCGAGAGGGTATTCTGTTTCCGGCGTTCAGGACCATGTTAGACCGAGACGCAGAGGTTTCCGCCAAAAGATCAGAAAGCGGGTCAAGGGGCGGGAGAGCCAGCAAAGCAAACGAAAGCAAAGTTAAGCAAAACGAAGCAAACGAAAGCAAAATTGCTAACAAAGACATAAGACATAAGACTAAGACAGAAGACTAAGACAGAAGACTATCCCCCCCTAAATCCCCCCCAGGGGAACTTGTTCGACGTGTTTTGGACTGTTTATCCGCGAAAAGTGGGGAGAGGAGCGGCTGAAAAGGCATACGAGCGTATCAATCCGGACAAGCAGACGCTTGATCGGATGATTCAGGCGATAGATCAGCAGCGATGCAGTGCCCAGTGGCAGCGTGATGGTGGTCAGTACATACCCAACCCGGCTACATGGCTTTCTCAGCGGCGCTGGGAGGACGATCTGACCACTGTACAGGCACAGCCTAATGCCGGATATAGCTTCGATATCACTGAGGCGGAGCGCAAGATGGAAGCCAACGCAAGGGGGGACGAGCTGTGGACAGAGTCAGAGATCACATGACTTATGGGGAATACCTTGCTATGCAGAGAGCAGCGCAGAAGAAGCCGAGCAAATACCATGCCCAGCCGGTCGTGGTGGATGGCATACGCTTCGACAGCAAGCGAGAGGCAGCCAGATGGTCGCAGCTCGTCTTGCTGCAGCGTGCCGGTGCGATTTTCGATTTGCGGCGGCAGGTGCCGTTTGTCCTGATCCCCAAGAGCGACAACGGCAGGGAGATCGTATACAAAGCGGATTTTGTCTATCGGGACAAATCCGGCGCCGAGATCGTGGAGGACGCCAAGGGTGTCAGAACAGATGTGTACCGGCTCAAAAAGCGCCTGATGGCAGAAAAGTACGGGATAACTATACTGGAGGTTTGAACATGGACAAGGAAAAGAACAGCCAAGACGGAAGAGACGATAGCGACAGACCGATTTACAAAGGGAAGGAAGCGGAAGACTTTATTAAGCGATGGACACGAATTAGGAATCAATTAAAGGGCATTAAACAATGACCCAGTAAAAGTTACGGAGGATATTCATGAACGAAAGGGAAAATGAAGTTTATGCTGGTATGTTAACTTACATACCAACCAGTGAGCTTTATGCTCACCCGGATAACCCGCGTAAAGATCTCGGTGACCTTACCGAGCTGGCAGAAAGCATCAAGGCAAACGGCATACTGCAGAACCTGACCGTTGTTCCCGGACATATCATGACGATGGACGAATTTATTGCCGCTGCAAAAGCTGAAGGTGTCACAAAGTCTGTAGCAAAAGAAATGTATGGACGCGATAATGCCAGCGTATCAACAGGATACACTGTTATCATTGGTCACCGGCGCATGGCGGCAGCGAAGCAGGCGGGTCTAAAGGAATTGCCTTGTGTTGTGGTAAACATGACTGCCCGAGAGCAGTTGTCCACTATGCTGACAGAGAATATGCAGCGATCTGATTTGACCGTTTATGAGCAGGCGCAGGGCTTCCAAATGATGCTGGACATGGGTGATACCGTAGAAAGCATTGCCGAACAATCTGGCTTTTCTACCAGTACCGTTCGCCGTCGCGTGAAGCTGTTGGATCTGGATAAAGACAAATTTATCAAAGCAGAAAACCGCGGCGCAACTCTGAAGGATTACATGGAACTGGATAAGATCGATGACACGGCGTTAAAGAATCGTGTTCTTGACGCGATCGGGACTGCAAATTTCAAAAACGAACTGCGGTCAGCGATTGATGAAGAAAAACGTCAGAAAAAGTTTGACGAATGGAAAGCTGCACTTGCAGAATTTGCAACCCAAATCGAAAGAGCCGGATATATATCCGGAAATGATGGCGAAGAAGAATTCCATGAAATGGACTATGTGCGTGGATATGGAACTTGGGGGTACCATAGCAACAACGATATTATTCGACCGGATGATTCGGACACTGTTGATTACTTTTTCGTGGTTGGTAGGTGGCAGATCGACCTCTACAAAGACCACCAGGAGCGTGTAGAGACTGAGGAGGACCGGCGCCGCAAAGAGGCAACGGAAAAATCCGATCGTTTAGCGGCAGAACTGAAGGGAATTACCAAACGACACTTCTCACTGCGGCTTGAGTTTATCTCTGAGTACAACAAGGCATCGAAGCACATTCAGGAGATTTGCCGGTATGCTGCAGCAACAATAGTCGGTAACGGCAGCTGGCAGGGGAATGGAGTGGATGTTGATGTCCTCACAACGCTGCTTGATATTGACTATGATACCGACATCAAAATCCAAGAAATGCTGTTCCAAAAGGAATTGAAAAATCCCGAATATGTCCTGCTGGCCTGTGTCTACGCATCAGAAGACGATGATACCAATGGCTATTTCAGTAGAGTGTGGAATTCGGAGAAACAATTATATGACAGCCCTCACAAGGAGAATAAACGTCTCGACCGGCTCTATGACTTTCTGATCTCGCTGGGATATGAAATGTCCGACGAAGAGAAGGCCATGCAGGATGGCTCTCATGAGCTGCTGAATTAAGGTGATTTCAAATGGGCAGCAATAAAAGGTGGACACCGCAGGAAACAGATTACCTATTGGAAAGCTGGGGAACCGTATCGATCAAGACTATAGGGAAGAACCTAAATAGAACCGAAGGCGCTATTGTGTTAAGAGCACGCAGACTTGGCTTGGGAGCGTTCTGCGATAGTGGAGATTATGTTACATTGAACCAACTGTTAATAGCCTTCAATGGGTCAAATTATGGGTATACATACAAGATTAAGAGCTGGGTAGAGAACCGAAAAATGCCGGTGCATACCAAGACAGTGCTCGACCAGCGAGTTCGTATAATTTACATTGATGAGTTTTGGAAATGGGCAGAGGCAAACCGGTCGTTCTTGGATTTCTCAAAGATGGAGCCACTGGCGTTGGGAGAGGAACCTGATTGGGTCGCGGAACAACGAAAAAAAGACTTTGAAGCATACGCACTCCAACGGAAAGATCCTTGGACAAGCGAAGAAGATTCACGGTTGAGATATCTTCTTGCGCAGCACAAATACACTTGGGCAGAGATTACCGACATGATGCGGCGATCAAATGGCGCTATACAGCACCGGTGCAACGATCTTGACATTAAGGATCGTCCGGTGCCAATCCAATCAACTGGCAAGCGGGGTACATGGACGGATGATGACTTTAAGGCACTTGCTGATGGGATCCGAAATGGCGACAGCTACGCTGCAATTGGCAAGGTGGTTGGGAGATCCGAGAAGTGTGTCCGCTCTAAGGTCTACAACGACTATCTCACAGAAAATGCGGATAAGGTTAGGGTGATGCTGGGAGGCGGCCCGTGGGGGACTGGCACCCCGGCGATGGATGTAAGGCACGGGTTCTATATCTCCCGCACCCGTCAGGAGGTCAGGCGAAACCTCTCCATTTTGGACGCTCTACTGCGCAAGAGGATGAACGACCTTGGCTATGATCCGTTCTGGCAGCGGTTCATGTGTATGAACTGGGATGACTTCATCGGCTGCTCTGCAGGGGGCACCGATTGTGACTCATGTACGGAATTTCGACGCATAAAACCGCAGTACTGTGCTCGCTGCGGCGGGACCTTTTACGAACGAAAGGAGAGTCGCATCTGCGCAGGATGCCGAACGGCACGAAAAAAAGCCGCCCAGCGTAAGTGGTGTCGGCTCAACAAAAAGGGATAGCATAATTAGTCACAGAGGCAAAAAAACAAACGAAAAGGAGAACAACATGAAAATCGCAATCTATCAAATTGAGGCATCTCGCGATATGGAGGGCGTCCTGTTTATGGGGCTTGATGCCCGTAAGAAGGTGGTGGGCTCTGCGGACATTGATGCCTCCATCTACACCAAGGTGTTTGAGGATGACATCAGGGCACAGGATCTGGAGGCTGTGTATCACATCTTCAATTTGGAGAAGCCCGACTGTTATGTCGGGAGATCCCTTTCCGTATCGGATGTAGTGGAGGTGATCCGGGGGACCGGCGAGGTCGAATCGGGGTTTTACTTCTGCGACACGATCGGGTTTAGCAAGGTGCGCTTTATCGGTCTAGAAGGACGTGGGGAAGGGGAGAGCGGTTGATGGAGGGGAATGCATGAGTGACCAAACAAGAGCATTACGCTATAAGCGCCCTGCGCTGGCATCGATGGGAGCGCAGGCAATAACAGCAGAACTCAATGACATCGTGGAGGCGTGTGACGGCATCAGATACTATGTGGAGCAGGCAGATGACAACGAAACGCTTTTGAATGCACTCGATGGAGATGAAGACGCAGAGTGGGAGTTCCGAATGGCGTTTGCTGATCTGGCAGCGCAGGCAGACCAGCTCCAAACGCTGCTCTATGAGCAAGATTTTGAGGATTTTTACAGAGACTTTGACGATGCGACGGTTGCCCTTATTGGGAACCGATACGACCTGGTCGGCTATGACACCGATGAGGAAGATTACATTTCCCTTACCAGCTACGAAGAACGTCTCGCAGAAACGGAGGCAGGGAAACGGCTTTGTAGATTGACAAAAGCGGAAATGATATCCCGTATCGGTTGGGCGTTTGGAATCACACTTGCGTTTTTCGACCTCCGGCAGCGGTACGACTACCTGAAAGCGACATTCGACATCCTGCGTGATGAAAACACATCGCTTATCAAAACAATCAAGGAGATCGAGAAAACATACGAGGCGATGGCCGAGGACGGATTTCACGAATGGGAAGAAAGCACGAAGCATTTTAACCGGCTGATCTGCGCACTGCCGGATCGAGCGTGGATTGAATAGGCCGAGCGGAATTTTGGAAGCAGGAGGTAAAGTGATGAAAGGGATTGTAATAACGACAAATAACACGATGCGAGTGCAGGATTTTTCCGAGCCTGCACACCGGAGCATTGGCGATGCTGTTGGAGGATGGATTGAGGTCGTCCACCCGAAGCGACTGGAATACCCATATTGCATGGTGGTAAACGAAGAAGGAGTTCTTCTCAAGCTCCCGATAAACTTCTTCGGCAGTTTTCTTTATGGGACGGACACACACGGATGGCCTATTGCTGGGAATGCTGTGTTGATGAAAGAAGGCTATAACAGCGATGGGGAGCTTGATATATTAGGGCTTGACGAACAGGATATTAAGGACCTGTGCGATATGGTATCTACCGAGAGTGGCGGAGAGATTAAACTGGGACAGGAGGCAGAGTGATGGAACGACTGACATTTGAGGGGAACTTCTGCGACATCGCGCAATGCCGGGAACTGACGTGCCCGTATAACGGCGCGTGCTCGGCGCGGAAGGTGTGGGAGCGGCTGAAAGCCTACGAGGGCACGGGGCTTGAGCCGGAGGAAGTCCTGCCGAAAGATAAGGCAGACGAGATCGCACTGAAGCTGATGCGGCTTGCTGAGTTGGAGAGTATTTGCAGTTATACCCGCCTGCGCGAACTGGCAGAGGCCGACAAGGACGAGCGCGTGGTAGTGCTGCCGTGCAAGCCCGGTGATACGGTGTATTCGATATTTGGTGCAGAGGTTATAGAAAAGACCGTTGGCCGCGTCATCATAAACGGATATACCACCCCTCGCATTTGGGTTGACCTGGACTGCTCATTCCTGTCGTCTGTGACAAAGCGATGGGATTTGGGCATTGGGAAGGATTTTTTTCTGACCCGCGAGGAGGCGGAGAAGGCACTGGAGGCGAAGAAGGATGGCTGAATTGAAACGCTGCCCTGAGTGCGGTGGAGTTGCAACCGTTATCCATATGTACGATACCTACGATAGAGCAGACTTTGGCTGGACTGCCGGTTGTGGGAGATATAGGGCTGGTGATGGCCTCCACACAAAGGAGATGAAAGTATCTGGGCTGCCCAGCAAAGAAAAAGCAATCGAAGCATGGAACAGGAGGGCTGACAATGGCTGAATACATTAAGCGTGAAGCGGCGCAGTGCCGGCACAGACAACAGACGAGGTCAGGGTCGTCCTCGAATATGCAGAAGGATATAACGAAGGTTATTCGAGAGGGAAAGAACAGGGATTGGAGGATGCAATAAAAACCTATGAGTATTATGGATAATGAATCTGCAAGGCTTCCGGGAGATTATCAGAGGAAGGACCCGGATCTTGTAAAGGTAATTCGCTGCGGGAATTGTGCAAAAGTGTCGAAACAATCAAATGTTGCCTATTGTACATACTTTGGCTGCTACATGGATTTAGACGGGTATTGCTCTTATGGACAAAAAACAGAGGCGTAAGGGGGAGGGAAAATTTGAGTGAAGCAAAAGATTATTTGCGTCAAGTTGAACTTTGCGACAAGCACATCAATTCCAAATTGGAACAGATTGCCCAGCTGCGCGCCCTTGCCACGAAAATAACAACCACATGGCAGCAAGATGTCGTTTGCAGCCACCACGCCCCTGATATCATCGGGGGCGCTGTAGCTAAAATCGTCGATCTGGAGGAGGAAGTCAATGCTGCCGTAGACGACTACGTGAACCGCAAGCGAGCGATAGCCCATGTGATAGAACAAATGCAGGATCCTGATCAGGTAGAAGTACTATATAAGCGCTATTTCAACGGGGAGACGCTGGAACGGATCGCAGAGGAGATGCACATGAGCTACCGAAATGTTTGCTATATCCACGGCAGGGCATTGCAGACTGTTGAAAGAATCCTGGGAAACGGGGGAGATAGCTGATATGGACAAATCCCCTTGCTATGGTTGCGAATTGCGAAACATGGGTTGCCACGCAACTTGCTCGAAATACAAGGGATGGCGGGCGGCACTTGATGCCGAAAAGCCGGTGCAGCATGATGATATGTCAGGGTACATCTTTGCTAGAGGCGACAGGTTGAATCGGCTGCAGCGCAGTGGAACGACCCGAGGGAATAGTTCCTTGTTCCGCAATAGCAGAAGAAGATATATGTAAACCAGCGAAACTTTGCAGTTAATTTCATAGCATTTCATAGTTGACGAGTGATATGATTAAAGCACAGGGGTGGGATAGCCTCCTGTTGTTATCATTTTTCCTTTCGTTTGTGGCGATGCCGGCACGCCATAATGCCGGTAAACCTGCGATTGCGTGGATGGCAGATGACTTTCCCTGTGAGCCATCTGTGCAGGTTCGAGTCCTGCCGATCGCACGTTGCGGATTTCGACATGAATTCATCTCCAGCAAAATGTGTAGATTGTAGCCAGATGCGTTATTATCCTTACATGGATACCACCAAGATAAGCTGCGGTCAGCAGTATATCGTCCAAATGGCTACAATCTAGCGACAAGAAAAGAGCGGGCAAATGCTCGCTCTTTTCTTGTGAAAAGAGAGGAAGATACGATGGCAAATTTGCGCGGAATTGCCGCAAGGCTTCAGACTGCCCTTTGCAAAAGGGGCATTTTTATAAAGATCAATCAGGTTCAGACGTATTCTGACAAAAGTGAAAGGATGGTGACAAAGTATATGTTGATCCGTACCGAAAAGGTAAATGGAAAAAGTAAGAATACAACTATCCTTGAAACTTACAAGTTGGCTGAGGTTGTGAAGCTGCTGGCTTCAATGTATGGGGACGGCGGTGGTTAAAGTGAAACTAACGCTTAAGCAGAAGCGATTTTGCGAAGAATACATAAAAACCGGAAATGCGACAGAGGCGGCCCGGAATGCCGGCTATAAAGCAAAGTCAGCTCGCGTTATTGGCACAGAAAACTTAACTAAACCTGCCATAGTCGACTATATCAGGCAGCGGATCGACGAAATGGACGCAAAGATGGTTGCAGACGCCAATGAGATCCTTAAATTCTACACCTCGGTGATGCGCGGCGAGGTGAAGGACCAATTCGGACTGGAATCGTCGCTTTCCGATAGGCTTAAGGCTGCCGATAGTCTTTCGAAGCGGCTGGCAGCGGCCGAGGGTAAACAAAGTAGTGACACGGCAGTAAAGGTGATTATCGATGTCTGAGATACGACTTTCCGAAAAGATAGGCCCGGCATTCTATGCGGTAGCGCATGATGTGTTTCGACACGGACATACACACTATGACGAAAGTGGCGGGCGCGGATCCCTGAAATCATCATTTGTATCCATCGTGGTGCCGTTGCTGCTGGTACAAAACCCGACCGCACACGCACTGGTGCTGCGAAAGGTTGCCAATACCATACGCGATAGCGTATATGCGCAGTATATCTGGGCCATTGGCGAGCTTGGAATGGCGGAGTACTGGGATACAAAGGTATCCCCGATGGAGTTGATCTATAAGCCTACCGGCCAGAAGATCATGTTCCGCGGTGCCGACGATCCCATGAAGATTAAGTCGATCAAGGTCCCATTCGGATATATCGCTGTAACACACTTCGAGGAAAAGGATCAGTTTGCCGGGCGCGCGGAAATCCGCAATATACTGCAGTCAACGATGCGCGGCGGATCTGTGTTTTGGAATTTTGAAAGCTATAACCCGCCGATCTCCCGCGATAATTGGGCGAACAAAGACAGCTTGGAGGAGCGCACTGACCGACTGTGTCATAAATCGACATATCTGGAAGCTCCTCCGGAATGGTTGGGTGAGCAGTTCCTTGCGGAAGCGGAACATCTCAAGACAACAGACGAGCGGTCATATCAGCATGAGTATCTTGGCATTCCGGTAGGCACGGGCGGCAATGTGTTTGATAAGCTGGAGCTGCGAGAGATCACCGACGATGAGGTTAGGAGCTTCGATAGGATCTATCAGGGAGTGGACTGGGGCTGGTTCCCGGATCCATTCGCTTTTATCCGAATCCATTATGAAAGAGCCAGGGAAACCATCTATCTTCTGGACGAGATCTACCAAACAAAGCTGCCGAATGAACAGTCTGCCCAAATGATCCTCCAGCGTGGCTACAACGACGCAAGGATCATCTGCGACAGTGCAGAGCCTAAGAGTGTGGCTGACTTTCGAGCAATGCGTCTTCCGGCCCAGGAAGCAATAAAGGGCCCCGGATCTGTAGAATACGGTATGAAGTGGCTGCAGCGCCGAACGATAGTCATTGATCGGAGGCGGACACCGAATGCCTATAACGAGTTTGTGGGCTATGAATATGAAAGAAATAAGGACGGCGACATAATCAGCGGATATCCAGATGAAAACAATCATTTGATTGATGCTACTCGGTATTCGCTTGAGCCAGTCAGCCGCAAGATGGGAGTAATCGCATGAGTAACGATGCAATCATTCAGGAGCTTAAAAGGCTAGGGTATCAGACGATCCCAGGCACCTTTTACAACCAAGTAGCTGTCTGGCACTCATGGTATGCAGGTGATGTAAAGGACTTTCATCGGTACAAGAGGTATAACGGCAATAAGTGGGTGAAGTGTCGGAGAGCCACCCTTGGCATGGGGAAAAAGGTGTGCGAAGATTGGGCAAACCTCCTGATGAACGAAAAGGTCAAGATCACACTTGAGGGGCAGAAAGAACAAGGGTTTATCGACCGCATATTCGCAGAAAACAACTTTTCCGTGAAAATAAACGAGATGCAGGAAATGAAGTCAGCACTTGGAACTGTGGCATATGTCCCGCGCGTTGTTAGGCAGGAGATATCAGAGACTGGCGAAGTCGTTGCCGGAGGAGCTGCTGGCATAGTGCTGGACTATGTCACGATTGAAAACATATTCCCGCTATCGTGGGAAAACGGAGTGATCCGTGAGTGTGCATTTTCCTCCACAGTAGCGCGAGACGGACACGACTATCTTTATCTGCAGATTCACAAAAAAGATGACGACAACGCCTATTCTGTTGAAAACCGCATATATCGCTATGACAATGAGACTTTGAAAGAAGAAAGACTATCCAATGTTAGCGGGTTTGAGCACATTCCGCCGATGATCCGTACTGGCAGCAAAAGGCGTCAGTTTGTTATCGACCGCCCAAATATTGCGAACAATGTGGATTACCGCCTGCCGGTTGGCATTGCTGTTTTTGCCAATGCCATCGATGCGCTCCGTGGCGTAGATAGTGCGTATGATTGCTACGTTAACGAATTCGAGAATGGCCCGATGCTCCTTGCAGTGAAAATGCCAGCTACAAACTGGGAGGATGGAGCGCCGACCATTGATGCCGGGGATCGGCGCTTTTACATTCTTCCGGAAGATGCGGAGCAGGGAAATGTAATTGAGCCGATTTCGCCGCCGCTGAGGACAGAGAAGCTCAATGTCGGTCTGCAGGATCAGCTGAACATGCTCTCCAGCAAGTGCGGATTTGGCGAAACCTATTACCGATTTAACGGCGCCAGCGTGGCAACAGCAACGCAGGTGATCAGTGAGAACAGCACCATGTTCCGCACCATCAAAAAGCATGAGATCATACTGGAACAGGTATTAAAGGAGCTCTGTCAGATCCTCCTGCATTTGGGCAACTCGGCGATGGGCGAAGGTCTGAACGAAGAGGTGGAGATCTCCATTGACTTCGATGATAGTATCATTGAGGACAAGGCAACGGACTTTTCCCGTGACATGCAGCTGTTGCAGGCGGGCATCATGAACGATTGGGAATTCCGCATGCGCTGGATGAACGAGGATGAGGAGACAGCAAGGGCAGCGCTGCCGAAGATGCAGGATATGACTACCGAACCGCAAGGGGAGATTGAATGAGGTGACGCAAAGTGCCAAAATATCCATTCTCGCCGGAGTTCCTTGATGCTCTGCCCGAAGAACTTGCAGAGCTGTTCCGTAGCTTAGAGGATACCATCCTTGTGGAGATATGCAGCCGGTTGAAGCTGCGGGACGAGCTCAATGAAGTTACTATTCAGGATATAAGGGCGCTGCGTTCCCACGGGATTGACCTGAAGAATATCAAAAAGGCGATACGCAAGACAACAGGTATCAGCGAGAAGAAACTCAACGAGCTGCTGAACGATGTGGTGGAGCGAAACCAAAAGTATTATGACAGTATCATCACGCTTGCTGATGTGACCAAGCCTGATGTGCTGGTCGATGCTGCAGAGATAGCAGCCATCAAAGCGCAGACGCTTAACACCTATCGCAATGTAACAGCTTCTATGGGCTTCCTCGTGGATGCCGGACGCACAATGCTGCCGCCGGCAAAGGCGTACCAGTGGGTACTTGACAGCGCCGTTATGCAGATCGAAAGCGGCGCAATAAATTATACCCAGGCGATCAGATCGGCGGTGCAGCAGCTTGCACAGAGCGGGATAAAGGTTGTCGATTATGAAAGCGGACACCGTGACCAAATCGATGTTGCTGTGCGCCGCGCTGTAATGACCGGCGTTAACCAGGTCAACCGTAAGTATTCCGAGCAGTCGATGGATTTTCTGCAGACCGATCTTGTATCGGTGGAAGCCCATGCAGGCGCCCGAGACACCGACGGCCCCAACGGCTGGGAAAACCACAAGGCTTGGCAAGGGAAGATCTACCGCTGGGCGGAATACACCGAGAGGTTTCCTAATGCCTCCGACAAGGATTACCCCGACTTTGAAAGAACCTGCGGTATCGGTGATGTGCAGGGTATCTTAGGCGCAAACTGCAGGCATAGCTGGTCACCCTTTGTGGAGGGGGTTATGGAACCGCCCTACACAGAGGAGTACCTAAAGCATATCGATGACGGTCTTGGCTGTACATATGATGGAAAGACTTATACGGCATACGAAGCCACCCAGATGCAGCGCCGTGTGGAACGGCAGATCAGGGCGCAGAAGAGGCTTAGGAACGCCTATAAGGCTGCGGGGCTGACCAAGGACGCTGATGCTGCAAATATCAAGCTGCGCCGCCTGAACACCAAATACAAGGAATTCAGCGCGGCGGCAGGGTTGCCGGAGCAACCGGAAAGGATGCGGGTGCTATATGCAGAGTCGGCAAAGGCAGTTAAGCCAGTGCTGCCGATAAGCAATAACATAAAACCTGTGCCTGTTTTGAACAAAACAGAAACAAAACCTACGGCAAGGTATGCGGACGTTACAGAGCAATGGCGCAAAGAAGCAACACCCAATAGCCATATTGTGCAGGATCTGCACGAATACACAGTAAATGGTGTTACATACAAGGTTGACGGGCACAATGTTGTTCTGGACTATAGCCCACATGAAAAGGAAATCGCCGAACTCTTAGAAAAAGAATTCGGCGGCGAGCTGTATATGGTTCCAAGAGTAAACAATCCAGAGGGTATTTCTACACCAGACTATCTGTTTAGGGGAATTGGATATGACTTAAAAACACTCGGAAGGTCGGCTAGCACGAATACAATCATTAACCGCATAAAGAAAGCTAAGAGACAGTCAAGCTGTTTTGTGATTGATATAACGGAAGCGCAGAATATTGATGAAACTATAGTACAAAGACAGGTAGAAAAGATCTTTAAGGATAAAGAAACCTGTTTTGTTGATACGGTCATTTTTGTCCGTAATATGGAAGCATATCGGGTAGTGAAAAGGGTATAAAAAAGGATCGACACGCCATCACACCATGCTTTCGCACGGATAAAGCCGACAACGACCGATCCAATAATATTATATACTGAGCTATCAAAAAATGCAAGTGGTGCGCAGCAAAACTTTGTCAAAAGCATCAGATGATGAATAATGAGATCATGGCAGATGACAGTGAGGTAAGGGCTTTACCCAAAGAAGATAGAAACTATAGAGGTGCAGAAATGAACACATTGCAAATCGCGTACAAGATTCTTTACAGCCTTGAGCACAAGAACAAGGTGGATTATATGGGGCAGATCATAGGCCCTGTTGCCCTTGATGTGCCAGAAGAGGAATGGCTTGATGTTCTGCAAATGCTTTTGGAAGAGGGGTATATTTCTGGTGCAAAGATAGGGAAGGATATTCTCGGGAACCAATATGCTGATATCAGAAACGTAAAAATCACACTGAAAGGTGCGCAATACCTTAGCGAAAACAGCGCTATGAAGAGATTTGCAAGGGTTGCGACAGATGTTATCACGATTATCAAGCCGTAATGCATCAGAAAACACAATATCGTAAAGGAACCAGCTACCGGGCGATGCTCGACGGTTGGTTTTTATTTTACCCAAAACGGCGAGAGCCGTAAAACCGCAGGCTGACGAGCCTGATAATAAACGGAGGTTAAAGACTATGAGCGAACCTATTAACAGCACGAACCCTAATCCGGCACCCAATCCGGAGCCTTCCCCCGCGAAGACCTTCTCGCAGGAAGAAGTGGACGCCATGATCGGCAAACGCCTGGCAAAGGCAATGAAGGGAATGCCCAGTGAGGAGGAGCTGACCGCTTACCGCACATGGAAAGATGGGCAGCAGACCGAGCAGGAGCGACAGGCACAGCGGGACAGAGAGTTTGCCGAAAGCAAAACCGCCCTCACCGCTGCGCAGACTGAGCTTGAGCAGCTGAAACGCGATAAGTATGTTCTTTCCAAAGGCTTGACCGGAGAGGAAGCAGAGTTTATCGCATTCAAAGCACAGAAGATGGTGGACGATAAGACCACCTTTGAACAGGCTGTAGACCAGCTTACCGAGAGCCGGCAGCGAGTCAAATTCGATTGGACGGCACCGGCAGGCGGAGGTCAGAGCAGTCAGAACGTCAACGCCGCAATGAACAGCCTGATCCGCGGCGCACTGAAATAACACAAGAAAAAGGAGAATTTCAATGCCTAACATTATTGATAGAAACGCACTTTCCGGTCTTATTCCGGAGCCCGTAACCCGAGAGATCATGCAGGGCGCCATCGCAGAGAGCGCCGTCCTGCGCATGGGTCGTCGCCTGGCGAACATGTCCAGCAAGACCCAGACGATCAATGTGCTGGATGCACTGCCTTCCGCATACTTCGTAAATGCTGAAGCGACCAACACCGGCGCCGGTGATTCCTTCAAACAGACCACCAATATGGCGTGGGCTGACAAGAAGATTCACGCCGAGGAGATCGCCGTCATCGTCCCGATTCCCGAGGCGGCACTGGACGATGCCGATTATGACATCTGGGGTGAAGTAAAGCCCAGACTGGTCGAGGCATTTGGCAAGGTCATCGATGGCGCAATCCTCTTCGGCGCCAAAAAGCCCGGCACTTGGCGTGAGGGTGTTGTCCCTGCTGCCATCGCCGCCGGCAACGGTGTGCCGGTCAGCACTGACATCTACAGCGACATCATGGGAGAGGGCGGTCTGATCTCCAAGGTCGAGCTGGACGGCTTTGTTCCCAACGGCGTTATGTCCGCAATTCAGATGCGCGGCAGGCTGCGCAGCCTGAGAGATACTGCCGGACAGCCTATCTTTAAGTCTGATATGCAGGGAGCGACCCGCTACGGCCTAGATGGCATGGACATGTATTTCCCGATGAACGGTGCTTTCGACCCCAATCAGGCACAGATGATTGTCGGCGACTGGAGCCAGCTGGTCTATGCTATCCGTCAGGATATGACCTTCAAGATCTTCACCGAGGGCGTTATCCAGGACCCTGACACCAAGGAAATCGTCTACAACCTTATGCAGAACGATATGGTGGCGCTGCGTGCCGTCATGCGTCTCGGCTGGGAGATCGCCAACCCCGTCAATGCGTTCAACGCTGACATCACCAATCCGTTCCCCTTCTCCGTTTACGGCAAGGCTGGTTCCGTCTCCACCGTGACTGTAGCCCCTGCTACCGCCACCCTGACAAAGGGTGCGAGCAAAGCGTTCACCGCCTCCGTAGCGGGGGAGGGAATTGTTTCCGATGCTGTGGAATGGAGCCAGAACGGCGCCAAGTCCAAGATTAGCGAGGATGGTGTGCTGACTGTTGCGGCCAATGAGACCAGCACCAGCATCACTGTTACCGCTAAGTCCAAGCAGGACGGCGCCAAGGCCGGTACTGCCACCGTTACCGTATCCTGACCGGAAAGGAGCTGGTAAGCATGGTCTACGCTGATTACGGTTATTACACCGGTACCTATCTGGGAACACTGGTATGCAATGACAAGTTCCCGCGCTTGGCAGTGCGCGCCAGCTCCTTCCTCGATTACTACACCTTGGGTAAGGCTCAGAAAAATGCCGACCTCGATGCTGTTAAAATGGCGTGCTGTGCCCTGGCGGATCAGTACGCCATGATCGATGCGGCACAGGCAGCGGCAGTGAAGAACATCACTGCCGCCGCCGATGGTGCTGCCGCAGTCAAGAGTGAGACCGTGGGCAGTTACTCCCGCACACTAGCGACGGGAGGGGAAACTGCTCTGTCCGCTCTTACAACCGCGGAGAGCATCAGAAAAACGTTGGCAGAGACGGCTGCGGAGTACCTAGCTCATACAGGGCTGCTTTATCGCGGGAGGGGGTGCGGCGGTAAATGTACGCTCCCCACACTGTAACAATCTATAACATCGTTCAGGAGACTGACCCTACCACCATGAGCGATGTAACGATAAATTACATCACGGTGATCCACGGAGCAATGCTGCAGGTTTCCAAGGCGGTAAATGTACGCCAAAGCGGGCTTGAAGGTGCTGATGCAGTAGAACTCTATATTCCTTTTTCGGCTTCTGCTGTAGGCACTGACGGCGGCTCCAAACGATTTGCAGGCGCAAAGGACTTTATCGCAGCGGCAGACAAGTCAGTACTGTGGACACTCTCTGTAGACGGCAATGGCTGCACGACAGTGTTTGTAAAGGGTGAAGTAATCGAACCGGATATGACCGTACAGCAGCTTGAATCCGCCTACGATGACGTTTATACTGTGACGAAAGTCGATTTGAGAGACTTCGGAAGCAGCGATATGCGGCACTGGCAGGTGGGAGGTGCTTGATATGGGATTGAAGATCTCAGTCAATACCGATGGCATGAGTGATATTCAAAAGGCGCTGGCGCTCGGCTGCCAAAAAGCAGAGCATATAGTGGCGGAGCAGATCAAGCAGGACACGGAGCCATTTGTGCCGGCACTTACCAACTCCCTAACCAACCGTACGAGGGTGGTTGGCAATCTGGTCATTTATCCGGGTCCATATGCGCGCTTCCTCTACCACGGGAAGGTGATGGTGGATCCGGAGACAGGCAGTCCATTTGCCCGCAGAGGCGTGAAAAAGGTCGAGACAGACCGTGATCTGGCATTCAATAAAACAGTCCACCCGCAGGCACAGTCCCATTGGTTCGAGGTTTCCAAGGCTCAGAACAAGGATAAGTGGCTCAGGGTGGCAAGCGAGGCGGTGAAGAAGTATGGCGCAGGTTAAAAAGACGGTTCCGGCGGCGGAAGAAGATCAGGTGACACGAAAGCTGCTTGCATGGCTGAACACTTACCCCAATAAGCCTGTTGATCTGATCCGGTTCGAGTTTTTACCGGCAGATGCCGAATCAATGGCACTGTCTACGATACAGTCTGCCTATATCGTCAAGAAGTATATCCTCGGTGGTTATCTCGCGGAATACCAGTTCAAGGTTATTTACCGACTCAAAGCAGGTAGCGGCAACGACCTGCGGCTTCGGGCAGATGAACTGTTGAACGCTTTAGGCGACTGGGTCAATGGAAAGCGACCTGATATAGGGCAGGGAAAGTGTGTGGTCAGCTTGGAGCCGACTACGCGGGCATCGCTGCTCTATTTGTACGAAAATGGTGATGAAGATCACCAGATCCTAATGAAACTAACATATGAGGTGATATAAATGGCTGATATTACTTTCAATTCTGCTGCAGGTCAGACCATTGGGCGCGAGCTCCTCATCGCTTATCTCAACACCGGTACCACTGCGGCACCTGTATGGAGTGCCATCGGTAAGCGCGTAGAGGATAGCAGCGAGGAAATGGACTGGTCGCAGGAGACCCTGCAGGATATCCTCGGCGATACCTATACCACGATGAAGAAACCCATCATTACGCAGTCCTTTGACCCAATCCCTCTTGACTCCGGCGATGCTGCCGCAGTAAAGATGTGGAACCTTGGTGTAAAGGATCACGATGCGCAGGCACTTGCCAATCAGGACATGATGATCGGTCACTTCTATGCTGAGAGCGGCGAGGCGATGTTTGCAGAGCGCTACAGCAGCTGCGCAATCGCAATTACCGGCATTGGCGGCGAGGGTGGCGGAAACCTTACGATTTCCTCCGAGATCACCTATGGTGGAACCCGCACGCTAGGAACTGTCAAAAAGGGCAGCAACGGTACGATCGAATTCGCAGCAGCATAAAAGGGGGCGTAAGCCCCCTCTATCTTTAGGAGGGCATAATGGAACTGAGTTTTGATCTCGGCATAAAAGAGTACACCGTCAAGGGAGCAAAAGGAAAGACCGTAATCCGGTTCAGTCCGACTGACGCCAATTTTGCCCGCCGAGCCTATGAGACCTTTACTGTTCTCGAAAAGAAACAGAAAGAACGGGCAGAAATGATCAACGAAAAGACCAGCAGCGAGGAAGCATTTGAATTCACCAAAAGAATTGACGAGGAAATGCGGAATTCCATTGATGAACTTTTTGGCTGCCCCGTCTGCGAAGGTGTCTTCGGGACCATCAACCTGTACTCGATGGCTGGAGGTTCACCCGTCTGGCTGAACTTCATGAATGCGATCCTGGAACAGTTTGACGAGAATATCAAGCGGGAAAGATACCTCGTCAGTGAGAAAGCCAAGAAGTACACCAATAAGTATCACGCATGATGTACCAGCTCCCGACTTCTGCCGAAATCGGCGGCAAGAGGTATAACATTCGATCCGATTACCGCGCTGCTCTCGATATTCTTATTTGCCTGACTGACGCAGACTTGACTCCGATGGAGCGGACAATGGTAGCGTTGGACATGTTCTATCCCGACATGGCGGCGATTCCGCAAGAGGATCTTCAGAAAGCATGCGACTATCTGGTGTGGTTCTTGAACTGTGGGGACGAAGGGGACAACAGAAGGCGTCCGAAGCTGATGGACTGGGAACAGGACTTTCAGTACATTGTTGCACCAATTAACAGAGTAGTTGGCTGCGAGGTGCGGGCAGTGGACTATCTCCACTGGTGGACCTTCATCTCTGCCTACTATGAAATTGGTGACTGCCTTTTTGCGCAGATTGTACGGATCCGCCAGCTTAAGTCAAAGGGGAAAAAGCTAGATAAGGCAGATCAGGAATTTTACCGGGAAAACCGGCGGCTTGTTGATATCAAGATAAAGTACACCGAAGCCGACGAGCTGGCACTCAACAAATGGACATAAAGGCGGTGATACAATGCCGGACGGCGAAATCATAATCAACACAAAACTGGACGATACGCAGGCACAGAAGGAACTGGATCGCCTTACCAAGCAAATACAAAAGACACAACAGGCGCTTGACGAAAAGAAAGGCGAACAAAGCAATCTTGCGGCTGATTTTAGGACAGCAACCGATGAAGCCCTCAAAACCGAGGGTGCAGTAAACCGACTGAAGCAGGAGCTTGAACAACTGACCGCTATAGCACAGGGTAAGGTGCCGATGTCACCAGAGGCGACCATTGAAGCATATGCGAAACAGGCGCAGGTCAAAGAGGAATTGAAGCAGCAGGAAGCACTGCTTGAACAGCAGAACAAGCAAGCCGAGAAGCTGGGCAAGAAATATGCATCTATTACGGATAGAGTGAACGAGGGAACCGCTGCACTGGAAAAGGCAAAGCAGGAAGCCGGGCTTTTGCAGAAGCAGCTTGCAGCGAAAGACAGTGCTCCCGAGGTCTTGCAGGCAGCATCAGACGCAGCTGATAAGTTCGGGGAAAGAGTGAAGAAACTGGCAAAGCGTGTGTTCGTATTCACGGTCATCACGGCGGTACTGCGCCAAATCAAGACTTGGTTCGGCGAAGTGCTGAAGACGAATACGGAAGCGCAGCAGTCCTTTGCCCAGTTAAAGGCAGCACTATTAACGCTGGCGCAGCCTATTTTAAATGTGCTTATACCGGCATTTGTGAAGCTGGTGAAGGTAATAACGCAGGTCGTTGCTGTTTTGGCTCGGCTGGTTTCAGCAATCTTCGGGACTACCGCAAAAGCTTCTGCTGACGCTGCAAAGGCGCTGAATGATGAAACAAAGGCCATTAAGGGGGCCGGAAGTGCTGCGAAAAAGGCGGGAAAATCTCTTGCAGCCTTTGATGAGATCAACCAGCTTTCCGGTGATAGCAATTCCGGCGGCATCACCCTTGATCCAGATTTCTCTATATTCGATAAACTGGACGATAGATTTGATCGGATTGCCAAAGCGGTGCTGCTTATTGGCGTTGGGCTTTTGGCTTGGAAACTATCGACGGGTTTTACGGGTGTCCTCGGAACAGTCCTCCAAAAGCTCGGAGGTATTGCGATAGCCGCCGGTGGGCTGCTCCTTATTTGGGACTCTCTTTCTGATGCATTTGAAAACGGTATCAACTGGGGAAACCTTAATGAGATGATGACAGGAGCTGCAATTTTAATCGGCGGTCTTACCCTTGTCCTTGGGAAACTCGGGGCAGGAATCGGAATGATTATTTCAGGTGGCGCACTGCTTGTGACAGCATTCAATGATATTGCAGCACACGGCGACAATTTGCAAAATTCGCTTACGCTACTCTTTGGAATAGTGATGACCGGTCTTGGGTTTTTCGTGTTGACCGGCAGTGTTATTCCTCTCGTTATTGCCGGCATAGCGGCGGTGGTAGCAGCCGTGCTTGCACTGACAGGCAATCTGCAGGAATTTGCACAAAACCTGAAGGAGAACATTCTAGGCGGTATTATTGAATTTATCTCAGGAGTTTTCACCGGAGACTGGGAAAAGGCTTGGGAGGGTGTCAAAAAGATATTTGCCGGTATTTGGAATACAATCATTATTATAGTCGAAAGTGCTATCAATCTGATTATTAAGGGAATTAACTGGTTAATTTCAAAGTTGAATACCATCAGTTTCGATATTCCTGATTGGGTTCCACTTATTGGCGGTAAAACATTTGGCATTAACATCAATCCTATTTCAGAGGTTAGACTACCAAGGCTTGCTACCGGCGCAGTAATCCCGCCCAACCGCGAGTTCATGGCGGTGCTTGGTGATCAGAAGTCCGGCACCAATATTGAAACGCCGCTCAGCACGATGGTGCAGGCGTTTAAGCAAGCACTGGCGGAGAGCGGCTATTCCGGCAGCAGCGAAGCAGTGCTGGTGCTGGATCGTGATGTACTTGGTAAGGTCATATATCGGCTGAACAAGGCGGAAAGCAATCGTATTGGTGTAAATTTGGCTGAAACTGGAGGTTGACAGCATGAACTATATCAAAATCAATGGCATCACCTTTGACGCTGATGTAGCGATCTCCAAATATACCCGGTATTTCAATGTGCTTGATGGTGAAAATGCAGGCCGAGTGATGACCGGCAGAATGGTGCGTGATGTCATAGGGTCCTACCTTGGGCACAAGGTCACGGTGTTTCGCCGCGGTAACAACCAAAAGGGGCTGGACGATTTTTGGAACTATCTATACCAGCATAGTGTTGATGACAGTGTCCAGCTAGAAGCGGCGGACGGTCAGACAACGGTTTCCTATGAAGCCTATTACACCTCTGCGGAGCAGAGCATTGAAAAGGTGGAGAACGGAACGAATTACTGGGGGACGATAGAGGTAAACTTTATCCCAATCGACGCTCAGATAAGGCGGTGACTGTATGGCAAAGACTCGAGTGATCTATAAGGACATAGCCCCCGGGGCTGCGGAGGACGCTACTGTTACCGCTTCCGGCGGCACTGGGTCTATCAATAAGATCCCATTTGGTGTGGACACTGGAAAAATCATCACGCTGGAAAGAAGCCGTTGGCTGCTTGACGGTTCTTTCGACAGCTACTACGGCAACGACAAGGTGGCGTTCTGGTCGATGGCACTCTCAGATGAAGCAGGGGCCCTGTCTTCGCCACCGAAAATAACTATGACTTTTACAGATCAGTACTCCACAACCGGCATCAGCCTTACTTTCGATGAAGCAACGGGGGAATACTGCTCTTTGGTCAACATTGAGTGGTGGCAGGGGACGACCTTAAAAACGTCGAAAGACTTTGAGCCGGACACAGTCACATATTTCTGCGAGCAGCGGGTTGAGAGTTTTGACAAGATTGTTGTTTCGCTGAAAAAGACGGTGGTTCCGTACCGCCGCGCCAAATTGAACAGCATTCTGATTGGTGCCGTACGAGAGTTTGGCATGAACGAGATCCGCAGCGCTACCATCATAAACCAGATGAACGAGGTATCTGTGGAACTGCCGGTATCTACATTCAACTGGACGCTGGACAGCATAAAAAAATCAGATTATCTATTTCAGCTCAAGCAACCAATACAGGTATTTAATGATGGCGCGCTTTTAGGCGTGTTCTATGTCAATAACTCCTCCCGCCGTTCTGCGCATATGTATCAGATCGAGTGCCATGATGCGCTCGGTGTACTGGACTATGTTCCATTTTCCGGCGCTGCATATTTGGACGGAGTGAGCGCAACGACACTAATTACGGAGCTTGCTAAGCCTTTTGAGGTCGAGGTCGCAACAGGGGTGGCAGACAAAACCTTGAGAGGCATTATCCCTGCCGGTACACGTAGAAGCGCTATACAGCAAGTATTATTTGCTTGGGGTGTCTGCCTTGCCACAGATGGCGGTGGAAAGGTGAGAATATTTAATCAGCCGACAGATGTGGTGACAATAGCGAAAAGCAGGACATTCACTGGTGCAGCAGTCAGCACTCAGGCGATAGTGACCAGCGTAAAGGTGGTTGCTCATAAGTATGCGGAAGCAGAGAATGGTACGGTTGTGATCGGCAGCAAGAAATACTCCGATGCCAAGACGGTTTACCAGAAGGTTAATCCGGATGTAACGGCGTCCGACCGCGAGAATGTGAAAGAGGTAACAGATGCAACTCTCGTATCCAACGAGATAGGACAAGAGGTAGCCGACCGGCTCTATGCATACTATACCCTGCGGGATACCAGCAGTGCCGATATTGTTTACGGCGGCGAGAAGCTTGGAGACCGCATCAGCACCTATACTCCCTGGGACACTCTCGTGACCGGAAACCTGCATAAGATGGAGATAAAGCTATCGAATACAGTCGTCTACCGGGCAGAAGTAACCGGATCGTGGCAGGGGGAATGAATATGCTGAACCTTATAACGAACAGAACACAGTCCGATGTTGATGCACTGCGATTAGCTTTTGACCGTATATATAATGGCAATGCAACGGATCAGGACTATTCGCTTCTGAGCCAAAATATCGGTTCCTACAATGCATCTGACCTCAATCGCGTTGGCTTTGCTATACGATGGCTATCTGCTTCATTAAAACAGATTGGCTATGGATCCATTATTTTAGCTAAGACAGATTGGACGGAAAAGGATCTGCCTACCAATGCGGATTTGGACGATTACCTTGCTGATGTTTCGATGATACGATCGGTGCTTCCCGTTCCAAAAGATGCGCCGTTTGTTCCACAACTACCAATGAACTATGAAAAAGCAAATGATGTGGAGCGGATTCTGCTTTTGGTGGAAACGCTTGTTGAAAATGTGAAAAAAGCATGGTTTTATTCCGGCGAGATTTATGCCGGAGAGACCTAAAAGGGGGAAGTAAAATGCAGGATAGAGTACCACTGCACCCTGGCCGAATCAAATTGATGCCGGTCCCGGGGAAACCGAATATCTACGACATGATTCGCCAAGATGACGCCACAGTGACAGGCACGCCTTTGTGTAAGGCGTCAATGCTTACGGATGCAACCTGCGACAAGTTAGGACTTGACCATGATGACGCAACGCCGGACGATGCGTTGGCGGCGCTGCATCATATGGCAGACGTGCATGTCGCCATTATCACGCTGTCGGCTACAGGCTGGGTAGGGGATAGTTCCCCATATACCCAGCCTGTAGCCATTTCCGCTGTATCTGCAGACAGCAAAGTTGATGTGCAGCCAACCGACACAACCATTGAAACAATGATCGATTCGGGGTGCTATTCGCTGCGAATTGATAATGTTGATGGAGTGTGCACGGCACATGTGGTAGGAGGAAAACCAGAAAAGGACATAGTGGTTCAAGTGACTGTTAGCCGCCCGGTATCTGCCACATAAGGAAGGTGTTGAAATGAGTGTAATATCCGTTAAGGGTGTAGATCAGAAGCTATTCATTACAGATGCACCTGCTATAGCGTCGGGAGGCGTGAATGAGGACTATGTCAAGTTTCAGCTAGACAGCCATTGGGACGGTTTTACGTTAACCGCAATATACTATGTGGACGAGAACAACGTCTACAAAACGCTGGTCGATGATGACGGGCTATCCGTAATCCCGAAAGAAGTATTGGCGTTGGAAGGTAAAATGTTTTTTGGGCTAATGGGCGCAAAAGGTGACGCAGTGCGAACATCAACGGTTCTTGCATACTGCATCAGTCAGGGTGCCTTGACGCCTACCGCAACACCGGACCCGACGCCGGATATTTACGCAAGGATCCTTGCTGCCATTGGAGCAGCAAAGATTAAATCAGCCACAGTCTCAGATGACGGCGACCTTGTAATAGAGACCAGCGACGGGAGCACCTATGATGCGGGGAATGTCAAGGGCGATAAGCCTACAAAGGGCATCGACTATTGGACACCGGAGGACCAGCGGGAGCTTGCAGAGCAGGCAGCGGAATTGGTCGAGATCCCTGTTGCAACGCCAGAGGCGGTCGGAACGGTTAAGCCTTCTGCTGATTTCGACATCGCAGCTGATGGCACGCTGACTATCTACAAGCCAATCGAGCTATCTGCATCGGTCAGCCCATCTACAGCGGAGATGGGGAGCGTTGTGGACGATGTAACTGTGAGATGGGAGATCAATAAGCAGCCTATATCATTGACAGTAGACGGCGAGAGTGTGCCGGAAGCGGATAGAAGCAAGACGCTTACAGGACTGGGGATTACCGTGAACAGATCTTTTGCTGTGGTTGCTGCTGATGCCCGTATGAGTGTCACCAAAAGCCCTGGGTTAACCTTCCTGCGATTTGTCTACAGCAAGGTCGGTAGTCCAAATGCGGCGCCAACGCAAGCGGCAGATTGCGTCAAGCAGGCTGATCTTGCTGCTTTCGGCGCCAACGGCGCCGATTTCAAGTACGCAGCCGGCGATGTAATCTGGCTGCTCACAACAAAGCAGGACGCCAAAATACAGACCAGTGTTCTGGGTCAGTGGGCAGAGGTCAACACCTACGGCGGGGATCCGGTGCAGTTCACGCAGTTGAACGGTGTGACGGCTACCTACTATGCCTATCGTACTGATGTGTTCCGTGCGGCAGGTGCCGCTAAATATCGCATCATATAGGGGGTGGAAGGATGGCATTGACGATCAACACTAACATCAAAAATGATGCAGACGGCTATCTTGTGGATGCCGATAGCGTTAAGGTCTCCGCAGAAAAGATGCTGAACGAGTATCTGATTGATCTTGAGACCGCAGCCAAAACCACCATCGACAGTCCGCTTCAAACCAACACAATCTATGATTTGGGCATGCTGAAGACAGACATCGTGCTGAATCTGCCAGCAGATGCCGGCAGTGGCGAGCTGATCTATGTTTGCTACACCAATACTAACTACGCAGTATCTATTGTCGGCAATGTAATCGGCTCGGTGCTATTTAAACCGAATTGCTTCTCGGAGTTGATGTTCCTTCGGATCGGGGATAAGTGGTCGGCAGCTTATCGGGGGACTGTGGTATGAACCTGCTCCATAAATTCTACACGCTTATACAGAACGAAAAAGACGTTGCCTTGTCTTGCAGAATGAAGATCCTCGTCCGCTTTGCAGCAAGGCTGCAGGCTTTCGCGGCAGTTGCTTTATCCGGCATAACGTCTATCGCACAGGCCGCGAAAGTGAAGTTGAGCGATATGAACAACAGGCTTTATATCAGCTATATGCTGATGTGCCCGTTGAATCTAAAGCAGCCCAGGCTGTACAAGACAAGTGCTGCTGCATCGATGATGCGTGCAAGCACATGGGTGTCCGCTGCGGTCAGCATGATTGTTCCAAAACGGATCAGATGCCCGGGGAAGTCGCATTTCTTTGCGCTGTTTCGAACATTTTCTTCGGCAAGGGGCTTTCGTGCAGTCTGGGCAATCCCCAAGCAGCTAGAGATTTACTGGAGAGACAAGGCTAAGTGCTACGCCGGGCGTGCCGCTTATGCGAGACAGCGGCAGAGAGTATTCTTTCGTGCGGCAATTACTGTTATTGTGAAGAACCTAAGACGGTGCATCGTCAATAGCAGAATATTTCAACGGAGCCACGCGGGGCTGAAACGAGCACTGCAGAATCGGCTTGGTGGCCATTTAGCTACCGTGGCACGGAATGCCGCCAGGCTGATAGGAGGGACGACAAAGCGCACTGCGCTGCGGCTGGACAAGCTCAACATCTATTTGCATGGAATCGCACATGCGCTGGCTACGGAAAAGTTGCGGCTTCGTCTTCCGCGACTGTTCATAGCAATCAAGGGCAGCTTTGGTACTGCGGATCCTCTCACAGTGCGCAGCAGAATAAGGAACCGGATTGCAATGGCGCTAAGTAAGCCAAGCGAGGCAGCCATATCCAAAGCGCAGGCAGCTTGGCTGCTGAGGTGGAGAGATCACTTTAGCCAGACAAGTCTATCAGCCGCAGCAGATAAGACGCAAGCTGTAGCTAAAAGGGTAGCCTGTTTTACTACAGCGGCGACCTTGACGGCCAACAAGCGCAAAAAATGGGAATACCCGGTTCAAATCGGAAGCACGCTCTATATTAAGCAGGTCTATAGCGCCGAGCAGGACGGTGACACACTTTATATAACTTAATTTAGAATCGGAGGGACAAAACAATGCTAAGTAAAACCATTTCCACGATGATCCTTAACGCACTTACCAAGGGACAGTCTTCTGCCCAGTCAATTGCCTCGTCGGCATATCTCGCACTGCTGACTACTTTGCCGGACAATCAGGGCGTTGGTGCTGTTGAGGTTTCCGGCACAACGATGAAAGGCTATTCCAGGCTACTGCTGGGCAGCAACGGCAACGGGCAGAAGTCCCTTGATAATAAGGATTTCTTCCCGGCGGCAGGAGCCTCATGGGACAGTACCGAGAATGCATATAAGGTACAGAACACTGCCAACATGCAAATGTCCGCCATTGAGGAGGGCGTGACGGCTACGGCTACGGTGGTTGGCTTTGCTATCTGTAAATCCGTTTCCGGCGCATTGACTGCCGACATGCTTGCGTGGGGTCCCCTTGTAGATGCCAATGGAGCAGCGGCAACAGTTTCTCTGACCGGCGGATCTGTGCCGATTTTCTATTACAACTCCACCACCAGCAAGGGGGATTTCACCCTGCTTCTCGGTGCGGCAGCCGATAACAGCTAAGGAGAACAGTCATGCAACACTATGTTCCTATGCGATGCAAAGCGCGCCTGCGGCTCACCTTGGGGAGCCGACCCAAGGATAGGAGTTCCGTAATTAAGCGAATTGTCAGAAAACTGTTCGGCTGCAAGCAGCAGGAAGGATAACGATAAAAAAGCGTGGTGTGGCAGAATGAAGCGTAATAGTGATTATCGAACCAAGATCTATATGTCTCCGCTATTTGAAATAGAAGACGATGATTTGTTTCGACAGGAGGAAAAAAGGGTAATTGAATATTTATATATGTTTCTTGTGACCTGGGACTCCAGATATGCGGAATACGCTGTCGAAATAGTCGAAACGGCAAAGAGCAGCATTGAATACTTTCGCAAAAACAAATCAGAAGATGCGATATATGACTTGCCTTGGCGAGTTCGCTGGGTTTGGCTGAAAAAGTTTTCTTTTTATAAAAAAAGAAAAAAGCGGGAAGGAATGCTTCGGGGAATCGTATTGAAAGATCATGATCTGTCAAAAATCATAACTTACAACCGAATGAATGGGTGGGAGCAGGACCAAGATCAGATGGCAAAAGAGCTTCGCATTTCCAAAAACAAGCTGTCTCAGTTAAAGGCGCTTCGCCGGGTCTATGTTATGAGCGATCAAATTATAGGTAGAGATGGAGTCCCAATTTCGACTTTCGATCTTATGGAGGACGAGACGAGTTCTTCCGAAGATAATCTATATGATAGCGAGGCAGAAGCCGAGCTGCTGTCCATGATAGAATCGGTATTCACTTCATATCCGGCGCAGAAGCAGCCGATCTTGGCGGATGTGATCACCAGCCTGACATGGGAAGCATTGGCTGATCGAGACAATAATGAAAAGTACCTTTTCGTTAGCATGCCAATGTTGAATTTTTGCAAAAAAAAAGAACATTCTGCTACACAGAAGTACATAGCTGACAAGTATGGCATTACTCCCAGATCCGTTTCTGCGATTCGGGACGATTTCTTGGCAAGGCTAGGGAAAATAATACAAGACGGCGGTGATGACTATGCGCCATAACGTCTGTATTTATCATTCCATTCTTACCGCTGTTATTGCCGGGATTGTGGCGCTGACACTTTACGCTGGCTCGCTTGATCGCCAGACCGGAGATCTGATCGCCGATAACCGGCAATGCGCAGGCGGAGGAGCAGCTGCCGGTGAGCAGGCTGCAGACGGAAATGAAATTACTGAGCGGATCCTGCCCCCATTGACGGGCGCAGCCACAGAAAGCCACAGAAAGGTGTGATTGAAATGGGTGCCAGTGCCATACTGGGAAACCCCGCTATCGTAGGCGGCGGTGCAAGGCTAAACATCGACTATGGATCTACTCCACCAGAGGATACTACAAAGCTGTGGATCCCGCTGGCGGTAAAACCGGACAATGTCGATGTCGACATTACTGTTCCTTTTGGCGATGAATTTATTGTGCTTGATGGTACATATACCGAAACGTTGACGTTTGCATCTGGAGATGTCATAGATGGGAAACTGTACATTACGGCCGGGTTTACGAGCCGCCCGTCTTCTGACCCTCTGGGGCATATCTATGTTTATGACCCTACGACTAAAGTCCTGTCTGATACAGGGGATTCGTTACCCGTCAGGCGTAATCAGGCGGCATCTATTGCGGCGAATGGTTCATTATACATATTCGGCGGCAGTGGGTGGAACGAAAGCGGCGCTTATATGAGCAACACCAACACCGTCTACAAATACACGCCATCGACGCATACCGTTACACAGCTTGCTAACATGCCATTTGCGCTGACAAAAATGAGCATCTGTAAATATGACAACAAGATTTATCTAGTTAGCGGAACGAGTGTCGGTTCTGGTTCTGTTTCAGGTCAGGTTTCTTACTTGGATTTGAGCAATGACCAGTTTGTAAACCTAGGCACAAGTTATATTTATAGAAGTGGCTGCGCAGTAGGGGGGTGGAACGGGTGTATTTACTGCATCGGTGGTAGAGATAGTGATGTCTATTACAATACCATCAGGAAATTTAACCTGACAACAAAAGCTTTTACGGCGGTATCCGGACAAACGCTTTCAGACGACTTGACATTCACATCATACGCTCAGTTTGGCCAGTACATCTATGCTTTTGGTGGGCAAAAAGAAAGTGGCGCATCAAGAGATGTCTATCGCTTCGACTGCGAAGCAGAGACCATAACAAAACTTGACGTGCAGCTTCCCTCAACAATGTCATGGGATTGGTGCGGTTCTGATGGAAATGTCGATTACATTTTTGGTGCGAACAGCTCATCTCAAAATGTTATTTACAAGTTTACCGTCAAGTCTCCGCTCGCAGAGAACAATCTGCTAATTCAGCATGATTACTATTCTGGGGACCGCCGATGGAAAGCCATCAATGGGAAAAAGGCGCAGATCTCCGTTTATCCCATCGATGCTTACCTCGGCAATTCTGATGGGTATGCTGAAAAAGTGACAGCACGACTGTATGATGCAGAATCTCAATCATGGAAGTCTCTTGACGGTGTATCTTACACCGCCGATATGCAGAACGCACTTAATATTTTGGGGGTGACATAATGGGTTACTACACAGAAAAGGCCAAAGAAGTGAAAGCCAAACAGGAGGCAGAAATGGACGAGCTGCTATCAATCATTGCGGAGGCGGTAGAGGAACAATACCAGGCAGACTTGGGGGTAATTGAAAATGTATAAGATGATGAAGAAACTAATTGAAAAGAAGTTCTATAAAACTGCGGAAGAAGCGCAGAACAAGCTTGATGTGTTTTACGCCATGAACCGCCTGACCGATGATGAATATAGCGAGCTGACGCTGATTGTCGAAACCACCTATGTGGAGGGGTAGTATGGAGATAGCACTTGCCGTCCTCGGATCCGGAGCGCTGGCTACGGTCATCAGCTGGCTGTTGCATCGTATTGACCGTAAGCAGGACAAGCAGGATCAGATCATCTCCGGTATGACTGCGGTGGACAATAAGCTGCAGCAGCACATCGATGCTGACGAGAGATACCGTGCCGATATGTGCCGTGCCCGAATCCTGCGCTTTTCCGATGAGCTGCGGCGCGGGGTGAATCACAGTGAAGAATCCTTCAATAATGTACTGGAGGATATTGATAACTACACAGAATATTGTGTGGAACATGAAGATGTTTACATCAACTCAAAAGCGGATGCCGCTATTCGCAATATAAAAGGTGTACACGATCGCTGCATTCGCGGCGAGCTGAAATTTTTATAAAAAATAAGGAGGACAAAGAAATGAACGAATTTGTAACATGGGCTTCCCTTGGCACCTATGCCGGCGCTGTGATGATGGTTACGATCATCGTGCAGTTCCTGAAGGGGACACCGCTGGTCAAGGTGAACGCCCAGCTGCTGGCGTACCTTGTGGCGGTGGCGATCCTCATCGGCGCCGAAGCGGTTAACGGTTCCGCTCTCACTTGGCAGGGTGCCGCACTGTGCGTACTTAATGCTTTCATCGTCGCTCTGGCAGCCGGCGGCGTGTATGATGCAGCGACGACCGGTAAGGTCAACGCCAGTGATGCTGCTGTGCTGACCGAAGAGGGAAAGGGGGAAGCCTGATGGCTTTCCTTACTCCCGATAATGTACGATATGAGAACGGTGTGAAGATCTGCGAGAAGATCATCCCGGATAGTGCGGTGTGGAATAAGAACTACACTGAGGGCGGCTATACCTATCTCAGGGGCACTCAGTACAAGGCAAACCGCGCTTTGACCGCCATGCGGGGTGTGACGATCCATAACACCGGTCGCATTAAGGTGCCCAGTGGAACCACAATGGCCGAGCAGTACACCCGTGCTACTTACCCTAACTGCAACATGGGATCCGTCCGTGTCCATTACTATGTGGACGAAAATGAGGCATGGCAGAACCTTGATGAGGTGGAAGTTGGCTGGCACGCAGCTGATGGTAACTATGGTCCGGGCAACAGCACTACCATCGCCATCGAGATCATCATGGACGGCTCTGACGCCGAGTATAACCGGATTGCCGAAGATAACGGCGCGAGACTTTGCGCAGCTATCCTTAAAAGGTATGGCTTGGACGAGACTGATGTCTACCAGCACCATGACTGGTACGCAAGGAAAGATTGCCCCGCCTATATCAGACCGCACTGGAGCGCTTTTTTGGCGGCTGTCCGGCAGTATCTCAGTGACGATACGCAGGTTCCGAGCGATTATGATAAGCTGGTCGCAGAGCTGGCAGATCTCAAAGAGCAGCTTCGGCTGCAGCATGCCAATGCGCAGGACTTTCGCGATGAGATCCTCGCAGCGGTTGCAAAATTTGACGCAAAATGATTTAAGGGGCGCTTCACGACGCCCCTCATTTTTCTTGCCCGATACAGGCAAATAGCTGTTTGAAATGAACGAGCAGGGCGTAGGTATTGAGCAGATCGCAGTAGGGAGCTGGCTGTGCGGTGATAGCGATATCCCGGAAAACTGCCGCCGTGATATTATCCTTGCGCTGCATGAAGCCGGTTTTACCGAGCGACAGGACAAGAGCGAAGCGGAAAACTAGATGGCAAACAGAAAGGGGGCAGCACTTTGACAAACACACGATTTAATAAGCTATGGGCGCTGCTTCATAAGTGTGGCTGCGTTGAATTCTTGGATCACGGCGAAAACCTTTCATTATCCTTGATACAAAAACGGTATGGCGAAGATATCGTGCTGGAAGTGGAGAATGGGTACCATCGCAATGTTGTTTTATCCCATTAGGATAAGGAGATGTTTCGTATGATCCTTGTTGATTGATGTGAGGGAACAAAGCCAGTTGGCTTAGGAACGGGTAGAAACTATACCTACAAAAAAAGAGCAGCTGAAAATCAGCTACTCTTCCCACTTGACTGGCGTACTTGAAAGTACGCTTAATACAAAGTATCAGTGACCAAGCGTATACAGTCCATTACTGGCTGTAATTACATTGTACAGTTTTTTTAAGGCAATGTCAAGGCTATGTGGTTATCTATCGACCGCAAGTTTCGATTTTTTGTCCTATAAGAGTTCCATATTCTATTTGCTAGAATATCACTTGCTTGGATCATGTAGTTTTCTCTTGAGTCACAGTATTGGATGACTACTTCGACATTACTGTCAAATAGATTTTGGTGCTTAACACCATAGTCAAAATTTATTATTCCATACTGTAGCTCTTCTTTGATAGAGTCTTTTAGATCATAATATCCATTGGTCGCAGTCAACTGTTCATCTATATAGATATGCAATTTTATTTCTTCCGTCTTTGATATGATTCCGTCCGCAATTAGTGCTTTTAGTTTATTCTTTATACATCGTTTTAATGCATAGTCCTTGTAACGACATATGGATTTTTTCTCTGCAAGTATGTGATTATAAACTTGGGAAATATCAACCGTTACGGAAACAGACTCATACTCCCTGACTGCATTAAATAGAGCTCTCTTGTGATTGGTAGTAAGGCTTGCTGCTTTTAGCTCATCGTTGCGTCCAAGTGCCTTTTTGAGCGCTTTATTGGCGTGTATATATTTTCGCCTTGCAATATTAAGTGTGTTGCGACTCGTAAACACATATCCAGCATAGACAAAATATCCGCTTGTTTCCTTTTTAGTGAGTACACCAGAGTCGTCAAAGAAAAAAATAACTTCTTGCAATTCTTCGTCCTCCATTGGTTGTCGATTACAAGTATATTATAGCAAAACAATATATTTCCAACAAGGCACAGGAGGGCATATTTGTACCAAATAGTAGCTCTGCAATATGTGCAATTTGACATTCCCAAAAGTGTAGGAAGTTATTACAGATTTACAATTATACCAAATGCCCGAGGAAAGAATAAAAGCGTGTTCGCTTTTAATCCAAAGCCCTGCACCAAACAAGAAAGACGCCAATCGGCGTCTTTTTTGTACTTTATCTACTTTTACAGGGGACTGCGTCAGCTGTATCATTCAAAACTCTCTGATAATAAGAACGGGCGGGCAGTCCTTTGGTAAGCTAAAGCGATGGGAAATGCCGCGACTATTCGCAGATTTGCGGAAATTGATGACTTTTTATTGACCTCCATATGAAAATTTGTTATGATTATTTGGTAATTTGTGTTGCATAAGAGGGAGGACAAAATGGAACTGCGCAATATCACGACCTTTTTACGGGTGGCGGAGCTGCAAAATTTTACCCACGCTGCTATAGAGTTGGGCTACTCCCAGTCTGCTGTTACGGTGCAGATCCGGCAGTTGGAAACCGAGCTGGGGGTGCCGCTTTTTGAGCGCATCGGGCGCTCGGTACGGCTGACAGCGCCCGGACAGACCTTTTTGCAGCAGGCGGGAGAGATCATTAAAGCAGCAGACCGCGCCCGTGACGCCGTGCGTGCTGCCCCGGAGCCGGAGGGGACGCTGCGGTTGGGCACGATGGAGTCCCTTGGCGCTTCGGTGGTGTGGCGGCTGATTGCCGATTTTCACCGGCAGTACCCATTGGTGAATGTTGTGGTACGAACCTCCACTGCCGACGGACTGCTGGAAATGATGCGCCGCAACGATGTGGACTTTATCTATTTTGTTGACGAAAAACAATACAGCCCTGACTGGGAGATCCCTTTGTGCGTTCCGGAGAAAACGGTATTTGTTACCTCGCCTCGCTCCAAGCTGGCAAGCCGCGGTACTCCGATTCCGCTGCGGGAGTTGGTGACCTTCCCCTGTGTGCTGACTGAGGCGGGTGAAAGCTACCGAATTCCCTTTGAACGACTGCTGGCAGAGCATAATTTAGATGTTGCTCCTATTTTGGAGATCGGCAGTACGGAGATCGTGGCGCGAATGGTTCGGGAAAATATCGGCTATTCAGTGCTGCCTATGTATGTGGCGGCGGAATACATCAAATCCGGAGAATTGGTCACCTTCCCTGTCGCAGAATTCAGTTCCAATATGTATCAGCATATTATATACCATAAAAACAAATGGGTGACGCCGCAGATGAAGGGCTTTATCCAGGCAATCATAGACTATTTGAAGGCCGAATAAACGATCAGCGGTGTAAGACGGGTGTTGAAAGGCTCAATGCCCGTTTTTTTATACAATTTGCTTTTTTCAGCAGGCTGCGGTACAATGAGTTTGACCGGCAGAGATGGCGGGCTTATTTGCGTTATTGCTGCACTTTTCGGGAAAGCAGAACCAGCTGCGGGTTGGGCTGTATCAATGCAAGGAATGATACAGCCGATGCGAGGAAGCATGATCAGTCGCTGAAAAGAACCGGGAAAAGATGACCTGACGATAAGGGAGGAGCCGAGATGGACAGACTGGAGCTGGCAAAAAAGGAAGCGGAACTGCTGGAGGCGGGAACACCCTATGCCGCAGTGACGATTGCAGAAGCGGTAAATATAGCGCGTACCGAGGCAAAGATGCTGGTGCTGGAGGATAATACGATTTACGGCACGGTTGGTGGAGGGACGGGTGAACGCCTCGCGATCCGCGATGCCGCAGAGCTGTTGGCAGAGGGGAAAAATGCGGTTCGACGCTATGAACTGGATTCGCCGCTTTCTGAAGCCGGAAAAGCGTGCGGAGGCACCTTGACGGTCTTTATAGAGAGCTGCCGCAGTACCCGCCCGCAGCTTGTTATGGTGGGTGGCGGACATGTGGGAACGGCACTGATCCGTGCGGCAAAGCTGGCAGGCTTTACTGTAACGCTGTTGGATACCCGCGGGGAGGAGCAGATCGGTGAGGCAATTCAGGCTGCCGACCGTTTTATCCGATTGGAGCACTTTGGCGAAGCGGCGGAAGCAAAGCTGCCCCCGAATGCCTGCTATGTGGTGGCAACCTACAGCCACGCCACCGACGGAGAGGCGCTGGGCGGTGTGCTGCGCCATACCGATGCAGCTTATATCGGCATGATTGGCAGCCGACGCAAGATTGAAGCGATTTACGGCAGGCTGGCAGAGGAAGGATTTAAGCCGGAGCAGCTTGCTGCCGTTCATGCACCCATCGGACTTGCCATCGGCGGAGAGATGCCGGAGGAGATCGCAGTCTCCATTTTGGCGGAAATACTGATGACCCGCTACGGCAGAACCAAGGCGGAGCTGTAAATACGAAAAACACAGGCGATCCGTTCCTGCAAAAGGGCGGGTCGTTTTTTCGTTTGACTACTGCCAGCCAAGCAGATGTGCAGCGGCATTGACCAGCATACAAAAGAATGCCCCGCACAGGGTGGGCAGCACTGCCGCCAGCACCGTCCATTTTGTGCTGCCGGTTTCTTTTTTTATGGTCATCAGGGTGGTAGCGCAGGGAAAGTGCATCAGCATAAACAGCATGACGCACAGCGCAGTTACCGGCGTCCAACCGTTTTGCAGAAAAACCGTTTGCATTGCCGTAAGGCTTTCCGGCTGCTGCAGGACACCCTGCGAAAGATATGCCATCAGCATAATGGGCACAACGATCTCATTGGCGGGAAGCCCCAGAATAAACGCAAGCAAAATGACGCCGTCCATGCCCATCAGACGCCCTGCGGGATCTAAAGCACCGGAAAGGAAAGATAGGAGTGTACCGCTCCCGACGGTGATATTTGCCAGCAGCCACAAAAGCAACCCGGCGGGCGCCGCTGCCGTGACCGCTCGCCCCAGAACGAAAAGGGTACGGTCAAACACCGAGCGCACAAGCACCTGCCCCCATTGCGGCCTGCGGTAGGGCGGCAGTTCCAGCGCAAAGGAGGACGGAACCCCCCGTAGCACCGTGCGGGAGAGCAGCCGTGTGACCCCGAAGGTGACCAGAAGCCCCAACAGAATGAGTGCCGTAAGTCCAAGGGCGGAAAGCAACGAGCTGCCGTATCTGCCGGCAGTCCCTACAAAAAAGAGAAGGATCAGATTGACCAGCGTTGGAAAGCGACCGTTGCAGGGAACAAAGCTGTTGGTGAGGATCGCCAGCAGCCGTTCCCGCGGGGAATGGATAATGCGGCAGCCCACGACACCGGCGGCATTGCAGCCAAAGCCCATGCAAATGGTGAGCGCCTGCTTACCGCACGCACCGCAGCGCTTGAAAGCGTGATCCAGATTGTAGGCGATGCGCGGCAGATAGCCGATGTCCTCCAGCAGAGTGAATAAGGGAAAAAAGATAGCCATGGGCGGCAGCATGACCGAGACCACCCAAGCCGCCACCCGATAGACGCCCAACACCAATGCGTCGTGCAGCCACAGGGGAATGCCCAGATCCAGCAGGACGGCACTCAACAGATCCTGCAGACGGAACAGCCCAGCCCCCAAAAGCGCCGAGGGCAGATTTGCCCCGCTGATGGTGAGCCAGAAGATGCCCGCCAGCAAAAGCAGCATGACCGGATATCCCCATCGTTTTCCGGTGAGAAGCCGATCCCATTTGCGATCGACGGCGGAGTAGCTTTTTTCTTCACCGGTTACGACTGCTTTTGCCAGACGGGAGGCGGTTGCGGCAACGGCAGTTACAATTTGATCCCGCAGGGTATCCGGTGTGACGGCGTGCCGCTCCAGAATTGACCTTGCCTCCTGCAGGGCAAGGAACAGACCGGCGTTTTGCAGGAAGTCCGCTCCCAAGTGCCGACCGAGCGCCTCGGGCAGGGAGGGATCGTCCTCCAAAAGGCGAAGTGCCAGCCAACGGGGACTGAAGCCCTGACAGTCCATTCGCCGCAGAGTGCGGCACAGCGGCAGCAGCGCCTCCTCCACCGCTGCCGGATAACGAACGGCAAGGGGAGCTTTGCCGCATCGGGGGGAGACTGTCGATGACGCCAACAGCCGGCGGAGGGCGGCGGCAGCGCCCTTCTGCCGTGCGGTGCAGCCGATGACCGGTACCCCCAGCAATGCCTCCAACTGTAAAAGATCCAGATGCAGGCCGCGTTTTTTGGCTTCGTCCATCAGGTTGACGCATACCACTGCCTGCGGTGTGATTTCTAAAACCTGCAGAACAAGATTGAGATTTCGCTCCAGACAGGTGGCATCGCACACCACGCAAACGGCATCGGGTTTGCCAAAGCAGATATAATCCCGCGCCACCTCCTCCTCGACAGAGTGCGCCATCAGAGAATAGGTGCCGGGCAGGTCAATCAGGCGGCAGGTCTTACCGCAGCAGGTGCAATATCCCTCAGCGGTAGCAACGGTTTTGCCCGTCCAGTTGCCGGTGTGCTGATTCATTCCGGTCAGCGCATTAAAAAGGGTGCTTTTGCCCACATTGGGGTTGCCTGCCATGGCAACGGTTATCTGCCCTTCATTGGCGGAAAAGCGATGCTTTTGCCGGAGCGTTCTTGCTCCGGTGCTGCTGCCGGTCAGCCCCATTTACTCCACCTCCCGCAGAACCCAGACATTGTGGGCGTCCTCGCGGCGCAGCGCAATGGCAACGCCTCTGATGAGATATGCTCCGGGGTCGCCGGCAGGGCTGTGCCCCACACATTCCACCGGCGTTCCCGGCACCAACCCCAGATCCAGCAGGCGGCGGCGCATTTCGCCGGTCGTCAGCAGCTCCCGTACGGTAACGGTATCGCCCGCAGCAGTATCATCAAGATGAAAAATATCCATGTCGCTCATAACCTTTCCGGAAGCCGGACGATCAAAGGAGAGGCTCCCAACCCATGCTATTCACCAATAAGAGAAAATGAAACCGGAAAAGAAAAAAGAAAGCGAATGCTTGACAAACAAGAGACCGCCGAGTATAATAACAAGCGATATATAACTTAAGCTATAAAAGGAGTCAATATGCCGCCTAAAGTAAAAATCACAAAAGAGGAGATTACTGCCGCTGCGCTGGAGCTGCTGCGCCAAAGGGGAATGGAAGCGATAAACGCCCGCGCAGTGGCAAAAGAACTGGGCTGCTCGACCCAGCCTATTTTCAGCAATTACAGCACCATGACGGAGCTTTTTGCCGATGTGCTTGCCGCTGCCTATACCGAATACAGTCAATGGACCGGACAGCAGATGAAGATGGGCAGGTATCCGCCCTATAAGGCCTCCGGTATGGCGTATATCTCCTTTGCCCGGCAGCAGCCGGAGCTGTTCCGGGTGCTGTTTATGCGGGACAGGAGAGAGGAAACACCGCAGGCAGAGGACGAATTTACCCGCAGCATTATTGCCATGCTGATGGAAAAGAGCGGGCTGAACGAGCAGGACGCCCGTATGCTGCATTTGGAAATGTGGATCTTTGTACACGGGGTTGCCAGTATGCTGGTTACCGGATACCTTGATCTGGACGAGGAGATTGTCAGTAAAATGCTGACCGAGCAGTATTGTGGATTGCTGCAGCGCAAAAAGGAGAATGCAAAATGAGTGAAATGGTACTGGAGGTGCGGGGCTTGCGCAAGCAGTATCCCACCTTTACCTTAGATGATGTTGCTTTTTCGCTGGAGGCGGGACGCATCATGGGATTTATCGGACGCAACGGCGCCGGTAAGACCACAACCCTGAAATCCATTTTGGGGCTTGTTCGTCCTGATGCCGGTGAGATCCGCTGCTTTGGGCTGCCCTTTGCCGAAAACGAGCAGCGCATCAAGGAACAGATCGGTTATGCGGCAGGCGGGATCAGCTATTACCCGCACCGCCGAGTACAGGAGATCGCCGAGATGACGGCGGCGTTTTATCCCCATTGGGACTGGGAAGCCTACCGACGCTATCTGGAGCGTTTTTCGCTGGAGGAAAATAAACAGTTCCGTGAGCTTTCCGAGGGAATGAAGGTTAAATTCCATTTGGCTCTGGCACTTTCGCACCATGCACGCCTGCTGCTTTTGGACGAGCCGACCAGCGGTTTGGATCCTGTTTCACGCGAGGAGCTTTTGGAGATTTTTCTGGAGCTGGCAGAGGAGGGGGTAGCGATCCTTTTTTCCACCCATATCATCTCCGATTTGGAAAAGTGCGCCGATGATATTACCTATATCCAAAAGGGAAAAATCCTGGCAAACAAACCGCTTGAGGAGTTCCGGCAGGATTACTGCTTAGTCCCTCAACAAGAAAGACTGACTGCGGAACAGAGCAGAGCGGTGCTGGGACGCTCCCGTGAAAAGAAGGGGGATACCCTGCTTATCAAGGCAGCGGACGCACCGCTGTTCGGGAGCCATAAAATCGTCAGCCCCACGCTGGAGGAAATCATGGTGCATTTGGAAAAGGAGGGAGAGGCATGAAACGGCTGCTGCATAAGGAGCTGCGTTTGACCGCTGCGCCCGTGACCTATTATTTTCTGGCATTTGCGCTGATGACGCTGATCCCCGGCTATCCTATTCTGGTGGGAGGGTTTTTTGTCACTCTCGGTATTTTTTACACCTTCCAAACAGCACGGGAGAGCGGTGATATTCTGTACACGGCGCTGTTGCCCTGCAAAAAGCGTGATGTGGTTGCCGCTAAATATGCGTTTTGTGTTCTGATAGAGCTGGCTGGGTGGCTGCTGTGTGCTGCGCTGACCGCTCTGCGGCTGACTGCGTGGCGGGAGGCGGCGGTCTACACCCAAAATGCGATGATGAACGCAAATTTTGCTTATTTGGGCTGGCTGCTTATTCTGTATGCAATGTTCAACATGGTTTTTCTCGGCGGCTTCTTTCGTACCGCCTACAAGCTGGGCAAGCCGTTTCTTCTGTATGGAATCGCCGGCTTTTTGTTAATTGCGCTGGCGGAGACACTGCACCATTTCCCCCGAATGGAAGCGCTCAATTCCCAGACAGAGGGCTTTTCACTCCAGTTGGTCGTGCTGGCGGCAGGGACGATATTTTTTCCCCTTGCAACATTGGCAGGCTGTCGGGCATCGCAGAAGCGTTTTGAACGCATTGATCTGTAAATAAATAAGGCCCCTCAAAAGCGACGAAGCAGCGCTTTTGGGGGACCAGTTTGCGATGAGAAGAAAAAAGCCCATAAGGGGGATCAACTCTATCATATCGCAGCGGCTTTCTGTATGCAAGATGTTTTTTGCTCACATTCTTGTTTTTTGTTTTTCTCCTAAAAAACAACCAAAAAGGTGCCGGAATATCGATAAAATTGCAGCATTGACCAAAGAAACTTGCGGCGGTATAATCTAAACTGTTTTTTAATGGAAAGTAAAATGCAGAATAAAGAGTGAGGAGTGAACAGCATGAAGTATATTTTTGTGACCGGTGGCGTGGTATCCGGCTTGGGGAAGGGAATCTGTGCGGCATCGCTGGGACGGCTTTTGAAGCAGTGCGGGCTGCGCGTAAAAAACCAGAAGTTTGACCCGTATTTTAATGTGGATCCCGGTACCATGAGTCCCTACCAGCATGGTGAGGTCTTTGTGACCGAGGACGGCGCCGAGACCGACCTCGATCTGGGGCACTACGAGCGATTTGTGGACGAAGCACTGGATCGTAACGCTTCTGTTTCCTCCGGTAAGGTGTTTTGGAATGTGCTGAACCGTGAGCGTCAGGGCGGTTATCTGGGCGGGACAGTACAAATTATTCCCCATATTACCGATGAGATCAAGCGGCATATTTATGCGATGGAGGACGGCGAGACCGATGTGGTCATCAGCGAGATCGGCGGTACGGTGGGTGATATTGAAAGCCAGCCGTTTCTGGAGGCAATCAGGCAGGTGGCGATGGAGAAGGGCAGGGAGAATGTTCTTTATCTTCATGTGCCGCTTATCGTTTCCATTCCCGGCAGCGGCGAACTGAAAAGTAAGCCCACCCAGCACTCGGTCAAAGAGCTGCTGTCGGTTGGAATTCAACCCGATATTCTGGTGTGCCGCACCGACGCACCAATTACGGAGGAGGTACGCCATAAGATAGCGCTGTTCTGCAATGTGGAGGAGCGCTGTGTCATTTCCAATGCGACTGCCCATACACTGTACGAGGTGCCGCTGCTGCTGGAGCAGGAGGGACTGTGCAGCGTCGTTTGCCGCCGGCTGGGGCTGGGAGAGCGTACCCCCGATATGACCGAATGGACGGCAATGGTGGAGAAGATCAAGGGCGTACACCGCCGTGTGGAGATTGCACTGGTTGGGAAATACACCGGTTTGCGGGACGCCTATCTCAGCGTGGCGGAGGCGCTGTTCCATGCCGGAACCGCTTGTGATGCGGAGGTATTGATCCGCTGGATCGACAGCGAGACACTGACGCCGGAGAATACAGCCAAGGCGCTGGAGGGCTGCAGCGGGGTGCTGGTGCCCGGCGGCTTTGGCGACCGAGGCATTGAGGGCATGATATCGGCGGCACAGTTTGCACGGGAAAAGAAGCTCCCCTATTTCGGTATCTGTCTGGGAATGCAGATTGCCGTTATTGAATTTGCCCGCAGTGCGGTAGGTTGGCAGGACGCAAACAGCGCCGAGTTTTCCGAAACCACCACCCACCCGGTGATTGCCTTGATGCCGAAGCAGGAAGGGGTATCCCAAAAGGGCGGTACCATGCGGTTGGGAAGCTACCCCTGCGTGTTGGCGGCAGGTAGCCGCTCTCGTGAGATGTATGGGACAGAGAGGATCAGCGAGCGTCACCGTCATCGTTACGAGCTCAATAACGAGTTCCGCACCGAGCTGCAAAAGGACGGCTTGATCCTTGCAGGTACTTCTCCGGACGGTGCGTTGGTGGAGATGATCGAGCTTGAAAAGCACCCATGGTATGTAGGGTGCCAGTTCCACCCGGAATTCAAGAGCCGGCCAAACCGCCCGCACCCGCTGTTTCTCGGTTTTATCAAAGCGGCGCTGGCGGAGGCGGAAAGATAAAAAACGGAGAGAATATTCTGCTGCAATGGAGCGGGTGTTCCCCGCCAACCAAAAAAAGCAACCGTTTCGGTTGCTTTTTTTGGTTGGGCCGGCAGGATTCGGACCTGCGGAATGCGGGAGTCAAAGTCCCGTGCCTTACCCCTTGGCTACGGCCCAGAGTATAAGCCAAGGGATACCCGAAAAAGGTATCCCCTGTGCATGGGGTGGATAGTGGAATTCGAATCCACGACCTCCAGAGCCACAATCTGGCGCGCTAACCAACTGCGCTATACCCACCATATTTACCTGAATTGGCGCGCCAGAAGGGACTCGAACCCCTGGCCTACTGCTTAGAAGGCAGTTGCTCTATCCAGCTGAGCTACTGGCGCGAATTTGATTGGAGCAGGTGACGAGAATCGAACTCGCATCCCCAGCTTGGAAGGCTGGTGCCCTGACCATTGTGCTACACCTGCGTCTGCCCTCCGTGGAAATCGTCAGCTTAGATATATTACCATGGACAAGCCCATCTGTCAAGCGGAAACCCGCAATTTTTTTCTAAGATTGTCCTGTGCCACCAGCCAGCGCCAGCCAGGCGGTGAAAAGGCACCCTCCATCTGCGGCTCCGGACAGGGATAAGGGGCCGGCCAGCCGCTCCGGGTGCCACTGGACACCCCACACCGGCAGGGACTGGTGGATGACCGCCTCCACCGTGCCGTCTATGGCCCATTGGACCGCCCGCAGTCCCTGCCCCAGCCGGTCTGCCGCCTGATGATGGGCGCTGTTCACCACCAAGGTCTCTCCGAAAAGGTCCTGCAGGGGAGAGGGGGCTGTCCGTACCCGGTGGAGCCGGTCCCGACCCGCCGCCTGGCTGTGGCCGGGCAGGTCCTGGATCAGTGTGCCTCCGAAAAACACGTTCAGCACCTGCAGTCCCCGGCAAATTCCCAGAACAGGCTTTTTCTCCATAATGAACTGCTCCAGCAGGAACAGCTCTCCCGTGTCCCGCTCTGGCTCCAGCCCCCGGCTGGCGGTGTTTGCCTGGCCGTAGCGCCGGGGCTCCATATCGCCGCCGCCGGGCAACAACAGGGCGGCACACCGCACCGCATCCCGCAGATCCGGAGAGGCCAGGGGCCGTCCACCTGCTATCTCCAGCGCACGCTCGTAATTGATGTACTGGCCCGGCAGGCCCCAGAGAAACACTGTTGGACGCAAGGCGATCCCTCCTGTCAAATATCTCAGGCCCATTCTATCCGGGCAGCACGTCCAGAGTTCCGCCCGGTGGTTAAAAGCGGGGCGGAGAGAAACGAACGAAAAGTTAAAAGGTTTTCCTTGAAACTTTCCCGAAAATATGCCATAATAAAACCGCTTCCCGTCTCGCAGGACGGAACTGTACAGAGTGGCATCGAAGTGGTCACAACGAGCTTGACTTGAAATCGCTACGTCGGCGGGACGTGCTAACAGCCAAAAGGCTATGTCTCCCAAGGGCTTCCGGGCGCGGGTGTGAGCGGCGCTTCGGAAAAACGCTAACAAAATGCTCACAGTTATCCTGATTTGCGTTCTCACAACTAGATATGCAGCGGTATCGAAGTGGTCATAACGGGGCTGACTCGAAATCATGTGATCCATTCATAAAAACTGCATATTCTCACACGGAGACGTATCGAAGTGGTCGCAACGAGCTTGACTCGAAATCAAGTTGTCCGCAAGGGCACGTGGGTTCGAATCCCACCGTCTCCGCCATAAAGTCCTTGAAAACACTGGGTTTTCAAGGACTTCCTCTTTTCCTGAATCAATTCTCGGATATGCCCAAAACGCAAAATGGTGCCCATGGTGCCGAGGTTTGTGGTGCCCCGCCAGCGAATAAGATATTCGGAATTTTCCTGCCGTGGTGCCCAAATGGTGCCCGTCACCTCAAAAGCGGCCTGTAAAACGCTATATCAAAATACGTGAGATCTCCACAGTTCGAGAGGTCACAAAAAGAGATTCGCAGCACTGCGGTGCTGCGGCAAGTGCGGAGATGCGCGCGATGCTCATGTATCGCGCGCATCTCCG